>Ga0116185_1005387_pt1 | contig 10073 bp, 7 predicted proteins | sample AD_JPNNA7_MetaG_FD_89754 | JGI IMG/M metagenome (GOLD analysis project Ga0116185, IMG submission 89754) | Active sludge microbial communities of municipal wastewater-treating anaerobic digesters from Japan - AD_JPNNA7_MetaG | ecosystem: Engineered > Bioreactor > Anaerobic > Digestate | place... | reverse complement strand
TTTGTCCTGGTCTTCGTCATCTTCCCCATCCTCGCGGTCCTGCGGCATGGCGTGATGGACGGCCAGGGCGTTTTTCGGCCCGGGCTGTTCCTGGATACGCTCCGGCACTACAAGTCCTTCGGGCGTGTGCTCGGCAACAGCCTCGGTTTGGCGGTCTTCGTCGGCGTCGCCTCGACGCTGATCGGGCTCGGGTTCGCCCTGGCGGCCACCCGGTCGCAGTCGCGCCTGACCGTTCTGCTGCGGGCGTTCTCGCTCTTGCCCATGATCACACCCCCCTTCGTCGTCGGTCTGGCCATCATCCTGCTCTTCGGTCTGCAGGGGCTGATCACGGGCGCGCTGCTCGGACTCAAGACGCGGGGAATTTTCGGGTTCCCCGGCGTGGCGCTGGCCCAGACGCTCTCGTTCGCCCCGGTCGCCTTCCTGGTGATCGCCAGCGTGGTCGAATCGGTGAACCCGGCGCTGGAAGAGGCGAGCCTCACTCTGCGGGCCGGCCCCTGGGAGACATTCTGGAAGGTGACGCTGCCGCTGCTGCGCCCGGGGGTGGCGAACGCGTTTCTTCTCACCATCGTGGAATCGCTGGCCGATTTCGGCAACCCGATCATCCTGGGCGGCGAGTTCGAGGTTCTCTCGACGGAAATCTATTTCGCCATCATCGGGCGGTTCGACAAGACGCTGGCGGCGTCGCTGGGGATCGTCCTCCTGTCGGCCAGCCTGGTGACCTTTCTGCTGCAGCAATACTGGCTTGGCAATCGATCCTACGTCACCGTGACCGGGAAGCCGCCCTCCGGGAAACCCCAGCCCCTCCCGCGCGGGCTGGAGATCGGCCTGCTGGGGTTCTGCGTGGCATGGTGCCTCTTCACGCTCGCGCTGTACATCTTCGTCGTGTACGGCGGGTTTGTCGAGATCTGGGGCATCAACAACGCGTTCACCCTTCGACACTATCGGCAGCTCCTGCGGGACGGCCTGGACGCGCTGAACACCACCCTGATCCTGGCGGGCGTCTCCGCGCCGCTGACGGCCGTGGTGGGGATCCTGACCGCCTATCTGGTCGTGCGCCACCGGTTTCCGGGCCGCGGGCTGCTGGAGTTCACCTCCATGCTGTCCTTCGCCGTGCCGGGGACGGTCATCGGGATCGGCTACATCCTGGCGTTCAACGAGCCGCCGCTGCTCCTGACCGGCGGAGCCGCCATCCTGGTCATCTCGTTTATTTTCCGCAACATGCCGGTAGGCATCCGGAGCGGCGTGGCCGCGCTGGCCCAGATCGACACGGCGCTGGAGGAAGCCTCGGTGACCCTGCGGGCCTCCTTTGCCGGCACGCTGCGGCGGATCGTGCTGCCCTTGATCAAACCGGCGATCATCTCGGCGTTGGTGTTTAGCTTTGTTCGCGCGGTGACCGCCATCAGCGCGGTGGTGTTCCTGGTGAGCGCCAAGTGGCAGCTCTCCACCAAGGTCATCCTGGACCAGGCGGAGAACGGCCGCTACGGCCTGGCCACGGCGTACAGCACGGTCCTCATCGTGATCATGGCGCTGGCGGTGGTGCTCATGTACCTCCTCGTGGGCAAGACGGCCACGCGGGGCGGGATGCAGAGCGGAGGCACGGCATGATGTCGCAGCGCAATCCCCGGGCGGCTCGCGTGACGCTGACGAATGTGACAAAGCGGTTCGGGCAGACGGTGGCGGTGGACGACGTCAGCCTCGACATCGAGCCGGGGTCGCTGGTGACGCTGCTCGGCCCGTCGGGCTGCGGGAAGACGACGATCCTCCGGATGGTGGCGGGTCTCGAGACGGTGACCGGCGGGCGCGTGTTTATCGGCGATGCGGAGGTCACCCACCTCCCGCCCAACGCCCGCGACGTGACCATGATGTTCCAGTCGTACGCGCTGTTCCCGCACCTCAGCGTGTTCGAGAACGTGGCATACGGGCTGCGCGTCCTGCGCCGATCGGAGGCCGAGGTGCGGAAGTCGGCGGAGGACGCGCTGGCGCTGGTCGGCATGGCCGGCATGGGCGAGCGGCCACCGAACGCTCTCTCGGGAGGCCAGCAGCAACGCGTGGCGCTGGCCCGCTCGCTGGTCATGCAGCCCAAAGTCCTGCTCTTCGACGAGCCGCTTTCCAATCTGGATGCCAAGCTCCGGAAGCGTATGCGGGAGGAGATCCGGCTGTTGCAGCAGCGGCTGGGGATCACGGCCATCTATGTGACCCACGACCAGGCGGAGGCCCTGGCGATCTCGGACCGGATCGTGGTGATCGACAAGGGGCGGATCTCGCAGATGGGCTCGCCGGACGAGCTGTACCGCCGGCCGGGCAACCGGTTCGTGGCCGAGTTTATCGGCGAGGCCAACTTCCTCCCCGCTCGGCTCGACGCCATGGAGGACGGCCACGCGCGGATCGCGCTGGGCCCGCAGCGGCTGCAGGTGACCAGCCCCCCGCTCCAGCCCGGGCCCGTGACGGTCCTGGCCCGCCCGGAGGCGATCCGGGTCCGGCGCCAGGGGGAAGGGCTGGCCGGCACGATCCAGAAGGTCTCCTATCTCGGGTCGTCCGCCGACTACACCGTTGAAACCGAGCTGGGCCCCGTCCTGATCACCGATTACGAGATGCAGGGCGGTGTCATTCCTGCCGGGACGGTCGTCCGGCTGGAGTTTCTGGCGCACGGCGTCTACCCACTGCCGGGCGCATAGCGGACGGGCATTTCTTCTTGACGGGTCGGGATGGGTCCCGCAGAATACGCCGCGTCGTCGCGGCGTTTTGTGTTTCCGGAGTGTGGACCGATGACGAACATCCGATTCGGAACCGACGGCTGGCGGGGCATCATCGCTGCAGATGTCACGTTCGACACCGTCCGCCTGGTGGCCCGGGCCATCGCGCGGCGGGTCCTGGTCGAGGCGGGCCAGCCGCCCCCTCCGCACATCCTGGTGGGGTACGACACGCGATTCCTGTCGCGGGACTTCGCCCAGGCCGCCGCCGAGGCCATGGCGGCGGAGGGGGTCCGGGTCAGCCTTGCGGACCGCTTCGCCCCCACCCCCGCCTTTTCGTACGCCGTCGTCCGTCTGCGCGCGGCGGGCGCCGTGGTGATCACCGCCAGCCACAATCCGCCGCAGTACAGCGGGGTCAAGTTCAAGGCCGCCTTCGGCGGCTCGGCGCCGGTCTCGTTCACGCGGGGGGTGGAGGAGGAGATCCGGCGGATAGAGGCCCAAGCGATCCAAGGGGCAGCGGGCAGCGAGCAGCGGGCGGGGATCGGGTCTTTTGATGCGCGCACACCGTGGCTGGATCGGCTGGAGGAGCTGGTCGATGTCCCGCGCATCGGGCGCAGCGGCATCCGCGTCGCCCTGGACGTCATGTACGGCGCGGGGCAGGGTCTGCTGGCGGAGCGGTTGCGGAAGGCGGGGTGCAGCGTGCGGGAACTGCACGCCGAGGTGAATCCGGGATTCGGCGGTCTCCAGCCCGAGCCGATCCCGACGTACATGGGCGCGCTGCTGGAGGCCGTGACGGGTTGGGACGGCGCGGGGAGTCGGGTCGGGTTCGCCTTCGATGGGGACAGCGACCGGATCGGACCCGTGGACGAGGATGGGGCCGTCATCTCCCCGCACCAGACGCTGGCGTTGCTCGTGCGGCATCTCGTCCGGAACCGCAAAGAGCGCGGAGCTGTCGTCAAATCGGTGAACATCGGTCACATGGTGGATCTGGAGGCCCAAGCGTCGGGGCTGCCGCTGGTGGTCACCCCCATCGGCTTTAAGTTCATCGCCGCCGCCATGCAGGAGCACGACGCGCTGGTGGGTGGAGAGGAGAGCGGCGGTTTCGCCATGCGCGGGCACATTCCGGAACGCGACCCCGGCCTGGTCTCCCTCCTGCTCCTGGAATGCATGGCGATGACGGGAAAGTCGCTGGGAGCCTTGGTGCGCGACATGGAGTCGGAGTACGGTCCCCACCGATACGGCCGCGTCGATCTGCGCCTGGCCACGCTGGCCGATCGGGACCGCGTCGTGCGGCAGGTGACGACCGCGCCGCCGGTTCGCCTCTGCGGGCAGCCCCTCCGACAAACCGAAACGCTGGATGGGGTCAAGCTGATCCGCGCGGATTGGAGCTGGCTCATGCTGCGGGCCTCCGGGACGGAGCCGCTGCTCCGGATTTACGCCGAGGCGCGCAGCGCGGCCGACGTCACGGCATTGCTGGAGTGGGGGAAGGCCGCGGCGCTGGGGAAGGGGTAGCGACGATGCCGACGGTTCGGAGGCGGGTGGCCATGCCCGACATCGGCCCTGTCAAGAGCCGGCCGATCGAGGAGGAGCGGCGGCCCTGGGGGAGCTTTCACACGCTGGAGGAGGGCCCGGGGTACAAGGTCAAACGCCTGGTGATCCTTCCCGGGCAACGCCTGAGCCTCCAGAAGCACCGACGCCGCGCCGAGCACTGGGTCGTCGCCGCCGGGACCGCCACGGTAACCAACGGGACGCGGGTCCTCACGCTGTCGCCACGCACATGCACGGTGATCCCGAGACAGGTGTGGCACCGGATCGAGAATCGAGGGCGCAGACCCGTGGTGGTCATCGAGGTCCAGCACGGGAGCTATCTCGGCGAGGACGACATCATCCGGACGCAGGACGACTACGGACGGGTGAAATGAAAAACGAACAACCGACAATTGAAAACCGAGCACCCGCAGAAGCGTTTCATTGACCGGTTGTCGGTTTTTCATTTTGAACTGGCTTGGGAGGTTCGAATGCATCGACTGTTTGTCGTCGTGCTCGCGGGGGGGAGCGGTGAGCGGTTCTGGCCGCTCTCGACGCCGAACCGCCCGAAGCAGTTCCCGCCCCTTCTCGACGGGCGGAGTTTCTTTCAGCGGACCGTCGAGCGCGCGGTGAGCCTGGTCGGGCAGGGGCGCGTCCTGGTGGCCACCCGGCGGGAACTCCTGCCGATCGTCGAGCAACAGATCCCGGCGTTCCCGCGGGAGAGCTGTCTGCTGGAGCCGGTCGGGCGGGACACGGCGGCTTGCATCGGCTTGGCAGCGCTGGTGGTGGAAAAGCGCCGGCCGGGGGCCCGGATGCTGGTGATGCCATCGGATCATTTCATTGCGCCCTTCCATGCGTTCGAGGAGACGGTCCGTCAGGGTCTTCAACTCTTGGAGCGCGTGGACGGTCTGGTGACGCTGGGCATCCCCCCCACGGCGCCGGAGACGGGGTACGGGTACATTCTGGCGGGCGAGGCGGTGCCGGAGCATGCCGTGGCCCGCCGCTGCCAGCGATTCACCGAGAAGCCGGACCGGACGACGGCGGAGCGGTTTGTCGCCGACGGCCGGTACTACTGGAACAGCGGGATCTTCCTGTGGCCCGCGGCCACGCTGCTCGACTCCATGGCCAGGCACCTTCCCGAGCACTGGCGGTGTCTCGAAGAAATCCGGCCCGCCCTGGGCACGGCGGACGAGGCGGCCGTTCTGGATCGGGTGTTCCCCCGGATGCCGCGCGTGTCCGTGGACATCGGCATCCTGGAGCGAGCGGCGGACGTCTACATGATCCCGGCGACCTTCTCGTGGGACGATGTGGGCGCCTGGAACGCCATCGGCCGGATCCTCCCCCCGGACGAAACCGGCAACGTCGTCGTCGGCCGCCATACCGGCCGGGATAGCCACGGGTGTATCATCTACGCCACGACCCGCCCGATCGGGACGATCGGGCTCCGGGACATCGTCGTGGTCGAAACGCCCGAGGGGATCCTGGTATGCCCCAAGGCGCGAGCGCAAGAGGTTAAGGATCTGGTGCGCGCCATACGGGAAAAGACGCCGTGAATCCCGTGAGCGCGACCATCACCGGCCTTCCCGGCCGGGGTGGGTCGTATCCCTAGGAGGGTTGGTGATGCGCGTTGCAGTCATCGGTACCGGCTACGTCGGCCTCGTGACCGGCGCCTGCCTGGCCGCGGTGGGCCACGAGGTCGTCGGCATGGACGACAACCCGGCGAAGATCGCGGTCCTCGGTCAGGGGGGGCTGCCGATCTACGAGCCCCACCTGGCGGACCTGGTGGCCCAGACCGCCCGGGCCGGCCGGCTGCGTTTCACCACGGACGTGGCCGAGGCGGTGCGGGACGCCGCGGTGATCTTCATCTGCGTGAACACCCCGCCCCGGCCGGACGGCGAGGCGGATCTCCGCTTCGTGGAGTCGGCCACCCGCCGGGTCGCTGAGCACGCGACCCGGGATACCCTCCTCGTCGAGAAATCCACGGTGCCGGTGCAGACCGGCCACTGGATCCAGAAGACGCTGGCGCTCTACGCCAGGCGGCCGGGGCTCACCTTCGACGTGGCGTCCAACCCCGAGTTCACCCGGGAGGGCATGGCGGTCGAGGATTTCCTCCACCCCGACCGGCTCGTGCTGGGCGTGGCGCACCCGCGCGCCGAGGCGGTCCTCCGCGCGCTCTACGCCCCCATCGTGGAGGGTCGCTTCGCCTGTCCCGTCCACCCCGACTGCCGGGTGGACCGGGCCGTGCCGGTGCTCGTGACGGACATCGCCAGCGCCGAGCTCATCAAGCACGCCGCCAACTCCTTCCTCGCCCTGAAGATCACCTTCGCCAACGCCGTGGCCGACGTCTGCGAGGCGGCGGGGGCGGACATCCTCGAGGTCGTCAAGGGGGTGGGCCTCGACAAGCGGATCGGGCGCGCGTTCCTGAACGCCGGGCTCGGCTTCGGCGGCTCCTGTTTCCCCAAGGACCTGCGGGCCTTTGTAAAGATCGCCGAACGGACCGGTTACGACTTTACGCTTCTCAAAGAGGTGACCCGGCTGAACGCCCACCGCCAGGTGCAAGTCGTGGAGAAGCTGCGCCAGGCGCTCTGGATCCTCCAGGGGAAGCGGATCGGCCTCCTGGGTCTGGCCTTCAAGCCGCACACCGACGACGTCCGCGAGGCGCCGGCGCTGGCCCTCGCCCGCCGCCTACTGGACGAGGGGGCCGCCGTGCAGGGGTATGATCCTCAGGCGGCGGCCAAGGCGCGCGAGGCCGTGCCGGGTCTCACGATCTGTCCCGACCCCTACGCGGCAGCGGCGCAGGCCGAGGCGGTGGTGCTGTGCACCGAGTGGCCGGAGTTCGTCGGGCTGGACTTCGCCCGCCTGAAAGCCGGCATGGTCCGGCCCTTGATCCTGGACGGCCGCAACGCCCTGGACCGGGAGGCCTTGACCGCCCTCGGTTTCGAATACCTCGGCATCGGCCGCGGCCGCCCCGTCCCCACACCTCCGAGGACCCCATGACCGCCAAACCCCGTACCCTGGTCACCGGCGGCGCCGGATTCCTCGGCTCCCACCTCTGCGACCGACTCCTCGCCGAGGGCCATGAGGTCGTCTGCGCTGACAACCTCATCACCGGGTCTGCCGACAACATCGCCCACCTGTTGGGTCGGCCGGACTTCCGCTTTCTCCACCAGGACGTGACCGAGTACCTCTACCTGGAGGGGCCGCTGGACTACCTCCTCCACTTCGCCTCCCCGGCGAGCCCGGTGGACTACCTCCGGCTCCCCATCCAGACGCTGAAGGTGGGCTCGATCGGAACCCACAAGGCCCTCGGCCTCGCCAAGGCCAAGGGGGCCCGCTTTCTCCTGGCCTCCACCTCCGAGGTTTACGGCGACCCCCAGGTCCACCCCCAGCCCGAGGCCTACTGGGGCCACGTGAACCCGGTGGGGCCCCGGGGGGTCTACGACGAGGCCAAGCGCTTCGCCGAGGCCCTCAGCATGGCGTACCACCGCGCGCACGGGGTGGCCACCCGGATCGTCCGGATCTTCAACACCTACGGCCCGCGGATGCGGCCGCACGACGGCCGGGTGGTATCCAACTTCTGCATCCAGGCGCTGGCGGGCACGCCCCTCACCGTCTACGGGGATGGCAGCCAGACCCGGAGCTTCTGCTACGTGGCAGACACCGTCGAGGGGATTCTCCGCGTGCTCCTCTCCGACGAAGTGGACCCCGTCAATATCGGGAACCCCACCGAGTTCACCATCGCCGGGCTTGTCGCGACCCTGGAGAAGGTCCTCGGCCGCGCCCTCCCCGTGACCTACGCCCCCCTTCCGCAGGACGACCCCCGGGTCCGCCAGCCCGACATCGCCCGGGCGCAGACGTTGCTCGGGTGGCGCCCCCAGGTCGACCTGGAGACCGGCCTCCGGGAGACGCTCGCATACTTTCAAGGGCGCGCGGCCGGGTAAGCCGCGCCCCGCCCCCCGCCCCACGGCGGCACACGACGCCGCATCCGCGCGGAGATTTGCCCGGAGATGGCGGTGGACTTCCACGCAAAAATACGATAGCGTAGCCGGCGTTTTGAGAGGGTTTATCGCGTGGAACCGGCGAAAAATCTGCAACGATACCTGGGGCGTTTTCCCGGCCGGCGGGTCCTCGTCCTGGGCGACGTGATGCTGGACGAATACGTCTGGGGAACGGTCTCCCGGATCTCCCCGGAGGCCCCCGTCCCCGTGGTGGCCGTCCGGGCGGAGAGCCTGAAGATCGGCGGGGCCGGCAACGTTGCAGCCAACATCGCCGCGCTGGACGGGACGGCGGACATCGTCGGTGTCGTGGGCGCCGACGCCGCCGCGGAGCGCCTGGTGCGGGAACTCACGCGGGCGGGGGTCACGGCGGACGGCCTCGTCAGGGACGGCACGCGCCCGACGACCATCAAGAGCCGGGTCGTGGCCGGCAGCCAGCACGTGGTTCGCTTCGACCGCGAGAGCGACGCGCCCCTTTCCCCGGCTGTGCGGCGGCAGATTCTGGAGCGGGTGCGGGCGCGGCTTCCCGGGGCAGACGTCCTCCTCGTCTCCGACTACGCCAAGGGTGTCGTCGGCGCGCGTCTGGTGCGCGAAGTGCTGGCCGTGGCCGCCCGGAACAAGATCCCCGTCGCGGTGGACCCGAAGGTCCAGCACGTCCCGCTGTTCCGGGGTGTGACGGTGCTAGCCCCCAACCACCAGGAGGCCGCCGCGGCGGCGCGTATCCTGGTCCGAGACGAGGCCGACCTCCTCCGTGTCGGGCAGGCGCTTCTCCACCGGCTGCAGGCCCGGGCGGTCCTCATCACGCGGGGAGAGCACGGGATGTCGCTCTTCGAGGCGGGACGTCCGGTGACCCACATCCCCACCTCGGCTCGCGAGGTCTACGACGTGACCGGGGCCGGGGACACCGTGATGGCCATCCTGGCCCTGGCCCTGGCGGCGGGGGCTCCGCTGCGCCACGCGGCGGTCCTGGCCAATCACGGCGCGGGGGTCGTGGTCGGAAAGCGCGGCACGGCCACCGTGGGCCGGGCGGAGCTGGCGCGCGCGCTGCGGGACGACGGGCAATGAACACCCGGCCACCGACAACGGGCAGCGGGCCAATCCAAACGGGAGGAACATGAAGCCGCGGATCGTGGGGGTCGTTCCGGCGCGATACGCCTCCAGCCGGTTCCCCGGCAAAGCGCTGGCGGACCTCGCCGGCAAGCCGATGGTTCAGCACGTGGTCGAGCGGGCCGCGCGGGCGACACTCCTCGACGAGGTCCTGGTCGCCACCGACGACGAACGGATCGCGGAGGCGGTGCGTCGATTCGGCGGCAGGGTGTGCATGACGTCGCCGACGCATCCCTCCGGGACCGACCGTATCGCCGAGGCGGTCCGCGACATGGCCTGCGACCTGGTCGTGAACATCCAGGGGGACGAGCCCCTGATCGAACCCGGCGTGATCGACCAGGCGGTGACACCCCTGGCCGGCGACGCGTCCATCGGCATGGGGACGCTGGCGCGGCCCATGGGCGTCGCCGAGGCGGCGGACCCCGCCAAGGTGAAGGTGGTCGTCGACCGGCAGGGGTTTGCGCTGTACTTCTCCCGCGCGCGCATCCCCTACCTCCGCGACGACGCGCCGCCTCCGTCGGAACGGCCCTACCTGCTCCACATGGGGCTGTACGTCTATCGGCGCGAGACGTTGCTCACGCTGGCCGGCCTCCCGCCCACACCGCTGGAGGAGCGCGAACGACTGGAGCAACTTCGCGCCCTGGAGAACGGGATCCGGATTCGTGTGGCGGTCACGGAGCATCAGAGCTTCGGCGTGGACACCCCTGCCGACCTGGAGCGGGTACGGCGGATGATGGACGGGGCGGACCGCGTC
>Ga0116185_1005385_pt1 | contig 10078 bp, 5 predicted proteins | sample AD_JPNNA7_MetaG_FD_89754 | JGI IMG/M metagenome (GOLD analysis project Ga0116185, IMG submission 89754) | Active sludge microbial communities of municipal wastewater-treating anaerobic digesters from Japan - AD_JPNNA7_MetaG | ecosystem: Engineered > Bioreactor > Anaerobic > Digestate | place... | reverse complement strand
GGCTGTTGAAGTAGGCAACCGAATAGTCCGTCCAGGCTCCCTGGGTGCTCCCGACGGGGATCTGGTGATCCACCAGCCACCGCACCGCATCCTGGGCCGAGGTGGCGATGGCGGCGGGCGGGCGCCCCGGCGTGACGATGTTGTTCCGCGGGTCCACGTCGGAGGGCTCGACGCCCGAGACCACGACGAAGAGCTGTGGCCGGTCCGCCGGGTAGGTCACACTCGGCAGGTTGATCGTCTGGCGGAACGTCGCGCCGACCGTTACCGGCGCCGATGTGAGGAGCGTGCCGCCGAGATTGGGATTCCCCGCGTAGAGCTGGATCGTCCCCGCCGCGTCCGCCGTTCCGACGTTTCGGACGACCGCTGTCACGCTCACGAGGCTGCCGGGCTGCGGCACGGCCGGATTCACGACGAGATCCTCGGGGAAGAGGGCGAGATCGGCCCCCGGCGGCGCCCCGACCGGGGCCAGGAACAAGTCACCCACGTCCGTTGTGCCGATCCGCGACACGGCCGTGTCCACCCGTGCCGTCCCGTAACCCGGCTTGCCGAGCGCCAGACTCAAGCCCCCGGCATTCAGCCCGCTCAGGAAGAAGGCGCCGTTCTCATCTGTGATGATGCTGACCTCGGCTCCCAACACACCCACGGTCACGCCGGCAAGCGATGTGCCGGTCTCCGCCGCAACCACCCGGCCGGCGAGCTTCCCGGCGCCCGGCCGGGCCAGGATGAAGGGGGCGAGATAGGTAGGGCTATCGGGGAACACGGCGATATAGCGGGTCTCGCCGAGATACCCCGGCGCCGTTGCCTCGATGTAAAAGAGCCAGGGCCTGTCCACGGACAGAGGGAAGTTGAACGCGCCCGTGGCCGATGTCGCCGCCGCCGGCACATCCGTCCCTACAAGCCGGACGGTCGCGCCCGGGAACGGCTCGCCCGTCTCCCCATCGATCACACTTCCCAGGATCGGGCTGCCCTCTCCGGCCCCGGAGCCTATGGCGAGCGTGGGGCTGAACGTGAGAATCGCTCCGCCGGCCAGCGTCGTCGTTGCGGTGGCTGGGGAATAGCCTTCCTTGCTCGCCGTGATCGTCACGTCTCCCGGCGCCACGTCGGTCAGTTCGTAGCTCCCGGCGGCGTTCGTCGTCGCCGTGAGCGATGACGTCCCCGCCACCTGTAGCTGCACGCCAGCCAAAGCGAGTCCGGTAGCCGCATCGGTCACAGTCCCACGGATCGTCGCCGTGGTCCGGAGCGGACTGAGGCGTAGAACGTCAAGGTCGGTCACCGTCCCGGGCGCCACCGTGGCAAAGCCGGCGAGCGACGAGTATCCATCCTTGGTCAACGTGAAGTCCACGCGACCAGACGGAAGATTCGCGAGCGTTACAACGCCGCTGGTGACGGTCGTCGCGGCGATGGCAGTGTTGCCGATCACGGCCAGACGCGCGCCCGCCAGGGGTTGATTCGTGGCGGAGTCTACCACGAGGCCCGTGAGACCGCCCGGCGCGGTGAGCGAGGTGAGGGGGACGGCGCCGAGATCGAGGGCGCTCCCGCCGGAGAGGACGGCGGTGAATCCGTGGCTGACATACCCGCCCGCGCTCACCGTGCCGCTGTAGGTTCCGGCCGGAACCGCAGTGAGCGTCGCGAGACCGGTAGCATCCGTCGTGCCGCTTCCGCCGACGCCGAGGCTCAACGTCGCACCGGCGATTGGCGCCCGCGTGATCGCGTCCTGGATGGTTCCGCGAACGGTCGCGGTCGTCGGGGGCGTCTGCCCCACTGGCGGAAGCGCCGGCGAAAACTGGATCGTCACGCCCGCAACGGCGGTGCCGGTCGCGCTCGCGTCCTGGTGGCCGGCTTTGCTCGCGGTCAGCGTGAGGCCCCCGGGCGTCACACCGCCGATGCTGTAGCTTCCGTCTGCGCCCGTCGTGGCGGTCAGTGTTCCGGTGCCGCCGACCGCGCTCACGGTGACTCCCGCCAACGCCGTTCCCGCCGTCGCATCCGTCACCCGGCCGGTCACACTGGCCGTCGCAGGCGCCTGCGCGAGCCGGATCGTTCCGAGCGGCGTCACCATACCAACTGTCACTGTCGCAATGCCGGTCTGGGTGAGGTACCCGCCCCGGGTGAACTCCAGGGTTACGGGGCCAGGGGCGAGGCCGTCCAGCGTGAACCGACCCAGTATATCGGACACGGCCGCAGTCGTTTCGCCATACCGTCGCGCCGTCACGCCAGGCAGGGCCTGTCCGGTGGCGGCGTCGAGCACCTGTGCGGTGACCCCGCCCGTGGTCGGCCGGACCGGCGGGTTCTGGAGGAGCCACACGGCGTGCAGCGCGATTGCCGTCACGTACGGATCATCTTGCCAGCTGCCATCCGCCTGCTGGCTAGCCGTCAGATACGCCAGCGTCGCAGGCGTGATCGGCGCCAGGTCCGCCCCGGCGGCCGCCAGGGCGCGCACCACCAGTCCCGTCTCCAGCGGCGTACTCCCCGCGTCGCCATAGCCGCCGTCGGTCCCGCGCTTCGCTTGGAAGAGTGTGACGGCACGATCCAGTGTCGCCTGGATATCCAGATTGCGCGGCGCGCCACCGAGCGCCCGGACGACCTCCGCCGTGAGTGCCACACGGCTCGTCTCGCCAGCGGTATACCGCCAGCCTCCGTCGTTCGACCGGTTGCCCAGAAGCCAGTTCGCCGCTTGAATCGCGTTGGCGCCCGCGCCGTTACCCGTCGCGACCAACGCCCGGACCGCGAGTGCCGTCGTCCACGTTTCGCTCCCGAACCCCGCGGCCATGCCCCACCCGCCGTCTAGATTCCGGAGGGCGAGGAGCTCCGTCGGCGCCCCGCCGCTGACGGCGAGCGCGTGGGCCGCCGCGTCGGTCGTCGGCTTGACGCTGCTCTGAAGGAAGGTCACTGCCGGCGCAATGACGGGATTGGCCAGGTCGATAGCTTGCAGGACTTCGGCCACGGTGGCCGTCACCGGAATGGCCGTTCCCGTCTCGCGCCATCCACCACCCGCGGCACGCATGCCGGTGAGGAAGGTTTGCCCTTGGACGTTCTCCGGTGCCGTCGGGTGCGCCGCAGCCAGCGCGAGGAGCGCGAGGGCCGTCGTCCCGACGCTGCCGAGGGTTTCATCGCGGCCCCAACTCCCATCCGTAGCAACAGTGGCCCGCAGGAAGTCCAGTGCTTTCTGGCTCGCACTCGCGGGTGTCGTCGTGGTTTCCGGGACCGGGGTCTGCCCGGCAGCCAGGAGAGCCAGGAGCGCGACCGCTGTCTCGCCCGTGTTGCCGACGTCTCCCAGAATGCCCTGACGGCGCTCGATCCACGCAACACCGCCGAGGACAACGGGGTCGTCTGTTTGCGCTCCTGAGCGCAGCAACGCCAGCAGCGTGAGCGCCGTGCTCCACGTGTTGCTGACACCGCCGGCGCCCCAGCCGCCGTCGGGGTTCATGGCCGTGCGGAGGAACGACACCGCGGCGCTGTTCGCGCTCCCCGCCTCCGCCTGTCCCCAGACGAGGAGCGCGGTCGCCGTGAGATCACCACTCAGGCTGCCATCCGGTTGCTGGCTGGCGAGAAGAGCGGGGAGCAGGTTGGCGTCTCGGGTCCCCCAGTACTGCCAAACCTGTGCGAGGAGCTCTGCTGATTGGACCGCGCGGAGGCAGGCCAGATCGTAGGCGACGTATTGTCCTGTGGCCGAGAGGGCGCGGCTTGCGAGTGCTGTGGCGGGAGCCTCCAGGCGGCCGCCCCACGCGCCGTTCGGGAGCTGCGCCTGGCCGAGCCATTGGGTCCCGAGCACGAGGGCATCGGCGGCGGCACCGGGCGACGGCGTGACGTGGCAGCCGAGCACAAGAAAGCCGCCGATCAGCGCGGCGCGGGACAGACCCATCCACGTGGAGTGGCGTTGGCGCTTCGTGTCCAGTCGTCCCATGCTCCGCTCCCTCGTCGGCGAGGTGTCCAGAAAATGGACCTATCACTGCGGGCGCGCTTGTCTGCGACGCTTCTCCAGCTCCTCCAAGAACCGCTCCGGTTCCGCTGGGCTGATGCCGTAGGTCTTCCCGTCGGTCATCGTGATCAGGATGAGGCCTTTGGGGTCGTGGTAGGAGCTCAACGTGCTGTAGAGGTAGATCTTCCCACGCCCCTCCACGATGAACGCCCCGATCTGCGCGACGTACTCAATGAGTTGGGGGACTTCCTTCGCGTAGGTGAGAGGGCCGACCTTCACGACATCCCAGGGCGTGTCCCGACGCTCCACAGCGGTGATGTTTGCGTAAGGGATTCTTAGCGTTCGGAGACCAAGGCGGATGCCAACGGTCGTAGCGTCGAGGCGATACCAGAGCTTACGAAGCGTAACCCACCACATGAAATTGAAAGTCGCCGTTAGGAGGAGACCCGCCTTGGTTATGGATGCCAGGATGCCCCCCACGGTTGATCGGGGACCCAGCAGAATCACCGTCGCAAATAGATAGAGAACGAAGAAGCTGAACGTCCGAGCTAAGAGCGCCTCGAATCGGGGGCGCTTCTCTTCCGGCATACCTGGATAAGGCCCGTACTTCTGGGCGGAATCCTGCATCTCAGAACCTCAAAGAACCACGAATGCGAGGAAGAAGATCCATGAGAGGGCTACACAGAAGTAGACAACGCAACGGCCGAGGACGATCAACCGCCTGCCGGCCGCTACGGCTTCAGGGCCTTGGAGATTGAGCACGGCAGTTCGATGCGCCTCGGTCTCGATGGATCTTCGGCCCTGCATGAGCGCCCCCTTGTATATCACCAAGGAGAGCAGAGGAAGCAGCACCAGAAGCACGATGATAGAGCTTCCCTCAACAAGAAGAGCGCCCCACCGATAGCCCAAGAACGTTACCGCTAACAGGAGGACGAATATGACTAGCAGATAGACTGTTCTACTCATGATGCCTCGCCTAACGGTCTTAGATCGGATGGGTGACTGCGTTCCTATCGGCATACCATTCCCGGCTAAATGAGGGAATCAAGCGTGCGTTGTTTATCACATAGTCGAATCCGGCCATGAGGGCTATCAGCATCAAGACCGCAAAGACCACTGGCGCAGTTAAGGGCTGAGCAAGGAGCAGAAACACACCAACGCCGAGAGTTAACTGAACGAGGGCATTTGTAACGTTCAGGAGGACGTCCTTGGAAGCGGGCCACGTTAGGGAGGGTGACTTGCCCTGCCGCACGGCATCCAGGATAGGGCCAATAATAAGGGCAATCGCCAACGTCGTGGCTGCGGCCAACAAGAGGCCGACGGGATTCAACAAAAAGGATAGGCCAACTCCAAGCCCCAACAGGAAGAGCGACGCCCACAGCAGTTCCCTTGCGGTCTCCATCCAAAACCCGCCCGCTAGGCCGCCGCTGATCTGGAAGGCTCCGGCCCCAGTGGAAGAGTCGAGGACGATATAGCCGGCCCCCATCCAGCCGTTGACGTTCACTTCAGTGCCGGGGACGTAAACGGTCTTGCCGGCCGCGACGACGTTCTGGATGTCGTCTTTCGTCTCCTGCGCCAACGTCAGTAGCGGCAGAACGGTGGGCAGGCTTGCTTGGGTGACCCGGTAGACGGGGACACCCTGCGTGTTCGCCAGCCGAAGGACATGGGCAGCGGAGACCGCTTGGCGTGGCTGCTGGAATAGCTGCTCGAAGATGTTCCCCTCCAAGAAGGAACCGGCCACCCCCATCATCAGGGTGAAGGTCCACTCGGCACCCTTATCACCGGTGAAGGAAAAAGGGGTGAGGAGGTTCCGGCGGAGGTCCAGGGTCAGCCCGCCGGGCGCGGCGGCGAGCGGCGCATCAAACGCATACGTCATCTTCGTGGTGAAGCTGTTCATTGCCTCGGACGGTAGGCGGACCGGGACGATCCGGCGGAGGTTTCCCGCAATCCGGGTCAAGATGTTCAGTTCGCCCCAATAGGCCAAGGCGGCGAGGTTCAGGAACTCACCAATGATCTTGTCCTTCGTGACGCTCGACAGACTTTGCCGTTCGAGTTGAGCTTTGGTCTGGACGAGCCGCGCTCGACTCTCCAGCAAGCGCCGTCCTGATGAGTTCCCCACCTCGACAGTCAGGAGGCTATTGTCCCCTGCAATCCGTTCATGCCGAAGTTGGTCGGAAAGCTGGTTGGGTCCCTCCAAGGTGACGAGGATGGCTTGGTCTTTGCCCATGCCGATGCTGGGACCGGATGCCACAACGACCTCGTCAATTCGAACCTCTGGCACCAACCGGAGGAGGTACGCCGGGATCGAGGTGGCCTGCTGGCTCGCCAGGGACTCCAGCGTGGCGCGGTCGGCATCGGAGGCCGGGCTGTAGGAGATGGTGATCTTCTGGGTCGCCACCTGGGGCAGGCTCCGCGTTACCGAGGAGACCTGGGTGAGGCCGAACTCGTCCAAGAGCGTGATCGTCACATGATGCCGAAGGGAATCTAGCAACGCTGTAGCATCACTTGCCGTGGCCAAGGCCCGGTGCGGGAGGCTCGCGGGCAGGAGGCCGAGGTTCAGCTTGGCGATGGATCGGCCCCCGGTGATGTCAAGAACAGTCGCGTTCGGCAGGGTGGTCTCGACGTGCGTCTGGAGGAGTTGCCGCAGGCGGGTGGTCTCACTCTCGATGAAGGCCTGGTTGAGGTGGGTGGCCGCACCGGTCGCAGGGTCAATCGTGGCCCCCGCCTGGGCTTGCTGCAAGAAAGCGTTCACGTCGAAGCCGATGATCGTGGGGACATCGAGGCCCTGGGTGTACGTGTACTGCTTGAAGCTCGCATCGAGCGGAATCCAGGTCTTCCCCGCTTGCCCCAAAGGCACTCCGCGGTAGTGGGCGAAGGGAACGTAGGCTTCGACCCACACGTGCTCCAGGGTGACGGCGGTGGCATTGTAGGAGGTTGGGACGCCCCCGCTGGCGAGGATGGTCGCGGCGATCTGGGGGGTGGCGACACCACCGACCCAGTTCTGGGCCTGGGCGGCGGGGACCTGGATGGTGCCCAAGACGTAGCGAGCGGGGATATTGGCCGCGCGGAAGAGGGCGATCAAGAGGCCCGCCGTATCGACGGCGTTGCCGGATTTCTCCCAGAGGGTGAGGACGCTGCCTTTGATGGAACCCCAGGTGGGCTCGAAGTCGATGGTGTTCCGGACGTACTCGTAGATCTTGACGGGGTCGTTCCCCAGTTCCCTCGCGAGGTCGCGGATCTCCTGCGTGATCTGGACGTCTTCGGTTGGCGCAAGATCCGCGGCCGTCGGCGTAGTCGGCAGGCCGGAGGTCTTGGGGAGGACCTGAGCAACGAGCGCGTCGCTGCCGGCGGCGACCTGCGTGACGTAAGCCGGGTCGAGGGTGTCTTGGGCGGCCAGCCACGGTGACCCTGGACGCGCGTACGTCGGGAGAATACTCGTACTCGTCTGCGGTGCCTTCCACCGCGGCTCGGCGGGGCGACTCGGGAGCTTGTGGGGGTCGAGGGGGCGGTGCTTGGGCTTGGGCGCATACTTGTCGAGGAGTTCGCTGGTCCTCCGCAGATGGTGGCCCAGGCGCGCCCGTTCGGGGGCGCGATCCTGGAAATTCCAGTGATCCGTGATACGCTCGTGGGCGTTCTCTGCTTCGGTCAACTCCGTGTCGAGTTCCTTGTGTTTGGCGTCGTAGGATCGGACCGCCTCGGCGTGGCGCTGAAGAATCTCCGCCGGGAGGTTCGCCCGGCGGAGTTGCTGCTCCGTCGCGGCGAACTGGTCACGCACCTTCCGATGCGCGTCGCGGAGGGCCTGGCGGGCCTGTTTCACGGCAGCCATCGCGGTGGTGAGGTCCCCACCCGGGGCCTGCGCGTCCACTGCCGCCTTTGTCAGCCGGTGCAGTTCCTTGAGCGCCTTCGTGAAATCATCGTCCCGCGTGGCTGTCCGCTTGACGGGTCGGGGCGGCGGGTCCTGCGCCCAGGCCTCCGGCAGGCGCCAGAGTTCCAGCGCGGTCCAGACGAACGCGAGTAACAGGGGATACACGATGACGGGCGAGCGCCACCAGCGGGTCGGCATCGGCTCCTCCGGCGGAGAGGGTGGACGGCGGGAATTTACTGAACGAATTAGCGCGAACCGAGGTGACGCGTCAAGACGGAGGATTCCGACATTACGAGGGACAATCACGACAGGGGCGACTCAGGCGTGTCTGGAAGTTTTCGAGAAGGCTCGGTCGGCCACTCGCCCCGGCGGACCTTGCGGAGCACGCGGGCGAGGTAGCTCGGATCGGAAAAGCCTACCATGGGCGCGATGGCACGGAGGGAAAGACCATTTTCCCGGCGCAGGCGTTGTGCCGCCTGCACGCGGACCCAGGCGAGGTACTGGGACGGTGAGCACCCAAAGCGGTCGGCAAATCGGCGCTGCAGTTGACGCTCGCTCATCCCGGCGAGGTCGGCGAGGTCGGCGAGGGTCAGCGCTTCCGTGAAGTGCTCCTCGATGAACGCCTTCACGCGAAGTACAGGGTCGGCCACGGGCTGCCCCACCATCGCCGCGACCACCTGCAAGAGGGTCGGGAGGGCGAGTGGCTTGTCGAGGCAATCGTGGGCCCCGGCGAGAAACGCGCGCCGGACCGTCGCCTTGTCGCCATGGCCGGTGAGGACGAGGACTCGCACCCCAGTTCGCCTGCGCAGAGAAGGAAGCAATGCCAGCCCGTCCTCATCACCAAGCCGGACGTCCAGGATGACCCCGTCAATCTCTCGCTGCTCGACCCAGGCCAACGCCTCCACCCCCGTGGCGGCAAGGCTGACCGTGTAACTTGCCCGAAGGGCCGTGGCCAGGGCTTCGCGCAGACTCGAGTCGTCGTCGATGATCAGTATATGAGGGCGAGTTTGTACTGGCATGGATGCTCGATCAACAGACCTTCGTTTGAACCGACTACCAGATCAGTATGCAAGCCGTACCGCAGGGGCGAAAGGAAAACTCGATCGCGGCCACCGAATGTCCACCTGCCAGCACATCCTGGTCGCGCTCTGGATAAGCTGATGGCGGAAAGTCGTACCGGTTCGCTGGCAAAGCCTTCTTGATAACGGCGTCGGCCTTGACACATTGTTCACGGGCGCTAGCCCGGCGAGAGAATCACAGGAGGGAGTCGTGCGGTATTCTGTCTTGATGCAACCCGTCAATGAGCCGAAATTCGAGGGATACTATTACGCGCATATCCCCTCGCTCGATCTGACCACCCACGGTGTTGGGATCGAGGGGGCCCTCAAGGCGGCGCAGGAACACATCGAAGCATGGCTTGCCGAGAAGCGCGCGCATGACGAGCCGGTCCCCACCGAGAACAATCCGGTGATTGCGCAGATCGAAATCGCCGATGCGCTACTCCGCTCGTGAGGTCCTCGCCACACTCCCCCGCGTCGGGTTCGTCGAGGTACGACAAAGCGGGAGCCACAAGATCCGTCGTCATCCCGATGGACGCCAAACCTACGTGGCAATGCACCCCGGCTCGCTTCCGACCGGAACCTTTCGGAAGGTCCTGAAGCAAGCCGGCCTCCCCGAAGACGATTTCCGAGCACGCTGACCGTTTCCGGGCGTACTCAGAGTCCGTCGGTCCCGTCTGCGCGCCGCATCGATCCTCGCCGCCGACTCGGCATCCGAGCCGTACGGCCGGTACGCCTACTCCACCACGAGTTTCACCGGCGTCGCGTCGTGGATGTTGGCGGACACGGGGCAGCGGCGGTCCACCTCGTGCGCAAAGGCTTCCTTCTCCTCCCGGGACATGTCCGCATCCATCTTCACCGTCACCGTGATGCCGGAAAAACCGACGGGGGCCTCCGGGTTCCGTCCCAACAATCCCTCGACGTCCAGATCGCCCTCCACCCTCACGTCCATAGACCGGAGCGTGATCCGCTTTTGCTTGGCCGCGATCCGCGCGATGGTCCCGATGCAGCCGGCCAGCGAGAGCAAGAAGTACTCCAGGGGCGTCGGCCCGGCGTCCTCGCCACCGGCCGTCTTCGGCTGATCGACGATCAGCGTGTGGCTCCCGATGGTGCTTTCGATCTTGAACCGCTCGCCCAGGTGGGCTTCGACCGCAACATGCTTGACAGTGGCCACGAGTAGCCTCCTCCGACAGGTGATGGTTTCCGTACGCCCCGCACGGATTACCCCGGAACGGCGGC
>Ga0116185_1005380_pt1 | contig 10089 bp, 9 predicted proteins | sample AD_JPNNA7_MetaG_FD_89754 | JGI IMG/M metagenome (GOLD analysis project Ga0116185, IMG submission 89754) | Active sludge microbial communities of municipal wastewater-treating anaerobic digesters from Japan - AD_JPNNA7_MetaG | ecosystem: Engineered > Bioreactor > Anaerobic > Digestate | place... | reverse complement strand
GGGTTTGCGTTTGTGGTAGGTACGTTTGTGTGGGCACTTCGCTCATGCGAAGTGCATGGTCCAGTGCGGGCTGAGCCGCATGCCGGAAATTCCTATTTCCGGCATTCACAGGGCGGTCTGATACCGCCACTGCTCGGGACTCAGGTGGTGCCGCGCTCCAGTCCGATGAGGAGCGCGGCACGACCGATTATTTGCGCGAAAAATTTGCCGTTTTTGTGTTGGTTCAAAAACGGCAATTTTTGAGCGTTTGGTTTGTGGGGGTGTGGGTGGGGAGCCTGCAGGGCAGTTGCCTGTGCGGTGAAACAGCGCATATGGAGTGGGTCGAAGTTTGCGATGTTTGACCGCGTTTTGAGCCGGCAAGCGATTGTGCAGTGTTGCGCTTTGCCCTCGCAAAGCGCATGGCGCGATGTTCGCACTGCACCCTTGTGCAGTGCATTGCTCGATGCAACTTGAAGTTGCTCGGGCTTAAGGCTGACCCCCACGCGCGCACAGCGAGTAATGGCTTGGCGGAGGGGGTGGAGTTTGTGTCGGGTTGAGGGAGTCATCCCGACACAAGCGGTGCCCCCATGTCTTTTGCAGGTGTAGTGGAGGTTGGGGGAAAAACAAAAAGAATCTAAATCAACCCCATGGTAAACGTGCAAATGGTGAGAAAAGTATGCCTTTATTCTTTACTAGAACTCTTGGAATCCGAATCAGGAAAATATACAGCAATTAATTGTTTCACTCTCTTATTACTCTCCGAAAAAGAAAGGAAAGACAGCAATGCAAATATAATGACTAAAAAAAAGAATGGCCAAGATTGGTTATCGAGATTTGTTAAAATCATAATTAACCAAACAAATGCGATTGTGCCAAACCCAAACCCAAGAGCGTACAATCCAGATGGTAATTTCGAAATTTCCCTTGTAAAACTTAATTTTTTCTGATAATAACCCAATCTTAAGAAATAAACTGGTAAGCCAATAATCAATAGTGCAGACCAATAACACATACTATCTCTCCCACTTAACTCTATGAATGCTGATTACCAAGTATTTTCAGTAATTGGTACAAATAACATTAACGACCGTAATTAGTACAAGGTACTCATCAATAATTATATCCTAAAATTTTACGTTCGATTGTCAGAAAATCTAGTCGAGTAGGACGAATAGACCTATTTCCCGTCACACGCATGGAGCTTTTTTGAATGAGTGATTTGCGATGATATTTGCAGATTCATACAGGTCAATTTCCACTCGATGGATAAAATCTAATGCAAACGCGATGAGTGCCTTGCACTGGAGTGCAAGGCACTGTACGATGGCGGGGAGGCGTTCAGCGTTTGGATTTGGCGCGGTCGTGTTCGCGGAGGAGGGCAGCGCGGGCGCGCCGGCAGACGATGCAATCGTGGATGTGGTTGAAGTAGGCGGCTGTCTGCTTGGGGTGCGCGCCAAGGGCAGGGTCGTTATCGAACTGCTGGCGCAGGGCGCGACCGACTGCGCAGAAGCGTGAAAGTTGTTCGTAGGTGGCTCGCAATATGGCTCCTAATATCTATTCTGGTAATAAATCCTGTCGGCTTGTGGGCTCTGGACGTGTGTGCAGGGCATGGTCAAGTGGCCGCTCTTCGCTCTTGCGAAGAGCATGGCGCGTTGGTCGCGGAGCATTCATATGCTCCGCATGGTCAAGTGGTCGCTCTTCGCTCTTGCGAAGAGCATAGCCTGGATGAGGCTCTGCACCCTCGTGCAGGGCATGGTCCAATGCGTGTTGAGCACGCATGGACTCAGGCTGACCCCACTCAGGCTTAAGTTGAGCACACCTGGACTCAGTGGTCTGATTTTGGTTGGTGAAGGCGCGGACGACGGGCAGGGTTTTGAGGTCCGTGAGGGTGCGGTCCAGAAGGGTATCGTAGGTTTTACAGAAGTTGGCGCGCATGTAGGGCTCGGAGGTGGGGTCGGTGAGGTTGCGGCACCCGAAGGCGTGGATGACCTGCTCGACGAAGGGGTGAGAGAAGGAGGGCTTTTCGGATTGGACGTTGTAGATGAAGTAGGCAAGGCATTGGTAACGCTGGCGCTGTATCTGGTTCCACGCTTCGGCGGCTGTGGGGACGCGGTGGAGTCCGAACATGATGCGGTAGGAGGCGTCGCGGAGCTCCGCTACGGTGGGGAAGAAGGTGCTGGTGGTGATGAGGTGGAGCGCGGCGTTCTCGAGCAGGTCGAGGGGAATATCCTGCAGGGTGAGGACGTAGACGCGGACGGTTTCGGGGGTGATGCGGGCGTTTGGGTAGGCAGCGGTGAGGACGCCAAGGATGGTGAGGGTGTCTTTTTCGGTCATGGGCTCCTAGGGTTTGAAGATGCCGGCGGGGTCGCAGCCCACGCGGCGCATTTCGGCTTTGACGACTTCGAGCGCGGTGAGGGGTCGGTTGGTGGGCGGGTTCTGGGCGGGATGGGTTGGTTTGGCGGGGGGTGAGTTTGGGTTGGCGGTTAGGATGGCGTGGATGTACTTCCAGCTGCGGACGTTATGATGGGAGGCTTCGAGGATGGCGTAGGTGAGGCGGTCTTCGCCGTATTGGTGGAGGGCTTGGAGGAGCTGGGCGCGGATGGCGGGGGTGAGAGGACCGATTTCTTCGGAGTAGAGCTGGAGCAACTTCTCTTTGGTTCGCCCTGCACCCGCGTGCAGGGCATGGTCCAATGTGAGCTCAGCACCCGTGTGCTGAGCATGGTCCAGTGCGGTTTGAGCCCGCCTGGACTCAGGTTGAGCACGCTCGGACTCAAGCGGCTCGCGCTTAACTTCATATTCTCCTTCATCTTCAACTTTAACATTATCTTTAACTTTAACTTTAACTTCTGCGGGAGTGAGTCCGGAGTTACTCCGGAGTTGGTCCGGAGCTGTGCCGGAGCTTTGCCGGAGTTCATCCGGAAGCGTTCCGGCAAGGAGCGCGGCGTTTTCGGGGGCGGGGATAGGGTTGAAGGCTTCACGGTCTTTGCGCAAGCCAATCTGGTGCTTGGAAAAGTTCAGGAACTGGATGTAGCGGTCTCCGTCGGGGGCGAGGTACCAGACGATAAAGCCGGCGGAAGCCCATTCCTGAATGAAGGTTTCCAGCAGGTCGGGGGTGATATCCTGACGGCGGGGAAAGAGGGAGGCAAGGAGCAGGTCCGGCTCGCCGGTGACGCGCCCTTCGCAATCGGCGAAGGTGAGCAGCCAAGTGAAGGCGAGCCGGCTGGTATCCGAGGAGAGGGCGTTGATTTCCCTATCGGTGGTGATGGATTTTGAGATGAAGCGTCCGCGTGCCAAGTTTGTCCTTTGGGGTTAGAAATCCGCGTCGCGCGGGGTGAAGATGGGGTGCATCTGGTCGACAGGGACGAGGATGACCGGTTCGATATCGGTGTGGCTTTTGACGATGGTCTTGGTGCCGCCGATGGTCCATTTGGAGGCGTCGACTTCGGTGATGGAAATCCAGCGGTAACCGTCGGTGAAGCGGATGACATAGAGGGCGGGGCAGCCGAGCCCGAAGTGGTAGAGCATGAGGCTGCCCCATTTGCGGAGGTTGAGGAAGACGGTGTTGAAGGTGGTGCTGGCGTGGGTGCGGGTTTTGAGCTCGAGGACGCCGATGAGGAGACCTTCTCGGACAGCGAAGAAATCGACGGGGGAAAGGAGACCGAAGGATTTGATTTCGCAGTTCCAGAGGCGACCGAGCAGGAGGGCGGTCTCCTGCTCGGATTGGCGGTCCTGCAGGGTGGCGAAGCGCAGCAGACCGTTGGGGGCGCGCGTGGAGGTGCGCTGGTAGTAGTTGGAGGACGCGGGCTGGGTGGGGTGCACGGGCTGGGTGGGCGCGGAGTTTGGGCTGCTGGGCGCTGGTTGGTTGGGGGTGGGATGGCTGGGATTGGGGAGCGTCATTCAGCGCGGGCGTTAAGGATGGTTTCGATAGCGGTAAGTTTGCGCTGGTATTCGGCGAGTTCAGCGGGCGTCTTGAGAGGTTCTTTCATAGCTTTGTAGAGGGAGCCGGACATGAATTTGAGGAGGTTGGAGTCCAGGTCGCCGTAGCGGGTGCCGCGGGAGTTAGTGACGGCGAGGGCTTCGTCGAGGGTGAGAGCAGAAGAATCATCGGGGGCGAATTGGAGGGTGGCGTCCGGTCCGAAGATGAGATTGGGTGGCGTGGAAGACTCTTGGGGGGTCGGACTGGCGCTTGGGGATTGGATATTCCCTGCGCTCGGTGTGGGGGCAATGGTGGTGGGTTGTGTTTGGCTCGGGGTTTGGGTGGGGGCGCCGTCGTTGAGCCAATCGCGGAATTTGGTGAAGAAGGCGCTATCAGGACGGTTCTGAACGACGTCGGCGAGGGCAGGGCAGCGGCTCTTGCTGATGACGATGGTGTGGTCGAGGTCCATATCGCCGACGAGGGTGAATTCGTATTCCATGCCGGCACGCTGGACCGGCGCGAGACCAATCTTGCGGATGAGGGTTCTGCCGTTGGAGTCTTTCTCCTGCACGTAGTCCATTTTGGAGCGCATGGTGGCAACGATGTGGGCGGGAGAGGAGAGGATGGCATCGACCATTTTGCGGTGGATGGGGGTGACTTCCTTCCAGGCGGTGTAGGAATTGGGGGTTTTCTGGCGGCGGGCGGCGTCGTCGGCGAGGTCCAGCGCACCGCCTTCGCCTTCCCAAGCGTGGGAGAGGCTGTCGATGAGGATGACGGAGTAGCCAGCGCGTTCGGCGGCGTGGATGGCGTGGGTGTAGTTTTCGGGGCTGAAGTTGGCAAGCTCCAGCACGTCAAAGCTGAAGTGGTCGGAATAGAGGCTGGCAGAGCCGTGTTCGGTATCGATCACGGCGATTTTGCCGTTGTTGGCCAGAGCGGTGGCGGCGACCAGGGCGGTGTACGTTTTGCCGGATCCGCTGGGGCCGTCAATCGCGATGCGGGCTTTGACCTGCTTTTTGGATGCTTTCTGGAAGGTAAAATCAGTCACTTGGTCTCCTTGTTTTCGATTTGGTTGAGAGTGGATTGGGCGAGGCTGAGGCACCAGGCAAGATCATTGAGCTTGCCATGGTAGGTTTTGCCGGCGCTGTGGATGATCTTGCGCAGCGCTTTGAGCATGAGGAAGCTAGCGCTGGCGTATTCGCGATTGAAATGTTCGGCGAAGCGCAGGCGGGTGGAGAGGCGCTGGTATTCCTTGAATTTGGTCAGGTCGGTGGGGTAGGTTTGGCAGTAGAGGATGTAAAGGCGGGTTTCGGTGGGGGTGAGCGGTGTGTCCTGGGCGATGAACAATAAGTCTCCTTAGGTTGGTGGATGCGAATATTGCGTTGAGGATAGTATAGAACATTCGTGCTATGATACAAGAGGTCAAAAGCGGACAGTTTTGTTAAAATTGTCCGAAACCGGACATTCTTTAACAAATGGGGAAGAAAGGAGAAAGAAGGGGTATACTTAACGCAACGGACTATCAATATTATTTTGCTTTGGAGACTGAAAAACAGGACATTATTGGGATCTTCAACGAGGAAAAGTCCTCGGTGGCGGAATAGGCAGACGCAACGGACTTAAAATCCGTCGGTGGAGACACTGTGTGGGTTCGACCCCCACCCGCCCTATGTAAGAGACAGAAAGCATTGCTTTCTGTCTCTTTTTGTCGGAATTGTCTGGGAGACCGCCACCAATCTCCAATCCCTGCTTTAGAACCCATCCAGGCCAGCAGTGGGCTGCTGATTGCCGCTCCCAAACAAGCATCCGCAAATTTCCTGGCAAAAGCCGCGGCGCGGTTCCTGCAAGGCGGGCGGGTTCCGTCTCAATTCGCGCAGGCGGCACCACCCAGATTGACTAAAAGCAAATCGTTCGTTCTAAATAGCAAGGCCGCGCGAAAGCGCAGCCTTCGCGCTGAATGGTCTGGCCGGCAGCGTGCCGGGGCGCTTGCGCCCCGGCGTGTCAGGTAAATTTGAGCAGAACTTATTTAAGCAATACAGGCAGATAGGTCGCAAAATGCTGTTGAGCGACTTTGAGGTGCCCAACATTATTGTAAGAATCAAATTCAAAATAGGCGACCGCTGCTAATCCAGCCGGGTTGACGCTGACCGCGGCATATGCCGCCTCATTAACGATATCCTGATAACCCGGGTCGAGAATTTCGCACTGCCAGTAAAGGAATAGATCACCGGGAGGAACTTCGCCGCAGTTGCCTGCTGAATTCCCGTAAGCCAGTGCGGGACGGGCAATCTTGAGTTTGGTCGCTGATGTTGACGGCGAGGCGTCCATATACGCAATGATTGGATAACCTTGCTTATCTACCGCCAAGGATAGGCCGATATGTCCGCCCGGGTCGCCAATTTCATCCACGTCGAAACAATTAAAGGCGGCACTGGTGCAATTGCCCCCGCTTGTCACATTGACAGCATATTTGACCTTTCCCTGGGAAGTTGTATTGTCAAAGTAAGCGAAGCGCAGTTTATCCGAGCTGTTTTTTGGGGCATGGATGGACACGTACTGGCCAACATCTCCAGCGTTGTCAACAGTCACGCAATCCCATTCCGAATTGCTACAAGAGCCTCCAAAGCCCCAATAGGACGCCCAGATGAGTTTCGAGTTATATGAGTCATAGAAAGCTATGTGAACTGTGTCATCATTGGTAAGGTCTAATGAAACATGGCTACCGTAATCCACGTGATCCTCCATAGAAGATACATAATCGCAGTCCCAGTTGCTCGCGTCATTACCAAAACATCCCGTACCAGTTCCGCTGCTGTTATAAGAGGCTATCTTTACGCCGCCAAAATCACCCATTCCTGGAAGGTCATAGGTTTCATAATGATAGGCTATCACGGGCTTGTGGTCTGAATTGAACTTCAGGGAACTGTAAGTACCGCGCACATTATTGGCATTGGAGGAGTCATCCACTTCCTGAATCGTCCATTCCGTCCAACCCCCGGCGGGATTGACAGTCTCGGCATACATCAGGGCTTTTTCTGAAGCACTGTAATACGAAATTCCAACTTTGGTATATGGCATGATTGGACCGCCCGGAACAACATAGTCCACGTCTATCGAGCTGTAACGACCCGGGTCACCTCCATAAGAGATAATTGTGCAATCCCAGCTGTCGTTCCCATAACAATCCCCCGTCCCTGGTGCCACTTCACGCGCCATAACCAATTCATCGTATTCGCTGTCGTAGTAGCTGATGTAGGCTCTGCCTGAGACAGGATGGTGCGCGATGGAAACGTGGGTTCCAGGGAAAGCATTGGGTGTTGAGTCCACCACTTCAATCGACCAGGGTTCTTTGGCTGGAAGATTCCCTGTTATCGTACTCGCCGCATTGACGTTGATGCTGCCAGCCACAAAAACCGATACAATGACCAAAAAAACAACCCGCTTAATTTTCATTATATGCTCCTTTCAAAGGCTTATTTATGGTCGGGGGGGGGCAGTAGTCTTGATGAGAAAATGCCAGTAAACAGGCTGGACAGTACCCCTCTAGGAATACCGATTTCACAATCGTTGGATGACAATTAAATAGTAGCACGGAGTGTGACGAGTTTCAATAATTTTCTTGGGGAAAAACAGAAAAAACGAGAATAAACTTTTCAAAATCTCTATCTCGCGATGAGATTGACACCTGGCAGGCGAAAGCTGACAATCCAGGGCTGGGTTATTCAGGAGAGAAGTGGAAACAGGGGTTCTTCATTTTTCTCCGCGCGCGAGAGCAGCGCAACAAGGGCTGTAGTAAAAAAAGCAGGGCGCGGATGACAGCGCCGCCCCAGCTGGCTGTGCCCGCGGCAGACCGAGAAGTAGAATCAGGCCCAGTAGCCAGCGCGCGCCAATCGCCAGCAGCTTTCCTGCATGGCTGGGATTTTCGCGCAAGCTGTTCACACTTACAGCTCCCTTGGCAAATCAATAGTAGAATTACATCACCCAGCAGCGATATCGGCCCGGCAGATAAGCGCTGGATTAATGCGATAAATCATGAGCACACCTTCTGAAAAACTTTCATACTCAAGAACACATAGAACGGCGCGCGGAATTCTGCTGGTTTCGCTGGTCTTATCCTTCCTCGCGACCGCCTGCGCGCCGCTCAAGTCCATCTTCCGTGCTTCATCTACCGCGGAAACCAACCTAACTTCCAACCCTCTTCCCGCCACGCCGCTGCCCGGAGAGCCCACCTGGACCCCTTCGCCCATCCCTTTCAACCCCACCGCGACAATTAACTTTGAGACGCCCAATCCGGTCCAAATCAGCGAGCTGCAGCATGTGCAGTTGGATAACCGCCTGGTGGTGGCCGCCAAGTTTCGGAATACTCTGGAAAATGCGGTCCTCAGAGACGTACAGTACGAAGTGCTGGTACTGGATGCCAACGGCAGCCGCCTGGCGCAGGAGTTCGGGGGGATTCCGTGGCTTTTGCCGCGCCAGACCAGCGCCCTGGTGCGCGAATTTGACCTGCTTGTCGGCGCCGAAGCCGCCTCGGTGGAGCTGCGCTTTACCGGCGGCGCTGCCGACCCAAAGTTGAAACTGCGGCAGCCCTTTGCGGTCACCATTCCCGCCTTCATCGTGGACCAAGAATCCGCGCAGCTGACCGGTTGGCTGCACAACGCGGACGACCTCACCTACACGGAAGTCTCAATTAACGCGGTTGCTTACAACGCGAAGGGAGAGATTGTCGGCGGCGGCAACGGCTATATGGAATTTGTTCCTCCCAAAGACACCGTCGGGGTGAGCGTGCCGGCCATCGTGACGGAGGCCCCGACGCGCGTGGAGATTTACCCCATGCTGTCCGCTTATTCCGCCTCGCTGCCGGGGGGCAAGTGGTGGAATAACATCAAGGTGGAAGACTGGAACTTTGTGACCACCAGCGGCAGCCAGCTGGCTGGCGGCGCCGTGCTGACCAATATTACCAACCGGGTGCTGACCGGCACTTATTACATCATCACGGTTTCAGATGCCGAAGGCCGGGTCTGTCTGGTGGCGAAAGACTTTATCAATATGATTCTCCCGGGCGAAACGCTGAACTTCTCTCCGGGCGTGCTTCTGCTGCCAAAAACAGCTGCCGCGAGCAAGGTAGACCTGCTGATTGTCCCTGGCGAGTTTGGCGAATACGCCCTGGCTTACAACCCGCTTTCCACCTCTCAGCCTGTGCTGGATGTTGAGGGAGAAAACTCGCTGGTGCGCGTGAACGTGCTTAACAATTTAAATGCGGGGATATCGACCGTTTTGGTCACTGTTCTGATTGAGAACCAGCAAGGTAAAATTGTGGGCGGCGGTCAGCTGCTAACCGACCGCGTCCCGCCAAATGGGTCGCTGCGTGTAGCTGTACCAGTGGTATTTCTGGGCGACCCCGAAACTCTGACAGTACACACATCTGCCACTCTGCCGGTTTCGGCAATTATCGGGCAGTGAAAAAGGAGCCAAGTGACATGTTTTAAACAGAAACCTGGATTGCGCCGATTTACCCCCACGGCATTGACCCTGCTGCAGCCGGTTCCCGCCGATATTGATATCGCCCAGGCCGCGGTGCTTAAACCAATCGCCCAGGTGGCGGAAGAAGCCGGACTGCTGCCGGATGAAATTGAGCTTTATGGGGATTATAAGGCGAAAATAAAACTGGATGTGCTGGAACGGTTGAAGGATGTTCCGGACGGAAAATATATTGACGTGACTGCCATCACACCGACCCCATTGGGGGAAGGCAAAACCACCACGACCGTCGGCCTGAGCCAGGCTTTGGGCGCGCACCTCGGTCAGCGCGTGTTCACCTGCATTCGCCAGCCTTCTCAGGGTCCGACCTTTGGCATCAAAGGCGGGGCTGCCGGAGGCGGGTATTCGCAGGTTATTCCAATGGAAGACTTTAACCTGCACCTCACCGGCGATATCCATGCCATCACTGCCGCCAACAACCTGCTCGCCGCGGCGATTGACACGCGCATGTTCCACGAGGCCAGCCAGAGCGACCGGGCGCTTTTTGACCGCCTTTGCCCGCCGGATAAACACGGCAGGCGCCATTTCTCGGTCGGGATGCAAGCCCGCTTGAAAAAGCTTGGCATTACCGAAACCGACCCCGAAAAGCTGAGCCCCGAAGAACGGGCGCGTTTCGCGCGGCTGGATATTGACCCAGCTACGGTCACCTGGCGGCGCGG
>Ga0116185_1005367_pt1 | contig 10106 bp, 9 predicted proteins | sample AD_JPNNA7_MetaG_FD_89754 | JGI IMG/M metagenome (GOLD analysis project Ga0116185, IMG submission 89754) | Active sludge microbial communities of municipal wastewater-treating anaerobic digesters from Japan - AD_JPNNA7_MetaG | ecosystem: Engineered > Bioreactor > Anaerobic > Digestate | place... | reverse complement strand
GATTAGCAGGTGCAGATTTTTGTTCGGTATCTTTAATCTTTTTTTGCCGGGATTGAATGTCGGTAAGAGCACTTGATTCAATAGTTTTTACCAAAAAGGCAAGTAATAAACAAGATGCAGCGAAAACCACTGCCAGAATTTGAGTCCATTTTTTCAAAAACTTGGAAGCACCGCTTCCGCCGAAAACATTCATTGCTGCCCCACCTAAATTAGAATCCAAACCTCCTTTAGAGGTCTGAGCTAATATTACAAGAACCAGAGCAACACAGATTATCACATGGATAATTAAGGCAATCGTGTATAAGACCATTGATTTATCCTTTCCAAACAAATTAATGTAACTAATGGAAATCAATGAAAAAATAGCCCTATTTCTGTCAATTAAAAAGTTTTATCTCCCGCATACCAAGCTCCAATTTTCCTTCTTATTACCATTTTATTCAGGTGTTATCAGATTTTTTTGGCTTGACAGAAATAGTTGATTAAATTGATAATGTAAAAAGAGGAATAATTTATGACAAGAAAACACTCTGCAATACTGCAAGAACTTGAAATAGATGAAGTTAAAGGATATACTGAAGCCCAAAAAAAGTATTATACTTCTTTAGGTTTTAAACCTTATTTGAATGAAGAGGGAAAAGTTAAATGGCTAAGGCCTGATCAGCATTCTCTAAGGATCAATGCAAAGTTGAAAAGGCCTTTTTGGGCACGACTTTTTCCCCATAAGAAAGTTCAGATGCCTCACAGACGAAAACATAGACCGGTTTTAGTAAAATTTGTCCAGCGAAATTGGTTATTTATCATTATTGTAATTATTGTGATTGTAGCAGTTGTTTATATTTTTCGCAATCCTCAGCTTATTTTTTAGGAGGAGAAAAAAATTTGAAGATATTATTGGTTAATGATGACGGTATTTTAGCTCCCGGAATCAGAGCTTTAGCGGAAGAATTGAAAAATGCCGGACATAAAATTATGATTGTAGCTCCGGATAGTGAAAGAAGTGCAGCATCGCATTCTTTAAGTATCCGTAAAGAGCTGAAAGTAAATAAAATCGCTGAAAATGAATATGCTGTAAGCGGAACACCAGTTGATTGTTCTGTAATTGCGTTACAAAAAATCCTTACGGAGCAGGTGGATTTGATTATTTCGGGAATAAATGCCGGACAGAATATGGGGGAAGATGTTTTATATTCCGGAACAGTTGGAGCAGCAATGGAAGCAGCGCTATTAGGTTATCGGGCAATAGCGGTTTCTATAAATTCTTATATAAATCAAAAATTTGATGTAGCAGCATACTGGATGCGTAAATTGCTGGATTTAGGCATTGCTAAACAAGCAGAGGCGTATGGTGTTTTGAATATTAACATTCCCAATCTTCCTTTGGAAGAGATTAAAGGCATTCGTTTAACCCGGACAGGTCATCGTAAATATTATAATTTTGTTAAGATTATAAAAGAAAATGAAGATGGCTTTATTTATGAAGTAGGGGGTGATATTCCTGTTTGGGATAATGAAACAGGAACCGATGCCGAAGCAGTTAATAACGGCTATATTTCTCTAACTCCTTTGGGTTTTGAGCTTACAAGAAGCGAAACCTTTCCGCGTATTCTTAATTGGCTGGAAGAAAATAATTTATTACAATTGGAGAGTTGAAGATGCGTTTTGAAGATCAACGGTTAAGATTGGTAAACGAATTAAAGTTGGAAGGAATAACTTCTCCAGTTGTCTTAAATGCTTTTGCCAAAGTTCAAAGAGAGGATTATGTTTTGTCTGAATATCGTGATTACGCATATCAAAACCGTCCCTTACCCATAAAAGAAGGTCAAACCATATCGCAACCTTTAATGATAGCAATTATGCTGCAGTTGCTTGATTTGCAATCCACAGATATTGTTTTGGAAATTGGCACCGGTAGTGGTTATCAAAGTGCCTTACTGGCAGAAATTGTTCAGGAAGTTTGTTCGGTAGAAATTTTGGAATCCCTTTCCTTAAATGCGCAGAAGGTTTTACGCAATGCCGGATACAACAATGTCTATTTTCGGATAGGGGATGGGCATAGCGGTTGGCAAAAGGCATATCCACCCCATAAGGAATTTGATAAGATATTGGTTTCTGCAGCAGCACAGGAAGTTCCCAAACGCTTAATAGAACAACTGAAAAAGGGAGGTAAAATGGCTATTCCTATTGGTAAAACCGGTTTTCAAATTTTGTATATTGTTACTAAAACAGAAAATGGTCTGGATATTGCAGAAGCCGGTGGCTGTTCTTTTGTTCCTTTTGTTTGTGATGATAAGACATTGAGGTGAGAAGTGATTAAAGATAAATTTGACTGGCTGAAAACAATCTGGAAAAAACCGGATAAATATGCGGACTTAAAAAAGTTTCCTGTTTTAAGCGAACTCAGTTCTTTTGAGCTCTATTTGCTGAATAACTTTTTACATCAGCGCAAGTTTAATAAGGGAGAACTGCTTTACGATAAAGATCATCCTCTGGAAGTTATTTATTTTATTCTTTCCGGCAAAGTAGAAGTAACAGGTCCTACTCATCCTAAAGGTCGCTTTATTGTCCGCGAGTTTCAGATTTTAGGTTTGATTGATATGTTTAAAGAAGAAATCCGCAGCAGTTCAGCAACCGCATTAACTGAAGTAACAGCTTATGCAGTTTCGCGTTTTGATTTAAAGGATTTGTTCAATCAGAATCCCCATATAGGTGTTAAAATGTTAACAGCATTCTGTCAAACATTGAGTAACTATATTTTCATTATTTCACATCCGAAAAGAACAAAAGAACTATGAACTGGACGAAGTGGATTTTTTATATTTTATTACTTGCGCTGCATGTATTGGGATTATTTTTTTATCATCCCATAATTTACTATTTGATTTATGCTTTTATCTTTTCCTATATTCTTGATCCTTTTGTCAGTTGGTTTGAAAGAAAAAAGTTTCCGCGTTGGCTTGCAGTTTTAATAATTTATTTCATAATTGCAGGAATCATTGCCTGGTTTTCTTCTCGTTTGGTTCCAGGTTTAGTTCAGCAAGGCAACAACCTTTTTAATATTTTAAGCAGTGGAGAACAGCTAACGGGACAATATATCATAACGCTGCCTTTTATTAGAAGAATATATGAATTTTTACTGGAGTTGGATACTCAGATTCCCGGTTTGGGAATGGCTGATAAGCTGGTGGATATTTTAGACCAAACTAATGTCTTTTTAGCAAAAATTCCCAAGTTATTGATAGATAATTATAAAAAGATTTTTTCCACTATTTCCATTATTGCTACAGTTCCCTTAATTTCTTTCTTTCTTTTGAAGGATAAATACAAGTTGCGGAAAGGAATTGTAAAAATGTTTAACAACCGCTATTTTGAACTTTGTATCATTATGATGCGTAAAATAGATAGCACAATAGGTAACTTTTTACGAGCCATCTTGTTTGAAATTATAGCAGTTGGTATTTTAGCTTCTACTGCTTTAACGATTGTAGGAGTGCCATATTCCATTTTAATCGGTGCTACAGCAGGTGTGGCAAATATTATACCTTATTTCGGACCTTTTTTAGGTGGAGCTTTAGCTGTTGTAACAGTGTTGATTAATGGAGGTTCTATTCTTTATGTAATTACTGTAATTCTGGCGATGTATATTGTGCAGTTGATTGATAATAATATAATATATCCTGTTGTTGTAGGAGGAACAATTAAAATGCATCCTTTGTTAGTTCTTCTTACTTTAATTGCCGGTGGTTGGTATGGAGGCATTCTTTGGATGCTTATTTCGGTACCACTTGTTTATTTGACATACAATCTCATCAGGGTTTTGTATACTAACCTGAAGGGCTTCAAAATAATATAAAAGAGGAAAGTGTGAGTTTACTGGACAAATGTTATAAGTTTACGGACGCGCGCAAAGTAATGGCTATGGGTTATTATCCCTATTTTAGAGAAATTACTTCCGAGCAGGATACGGAAGTTATTTGCAACGGGAAAAAAATGTTAATGTTAGGTTCAAATAGTTATTTGGGCTTAACTAATCATCCCAAGGTGAAAGAAGCAGCTGTAAAAGCCATTAAAAAATATGGTAGCGGCTGTGCAGGGAGTCGTTTTTTAAACGGAACTTTGGATATTCATCTGGAACTAGAAAACGAACTGGCAAAATTAGTTGGCAAAGAATCTGCAATTTGTTATCCTACTGGTTATCAGGCAAATGTTGGCTGTATTTCTGCTATGGTTAATAAAAATGAATTTATTATAACCGATAAATACGATCATGCCTCAATAATAGACGGTGCTTTACTTGCAGAAGGGAAAATGCTGCGGTTTAAGCATAACGATATGGCTTCTTTAGAAAGGGTATTAAAAGAGATTAAGGGTAAAAATTCGCTTATTGCTGTAGATGGTATTTTTTCTATGGAAGGGGATATAGCCAATCTTCCTATGATAATAGAATTGGCAGAAAAATACAATGCTGAGGTTATGGTTGACGAAGCACATTCCTTAGGTGTTTTAGGAAATAAAGGGGCAGGGACTACTGCTCATTTTGGCTTAACAAATAAAACAGCATTTATTATGGGTACTTTCAGTAAGTCACTTGCTTCTGTAGGTGGTTTCATCGCTGCGGATGAAGCACTTATTCACTATTTAAAACATAAATCCCGAGCTTTAATTTTTTCCGCATCGCTTCCACCTGCTTCCACTGCTAGCGTTTTAGCCGCACTTAAAATTATGCAGGAAGAGCCCGAAAGAATTGCCAAACTTTGGGAAAATACGAATTATATGTTAACAGAATTTAAGGCAATGGGTTATAATACCGGAGCAAGTTGCACACCGGTTGTTCCATTACATATCGGGAATATGATGACTACTTTCAATATGTGGCGGCGACTTGGAGAAGAAGGTGTTTTTATAAATCCTGTTGTTCCTCCTGCTGTTCCTCCCAATTCCTGTTTAATTAGAACATCTTTTATGGCAACTCATACTAAAGAACAGCTGGATATGGCTCTGGAAAAATTCAATATTATTGGCAGGGAACTGAATATCATTTAATTTATAATAGGTATCATCTCAAATTTTTTGAACATATAAAATAAGCCATATATGGAGGAACAAAATGGCAAGCAAGAGCAGTGTGGAATATTATTCCAACATTAAAGAAATGTCTCCTGTCCGAGCTATTGCCGAGACCTTGATGAATAACCATTTAGTTCGGAAAGTAGACATTCGCGAAGCATACGATTTGGCAAAAAAACAACCAGGTGTAAGTGTTACCGATTTGCCGATGTATCCGGAATTTGTTAAACTTCACCATCTTCCGGAAGATGCCAAAGTTATCAACGATTGTCACGGTAACATAATTGGCAGAACAGCAAAAGCCCGCAGGTTTTACCATCGGTTAAATCCTTCCCAGAAAAATAAGGTTGAGGGAGATTTCCGCGAAGCAGTTTGGCAAATGCAACATTATCCGCTTATTAAAGCCGAAGCAATTTTAGGTATGGATCAAGACCTGATGCTGAAAGCGACCTTTATTACTACTGAAAGCGACGCAGCTAATGTATTTTTTTGGCTGCTAAATTTTGCTCCTTACGAATCATTGAAAGAGCAATATGAGGCAAGCCTCAAGCTGCCTATTCAAGATATTATTCTGGTTGCTTTTAATGAATGGACCTGCGATGACGATTTTTACAATAATGTGGGGGCACCGCAACTGGCTTTGGTGGATGAAAAACACAATGTGATCGTAAACCTGGGTATGCGTTATTTTGGTGAACGTAAAAAAGGAACTTTAACTATGGCTTGGACTTCAGGTATTAGAATTGGAATGGCTGCCTGTCATGGCGGAATTAAAGAAATTGATTTCACAACCTGTATAAATCCTGAATACCATAAATTGGGTAAAAGGTCAATCGCCTTTTACGGCCTTTCCGGCACGGGAAAATCCAGCCATACCAATAATGCTGATAATGCAGGAACTTTGCCTGAGGGCTTTTCCAAGGTTGTTTTACACGATGATGCCTTCCAGATTGACCTGGAGAATAAGCTTTGTCGCGTTTGGGAACCTACTTTATTTGATAAAACTGATAGCCGTCCAGTAAATCATCCTGACTGGAAATATACTTTAGCTCTGATGAATCATACAGTTTTAGATGTTAACGGCAAACTTATACCTTATGGACAGGATATTCGCAATTCCAATGGTAGAGCGCTTTTTGACCGTTCACTGTTAGGAAAATATGTGAATCGCTGTGGTTTTCCTAAAGCATTAGTTTGGTTAATGAAGGATTCTGTATTGCCTCCAGTTTTACGATTGGAAAATAAATATCTGGCAATCGCAATGGGAGCTGCCTTAATGACTCAGCGCAATCGTGCCGAAAATGTTACCGAAGAAGAATTGAATAAACTCGTTTTTGAACCTTTTGCCAATCCTTTTCGGGTTTATGAACTCTATCGGGATGTGGAAGCATTTTTAAAAGTAGCTGAAACCGGTGCGGATTTTTATTGTTTCAATTCGCGTGGTTATTGGAAAGAATCTGACGATATTCTTGAACCAATACCCTTGAATACTTCGCTGACTCTGCAGACCGCTATTTTGATGGACCAGTTGCAATGGGGATCCTGGGATTTATTACCAGGAGCAATGATTCCTACCAGAGAGTCCGTTGAAGCCATTTTACCAGGTTATTACGATAAATATAATACCGAACTGCGCGGTAACTACGATAAATATATTGCCTTGCTGAAAGATAGATTTAGGCAAAGAAAGGACTTTTTACTTAGCAGCGATTTAACCGAAAGACCGGAAATTCAGGAAAAATTGATCCAGTCATTACAGGTAAATGCTGATTAAACTTATACACTGGCATATTTCTCAATAAGCATAATAAAAAAGAGTTGCCAAGTTCCCATTGGGTAAATGCCGAATGTATCCTTCTTTGGAAGTCCTTTAAATTATGTAGTAAAAAGTAACTTGCCCTAAGAATGTTTAATAGATAGCGGGATAATTCTCCCGCTATTCTTTTTTTATCCTTCCTTAATTAGCTATCGTGGAGCTATGGTGCTAATCAGTGGTTTTTTCCCGAGAAGCACCACCGTATCTCTACCATAACTAATAAGGCAAGGAGTGGGAAATAGTTTAGTAATATAGGTCAGGGGTTATTTGGGCGCAAATAAAAAAATATTTTGTAATGAATGCTTATGACCCAAAGGAGTAATGACAGCGGTCTCTACTTTATCAATAATTAATTACTACCGTTATTAGGTACTTTTGGGAAGGGGTTACACAATGATCGCTATTATTGAATTGACTACAGGGCTTTTAAAAATCTCAACCTTCTTAGCTACTCAGACCTTCTAAACCTTTTGTTCTGAATTCTTATCATTAGAAAGTGCAATAAATCCGCCTCCTAAAAGTAAGTCCCTTAAGTATAAAACTAATCCCTGTCCCGGTGTTATAGCAAGCTGGGGTTTACTAAAAACCACTTCTATATGGCGATCATCTATAGGGGTTACAACACATTCTGCTGGTGTATGCAAAAAGCGTATTTTAGCTTTTGCTCTGAATTTTTTTTCTGGTGCAGGAATAGACACCCAGTTCATATTGATTGCCTTGCATTGTTTTTGATACAAATTACTCTTAGGACCTATAACAATCCTATTTTTTTTTGCGTCTATTGCCAGGATATAATATGGTTCGGGTAAACCGCTTATCCCTAAATTTCTTCTTTGTCCAATTGTGTAATTGATAATTCCTTTATGCCTTCCAAGAACATTTCCATTTATATCTACAATTTCTCCTAGGACAAAGTCATCGGGCTTAAAAAGCACATCCCAATCGGAATTTTGTATAAAATCTTGGCTTTCTTTGCGGGAAACAAGTTCACTAAATCCCTTTTCATCCGCCATTTTTTTAATTTCCTGTTTAGTATAATTCCCTAAAGGAAAAAGGGTTTGTGCCAGTTGTTCCTGCGATAAAAAAGCTAAAAAATAGGATTGATCTTTATGCAAATCCTTCGCTATTCTTATTTGATAGCGGTTAAGGTCTTTATTAAACCTGAGTTTAGCATAATGTCCGGTAGCAAAATAGTCAAAGTTTAGCCCCAATGAATGTGCTTTTTCGGGTAATAAGGCAAACTTAATATAAGCATTACAGACCAAACAGGGATTAGGTGTTTTTCCTGCTTTGTATGTCTCACAAAAATAGGCAATTACCTTATGTTGAAATTCCTCCTGCAAAGGAATAATATGATGCTCAATACCCAATTTATTACATAGCTGTGCAGCAGACCTTATATTTTCTTTCTGTGCGGGACCAAAACAGCCACTTTTTAATGTGTTATCCATTTCTCTGCTCTCAGCATAAGTTTGCATTGTGATGCCAATTACTTTGTAACCGTCTTCTTTTAATAAATAAGCAGCCATCGCGGAGTCAATCCCTCCGCTGATTCCCACTGCTACACTAGTTTTATTTTGCATTTTATATCCTTGATCTTATTACAAATTATTATAATGCAAATAGCTAAAGTGTCAACTACTTTTTATTTGACATTAAGTAGCTTTGTGAATTTTAGGAAAAATTGAATATAAGTAAAGAGGACAAAACATTGTATAAAGAACCGTATACCTTTAATATCAACCGCTTTATGGACGAAAAGCGATTTGAAAAAATTAAGTCCTTTGCCAAAGATTTCCCTACTCCTTGTTTGATTGTGGATTTGGAGATAGTCCGTAATAAGTATTTGGAACTGCAGGCAAGTATGCCTGACTACAAAATTTACTACGCCGTGAAAGCAAATCCTATGCCTGAAATTATTATGTTATTAAATGAACTTGGTGCTAATTTTGATCTTGCTTCCCCTTATGAACTTGACCATCTATTGAATTTGGGAATTGAACCAACGCGTTTAAGTTTCGGGAACACAATCAAAAAAGTAAATGATATTAAGTATTTTTACGAAAAAGGTGTCCGTCTTTTTACGACTGATAGTAAGATTGATCTTGCCAACTTGGCAAAATATGCTCCGGGTTCAAAGGTCTTATTCCGGATTTTAACAGAAGGCACAGGTGCGGACTGGCCCCTTTCCCGAAAATTTGGTTCGCATCCTGATACAATATATCACTTAATAGTTAAAGCGTCCAAAATGAATTTACAACCTTGGGGAATTTCTTTTCATGTGGGCTCTCAACAACGAGATATTGGTCAGTGGGATGATGCAGTAGCACGTTGTAAATATCTTTTTGATGCAGTTGCCGAAGAAGGAATTGAATTAAAAATGATTAATATTGGAGGTGGTTTTCCTGCTAACTATGTTGATCCCACTTTTTCTATTCAGGAATATGCAACTGAAATCCAGCGTTTTATAATGGAGGATTTTGGTGATAACTTGCCGGAAATTATTTTGGAACCAGGTCGTTCCCTAGTTGCAGATGCGGGTGTAATTATTTCTGAAGTTATCAATATAGCTCGTAAATCTAAAAATAACCTGTATCAATGGGTTTATTTGGATATAGGAAAATTTGGCGGTTTGATCGAGACCATAGATGAATCCATTAAATTCCCGATTTATTTTCCCAGGAAAGGATTAGCGGAAGAAATTATTTTAGCAGGTCCAACCTGTGACAGTATGGATATTTTATATGAGCATTATCGTTATCGGATGCCCGATGGAACAGTTCCCGGTGATAAAGTTTATATTTTTTCTACCGGTGCTTACACACATACTTATGCAAGTGTTAATTTTAATGGCTTTCCTCCCCTGAAAGCTGTTATTTTTGAAGAAAATAACAAAAGGAATTACCGATGAAATATTTACCCGTTGATATTTTGCAAAGTTTTATGCAAGAGGTCTTTATTAAATTGGGAGTGCCCGAAGAAGAGGCACAAATTTGCAGCGATGTATTAATTGCCAGTGACTTAAAAGGGATTGAATCACACGGAATCGGACGACTAAAAATGTATTATGATAGAATTAAAGCTGGAATTCAAAATCCTGTTACCAACATTGATGTAATCCGCGATAAATATGCTACTGCCGTTTGGGATGGAAATAATGGAATGGGACAAGTAATCAGTAAAAAAGCGATGCAGACAGCAATTGACAAAGCAGCAAAATATG
>Ga0116185_1005350_pt1 | contig 10121 bp, 9 predicted proteins | sample AD_JPNNA7_MetaG_FD_89754 | JGI IMG/M metagenome (GOLD analysis project Ga0116185, IMG submission 89754) | Active sludge microbial communities of municipal wastewater-treating anaerobic digesters from Japan - AD_JPNNA7_MetaG | ecosystem: Engineered > Bioreactor > Anaerobic > Digestate | place... | reverse complement strand
GGCGGGTTGCTTTCCGATGTGCCTCATCCCGACAAAGAGAATTATCCGAACCAGAGAGTTCTTTATGTTGACGTGAGGGGTTATGTTTATGTCGTACCATATGTGACAGAAGGCGAAAGCTTATTTTTAAAAACTATATATCCAAGCAGAAAAGCGACAAAAGAAATAATATGGAGGTCAAGATGAGTAGAAAGAAAAATATGACTGCTGAGGAAACATCCGAGCAGAAAAAACTGATGGATTTACTTGTTGAAGGTATTCCTGAAATTTCGGAAAACAGAAAAAAGGAACTTGTTGAAGCTGCAAAAAAAACTATTTCAAGAACAAAACCCGTTAGTATTCGGCTTCAAGTCAAAGATCTTTCAGCAATTCAAGAGAAGGCACATGAAATAGGAGTTCCTTATCAAACACTGATCAATCTGTTAATAAGACAGTATCTTCAAGGAAAAATTCAACTGACACTTTAAGATTCATTATTTTTTTCAGCCCCGACAACCAGTGTCGCACTCTTTGAGTAAAATAAAATTAGACCTGAAAAAGAATCGGGCTATTATTTATCGACGATCGGAGAAAAAAAAATAATTTTCGGAGGGAAGGATGGAAGACAAGATTAAAAGATTTGAGGAATATTTGAGCGGATTAATGCGAAATGCCTCGACAGTTGAACTTTATATTTCTGACTTTTTAGATTTTTTGGAATTTGTCAGAGAGAACCATGAAGTAGAAGATTTGTTCGATTTGAGTTCTGAAAATATAATGATTTTAGCTGAAGATGTCCTAAAATCTCCTAAATACATTAATCATGAAAACAAAACTAGAGGCAGACTAAGAGCTACAATAAATAATTATTTTAAGTTTATAGGAGCTAAAGAAAGAATTAAAGGTGGTTATTCTCCTTCATATAAAAATGAAAAAATAAAAACAGACATCACTCCTTTAATAGAAGAAAAAGATAGAAGAATGAAAATAGTCAATATTATCAATACGACTGTTAAAGAAAAAGAAATAGCTTCAATCATTGAAGAAGAAGGTTTTTATTTTCAAAAAGGTCAAGATGCATTAAAAGATTGGATTGATTATCCTGTAGGAGACGCTTTAAAAAAAGAATTAATTCAATTGTCAAAGGATTACAGAAGAATCCAGGATGAAGCTTCCAAAAACAAAGAAATAAGTGACATCTTAGACATAATATTTGAAATAACTACTTATTGCGACACTAATGCAAAAGAAAAAAACACAAGAAATAAATATGATGACAAAAGAGCAATTGCCAAAGCTTATGTGAGAATGGATGTGTGGGTTGAGAAGCTTATCGGTTTTAAATTTGAACCGGATAGTGTTTCGGAAGGATCTCCAAAAAATGCAATAAATTATTTAATAGATCCCGAAAATAATGCAACTGTTTTAAGCGAGAATCATAGGAAGTTGATATCAGAAAACCTATTCCAAAAGATGTATGAACCTATTAATTTTGTTGCCAATTTAAAGCTTTTCTTTGAACAATTTGGATGTTTTGCAAAAAATTCAGCAAACAACACTCACCTATATTCAAGATTGATATATTTTCTATCAGATATTTGGAAAGATGAAGTTGTTGGACTTGTAGCCTCAGATTCAACTGGTTGGCAGGAAAAAATGTGTAAGAGTTCTACTGCGACTACTACTAATTTTTTTATTATATGGAATAGTAAAAAACCAAGTGGAAATGAAACGCTTGGCTGTCTTAAAAAAATAATTGAAGATGGCAGACCATTTAATCTTTTTTACAGTGTAAACAAACAAGTCAAGTATATAGCTAAAGTTATTGATTTTGCTCTAGATCAGAAAGATTTGGACACCAAAAATTGGGACAATAAAAATATATCAGGATACTTCAGCAATTTTGACAAATATCGTGATGATAATAAAACCGCTAAAATAGTTTTTCTTGTCGAAAAACTTGATAAAATAGAACCTATTCCCATTGAAAGTTTTGATTTTTATATGAACTTTCAAGAACCTCGTCATGATAACCTTTCGCCTATAAAAAATGAGCCTGAGTTCAATGTTGTTAAATGCTTTGGCGATGAACAAGAGAGTGAGAATAATGATGGAGAAAAAAATATGAGCAGAGAGCCTTTAAATCTCATCCTATACGGCCCTCCCGGGACAGGGAAAACTTATAAAATTTATAAAGAATATGTCAGTAAGTTTACAGACGAGGAATCATTACAAACAAAAGAAGCTTTTTGTGAAGAATTAGTCGCTGATTTTGCATGGTGGGAAGTTGTTGGAATAGCGGTTTTAAATCTAAAAGATGCAAAAGTTATAGAAATATTTAACCATCCTCTTGTTCAAGCAAAAATTAGAATATCCAACAACAAAACGCCCAAAAACACAATATGGGCATGGTTGCAAATGCATACGAAAGAAAGTTGCGAAAATGTTAAATTAGCAAAAAGATCCGCGTTGCAGTTTTTTTGGAAAGATGAAAAAGGGCATTGGACAATAGACGAAGAAATCATTAAAAATGAAATCCCTCATTTACTTGATGCATTAAAAAAATATAACGAGTTTAAACCCTTTCAAAAAAAAGAAGAAAGATTCGTTTTTGTTACTTTTCATCAGTCATACTGCTATGAAGACTTTGTTGAAGGATTAAAACCCGTTCTTTCAGAGTCAGATGACAGCGAAGAAGAATCAAATGTTAAATATTTCATAAAAAATGGAGTATTTAAAGAAATTGCTGAAAAAGCGGAAGTTAATCCGGGAAAAGAGTATGCAATTTTTATAGATGAAATAAATCGAGGAAATGTTGCTTCTGTTTTTGGGGAACTGATAACATTGATAGAAAAGGATAAAAGGATTGGTGCTGATCATGAAATGAAATTGAAACTTCCTTATTCTGGGAAAAACTTTGGAGTTCCTTCGAATCTTCACATTATCGGAACGATGAATACGGCTGACCGTTCTGTCGAGGCACTTGATGCTGCACTTCGCAGAAGATTTCAGTTCGAGGAAATGATGCCGGAACCTGAACTATTCGATGAAGAAGAATGGAAATGGAACAGTTTTGATATTAAAGAACTTCTCGAAAAAATAAACAAGCGGCTTGAGGTTCTTCTTGACAGAGATCATCAGATTGGTCATTCATATTTTATGATTCCTAAAAATGAAAGAACAGAGAAAAAACTTCAAGAGATTTTCAAATACAACATCATTCCTCAACTTCGTGAATATTTCTTTGGAGATCCTGAAAAAATAAAATTGGTTCTTGGAAATGATTTTTACAAAAAAGAAAGTGAAAAAATGAAAGAGCTTTTTGATGTTGATGTATCTGATAATGTTGATGATTCAGGAGAAAAATGGGTTCTGAAAAAACCCTCGGAATGGACTTTTGATTCTCTTCAAGGCAAAAATGAAAAAAATACTCAAGGTGAAACTGAATGAAGTCTCCTATCCAAGTTCATGAAAACGAAAAACTCCGAATCGGGGAAAAAGGTTTCGAGGACAAGCATTTTCAGGCTCTGACTTCATACAACGACAAGCACGGAAAAGAGTTTTTTAAAGTCGGACACAAACATATTCAGTTCACATCTTTTGTCGGAGTTATTCAAGTTCTTGATTTAACTATTGAAATAATGCCAAAAATTGATACCGAAGGAAGAAAAATCAACAATGATAAAGATTATCTGATAAAAATGCTCAGAGTTTGCAAAAATGTACCGCTTTCTCCAACGGAAAATGCAAAGCAGAGAATTAGAAAGAACAGTTCGCTTCTTGATCTTTTTTTCCAGAAGTTTCTTGATGATACCGAAACAATTCTTCATCGCGGATTAAAGAAAAAATATTTAAGGGAACAGTCAAATCTGCCTGTTCTAAAGGGTAAACTGGTTTTTTCAAAGCACATTTCTCAAAATATAGTTCATCAGGAAAGGTTTTTCACTGAACACACGGTCTATAATCGAAATATGATTCTTAACCAGTTGCTCAAAAAAGCTCTTCAAATTATTAAAGAAATAACCAGAAGTAATGAAATAAAACTTCGTTCGGCAGACTTTCTCCTTTTTTTTGAAAATGTTGAAATGCCCAAAAGTGTAAATCATGAAACATTCAGGAAAATAAGATTCACTAGACACAATGATTTTTATAAAGAAGCAATGATTCTTGCTGAAATGATAATTCTTCAATATTCTCCGCAAATATCAGGCGGAAAAACACCGGTTCTTGCAATTCTTTTTCAGATGCATCGACTTTTTGAAGAGTTCGTTTTTAGAAAAATTAGACAATTTCTGCCTGAATATTCTGTGAGAAATCAAAACTCTTCACTTTTTTGGAAGTCAAGAAGAATCAGACCTGACATAATTATTGAAAAAGGTGAACAGAAAGTGATTCTTGATACAAAGTGGAAAGTTTTCTCAGGGATGCCTTCAGACAGTGACATTCAACAAATGTTTGTTTACTGCAAAAGATTGAAGAATGAAAACTCAATACAAAAAGCGTTTCTTGTTTATCCAGGAGAAAAATCAGAAAAAATTATCGAAGCCGAAGAATATCATAAATGCATTGACAGCAAAATGGGCATAATTACAGTAAGCATTCCTGAATTGCTGGCAAACAACAGCAAAGAGTTCACCATTTTTCTTACAAATTTATGCCCCTCACTCCTGTAAAACCCGTTTGACACTTTTCGCTTCACAGAACAAACTTACCGGGATCATAAAGAAATTCTGTCGCCGGGACAACAAGAACTCCGTTTTTCACAAATCTGTCGTTCCCCCGATAAACAAGAATCCTTTTAGCTATTTCATAATCTTCACCAAAAGATTTAAGTCCGTTAAAATCATAAGGATTCAAGTTTGCTGAGCTTTTCACTTCTATAGCAGCAAACAGATCTTCTCCGTAAAGGATAAAATCCACTTCATTTCCGCTTTTTGTCCGCCAGAAATAGATCTTTGAATCTGCTCTATGAAGGTCACAAAAAGCTCTCAAGTGTTGAAAAACAAGTCCTTCAAGTGCAGGTCCTCCGATCTCGGTATCTTTATCAAGCGGACCTGATGGTCTCAATGTCCGGTAAAGCCCTGTGTCAAAAAAATAAAACTTGGGATGAACTGACAAATTTCTTTTGGCTTTCTTTGTAAAAACCGGAATTCTTTGGGCGATCAGAAGATCTTCCAGAATGTTCACATACGATTCAACGGTTTTTCTTTCTATTTGACATTCTCTTGAAATGTTTGCCAAATTGATTTGGCAGCTATGCGAAAAACTGATAGACTCCAGAAATCTTGAGAAATTTCCAATGTTTCTGGTAAGTCCTTCCATCATAACTTCTTCACGGACATAAAGATCCACATAAGCCGAAAGCGCTTCGTGTCTGTCATTTGAAAAAAATATGACAGGGATCAGTCCGAAATTAAGTGCCTCTTCAATTTTAAAAAGATCTCCCAGTTCACTTGCGGTAAAAGGATGCATTGTTTTTTTATAGGCTCTTCCTCCGAGAAGATTCGTCCCGTCTTTTTTAAGCTTTCTTGCACTTGAACCGGTCATTATGAACAATTTTTCCTTATGTGTTTCCATTAACAGATGTATCTGACTCAAAAGGTCAGGGACTTTCTGGATTTCATCAATGATAATAATCTTTTTTTCAGGGTGTGCCATCACGGTTCCGCCAAGCCGTTCCGGATAAGCACTGTATGTTCTGAAATTTTCATTTTCAAGAAGATCAATATACAAAGCATCATTGAAAGATTCTTTAAGAATCGTTGATTTTCCGGTTCCCCTTGGTCCGAACAGAAAAAAACTGTTATCAGGAAACACGAACTCTCTTTTTAAAGCCATGAATTCACCTCCAAAATGGAATCGCTTTTTCCATTTCTCCTTCCGAAATGGAATATCTACTTCCAAAAATACAGCGATTTTGTGATTTTGTCAAGAGTTTGAAAATTATTTTCTGTGCTGACTTTTACCCTTTGCCGATGACATCTTTCATTGAATATCTGCCCGGTTTTTTCCCTGCGATGAAGAGTGCGGCTTCAATTGCTCCTCTTGCGAAAATATCTCTTGTGAGCGCTTTGTGCGATATTTCTATCCTTTCACCGTCATATGCAAAAATAACTGTGTGTTCTCCGGGGACATCGCCGCATCTGATGCTGTGATAACCGATCTCGTTCAATCCCCTTTCACCTGTAATTCCCGACCTTCCTTCAACGGATTTAAGATTTCTGGTGCTTTGTCCGCTCGTTATGATCTTGCCGATCTCAAGTGCGGTTCCCGATGGTGCATCCTTTTTTTTGCTGTGATGGGTTTCGATGATCTCAATGTCGGCGTCACCGGTCAGTGCGGCGGCCTTTTTCATTATTTCAAAAAGGATGTTGACTCCTTTACTTAAATTAGATGTATGGAGAACAGGTATTGACTCAGCGGCTGTGTCAAGTGATATGAGATCTGCGATCTGAAGACCTGTTGCCCCTGAAATGAAAGGTTTCCTGTTCCTTACAGCCCACATGAGAGCTTTTTTGAAACCTTCGGGAGAACTTATATCTATTACAACATCAACATCGTTTGGCGTTATTTCTTCAATTTTTTCAAACCCTTCTGTAACATCAACTTTGTGTGCGACAACGATTTTGCCTGTTTCTTCAGCGATCCTTGTTATCGCTCTGCCCATTCTTCCGGATGCACCGTTAAGTGTCACTCGAATCATTGAATCCTCCGTAAGATAGAAGTTCATCTTTTAAGCTTCGTGTCATAAGTGCTTGAAAACTTTTATAAAGATCTGCATTTTCATATAAAACTCTGTATAGCGTTTCCGTTATCGGCATTTCAACATTTACCTTTTTTGAAAGATCGTATGCCGCTTTTGTCGTTGTAACACCTTCAGCGACCATCAGCATGCTTTTCAGAATGGCATCAATTTTTTCACCTTTGCCGAGCCGGATCCCGACCTGCCTGTTCCTGCTGAGATCTCCAGTACATGTCAGAACAAGATCGCCGATTCCGCTAAGTCCCGAAATTGTAAGAGGATTTCCACCCATCGCAATTACAAGACGGGTAATCTCGGCGATCGACCTTGTGATGAGTGCCGCCTGAGTATTCTTGCCGAAACCCATTCCTTCAAGTATCCCGACAGCTATTGCAAAAATGTTTTTTAAAGCACCGCCGAGTTCGACACCCGTTATGTCATTTGACCTGTAAATCCTCATGTAGGGAGAGCTGAATATCGCCTGGATCGACCCCATGTCTTCTGAATTATGCCCGGCAATAACAGCGCAAGTAGGCATTTTCATTGCAAGTTCAGCCGCAAAAGTGGGTCCTGAGATAACAAATATATTCTTGTGAAGAGTTGCCGGAAGAATATCTTCGGCGATCTGATACATCATTTTGAGCGTTCCGTTCTCGATCCCTTTTGAAGCGAGAACGATATATGTTCCCGGAGAGATCATGAAGGAGATCCCGCTGAGGAGTTCCCTTGTGTACTGTGAAGGAGATGCGACAATTACAATGTCCATCGAAACAACGGCCGACTGAATATCACTCACCGCTTTGATCTTTTCAGAAAGCTTTATACCTTTTAAAAATAAACTGTTTTCGTGAACGGTGTTGATCGAATCAACTATCTCCTGTTCCTTTGCCCAGATAGTGACATTGTAATCTTTTTCAGCCATAAGTGTTGCAAGGGCTGTGCCCCAGCTGCCTGCAGAAATGATACCGACTTTCAAGCTCATCAATCTTCCTCCGTTAAAAAACCAACGGGGCATTCTACTATCGCTAAACAGCTTAGTCAACTTAGAGATAACACTTTGTAAACATTAGAAGATATACTGATCTTTTTAATTGTGTCTGTGATATTATTTGATTTTCCGGTTTTTAGTTGTATAATACCTGCTGATTTTGTTTTTTGAGGAGGAACCTGTAATGGCAAGAGTAACTGTTGAAGATTGTTTGGAAAAAGTTCCGAATAGACTTGAGTTGATAATTCTGGCTGCAAAAAGGACAAGACAGCTTCTGGAAGGGGCGGAGCCTCTTATTTCAAACACCAGAGGAAACAAAGAACCGATCGTTGCCTTAAGAGAGGTGAGTGCCGGCAAGATATTGCTTAAGACCACTGAAGGTAAATTCAAGAAGAACTTCCGCAAACGTCGCAGAATAACAAAGTATTTCAGAAATCAAGACGAAGATTAATGAATGTTCGTCTTCCCGGGTTTCAATTCAAATATTGATCACCGCAATAAAAAATACCACATACAGACTGAGGTTAACAGGGCTGAGGAAAGAAGCAGGATAAACACCGTTGTATATCTTTCAGGAATGATATATTTCTCTGTTTCATCCGAATTGAACGGGGATGATGCACTTAATCGCGAATCGGCAGTTTCCACGATAAGGAAACAGCATAATAAAGTTATCAGAGACCTTATTTCCGATCAACTCGCTCCCCAAAGATCAGCAAGAGATAAAGATTCTGTTGATTTTCTCGGAATGTATGGAAATGACAGGATGTTTTCATGTCGTAATAAAACTGTATTCGGTGCTCAGGATATATTCAGAGAGCTTTTAATTATTCCGGAAGATGAAAAGTGAGCCGGTAATCCCTTCGAGGGGCTGCTTTTTAAAAATTTAAAAAAAGTTTGACTGTTTCATCAAAATTTGATAAGCAGTTAGCGAAGATGGTTTTTGGTGTAAAATGGACAATTTTTTGGATAGGTAGAAAAATGAAGTTAATTGCAAAGTTAATCACAGCAGTTCTTATTGTCAGTTTTGCAGTTCCTGCTTATGCTCAGGAAAAGGCACAACAGACCGGGATCAACTTGAAAGTTGGTGAAAGTTTCTATTTTGAAGGCAGCATCAAAGACAAAGCTGCCGATGAAAAGGAAGAGTCAATGGCTGAAATTCAAAGGACTCCTTTTTACAAATCGACATGGTTCATTACCGTTGTATCTGTCGTCGTGATCGCAGGTGCTGCCGTCGGGATATATTACGGCACAAGAACGGAAGAGCCGGAAGGCAATGTTGTTGAATATTAATCTAAAGAACGGTTCGAATACAATTTGGAGGATTTTATGAAAAACACATTTTTTCTGCTGTTGACTTTGGTTGCCGCTTTTCTGCTTGTTTCATGCGAAGCCGGCGACACAGGGAATTTTAAAATACGGTTAAGACTTCCCATAGAAGAAAACAATAATTTTTGCGGTGCCGGTGCCGGTGTAACTGATGACACCACTTACTGCATACAGGAGAGCGATCAGGTTCTTCTTTCAATATACACATCATCAACTCCTTCAGGTGAGTATGTATATGCCGACCGTAAGCTCATAAGAGTCGCCAGCAGCAACGGCGGCAAAGAAGAGTTTATCAGATCACTCAAGAAAGGAATCTATTACCGCTTTTTTGTTGAAGTTACAAATGCAAACGAGAAGCTCAAACTTACCGGCGGTCTTGACAGCATACTCTATGATGATGCCGAGAATTTTGAAGTAGATATATTCCTAGGTGCCACAGGTGATTTTGTAAGAGTTGTAAAAGATAAAAATGATTATGACTCATCCCTTCTTTCATATTTTGAATCATACGGTTCAAAAGGTGCGGCTGCGGCTCCGCTTAAAAACGGGAAGCTTTATCTTTCCGGCGGTTACAGCTTCGACTGGGAGATGATCGTATCCGACACAATGGTATTCGACCTTAAGAATGTTTCCTCTAAAAAAGCTGCCGCCCTCAAACCGGGACTGATGGATCATACAGCAAGTTTTCTTGATGACGGTTCCGAATCCGGAAAGGTTGTTGTCGCTTTCGGAACAACAGAAGATGATTCATATTCAAATGCGATACTTCTGTATGATCCGGATAAGGATAAATACAGAAACATAGGTTACGGCGACTCTGTAACAAGGGCAAAGGCGATCACTATTGACGGTGATGTCTATATTACAGGCGGCTGCAGCGGTGATAAAGTAAGCAAAAAGATATATAAAGTTGATAAAACGCAAACTGTTTCTGAATATGCAACCCTGCAGACGGGTCGCTGCAACCATGGTATTGCCGATGTATCATACACAAAGGAAGACGGAACATTTGTGCCGAGAATTCTTATAGTCGGCGGTTCAACTGATGAAGATGGCGAAAAGCCGGTGACCGGAGATACCTTT
>Ga0116185_1005340_pt1 | contig 10132 bp, 9 predicted proteins | sample AD_JPNNA7_MetaG_FD_89754 | JGI IMG/M metagenome (GOLD analysis project Ga0116185, IMG submission 89754) | Active sludge microbial communities of municipal wastewater-treating anaerobic digesters from Japan - AD_JPNNA7_MetaG | ecosystem: Engineered > Bioreactor > Anaerobic > Digestate | place... | reverse complement strand
TTCCGCCTTCTGTGCGAACGCCTTCGTCCGATCCGGCGTGCGGTGGGCCGAGGTGAGGTAGAGTTCATAGGGGATGCCGAACTTCTTGAGCGTCTCCAGGGCTTCCTTCATGACGGAAAGGTCGGAATCGCTCCCCATCAGCACGCTTACGAGAACGTCGCTTTTCTTTTTCATGGGCTCGCTCCACTCGATGGCTCAGGGCAAAGGGCTGAAGGCCGAGGGCCAAGGTCCGACATTCGCCTTCTCTTCACCGGAAGCGCGGCGCCTCAGGCCATTCGCCCGTCTTAATGTTTGAAGTGCCGGACCCCTGTGAAGATCATCGCAATGCCGTGCTCGTCGGCCGCCTGGATCGACTCCTCGTCGCGGATCGAGCCGCCGGGCTGGATGATTGCCGTCACGCCGGCCTTGGCCGCCGTGTCGACGACGTCCCGGAAGGGGAAAAAGGCGTCGGAGCCCATCACGGTCCCCTTCGTGGGGGCCGCGGCCTTCATGATGGCGATCCTGACCGAGTCGACACGGCTCATCTGGCCCGCGCCCACGCCCACGAGCTTGTCCTTCGTGGTGAGGACGATGGCGTTGGACTTCACGTGCTTGACGACCCTCCAGGCGAAGTCCAGGGCCTGGTACTCCTCCTCGGTGGGCTTTCGCTTCGTGACGACCCTCGCCTTGCGGACGTCCGTGGTGTCGGCGTCGCGCTCCTGGACGAGGAGCCCGCCCACGACGCGCCGGAAGTCGTAGCCCGTCTTGCCTGCGGCGCAGGAGGGGTCCGCCTCGATGAGCCGGAGGTTCTTCTTCGACGCGAAGATCGCGAGGGCCTCGGGCTCGAACTTCGGGGCGATCACGACCTCGAGGAAGAGCTTGGCGATCTCCTCGGCGGCCTTCCCGTCGACGGGGCGGTTCACGGCGACGATCCCGCCGAAGGCCGAAACGGGGTCGGTCTCGAGGGCCTTTCGGTAGGCCTCGAGGATGTCGCCCCCGGACGTGGCCGCGCCGCAGGGGTTGGCGTGCTTCATGATGACCGCCGTCGGCCGGTCGAAGTCGCAGGCCATCTGCCAGGCGGCGTCGCTGTCCATGATGTTGTTGTAGGAGAGTTCCTTGCCCTGCAGCTGCCGGCCTCCGGCGATGCCGGCGGCAAGCTGCGCCCCCTCGCGGTAGAAGACCGCCTTCTGGTGGGGGTTCTCGCCGTAGCGCAGGTCCTGGGCTTTCTGGAACTGCAGGGTGTAGACATCGGGGAAGTCCTTGCGGCCGCCGCCGGGCAGGATGGTCCCCAGCCAGTTTGAGATGGCCGCGTCGTAGCGCGCCGTGAGCTGGAAGGCCTTGGTGGACAGGGCAAAGTTCGTCGCCTCGGAGACCTCGCCCCCCGTCCTCTGCATCTCCTCGAGGATCTTCGGGTAGTCCGCGGGGTCCGTGACGATGCTGACGAAACGGTAGTTCTTCGCCGCCGAGCGGACCATGGTGGGCCCCCCGATGTCGATGTTCTCGATGGCCTCCTCGAGCGTGCAGCCGGGCTTGGCCACGGTGTCCTCGAAGCGGTAGAGGTTGATGGCGACCAGGTCGATCATCTCGATGCCGTGCGCCCGGGCCGAGGCCCTGTGTTCCTCACGGTCGCGCAGCGCCAGCAGCCCCCCGTGGATTTTCGGGTGCAGGGTCTTGAGCCTCCCGTCCATCATCTCCGGGAACCCCGTGTAGGCCGACACGTCGGTGACGTCGATGCCCGCCGCCTTGAGCTGGGCCGCCGTGCCCCCCGTCGAGAGGATCTCGACGCCGAAGGCCTTCAGGCCCTTCGCAAACTCCACGATGCCCGTCTTGTCCGTGACGCTGATTAACGCCCTGTTGATCTTGTTGCCCATGGGTTGCTCCTCTTGTTTTCTATGCAGAAGGTGGAAAGGTAAGAGGGTGAGAAGGTAAGAAAGAAAAACGCTTCCAACCTTCTCCCCTTCTCAACCTCTCACCCTCTTCTTACGCGTTGCATGTGCTCGATGCGCCGCTGGATGAGCGCCCTCGTGCCGATGTCGGGGCGGTGGTCGACGGGGCCCTTCACGGCGGAGACGGCGCTCTCGGCGATCCGTTCCGCCTCGTCGAGGCTCGCGGCGATGCCGACCACGCCGATGGCCCGCGAGGAGGTCATGTAGAGCCCGTCGGCCTTCCTGTCGACCGATGCGTAGTAGAGCCTCGCGTCGCCCACGTCGCCCACGTCGATCTTCGCCGACGTCGATTGCGCGTCGGGGTGGTCCTTGGGCAGGCCGTAGCCCTTCGGCACGATGTACTTGCAGACGGTGGCCTTCCTCTCGAACTCGACGGCGAGACGGTCGAGCGTGCCGCCCACGACGGCCCGGCAGATCTCCACGAAGTCGGTTTTCAGAAGCGGCAGGATGTTCATCGCCTCGGGGTCCCCGAATCGGGCATTGTACTCCACGAGCCGCACGCCGTCGCGGGTGATCATGAAGCCGCCGTACATGATGCCCCTGTAGTAGTCGCCCGTCTCCCGGTGGATGGCCTCGGCCACTCTTTGCGTGATCGCAAGCCCCTCAGTCACGTCCTCGGGCCGCATGAAGGGGAGGCAGTGGTCGGCATCGGAGTAGGAACCCATGCCGCCCGTGTTGGGGCCCCTGTCGTCGACGAAGCGCCGCTTGTGGTCCTGGACCGGCGGGGTGGCCACGACGGTCTTCCCGTCGGTGATGCACTGCAGGGAGAACTCCTCGCCCTCGAGCTTTTCCTCGATCACCACGGCGGGGTGCTCCCGCAGGACCTCCCTGCAGTATTCGAAGGCTTCTTCACGGGTCTGGAAATGATCCCCCTGGACCTTCACGCCCTTGCCGCCGGTCAGCCCGTCGGGCTTCACGACGATACCCGGGAGGTCCTGCATGAACGCCTCGATCCCGGACAGGGACGTGAACGTTTCGTAGCGGGGATTGCCGGGGATGCCGTATTTCCGGAGGAGGTCCCGCGTGAAGGACTTCGATGTCTCGAGACGCGAGAGCCCTTTTTTCGGACCCACGGCGGGGATCCCGGCCGCCAGAAGCGCGTCGACGGCCCCGAGGTTCAGGGGGTCTTCGGGCCCGACGACGGCGAACTCGCAGCCGTTGACCTTGGCGAAGGCCATAAGGGCCGGCAGGTCCTCGTAGGGCCCGACGAGGGACTTCGCCGACAGGGCGGCGATCCCGGGGTTGTTGGTCTTCATGTAGGAAAAGAGTTTCGGGTCTTGGCTTGAGCGCATGATCGCCTCGGCGATGGCATGCTCCCGGGCCCCGTTTCCGACCAGCAGCACCCCCGGCATGAAACACCTCCTCGCGGCCTCCTGTTGATCGCGGAAATCATTGAAAATAAAGGGGAAATGTTAAAACAGATGGATTGCATCATAACGGAAACGGGCCCCCAAGTCAATGAAAACGGTTGCGCGCGCATCCCTGCAGACAATCCCTCCTGTGACCGGCGCGGGCCGGCCGCCTCGCCCGGCGGCTGTCCAGAATCCCCCTCCTTGACTTTTGATGCAATGTCCGATAGAGTGAGTCATCTTTAACCCGTCGATTCCGCTGGATAATTTCTAGCCCCGGGTACACGGACCCTTGGACCCATACGTCACATTCAAACTCGCCCTGATGGGGCTGTGCCTGCTCCTGTCGGGTTTCTTTTCGTCCTCCGAGGCCGCCCTTTTCTCCCTGACGCCCCTTCACCTGCACAAGATGCGGGAAGAGCGCTTTCCCTTTTTCCCTTTCGTCGAGAGACTGCTCGAGACCCCGCGGCGGCTGCTGGTCACCATCCTTGCGGGCAACGAGGCCGTCAATGTCATCCTGTCGGCCACGGCCACGGCCCTCTTCATCAGCCTCTACGGCGAGCAGGGCAAGTGGCTGACCGTCGCCGCCGTGAGCCCGGCGCTTTTCCTGTTCGGTGAGGCCGCCCCGAAAATCTTCGGCAAGACCTACTCCATGCGGCTCTCCTCGGTCGTGGCGCCGCTGCTGGTCCTTGTGCAAAAAGTGGAGTTTCCGCTGGTCTGGCTTTTGGAAAGGATCTCCATGCTCATCCTCGGGCCCCTGCGGGAGAGGCAGCCGGCGGAGGGCGAGGCCCTCATGGAGGATGAGTTCCGCAGCCTTGTGGACGCGGGCCACCGGGAGGGGATCCTGGATGCAGGCCAGCGGGACCTGATCCACCGGGTCTTCGACCTGGCCGATACGCCCGTCTGCGACATCATGACCCCGCGGGTCGACATGTTCTGCCTCTCCCTGTCCGAGAGCCCCGAGGCCATGCGGCAAAAAATCATCGAACAGGGCTACTCCCGGGTTCCCATCGTCGGCTCGGGTCCCGATGACATCGTCGGGGTCCTCTATGCGCGGGATCTGCTGGGGCTGATGGCGGAAGGCAGATCCCCGCAATCGGTGGAGCCCCTGCTGCGCAAGGCCTATTTCGTTCCCGAGGAGCGCAGCGCCGAGCAGGTGCTGCGGGATTTTCAGAAGCGCAACATGCACGTGGCCTTCGTCGTGGACGAGTACGGGGGCATCTCGGGCCTCGTCACGATGGAGGACATCCTGGAGGAGCTCTTCGGGGACATCTACGACGAGCGGGACACCCGCGAGAGGCCGTTCCACCGCATTGACGAGAAGACCCTGACGGTCTCGGGCGCCCTGTCAATCGACGCGTTCAACGAAATCGCCGGCACGGCGATCCCGTCGGAGGACTTCGGAACCGTCGGCGGCTACGTGCTGCACCTGTTCGGCACATTGCCCGCGCGGGGCGATCGGGTCACCTCCGACGGGATGACCTTCGTCGTGCGGAAGGTCCGGGGTACGCGTATCCTGAGTCTCCGGGTGACGCGGCAGGCGGGGGAAGCCCCATGAGCGAGTTCATCCTCATCCCGCTGATCCTGGCCTGCATCGTTCTGGAGGGCCTTTTCTCCGGGGGCGAGATCGCCCTGATCTCCGCCGACATCCACCGCATCCGCCGGCGGGCGGAGGCAGGCTCCCGGCCCGCGGCGATCGCCCTGCGGCTGCTCGACAACCCGGAGTGGTTCCTGACCACCTGCCTCATGGGGACGAACCTGTGCGTCATCACCAGCACGGCCCTGGCCACGTCGTTCTTCCTCCATGCCCTCGGGCCGTCCCGGGGCGAGTGGGTTTCGGTGGCCGTCATGATCCCGTCGATCCTGATCTTCGGGGAGATCGTGCCGAAGAGCTACTTCCGCCATCGCGCAGGGCAGAAGGCCGTTCTCATCGCCCCCTTCATCTGGGCGGCATCCTGGGTCTTCTGGCCCTTCGTCTTCGTGATCTCCAGGATCGCCCGAGGCGCCCTGTACGCATTGGCCGGGCAGAGGGGACGGCTTTCCCTTCCCTACATCACCAAGGACGGGTTGAAATACCTGCTGCACGAGGAGGCCGTTCAGACCGACGTCCAACGCTCGGAGAAGGAGATGGTGGACCGCATCTTCGACTTCTCCGAAACGAGCGTCGGCCGCGTCATGGTCCCTCTCTCCAACGTCGCGGCCGTCGGCGAGGAGGCCGTCTTCGGGGATGCCGTCCGGCTCTTCAACGAGACCGGCTTCTCCCGGTTTCCCGTCTATCAGGGCAGCGTGATCAACGTGATCGGGATCGTGCATGCCTTCGACGTCCTCAAGGACATGCCGGCCTCGGCCTCACGGCCCGTCCGTGCAGCGATGCGCGAGGCCCTTTTCGTGCCGGCCGGCAAGCCCGTCGACGACCTGCTGATGGAGATGCAGCGCCGGGGAGAGCCGATGGCCGTGGTCGTCGACGAGTACGGCGGCGCCGTGGGCATCGTGACGATCGAGGACATCCTCGAGGAGATCGTGGGCGACATCCGCGACGAGTACGACAAGCGCGAACGGGGCGTGCGCAGGCTCGCCCCCGGACGGTACCTGGTCAATGCCCGGATCGGAATCGAGCGGTTGCGGGAGCTCGTCCCCCTGAAGATCCCGGAGGGGCCCTACGAGACTCTGGCCGGGTACCTGCTGCACCAGATGGGCCGGATCCCGCGCCGGATGGAGCAGTTCCGCGCAGGCAGCATCCAGTATGTCATCGAGGATGCCGACGTGAAGTCGATCAAGCAGGTGCAGATCATTCTTTCCCCGGAACCCGCCGCCGCAAGGAAAGAGGAAGGGCCGGCCGATCTTCCCATGGGAACCTGAGACGTCGCCGCCCGGTAAGGATTCGCAAGACAACAAGGGGTCGGGATGAAGACGGAAGACAAGACGTTTGCAACGCTGATCCTCGCGGCCGGCAAGGGCACGCGGATGAAATCGGACCTCGTGAAGGTCCTGCACCCCGTGGCCGGGAGGCCCATGCTGGACTATGTGCTGAGTTTGGCCGAACAGATGGGGTCCTCCCGGATCGCCGTCGTCATCGGCCACCAGGCCGAGCTCGTGGAAGCCCGCTACGCACACCGGGGCCTCACGTTCGTCTACCAGCGCGAGCAGCTCGGTACGGGCCACGCCGTCCTGCAGGCCGCCGGGGCCTTTGCGGGCTACAAGGGCACGATCCTCATCCTCTGCGGCGACGTTCCCCTGCTGCAGGCCTCGACCCTCCGCGCCCTGATGGATCGCCACCGTGCCTCCGGCGCGGCCATCACCGTGCTGACGACCCTCCTCGAGGACCCCTTCGGCTACGGCCGCATCGTCAAGGACGCCGGGGGCAATGTGCTGGGGATCGTGGAGCACCGCGACGCCACGGAGGAGCAGAAGAAGATCCGGGAGATCAATACGGGGATCTACTGCGCCGAGAACCCCTTCCTCTTCGAGGCGGTCCGCGAGATCGGAAACGACAACGCCCAGAGGGAGTACTACTTCACGGACATCTTCGCCATTGCGCGGCGCAAGGGCGTCCGCACGGCCTCCGTGGTTGCGCCCGACCCCGGCGAGGTCATGGGCATCAACTCGCCCGAGGACCTCGCCCGGGCCACGCAGATCGTCCAGGAGCGGCTGCAAGAGAGGCTCAAGGACAGCCGGTGATAACGAAAAGGGCCCGCGTCGCGGGCCTTGAAAGCCGAAACGGCGGGAACGCATCCCGCCGTTTTTGCTTACCCGATACCCTGGACCCGGTACCCGAGCCCCGCTTATTTCATGTTCCTCCGGATCACCTCCGCGAGCTCGTTGGCCAGGTTGGTGATCTCCTTTTGCGAGGGGCCTTCGATCATGACGCGGCAGAGGGCCTGGGTGCCGGAGAAGCGCACCAGGATGCGCCCCTTTCCGGCGAGCATTTTTTCGGCATCGGCAATGGCCGACAGAAACATAGAGAGGCAAGGCCGTGCCCGACCCTGCCTTCTGCGATTACCTCTCCTGCGGGATCCACTTCACATTTTCGACAACGGGCTGTATCCAGTGCCCATCGAGATCCTAGCCTCCTGATTGCAACAAAAACACGTTACCTACGGATACGCCCTTAGGGGCACTGTGGGTTTTTCGTTGAGCCGGTAATGGAACAGCACCGTCAGGACGTTTTCGATTCCGCGGTCGCTCCATCGGGCGCCGACATCGGCTCTTCGATTCAGTTCCCTCATCTCCCGCTCCAGGGGAGCGGTGGTCGTGAAGGCAAAGCCTTGGTCGGCCTGCCAGGTGAAGGTTTGCGGCTGAGCGTTTTCGAGGTGCTCGGCCGACTGACGGAAGCCGCCGCGCTGTAGCTCTTTGATAAAGGCATCCAAGCCCTCGGGGGCTCGGGGCCCCTGGCGCCACAGCAACCGCTTCAGGCGCTTCTGGTAGTGCCGGCGCTGCTCGACCTTCATGCCGTCCTGCCAGAGGCAGTGGTTGAGCTGGTGCACCAGATGCCAACGGCAGCGCTGGACCTTGGAGGCACAGGCCTCGAGGTTCAGGCCCCCATCATGCACGAGGCGTTCGACCGGCAACCCCAGGAGTCGCTGGCGGAGCCCTTCGGCGTCGCCCACATGCAAGTGCCCCAGCCGCTTGATGATGGTCGGCCGCCCGGCCCCCCTGGGACCCGGTACGGCGCTGACGGCCAGATGCACGGCCGAGCCGCGCGGGTTCTTCCCCGCCTTGACCCGGGTGGCATCAACCAGCACCGTCTTGCCGGCCACCTCGTCGCACGGGACGAGCGTCGCGGCCTTGGCGGCGATCTGGCGCCGCAGCCCCTCCGGGGAAGGCGCATCGGCCAGCAGCGCGCGCAGGGCCCGGGATGCCCGACCAAAGGGCATCTGGATCCCCAGCCCGATGGCCTTCTCGACCAACTCGTCGAGCAACCGCCGCCCAAAGGGAAGCCCCAGCACCGCATTGACCGGCCGGAACGTCCTGCCGCAGGCCTTGCAGCGCATCTGCAGGACCTCCAGCGACAGAGACCCCCGTGACGACCGCAGCACCCGGCTCCGCCAACCCTTGCGGATCAGCGCCGTGCCCTCGCAGCGCGGGCAGCGTAGCCGGCCCCGATGGGCCGATAGCCATTGCAGCTGGATGTCCCGAAGCCGCTGCCCGTAGCTCCGGGGAAAGGCCTGATCGTAAAGGGCAGCCAAATGAACAAACAACCGATTGACAATGTCCCCGGGGCAGGCAACAATCCATTCCGGGAGAGGTAACTCTCCTGGGAGCATCTCGATACCTCCTTTCGAGTTTTGGCGAATTCTCCAAAGGCGTATCAGATGCTCTCTGCTTTTTCAAAGAGCAGGTAACGTGTATTTTACGCTATCATTCTATTAGCCATTGAAGAAAAGAGAAGATGGCGGGAATCCAACCCGCCATCTTCTCTTCTGCCCTATCCCCTGTACCCGAAACCAGAGTCCCCTCTTTTTCTTCATGCCACTTTTCTCTTGTAACTCCAGTGCCGATGCGGTAATCTTACCAGTAAGAATTTAATCTGGAGGATTGCGCCATGGCACAGCCGGCAACGACAAAGATGTCTTCGAAGGGGCAGGTAGTCATTCCAGAGCAGATCCGCAAACTGCTCAAGCTCAAGGCCGGCTCCCAGTTCGTCGTCGTGGGAGAGAACGATGTGGTTATTCTGAAAGCCATATCGCCGCCTTCGATGGATCAGTTCGATACGCTGATTGCCGAGGCCCGCAGGCAGGGCAAGGCGGCCGGCCTGAAGAAGTCCGACATCGCTGAAGCTCTCGCCAAGGTGAGGGGCCGCAAGTGAATATCGTTCTCGACACGAACGTGTTTGTCTCGGGCGTCTTTTTCGCCGGACCGCCCTATCAAATCCTGAAAGCCTGGCGCGACGGAAAACTGCAGCTCGTCCTGTCAAGAGATATCCTTGTCGAGTACCGGCGAGTGGGGGAGCGGCTTGCGGAGCAATTTCCACATGTCCATCTGGCCCCTCTGATCGAGCTGGTTGCCGTGAAGGGGAAGATGGTGCGAGCTTTACGGTTACCTGCCCCCGTCTGTGACGACCCCGACGATGACAAGTTCCTGGCCTGTGCTCTTGCCGGCCGATGCAAGGTCATCGTGAGCGGGGACAAGCATCTGCTGAAGGTGTCCGGCTACCAGGGAATAAGGGTGATGCGCCCGAAAGATTTCGTCGAGGAAAGGCTGCGATAAAACAGCAAACGGCGGGAATCTCCATCCCGCCGTCTTCTGTTCTGCCCTATACCTTAGACCCGGTACCCGAGCCCCGCTTATTTCATGTTCTTCCGGATCACCTCCGCGAGCTCGTTGGCCAGGTTGGTGATCTCCTTTTGCGAGGGGCCTTCGATCATGACGCGGCACAGGGCCTGGGTGCCCGAGAAGCGCACGAGGACCCTCCCCTTGCCGGCGAGCTTCCTCTCGGCATCGGCGATGGCCTTGCGGACGACGGGGACCGAATCGAGATCCTTCCGTTTCTCCACGGTGACGTTGACCAGCACCTGCGGCAGATTCGACATCACGGATGCAAGCTCCGATAACGGCCTTTGCCTCTTCTTCATCACGGCGAGCACCTGGAGGGCCGAGAAAATCCCGTCGCCCGTCGTCGTGTGATCGAGGAAGATGAGGTGCCCGGACTGCTCGCCGCCCAGGTTGTACCCATCCTTCAGCATGCGCTCCAGGATATATCGATCCCCCACCTGCGTGCGGACAAGCCGGATGCCGGCCTGCTGCATGGCGATCTCGAAGCCCATGTTGCTCATCACGGTGGCCACGACGGTGTTCTTCCTGAGCTGCCTTCGCGCCTTCATGTCGATCGCGCAGATCGCCATCAGGTGATCGCCGTCG
>Ga0116185_1005335_pt1 | contig 10136 bp, 8 predicted proteins | sample AD_JPNNA7_MetaG_FD_89754 | JGI IMG/M metagenome (GOLD analysis project Ga0116185, IMG submission 89754) | Active sludge microbial communities of municipal wastewater-treating anaerobic digesters from Japan - AD_JPNNA7_MetaG | ecosystem: Engineered > Bioreactor > Anaerobic > Digestate | place... | reverse complement strand
GCAATGACTGTATCTCCGTCTCTCTCGATGGCGCCGAATCCCTTGCCGAGGCGGATGACCGGGGTATCGGTCGTGCCGTCGGGGAAGATCATGTTGGAGCCGCCCCCGACCACAATAAAGGAATCGAGGCTGCCGATCAGCTCGGCGAGCTGCTCTTTCGTCTCAGGCTCGTACAGCCTCGCGATCATGCCTCCGCAGTGCATGGTGGTCATGTCGCAGGCGTATGCGGTCCTGTACTCTCTCATCCGATCATCTCCAGGAGTTTCGGCCCCTGTCTCCAGACATCTCCCGCCCCCAGGAAGAGGACGATGTCTCCCTCTTTGAGGTCTTCCATGAGCTTGTCCGGGATGAGGTCCTTGTCTTCGACATGGCTGACATCCCGGTGCCCGTGCTTCTTGATGCCTTCGGACAGATTGCTGCCCGACACCCCTTCGATGGGCTTCTCGGAGGCCGGGTAGATCTCGGTCGTGATGAGGCGCGATGCATCGTAGAAAGAAGTCACGAAATCGTCGAAGAGGTCGCGCGTCCGGGTAAAGCGGTGAGGCTGGAAGACCACGATGAGCCGCCTGTTCGGGAAGCCGCTCTTGATGGCACGGAGCGTCGCCTTGATCTCGGTCGGATGGTGGCCGTAGTCGTCCATGACCATGATCCCGCCCTTTTCGCCCCGGACGTGGGCCCTCCGCTGGACTCCCTTGTACGCGGCGAGGCCCTTCCTGATCACCTCGAAATCCAGCCCGAGCTCGATGCACGTCCCGATGACCGCCAGGGCATTGAGGCAGTTATGGTTTCCCGGCACGTTGAGCGTGACCTCGCCGAGCGTCCCGCCGTTCCGGTGGGCGACGAACCTCGATGTCAGCCCGTCGAAGGACGAGTCCGTATACCGGTACATGGCCTGCGTATGGTAGCCGTAGGTGATGACCTTCCTCTCGAGGCGGGGGAGGATCTGCTGGATGCAGTCGTTGTCGAGGCAGACCATGTTGAACCCGAAGAAGGGGACCTTGTTCATGAACTGGACGAAGGCCTCGAGGATGTCGTTCAGGTCCTGGTAGCAGTCCATGTGCTCCCTTTCGATGTTGGTGACGACGGCGATGATGGGCGCCAGCTTGAGGAAGGAGCGGTCGCTCTCGTCCGCCTCTGCCACGAGAAGCTTGCCTTCGCCGAGGCGGGCGTTCGATCCGAACATGTCGAGCTTGCCGCCGATGACCGCCGTGGGATCGAGGTCTGCAACCGCCAGAACGGTCGCGAGCATGGAGGTCGTGGTCGTTTTGCCGTGGGTTCCGGCAATGCAGATGGACTGCTTCATTCTCATGATCTCCGCGAGCATCTCGGCCCGCGGGATCACGGCGAGGTTCCTGCTCTTGGCCGCGGTGCACTCGGGGTTGTCGACGCTGACCGCAGAGGAATAGACCACGACCTGGGCGTCCTGGAGGTTCTTCGCGTCGTGGCCGAGCTCGATCCGTGCGCCAAGGGAGCGCAGTCTGGCTACCGTGTCCGAATCCGCCACGTCCGAGCCGGATACCTTGAAACCCAGATTGATGAGGAGCTCGGCGATGCCGCTCATGCCGATGCCTCCGATCCCGACGAAGTGAATGTTGCGTATGCCTCTAAACACCTAGGATCTCCTCCGCTATTCTCTGTGAGCCCTTTCCGAGCTGCAATTCGAAGATGCGCGATGATGCGAGCTCGAGCGCGCCGTCATCGAAAAACCGCTTCTTGATTTCGAGGGCGAGCCTTTCCGGATTCAGACGGTCGTCCGGGATGATCCAGCCCCCTCCGTGCGCCTCCACGTACCTGCCGTTCTTCATCTGGTGATCGTCCGCCGCAAGAGGGAAGGGGATCATGATCGCGGGCAGGCCCATGATCGAGAGCTCCGACAGGGTCAGGCCGCCGCACCGGCATACCGCGAGGCGGGCGCCCCGGTAAATCGGGGCCATGTCATCGATGAAATCGCACACCGTGGCAGACAGCCCCATCTGCCTGTATGCCTCCTTGATCTTCTCCAAATCTTTCGCCCCGGTCTGGTGAACGATCCGAAGCTCTTTGTCTTCACGCTTCAGGATATGCGCCGCCTCGACCGCTGCCCTGTTGATGCTGCTCGCCCCGAGAGATCCTCCCAGGATGAGGAGGTATTCCCCGGGTCCCTTGACTTCGCCGGGCACGATGTCCTTGCGGACGGGGTTGCCGGTCAGAACGCACTTTGCCTTGGGAAAGACCCCGTAGGTATCGGGAAATGCCAGGAACACCCTGTGGGCGAACCGCGAGAGGATCCGGTTGGTCAGTCCGCCGATGCTGTTCTGCTCCTGGATTGCGCAGCGTGCCCCCTTGATCTTGCCCGCGAGGACGACCATGCCGGTCACGTACCCGCCCGTTCCGATGACCCAGTCGGGCCTGAAGGACCGCATGAGCCTCAACGCCTGCATAAAGGCGGATATGTTCACGAAGGCTGCCCGGAACATCTGTTTCGGGCTCTTGCCCTTGATTCCCAGCGCATCCATGCCGACGAATTCGAGGCCGTGCTGCCGGGTGATCCTCTCTTCCATGCCCCTCTTCGTTCCGACGAACAGGATCTCGGTATCCGGGCTCCTGTCCCTGATGCCTTCAGCAATGGCTACGGCCGGCATGATGTGCCCCCCGGTGCCTCCGGCAGTTATGACGATCTTCATACCCTGGCCCCCCGTGAAACCGAGAGCACGATCCCGGACGTGACCATGACGGTCATGAGGCTCGAGCCTCCGTAGCTGAAGAAGGGCAGGGTGACGCCTGTCGTGGGGAAGGCCGCCACGGCAACGCCCATGTTCACGATGGCCTGCAGGGCAACGAGAGAGACAGCCGATAAGGCCAGGAAGAACCCGAAGGAATCGTTCGTGGCGAGCGCGATGGTAAATCCTCTCCACAGCCAGATGCCGAACAGGCAGAGGACGAAGATGACCCCGATGAACCCCAGCTCTTCGCCCAGAACCGAGAATATGAAGTCCGTGTGGGGAGCAGGCAGAAAAAAGAGCTTCTGCGTGCTTTCGCCGAGGCCGGAGCCCAAGAACCCGCCGTTTGCGAAGGCCACCATGGACTGCACGATCTGGTAGCTGATCCCCTGCATATCCTGCCAGGGATGGGCGAAGGCCATCAGCCTGGCCCTCCGGTAGGGCTCGAAGATCATGAGAAGGATGACGATCGGAATCCCGGCGAGTGAAAGGTTGAGCAGGTGCTTCAATCTCATGCCTGCAATGAACAGGATGAAGATCGACCACAGGCCGATGGTGGCTGCCGTGCCGAAATCCGGCTCGAGGAAGATGAGCAGGACGTTGACGCAGACCACGGCGAGCACGGGCATGACGCCGTACGTGAAGTCGTCGATCATCTTTGATTTTTTGGAAAGGTAGTATGCAAGATAGAAGATCAGGGCGATCTTGGCGACTTCAGATGCCTGAAGCGTGACGAAGATGAGCCTTACCCACCTCTTGGCATGCCCTCCCGAGATCCCGACCCCGGGAATGAAGCATAAGACGCACAGGAGGGTCCCTATCCCGATGAGGGCAAGGGCGAACGTCTGAGTGTTGAACCGGCGATAGTCGGTGCGGATGATTGCGATCATGACGCCGGCACCCATGACGAGGTGGACGAGGTGCTTTACGGTCATGGCGAGCGGGCTTCCCGAGTTCTCCTTCGAGAGGAAGTAGCTCGAGGAGAAGATCATGATGGTCCCCATGACCAGCAGCATGAGCGTGGTCAGGAGAAAGACCATGTCGAAGTCGATTGCCTGGGCTATTTGATCGCGTGTACGCATTCCTTGAACACTTCTCCCCTGTGAGCATAGCTCTTGAACATGTCGAAACTCGCGCATCCCGGGCTCAGGAGAACGACATCCCCCTGCCGCGCGCTCTCGAAGGCCGACGATACCGCCTGCTGCATATCCTCGGCTTTCTGAGAATCGACGATGCCCGATATCTCGCCCATGATCCTCGCCGTTGCCTCGCCGATGACGAAGACCTTCCGTATCTTGCTCTTGTGACGCTCTACGATGCAGGAGAACTCACCTCCCTTGTCCTTTCCTCCGAGGATGAGAATCACCGGCCCGTTCATTCCGGAGAGCGCCGTATCGAGAGCTCCCACGTTGGTGGCCTTCGAATCGTCGATGAAGGTTATTCCCTCGACGGTCGCCACGAATTCGAAGCGGTGGCGGATCCCCTTGAAGGAGGCGAACACCTCTTCGGCTATGTGTGCATCCACGCCCAGGAGCCGTGCCGTCAGGGCCGAGGCGAGCATGTCCTCCTTGAGCCCGTTGCTGATGTGGCTCCCTTCAGGGAGCCTCGGTCCTTCGCCTTCGATGCTTCCCTGGAAATACACCCTCGATCCCTCGATGAATGCGCCGTCAGGCGTTCCGGGACGTGCAAAGGAGAAGCCGACTCTTTTGGCCGAGCCCTCGAGATCTTTGAGATACGGATCGGTATCGTTGACGAGGGCGAAATCGGACTCGTTCTGGTTCTTGAAGAGGATCCTCTTGTAGGTGACGTACTCCTCCATGCTCCGGTACCTGTCGAGATGATCGGGTGTAACGTTCAGGCAGATGCCGATATGCGGCCTGAACCGCTCGATCCACTCGAGCTGGAACGAGCTTATCTCCGCCACAACGTACCTGGGATTCCGCTCGACCAGCGAGATCATGGGCGGCGAGATGTTCCCCCCGATACCGGCATCGAGACCGGCCTTTTCGAGGATTTCATGGATGAGCGTCGTCGTGGTGGTCTTTCCGTTCGAGCCGGTTATGGCGATCAGGGTCCCGGTCAGGAGCGAAGCCGCGACCTCAATTTCCGAGAGCACCTTTTTCGCTTCGAGGAGCATGGGGTGGTGCCGGGGTATCCCCGGGCTCGGAATCACGAGGTCCGCCCACTCCACGTCATCCTTTTCCAGCAGCTTGGCAGGGATATCGCCGCAGGACCCGGGTGTCTGCTCGTCCACGAGACGGACCTCGTGTCCCTGTCTGATCATCTCACGGGCGGTCTCGACGCCCGTCTGACCGGTTCCCCACACTGCTATGCGCAAGCTTTCATCCTTTCCAGACTCTGGTTGATACGCGCAAGGAACAGGGCGATCATCTCGTCCTCCTCGCGATCCGCATAGATGCTGACAACCATCTTCAGATAATCGAGCTCATTTTCCTTGATCTCCGTGTTCTCCATAGACCTTACCTCAGCTTCAGCGTCGAAATGGCCACCATTGCCAAAAAGATGGAAATGACCCAGAACCTCACGATGATCTTGGGCTCCGGCCATCCCTTGAGCTCGAAGTGATGATGAATGGGGGCCATCCTGAATATGCGTCTGCCCTTGGTGAACTTGAAGAAGCCCACCTGAAGGATGACAGACCCGACTTCCATGACAAAAATACCGCCGACCACCAACAGCAGCACCTCCTGCTTCGTGATCAGGGCAGCCGTTCCCAGGATGCCTCCCAGGCTCAATGATCCGACGTCGCCCATGAACACCTGAGCAGGATATGCGTTGTACCAGAGGAATCCCATGCCTGCGCCCACGATGGCGGCAAGGAAGATCGCCACCTCGCCCACGCCTGAGAAGAAGGGGAGCTGGAGGTAGGAGGCCGCCTTGATGTTCCCCGTCACGTAGGCAAAGACGAGGTATGTCGCGGCAGCGATCGTGCATGGGCCGATCGCCAGGCCGTCGAGACCGTCGGTGAGGTTGACCGCGTTCGCGGAGCCCACGATCACGAGCATGGCGAAGGGGATGTAGAAAACGCCCAGATTGATGGTTATGTGCTTGAAGAAGGGTATCACGATGGAGCGGTCGAAGCCGGGGATGTTGATGAGGATGTAGCCTACGACCGCAGCCACGGCGAACTCGATGAGGAGTCTCACGCGCCCGGGAACGCCGTGCATGTTTCCGTCTATCGTCTTGATGTAGTCATCGATGAATCCCACCAGCCCGAAGGAGATGAGAATGAGCATGCCGAGCCACATGTAAATGTTCGAGAGGTCGGCCCACAAGAGCGTCGAGAGGGCCACGGCGAAGAGAATGAGGATTCCGCCCATGGTGGGCGTTCCGGATTTCCCGGCATGCGTCTTCGGGGTGTAGCCGTTGATGCGCTCTCTGAACTTGAGCTCGGTGAGCTTTCGGATGAACCACGGGCCCAGGAGAAGGCAGATGAGCAGCGCGGTGATGGTGGCATAGATAGACCTGAAGGTGATGTACTTGAAGACGTTGAAGATGCTGTAGTCCGTATGGAGCGGATAGAGGAGATGATAGATCATTTACGCCACCGCCTTCAGATGGGTCACCACCTCGTCCAGATGCAGCGCCCTCGAAGCCTTGACCAGAACGATGGCGTCCTTGTCGAGCACGTCTGAGAGGTTCGAGATGATCTCGCTCAAACCTTCTGCAATGTATACCGAGGATGCGTCCATTCCTCTCTCGATCGCGGAATTGGAGACGATCCCGGACATCTGCCCCGTAACGACGAGCCTGTCGACACGGGAGTCTGCCACCCACTGGCCCATCTGCTCGTGCCAGTAGTTCGTCTCTCCGCCGAGCTCCAGCATGTCACCCAGGACCGCCACGCGGAAACTGTGGGGAGAGGAGGCGAGCATCTGCAGGGCGGCCTTCACGGAGGCCGGGTTCGCGTTGTAGGAGTCGTTGATGATGGAGATGTGGTCCGAGACGATGATCTCGGAGCGCATCCCCGGGAACTTCGCGTTCGCGATGCCGTGCTCGATCTTCTCGGGATCTATTCCCAGTCCCATGGCGCAGGCTGCAGCCGCCAGGGCGTTGCATACGTTGTGCATGCCCGGCAGGGGAACGCGCGTGCGGATGGTTTTCCCTCCGAGGCCGATGGAGGCGTCCGTCCCGTCGAGGCCCTGGTAGTGGATCTTCTTCAAGGTGACATCCGCGCGCTCCGAGCCGGAGTAGGTGACGACGGTCAGGTTCACCGGTATCTCCACCCTGTCCATGTTCTCCAGATGGGGATTGATGACGGCGATGCCGTTTTCCTGGGTGTTCCTGAAGATGGCCTGCTTCTCCTTGATGATCCCCGATATGCTCCTCAAGCCGCTTAAGTGCACGGGGTTGATGTTGGTGAGGATCGATGCGTGGGGCCGGGTGATAGCTGAAAGCCGTTCGATCTCCCCGAAGCGGTTCGTGCCCATCTCGATGACCGCGAACCTATGGCTGTCGTTAAGCGTGAACAGGGTCAGGGGAACGCCGATGAGGTTGTTGTAGTTCTTTTCCGTCTTGAGGCAGTGCCCCTCGAGAGAGAGGATCGACGAGCACAGCTCCTTGACGGTCGTCTTGCCCGTAGAGCCTGTGATGCCGACGATGGTCGCGCCGAATCCGCTTCTCACGTATCCCGCGATGTCTCCCAGGGCGGTCAGGGTATCCTCCACCGTTATGACCGTGCCCTTGCCGTGGATGCCTTCCCTCATGACGATCGATCCGGCAGCCCCTTTTGAGACGGCTTCGGACACGAATACGTGGCCGTCGAACTTCTCGCCCCCCAGGGCAACGAAGAGATCACCGTTTCGGATGGCCCTCGAGTCTGTCGATATCCCCGTGAAGAGGGTATCGGGACTGCCGGAAGTGATGGCTCCCCTGGTGCATTCAGCGATTTCTGATGCCTTGAGCTTCATGCTTCGTATATCTCCCTTAGAACTTTGCACACGCACTTCCGGTCATCGAAAGGCCTCTTGTCCGATCCGATGATCTGGTACGTTTCATGTCCCTTTCCTGCAATGACGAGGCAGTCGTCTTCCCGCATCGAGGCGATGCCGAGCCTGATTGCCTCCTCACGGTCAGGCTCTACGGAAACGTAGGTCCTGTCCGGGATCCCCTGAAGGACGTCGTTGATGATCGCGAGGGGATCTTCGGTGCGGGGGTTGTCCGACGTCACGATCACGAGATCCGAGCTCTGCGCCGCTATCGATCCCATGACGGGCCTCTTTGTCTTGTCCCTGTCTCCGCCGCAGCCGAACACCGTTATGAGCCGGCCCCTGGTCATCCCTCTGGCAGAGGTGAGGACATTCTTGAGGGCATCCGGCTTGTGGGCGTAGTCCACGATGATGTTCAGTCCATGTTCATTCCTGACCGGCTCCATCCGGCCGGGGACATGCTCGAGCCCCTCGATGCCTCTGATGATCGAATCCCTGTCGATGCCCAGTGCCGTCGCGGCCCCGACAGCGGCCATGATGTTGCAGGCATTGATCTCTCCCATGAGACTGCTCCGTACGGGAAACTCGCCCATGGGCGTGGTGAGGGACATGATCAGGCCTTTCGGGGTGTTCCTCAGCGAGGGTATGCTTATGTCTGCACCGGGCCTCCTGCCGAAGGTTATGGCCCCCTGCACCTCTTCGATGAGCCGCCTGCCGAACTCGTCGTCGGCGTTTACGACGGGCCTGCCTTTGAGATATGTGCGGTCGAAGAGCTTTCTCTTGGCCTGGAAGTATGTTTCCATGTCCTTGTGATAGTCGAGGTGGTCATGGCTCAGATTCGTGAATATGGCGCAGTCGAACTCCAGCCCCATGATCCTCTCCTGGTCGAGAGAATGGGAGCTCACTTCCATCACGCAGGCATTCACGCGCGAGAGGCCCATAGTGCCCAGATACTCGAAGAGGTCGACCGGGCCCGGCGTGGTGACCGAGGAATCGGTCGCTATCCCGTTATACCTTATGTTTATGGTGCCGATCACGCCCGGGTTCATGCCCGCAGCCTTGAGGATGGATTCGATGAGATAGGTGGTGGTTGTCTTTCCGCTCGTACCGGTTATGCCGATAAGCTTCACCTTCCGGGCATGGGGGAAAAGGCACGGGAGAATCCGGACGAGGGCCTCTTTCGTATCGGGAACCTCGACGACGGTGATGCCGGAATCGAGCCCGGGATGGCCCTCATTGCAGATGACGGTCTGTGCGCCTGCCTTGAGTGCGGCATCGATATACCTGTGTCCGTCCGTGACGCTCCCCTTGAGCGCAATAAAGGCATCCCCGGGCCTGACGGAACGGGAATCGGCCCTCAAGCGGGAGAACTCCCTCTCTTCGCCCCTGATCCTCGATCCGGGAACTGCTGCCGAGATCTCAGATGCCTTCACCCGTTCCTCCTTTGCTGGCTACCGTGATGTTCGGGCTCACATCCATGATGTTGGTGCACTTCTGCATGATGTTCTTGAATGCAGGGCAGGCCACGATGCTTGCATAGTAGTAAAGCCGCGGTTCGTTGATGCATACGATCATGGTGAGCCTCGGTTTTCCGCTGGCGTCGATAATACCTCCGATGAAATTTGAAACATAGTCTTTTTTTGAATAAGCGCCCGTCAGGGGATCAACCTTCTGCGCAGTTCCCGTCTTTCCGAAGACTTGGAAGGAGTTCATGCTCGCACCTTCTGCAGTGCCTCCCTTCAAAGTCACGGTTTTGAGGATGTCGAGGATCTGTTCCGAGGTCTGCGGGGAGATCACCTTCCTGACGATGGTGGGGCGGAAAGACTCTACCTCTTTGCCCTGGGCGTCGATGATGTGGTCGACGATGTACGGCTTCATGAGCATGCCGCCGTTGACCAGGGCGTTGAAGGCGGTGATGAGCTGGATTCCCGTGACGGCGAAGCCCTGTCCATAGGAGATGACGGCCTTGTCCACGGTCGTCCATCTCCTCGGCTGACGGATCTGCCCTCTGGGCTCACCCGGGAACTGGATGCCTGTCTGCGATGTGAGGCCGAAGAGGTCGAGGCAGGCGTACATGTCGTCCGACTTGACAGGGTCCATGAGCTTCACCATCCCGATGTTGCTCGAGAACTTGATGACATCGCTCACCGGGAGCCAGCCGTATTTTTCATGGTCGTGGATGAAGATGCGGTGGAAGGCATAGAGGCCGTTTTCGCAGAACACGGTCTGGGTGGGCTTCATGCGTCCGTTGTCCATTCCCCAGCCGACCCATATGGGCTTCACGACGGATCCCGGCTCGAAGAGGTCCACGACGGCAAGGTTTCTGTGCCCCTCCATGGTCCTGTATGTGCCGAGATTGGGATTGAAGCTCGGATACGATGCCAGGGCATAGATCTCTCCGGTGAACGGGTTGGTGATAATGACGAAACCGGAATGAGCGTTCTGCTGCTTCACGACCTGCTCGAGCTCGGAATAGGCGACATACTGG
>Ga0116185_1005334_pt1 | contig 10137 bp, 6 predicted proteins | sample AD_JPNNA7_MetaG_FD_89754 | JGI IMG/M metagenome (GOLD analysis project Ga0116185, IMG submission 89754) | Active sludge microbial communities of municipal wastewater-treating anaerobic digesters from Japan - AD_JPNNA7_MetaG | ecosystem: Engineered > Bioreactor > Anaerobic > Digestate | place... | reverse complement strand
ACGGGAATTACTGCCGCTGTGCGTGGAGGAAAAAATAGCCCTGACGCCATACAGTCCGCTGGCATCCGGGCGGTTGGCGCGGGAGACGGCAGAATCCTCCCGGCGGCTTGAAACAGACCCGGTCGCCCTGCAAATGGCCCTGGCGGAAGTAGACATCTCCATCATTGGCTACTTCTATGCCATAGATTTTGGCCCAGGCGTACGCCCGCAGCATCACCGTGTCGGCAAGAACGCCATCTGCACCTGCTACCTGGGCGAGCTGTGCCCAGCCGTGGATGTGGTGCGCGCTTACCTGGCTGCCGGCGGCGAACGCGCCCCTGAACCGCCGCCCGGTTACTACCCGGTGATCCCGGCAAAGTGCCCGATCTGCCGTGCCAAAGTCACCTTCGATGTGAAGCTGAGCAGCAAATATCGCGGCGCCGGTTGGCGCTGCGAAGTCGGCGGCTCGGCGCATTATAGGGCGTTTAGTGACACCAGGCTTCCGCGTTGAAGTTCGCCCGCAAACGGGCTATCCAACAGGGCCTTCCACCCCCTGAACCATTGCCGGTATGACGAATACAATAGCTCTGGTCATCCACCAGGGCTATTATTCTCCGGCTTGCTATTTATCAACTTTCACCCCGCTTCACCAGCGGCAGGGTGTAATCAAGAGCAACTGTGGTACTTAGGATAGCCATCTTGATCGGCAGAATCTATTACTGCGCAAGTACGCACTGTTGTTGAACTGCGCCTTATATCAAAGCGCAAATTTTCGGCTTCCTTATTTTTTTTTTACTGCCACCCATATGATATTTATTAAGCAACCGAAAAAGTAACCTGCTGCATGTACATCCTGTCCAGTAGGTATAGGTTGTATCCAAACATACCCTAGCCATAATACGCCTAAAAGGAAGAATATAACAGACAAAGCTTTGAATTGAGAGCTCAAAAACATGCCAGCCAATCCATAAACTAAGCCGCTAGAGCCTATAGCCACTTTCTCGGGTGATCTAAGGATGTAAAATAGCCACGCGCCGATTGTACACACGAATATAGAAATTAAATATCGAGTCTTGCTCGAGTTATTCTCAAGCCATGCACCCAGCCCCAAGATACCGATTGAATTTCCCATAATATGTTGAAATCGCGCATGAACAAAAACAGCGGTAAGGAGCCCATAATCAAGATGATCTTTAACCCCTAAGCTTTCTATAATAGATTGCCTCTGTTCAGGAAGATACAACATGATAGCCAGGTAGAAAACCACAAACAATAGGCACAACATGATAGTAATGCCTGAATTACGAACATATTCCTTTAACAAAGCTATTGATCTATCGCTCGATAAGGGGTACGCCATATTTGCCAAGCTAAGAGGGCGGGGAAAAGAACTAACATCAATACCCAAAGCCAGTAAACCACAGCTAATAGCCCATAGAAAGTACCAGAGACGAATAAGGATAGCGCCGTGTAGCTATAAATGCCGCTGAGTAATGGTAAGGATTGGCGTATTTGTTTGAAAGATTTAAGAGACAAGAGCATCCTTAAATGCAGAGAAGAATATAAAACAAAAAATATTACTAATATGCCGATGATCAGGTGAATTCGAGTAAGGGCTATAAGGGCCAGCATACAAGTAACTATCATTACTTGCAGTACAATACTATAGATCCATAAAAAATTTGATGTTTTTACTTCATCATTACCTATTATTCGTGAACCGGCAGCAAGCACAAAACTATCAAATCCCGAATCGCTGTCAGTTTTAATATCTTTGAGATGGTTAGGCACACTATTTGTAAGCATCAATATTAGGCTTAACGCCAAGATAAAAACACAACTCCTAAGGGGCAAAGACAACGACTGAGTCATAGCACCACATAGGCAAAGCGTGCCCACAGACAAGGCTAGTGATAATTCCGGCATAATTCTAGGGAAAGGCCCTCGTTTGCTAAATGAGTTATATGCTATGCTTAATATGACGCTAACCCCTAGCAGCACAGTCCCCCCCAATGATCCATGCAAAATCACATAATAGGTAAATAGCGCTACCGGTACTTGAATAAGACCGAACAACCAAGCACTCAACAGACTGATTCTGCCCGTAATAAGAGGGCGAGATTGGCGTGAAGTAGTGGCTTTATCCAGTGAATAATCTATCGCATCATTCAACGAAAAGCCAAATATGTGGGCACTCAAGCCAACCATACCTAAAGCAAACAAGTTTCCAATAGTTAGGTGCGGATTCACCGTGAGCGCCCCAAGAATCGGGATGCTCACGGTGAAAGGGGCAAGGTAAATTCGGCTTAATTGGGCAAAGTCGTTTACCACCTCCATAAAACGCATGTTATCCACAACCCGTCATGTCACCACAGCAATCACAAAAATTCTCTTCACGCACACGAATACCGCCACCAGTTCTTTCTCCACGTAAAGCGCCAGTTCCCTTGGACAAACAGGAACAAAGCACACAACAAACGATTACGCCTAAAATCGATTGAAATATGTTTTGATCTTCAGCAAGAATAAAATTGTTAACCTGGCTATTATTCAAAACATCGCAACTTTGTACTAATTGAGGGTTGTGGAGAACAACCGGAACCGGAAGCAGAAAAGCTGCTGCTTTTAGACCGTCAGCAAACCCCAATTTCTCAAACGCGAATTCATCGTTTTCTGTCAATTCCTTTCCAATAGCCGCAATAGTTTGACTAATTGGCTCACAAAGCAACTTGCGGATCAGCTCACCATTTCGACAAAAAAGAACTCCCTGAATATCATTGGAGATATCCGACAGAACTTGTTCCAGACGGTTCAAAAACCATTCAAGACCTTTGCGTGATAAAACCAATTTGTTATGGGTTTCTTCAGAATATGCTCTCAAAGGATTGTATTCTATTCTATGCATATCCTTCAAATAATCATCTAGCGCGTCCTTAAGGTATATATAAACTCCATAATTTGCACCTATCCGGGATAAGATATCTTTATTGGCCGGCTTGTTAGCAAGCTCGCTTGTCATGCCGAATAAGGCGGCGGTCATCTTTGCAGTAGGCAAAGCAGGATCAGCACTTTGATTCAGTTCGGCTTTTTCCTGTGTTAAGCAAAGTTCTGTAAATGCACTGGCATCAAATTGCAGTTCGCGTAGTGTCTTTATAGATGTCTGATGAGGAGTATCAAGAATAGCCTTTAAAAAATGTGCCCTCAAATCATAACCTTTGGTATCCGAGATACCATCCTGGGCGCCTGTTCTTGCAAGTTCAATTGCCGTAGCTGCAGCGAATTTACTTGCCACATCACGATTAATCCCTACTTTGATAAAAGGATTTAAAGGGCACCGTTGTTCTAGTTGTGTCTCTTGCTCACACTGGGATGTAATGAGCATATTGAGTAAAACCATTTCATGATTGGTAATAACGCGCGAGATAAAGCCATAATCATTTCCCAAAGCATGACAAAGGCCACACATATGCACTTGGTATATACGGCGCTCGTCTGGAGTTATTATCCTTTGAGCAAATAAATGTTTATTGGTCAGCATAGACTTATCCTCCTAATCAAAATATATGATGAAACTTACCCGGCCCTCTTGATATAAGAGTAGCCAACGACCATTACTTATATTGATTTCTATTGGGAAATTCCATTGCGATTCATTCGCCTGTTAGCGTAAAATTCCTTTCTGTAATTTATTGTGTGGAATTGAAGATTTGAGTACTCAATGGTTGTGTAATATGCCACAATGAAAACGTCCATCCTTCAGGCGCAAAAGCGCGCTCAAGGACGGACAGGGATAATCTTCTGTATGAATTGACGGCTGTTAGAATTGAATAGTCGAACCAAGAACCAAGAACCAAGAACCATCATTCCCTCTCTATGATGTTGTACATAATTGATACTGTATTCTAACACGATTTAACGAGCCGTGAAGGTTTTTTCTCACATTTGAAATAACGCCTTGCGAACAATTAATCTGGACCCTCGGCTCGTGGAACTCCACACCCCGAGGGTCCCCTTTCATTCCCCCACCTGGAGACAAGTCACATGACCATCACCATTTCTAACGATTCTGCCTCGGTCTTTGCCCGCGGCTATGCACACACCGAAAACGGCCTGATTGTCTGGCTGGAAATAGCCCCGCAGCATCCCAAGCTGACCGGCGCGATCTGGGCCTCTCTCGTCAGCGGCCACCACCCATACCTTCAGCTCAAAGACGGCGACAAAGGCCTGGGCAAGGCTGTCTATGGCCTGGGCCGCGCCTACACCCGCCTGGAAGCCGACGCGCCTACCCTGGCTGTCGCCAACGATGGCGGCAAAGCCACTGCTGCCCGCGCCAAACTGACCCGCCTGGTCGCTCCCGAAGCGATCAAGCCAATCTTGCTTGACCAGCCGTTCTACGTGCTGGCCTGGCCTGGTCTGACGCCTGAAACTGTCCTGGCGGCTACGCTGGAGAAAGCTGCGCCGTATCCGATCCGCATCGAGTGGGGTCAATACCTGCTCGAAACGGCCCTGGAACGCGGCAATGCCATCCCGCTGGTTACCGGCGGCGCAGCGCTGCCCGGCTACGAGATCGAAGCGAACGCCAACTGGCTGGATATCATCAGCCTGGGCTTGAAGACCGGCAAGATCGCAATGCAGTAACACACAAGCCGCACGACTCGCCCTGGAATCTAACCCTATTCCCCTACCGGAGGCACGCGCTGGCCCCCGGTGGGGCATTGTCGGTGAAGGCGGGCAAAAACTGCCCGTTCACCGTGGCGCGTGTCTCCGTTTTGCATCATCTTACGGAGACACTTATGCGTATCGAAGCACAATCCAAACTCGGGTATTACCCGACCCCTGACACCCAACTTCCCCTGATCCTGACCTGGTTGCAACTGCCAGCCGCCGACCTGGTGCGCGCCCTTGACCCGTGTTGCGGGAAGGGTGAAGCACTGGCGTACCTGGCGCATGGCCTGGGCCGGATCACGACCTACGGCATCGAACTCAGCTACAGCCGCGCCGAAGAGGCCGAGCGACTGCTCGACCGCGTCCTGGCGACCGGGTTCGAGAATGCCGTTTTGACCGATGGAACCTTCTCCTTCTGCCTTTTGAACCCTCCGTATGATGGCGAAACTGCCACCGGTGGAGGCGAACGGCTGGAAGGGCGTTTCTTGCATTCGACCACGCCGCTGCTGTGCGAAAACGGTGTGCTGGCCTACATCATCCCGGAAACCCGCGTGGATGAGAAAATCGCCCGCCACCTGGCCGGCTGGTACGCTGACCTGCGCTGCTTCCGCTTCACCGAACCCGACTACCAGGCTTTCCGCCAGGTAGTTATCTTCGGGCGCAAGAAAGCCTATCGGCAGCCCACCCAGGAAGCGGTGGACGAAATCCACGCCTGGGCGCTGGGCAGCCTGGTCGTTGGCTACGAAGACCGCCTGGTTCCACTGACCGATGACGAAATCCTGCTCGCTCGCGTTGAGAAGGCCGTTGGCAAGAAACCCGAGGAACTGCAAATCGCTAATCGAGTTGTTGCCCTGGTTTCCGGCCAGGCGTTGATCAGGCAGAACGCCGGCGATGAAACACTGGTCTGGGCGATGAAGGCGCAAGCCTGGCTGGATGCCCAACCTGTGGTTGTAGTGGATGACGAATCTGCCCGCCCGATCAAGAAAGTGCATGTGCCGATCCTGGCCGACCTGCCCACGCTGGATGCCGGCAGCGGTGAGTACGTTATCCCATCGTCGCCGGTGGCCGGCCCCAAAGGGCAGGCCTTCCGCTTCAAGCACATGCCGGTCACGGAAGAAGATTACCTGCGCGCCGCCGACAAGGCTGCCCTGGCGCTGGAGAAATCCCGCCCCTGGTTGAACCTGATCCCGGAGATCGAAGCGCAGACCATCACCCCCGCCATCACGCCCAAGCAAGGCCACATCTCGATGTTGGTCACGGCCGGGCTGCTCGGCACCACGCTGGTTGCCCACAATGGCTTCCCGCTGCTGCTTAAAGGCGGCACGGAGAAGTACACCGTCAAGATTGACGAAGACAGCGAAGAGGAAGAGATCGAGTACGATCCTGATGATCCGGAAAAGAAGAAAAGCCTGTTCCGGGTGCGGGTCGAGGAACGCTCCCGCCCTACGCTGTGGACGCTCGACGCGACCGGCAACTTCACCTTCTCCAATGACCCGGTCAAGATCAGCGATACCCTGCGGATCCACGTGGCCGAGCTGGCTCAGCGCGTGCTGGGGCGCAACATCCCACGCTACGATCTGAAGCCGCAGGCCTGGGAATGGCAGGTGTTCGACCCGCTTTCGCAAGGGCGCTATCTGCCCGGGCGCAAGGAAACCGGTCTGACCGACTTCCAGAAACACCTGTCGGTTGCCCTGGGGCGACTGCTCCTGGCAACCGGTTCAGGGCTGGTCAACGCCGAGATGGGTTCGGGCAAATCAACCGTGGCCCTGGGCGTGGCAGAATATCTGACCACGAACTATGAACGACACGGTTCGACTAAATCTGCCTACCCTATCTTGATCGTCGGCCCGGGCATCGTCACCGGCGACCAGAACTGGCCAAAGGAAACGCGTGAAGTAGTACCCGGCGCGACGCCGAAAGTCATCGAGTCTGCCGCCCGCCCGGTTCCCAAGCCGGCCAAGGTGGTAGAGTGGTTGGAGTCTATCGGCGTCAAGCTGGATGACGAAGACGCCGGCGGTAAAGGACACCGCTTCGAAGGCCTGTCTGCCAAAGCTGCCTGGAAAGCCATCGTCGAAGCGGCAAACAAGCAGGGCAAGCTCGCCGGCGCAGAAAATCGCCGGGCGCGCTTTGCCTTGTGGCACACGCTGCAGCACGGCGAAAAGCACGCCCCGCGCAAGCGGCAGAACGCTGAAAAGCCCAACCTGCTCGATGCCCGCATCGGCGGATTTGCCTGGCTGGGCCTGGGCGAGTTAGCCCGCGACAAAACCCACCAGTCCGAGACGCGCCGGCGCTACAGCCTGGCTCAGTTTGTGGACGAGTACAAACGCGGCGCGCTGCCCCAGAAAAGCGTGGCCATTCTCTCTTACGAGACGGCTAAGCTCGGTTCAGGGCGCGTGCCCGCCATGTCCACCCGCAAGCTGCGCCTGCGCTGGAAGGAAAAAGGCGAGTGGTATACCAAAGTCATCGAAGCCTGCACCTGCCCGCACTGCGGTAAGTTCGTCGCCGGCGACTACGACGAGGAAGGCCATGCGGTGATGGGCAACATCATCACCCCTGCCACCGCCGCCCAGTTCGTCGGCGCTAAACGCCGTTACTGCCAGTCGCCCACGCCCAAGTGGGTCTGGAACCCGGAAACGGGCCAGCACGAATGGCGTGAGACAGACGAAAACGGCAATAAGCTGGTCTGCGGAGCACAACTGTTCGCGTACACCGAGTTGCGGCGTGAAGCAGCCGCCCGTTACGTTCAACGCAAGGCAAAGAATTTCTTTCCCCTGCTCCTGGTAGATGAGCTGCACGAGGCGAAAGCCAAAGGCACCGGCAATGGCTGGGCGCTCACCATCCTGGCAAACAGCTCTCCCTATACCCTCGGCCTGACCGGCACGCTGTTCGGCGGCTATTCGACCACGATTTTTTGGCTGATGTACCGCCTTTCGGCGCTGGTGCGGCGCGATTTCGGCTTCCACGACGAGAACGAGTGGGCGCGGCGCTACGGCTTGCTGCGCTACACCTTCTACGTCGCCAAGCCAGAAGACGTAATGGAGGACGGTTCGTACACCGGTCAGAAGTTCATGAGCCGGGTGGACGAACGGCCTGGCATCCTGCCAGCGATCATCCGCGTCGGGCTGCCCAAGATCGCCTTCGCCAGCCTACAAGACATCGGCCTGCCACTCCCGCCGTACAACGAGGAAGTGGTCTGGCTGCAAATGTCGAACGGCATGGCCGACCAATACCACGACCAGGCTGACGGCAGCATGATCGGCAAGCCCTACCCGCCGACATCGCTGTACAACTGGGCCATCGAAGAGATGAAAGAAGGCACCAAAGGTGCGCTCTCCGTCTGGCTGACCACGGCGCTCAACCGCGTCAACAGCATGTTCCGCGACGAAGAGGTCTGGTTCAACCGGCGCATTGAAGGTAAAGGCAAGTACGCTTTGCGTCATCCTGAACTGGTGACCACCCTCGATGCCGTGAGCGACACGCTCATCTCGCCCAAAGACCGCTGGCTGGCTTCCCGCTGCCAGGCGGAACGCGACGAAGGGCGCAAGTCCATCGTCTTCATCCGTCAAACCGGCAAACGGGATATTCAGCCGCACGTCGCGCAGATCATGCAAGACAACGGTCTGCGAGTGGGCGTGCTCTCGCCCTCGGTCGAACCGCGCCGGCGCGTGGCCTGGATCGAAAAGCACATCGGCAGTATTGATGTGCTGATCACCAACGCCCGCCTGGTCAAAGTCGGCCTCAACCTACGTATGTTTGCCACTGCCGTGTTCTACGAGATCGAGTGGAGCCTACCCATTCTCTGGCAGGCGATGCGCCGGGTTTACCGCCCAGGCGCATCGCTGCCGGTGCGGGTGCTTTTCCCGACCTACGAGAATACGCTGGAAGAGCGGGCGCTGAACCTGCTCGGCCAGAAGATGAAAGCCGCCCAATTGTTTTACGGTGACGAGGTGGCGTCGGCTTTGTGCGATGATAAGGAAGGCGACTTCTTGAACGACCTGATCCTGTCGGTGCTGAAAGACGATCGCCTGGAACGCGCCAGCGCCATCTTCTCCACCCAGAATGATATGACGGCTTCCCCGCTTGGCTCACTGACCGCGGCCAGCCCGCATCTCAACCCCTTCGAAGCGCGTACCTGGTCCGAGTGGCTGGCGGCGCGCAACAAGGCGCTGCCGGCTAAAAATGGCAGGCGCAAGAGCGCTGCCGCGCAAGGACAGTTGTCGCTGTTTTAGCGTGACCTGTAACACGATAGCCCTGGCCACAAGTCAGGGCTATCTCTAACTATGCTGTCATAAACAACAGATTAGATCGCTTGATATGGCTTCTAGCAAGGTAATACAAACGCCATAGCATACCACTTTAAACTTTGTTTTTTAGGTAGCTCTTTCGTTTCTCAGATTAGCCATTATTGAGCCAACTGCTTCTAAGAACTGCTGCATGGATGAAATGGATAACGCTGCCCTGTATTTTTCTTGATTGTTATGTTCGTCCCAGAATTCAAAATTGCTACCCTCAAAGAAAAAGTTTGCGTGGGCCAGCGCATTTCTCAAGTGATGGATAAAGCGATAAATAGGATCTTGCCAATTACTCCTATCAGTTTTGAGGTTTATCCCCTTCAATGACCAGACAGCACCAATACGTTCATACACCGGGTCTTTTTCGCCAAGACACCAGAACTCTTTTGGAATCAAGATGAGTGAATAAAGCAAAGAAATGGTGCGAGTTTGCAAGTAGATACCGCTTCCCAATGAACCTGGCTCCAAACCATATTCGGCTTCAACAGATCGTACAGATGGTAACAATAAACCTTGGGCACTTGCTCGATGAAGTATTTGAGCCTCAATATAAGCTAGTGCAGGGATTTGTTCGTTCATACGTTCACTCTCCTCAACGAATTTCTTCGTTCATTGATATCGGCGTAAATCACATCTCGAACTGGTGAAAAGCGCAATAATTACGAGTACATCAATCAATTTTATCCCAACTTGCTCATACAAGTACGGCTTTGCATAGTAATTTCCGGCCCTGTCTCCTGGGAACGCCCAGGCGAGAGGGCCGGTCGTTTTGCACCCACCACCATCCAACCACAACCATTGGGGGCAAATTTCCGGGGACGGCGAACTGTCTCTTTGCCCTCCTTTGATCCCCTTCCATCCGGGGAATCAAAAGACCGTCCAGGCGGACGGTCCATGTTTCAGGCGGGGAGGGTGGGATTCGAACCCACGGCGGAGTTTAACCCCCGCACTCACTTAGCAGGCGAGCCCAATCAGCCTCTCTGGCACCTCCCCGGATGGAATTGTTAAAGTAAGCGTTCAGCGGAGGGAGAGGGATTCGAACCCCCGGTGGGTTGCCCCACACCTGTTTTCAAGACAGGCGCCATAGGCCGCTCGGCCATCCCTCCCATCGTGCAACCGATTCTACCATACCTCTCCCCCCCTTACAAGGAAACGCGCGCCGGGCAGGGATGCCTCCGGCGCGCGCTGGGCTTGCCAGGTT
>Ga0116185_1005328_pt1 | contig 10139 bp, 10 predicted proteins | sample AD_JPNNA7_MetaG_FD_89754 | JGI IMG/M metagenome (GOLD analysis project Ga0116185, IMG submission 89754) | Active sludge microbial communities of municipal wastewater-treating anaerobic digesters from Japan - AD_JPNNA7_MetaG | ecosystem: Engineered > Bioreactor > Anaerobic > Digestate | place... | reverse complement strand
GAGTCGACGACGAACGCTATCTTCTTGATGGGCTATCTCACCGGGGGCGCATCCTATCAAGGCGCGGCATTCAGGCGTACCGGGCACTACTATTCGGCGATGAATTATGGGACCTGGAAGTGGTATGGTTCATTCATCCAAGACTATGGATACATGGATTATACAGGAAGCGTTAATATTAGATTTACCCAAAACGTGGCGGGGCTTTGTGCCTATCACATCCAAGATTGCGTGACGGATGGAATAGGATTTGACGACACTGGTGGAAGCGGTATGGTGCGTGATACCTACATGTATAAGCACAACGCCTTCCACGCCGGCACTGTAGCTCGTGTGGGGCAGAAAATATCCGGAGGACGTGTGATCTACGCTTATTACGCCTGGCCTCAGACAAACGGCAATCCGTGGTGTAGGGGGATTAAAACAGGTGGAGACGTGAGCGATATGTTTTTCCACCTCCCCGCCGTTACCACCAAGTATCACGCCATCAATCATCAGTGGGTACAGGATCCTCCAGGGGCACGTTCGCTCAATAACCCTACCTATCTCACGGTATATCGTTGCTACGATGGCACGATACGCTGCATAGACGATGTGGGCAATCCCGTGGCTGGAGTCCGCGTAGTACTGACTGATGCACAGGGCAACGTTGTCACGCCTGAGCCATCCGATGCCGACGGGTATGTCTGGCTGGCTTCAGGAACTGCCACGGGTGGGTCCGTGACGACCATAGTTGACTCGTCAAAGTCGTTTCAGCCCAATGCGCTAGTAGATTATCTCGCCGAAATCGTCTCCGGCACCGGGACTGGCAGCCTGCAGTCCATCAAGAGCAATACTGCTAATACCATCACCTGGAAGGGTCCCGTGCCCGCTGCGCCGGGGGCGGGTTCGAGATATCGGGTGAAGGTCATGCTGGCTTCTCATGCATATCAAGGCAAAGCTGCAGCTCCCTACTACGACACCACGACATTCAATCCGTGGGTGCTCGAGGCTACCTGTCCGGGATACGAAATGAGCACCATGGAGATAACGCCTAATGCCGAATTCAACTACGTGGTGGTAATGCATCTAGCCTCAGGCTCCGGAGGCGTCGTGCGATGAGAGTTACGCTTGCCGAACTGGCCACGTTCAGGGTTGCCGTCAAATTCCGTACTGGCGATAGTGTTGTTATTAAGGTGTATGATGCTACTAATGCCAGCGAACCGGCCCTGTCGAGCCCTGCGTGTACTGAAATAGGTGCGACTGGGGTATTTTACTGGTCTTTCTCCAACCTCAGCGTACAGCCGACTGCCCCGACAGCGTATTTGTGGACAATGTGTAGCAACAACTCCGGGGATTACACGGGCCCGATGCTGTATGCGGGCGGTTGGAATGATGCCATTAGCTCCGGCCTGTCCGCCGTCAAGGCTCAGACGGACAAGATGGTATTCGTCGGCTCCGACATCAAGGCTACGCTGGATGGGGAAGAGGTTGCGGCAAACGTCGTGAAGGTCTCCGGCGACGCAATAGCGGCTGACAATCTCGAAGCTCAGTTCGACGGCACGGGGCTGACTGGAGATGCCTTCCCGGGGCGCCAGGACCAGATTGCCAGGCTATCGATAGGCAGTGCAGCAATCTCCACGGTGGCATCGGGCTTCGTGCTCACCACCGGGACACAGACCGGCTCCTATACCAACACCTTCAACAAAAACGGAGACTACCACCTGTTGCGCGATTCAGGCGGCAATCTCGACTGCTACTACGAGTTCAACGTCGGGGCCGATGGCGTGCCAGTCGATATCGTCTTCTGGGGGCGCGTGACGCCAAAGGGGTGCAACGTCGGTGTCTACGGGTACGACTGGGTCGCCAACAACTGGCAGCAGATCGAGATATGGGCTGGCGACAACACTACGACCGACAGCACGAAGATCGGCAAGCTGCGGACTACAATGGTGGGCTCCGGCTCCAACGCTGGCAAGGTCAGAGTACGGCTGGCCGGGAGCGACATTTCCGGGGTCTACGTTTACAACGACTACATGTACCTCTCCTACTCCGTGGTGTATCGCTCGGTGGGCTACGCTGACGGAGCGGTGTGGGTAAAGGCGACGGGCTCTTCAGGCACCACGGTGTATATCAACGGAACGGCTGACAATCCCTGTCCGTGGTCTGATGCCCTGACCATAGCGGCAGCATTGGGCATTGCCCGTTTCAGGATACTCAATGGCGAAACCATCACACTGTCGTCCAGCCTGGGATCGAAAACGCTGATCGGCAAGCAGTGGAATCTCAACCTCAACGGGCAGTCCATCAACGCCTGCTACGTCGAGGGGGCTACCGTGTCCGGAGTGGGTTCCGCCCTTGCCACTCCAATGTTTGTCGACTGCAAGATCGGGGCGGCCACGCTACCGCCTTCAATCCTGCTGCGAACCGGTATCGGGCACGGCTCGGGTACGCTCACCGGAGGTACGGCGGGCAGCTACGAATTCGTCGACTGCTTCTCGCTCGTCGGGCACGGGGGGACGCCTACGCTGAACTTTGCCGGGCTTGGCGCTGACACGCATATCCAGATGCGTCGCTGGACGGCTGGCACGGCAATGACCCTCGATGCCAATTGCTCGTGCAAGATCGACAGCATGGGCGGCGGCAGGCACGTGGTCGACGTGGGAGGCGGAGAGCTATCCTTGCGTGGGACCAGCAAGGGGGCCTCCATAACGCTTGCCGCCGGAGGCAAGGCTGACGTTTCCGGCATATTCGGCACCATCGAGGTCGCCGGATCAGGCGGCACGCTTAGCCTGCTGGGCGGCGTGACTGGAATGGTGATCGACAATAGCGGCGGAGCGGTTGCCATCGACTCCAGCGAGCTCAACCTAGCCAACATAAATGCGGAAATGGACGCCGCCTTGGCTGATTATTCCGACGATCTCGCCGATGCGGTATGGGACGAGGACGTCGCGGGGCATGTAATCCCCGGCTCGACCGGCAATACGCTTAGCGGAATCAGCTCTGGCGTATCTAGCGTGTACGCCAATACTCAGCGCGTGGATGGGCTTATCGGGATTGATAGCAGCGGCAATGATAGGTTTACCGCTAAGGCATTGGAGTTGGCCCCCACGGGTGGAGGCGGCGGAGCGAGTCCGAGTGATGTGTGGGGTTATGTGCCATCAGGCCTTGAGCCGTCCGGAAGCGCTGCTCAGCTCTTGGCGAGCGCTGCTTCGGGCGGTGCGTCTAGTGTGGTTGTAAAACCCGTCAGCGGCAGCGTGGTGGTGGCACTAGACTTGTCTGGGGCATTCGCTCAAGCCGGGGGCACCTCTTGGTCAGTACGCATGGTGCGCGTGCTGGATAAGGACAAGAACGACGTTACGTATTCATTGTTAACCGGCTGTACTGTTGCAAATGGCGTCTTTACGTGTCACATCAACTCTGGCGGGAGGCTTGATGCCGCTCCTTATGAGATAATTGCCGCCGTGCGCGTGGGGGTTAATCCGGCCCGCTGGGTGGCGCGGTCTTGCTTGATGCATCTGGAGGCGCGATGAGTCGTTTGAGCTATATGCTTAAGCGCGCTAGCGATGATATCATGCTGCGCTCCGTGCATGTGCCTAGCGAAAACCTTACCCCAATAGGCTCACACTATTACGAGCCCGTGGTAATCGGAGTCCAGCGGCACGACGCCGAGCGCAGGGGGACACATTATGACTTGCGAGTAGGTTTGCCTGATCGGTCGATATCATTTGTCATCCCTCGCCCCACGCTACAGGGTCAAGCAGGGCAGACTGCCACGTGGATACATCAACCCGACCATGTAGCTGCATATGCCACGCTGAGCGGGGTTATACCCTCTGGTCAGTACGGGGCGGGACCGTTTACTCTGGTCGCTAAGCATCCCGGGGTTTTGCATAGCAATAATGACGGATCGTACGATTTATACATACACGATAAAGACATAGGCGATGCCAAGCTGACACTAAAAAAGAACCCCAGCAACGCGAAGCAGTACTTCGTGGTGCTGCGCAACCTGCCACGTGAGCGTGTGTGGCAGGAGCGTGGTAAATACAAGGACTGGCAGGGAGATATTCCGTCCTCGGGCTATACGGCTAGCGAAAAGCTGGACGGCGCCATGATGTATGCCACGCTTAATCCCAATGGGATCACCCTCACTAGCCGCAGGCGTGGGGTTGACGGCGAGCCACTCGTGAGAGAGCATCACGTCCCATGGATCAGGGACGCCAAAATACCTAAAGAGTACATCGGCATGACCATCGCGGGGGAGCTATACCACCCCAAGGGGTTCAGCACCCTATCCGGCATACTCAATTCCTCACCCGTTAAGGCGCTCGAGCGTCAACGCTCCGAGGGCAAGATACAATTCGCTCCATGGGGCATCGTGGGCATGCCCGGCGTGAGTTATGCTGATAAGATGGCCATTCTGGACGACTTAGTGGGTAAATTGAATAATCCATATATCACGCGGCCGCGCATGTCGGATAATCCCCAACAGCTCATGGCGCAAATCGAGCGTGAGGGCGGCGAGGGCATCGTCCTGGCAAGGTCAACCGACACCGACGACATGCCGATGTATCGTAAAAAAATATGGCACCCCTATGTCGGTAAGATTGTAGGCTACAACCCCGGCAGGGGTGATCTTGAGGGAACGGTGGGGTCGTTGATCGTAGAAGACGCCACGGGTAAGCGCGTCAATGTGGGGTCCGGCAAGGGGTTAGACGATAACCTCCGCAGATACATGGCTGAGCATTGGGATGAATTCCAAAACCGCAAGATAAGAGTTCTAGCTCGAGGCTCAAGCGGGAAATCGCTCCGGCATCCGCTTTATGGTGGCTTTGAGCTTGACGAAACGCCGCTAGACGACTGGGGCGTGGCCACCTAGACCACGCCCCGTCATCTTGATGTCAGCTGCTATAAGCGTCTCGGCGTCCAGTCGCAAAAGCCGCTATCGCGACTCCTGCGCTGACCGAGATAAACGCTATGTATAGCCACGTCGGGATGAAGCGCCCGATACTCATCAACACTGAAGCAATAGCGGTCATCATCCACAGCGGCATAGCAAACCTCCGTAGCTAGGATCCATCGTCGTCGATTGCTTTACAAGCCGCACGCACCTCCTCTGCTGTGAGTAACGTTTTCTTAACAACATAATATGCGCATGTGAGCAGCTGTAGTTCGGCTGGCATTATGATGCCAGGGACCTCCTCAGAGATAAACACCGAAATGGATGCTTTGTTAGCGTCTGGGAAGATATAGCACCACGCATCACTGCTCCCGTCGCGCGGGGTTGCCTTGAGTAGGTCGATTGCTGTTGTCTTAACTTCATCTGGCGCACCCGACTGCGATATTGTGTGTGCTAGGATCTTGCGCAGTGGCGCTCCCGATGGCGAGGCCTCGCTTCGGCTCAGCGTGCCGAGCAGCGCTTCACACACTTCTCGTGGCGGTGCTAGCCAGTGCAGAGTCCAGCCTGCCTGATTAACCGCTGACCGTAGCGCGTTCGGTGAAGTGGCTGGCTGCGTCGCGGTTGGCTTGTGTAGGCCCACTTGTACATCCGCGACAGTGGCGACCTGAGTGTTGCTTGACGGCCATATGCGAAAGTCTTCTGCTCGCTGGACTACCGAGCGTGCCGGTGGGTCGTCTAATGCGATGATGTTGGTCTCAACAAATGGTATCGTCTCTATTGCGCTAACGTATGGCTCGTTGAGTTCGCTAAGCTTACAATCGTTAGCTAGCTCCATAAATCGGCCGTAATCCCACCTGACGGCGAGGTCTTCCGAGTAGTAGGTGTTATCCTCCAGGCTAATCGCTGATGCCCATGCCAGGCCTCCATCGGCTACTTCGAGCTCGTAGTACTCGTCTTTCGGTGTTTTCAGCGTGGCGCGCTTGCAGTTATCGCTTACGCGCAACGTGTTCTTGCCCATGGTCCACGCCAGATTAGCCGGCATATGGCATTGCGCGGCGAGCCTCTCCTGCACATTGCGAGCTGCCACGCGGTAATCCAGACATTCTGATTTTCCCGGTATAGGCAGCACGTCTATTAGCATCAGTACGCTTCCCATGTTGCGCACTACGCCATAACCGCCAACGGAAGAGTCGGAGCGCATTATCAGAAATGCCGCCCCGAGGCTGCTGATGGCGCGCTCGCTTATTACGAGCGTGCGCTTTAGGGGGTTGGTGCGCCTTTTCGACATGTCAGCTACAAACATCTTCATAAAGGCTCTCCTTGACGCTGTGGCCCTGCGGGCCATACTACTTAGTGCTATGGATAAGACATCTTATGGAATCGTAACGCGGTACGACGCCGATGCGGGAACGATAGACGTTCGGCTAGACGGCGATAACGACGACTGCTATCTTCTGGGCGTGCCAGTCGCCACGCTATCGCCTGATGTTGCTTTTGCTCCCACAGCTGGTATGCGTTGTGTGGTGGGTTATACACCAAACAGCGGTGATGCCGTATGCTTTGGTTTCATGGGGACTATCGGCGAGGAGTCTGACGCCGCTCGCTCCGAGCAAGATACCGTCCAGGGCGATTTGCGCCTCGGCCGGCCGGATGCCAACATGCTGTCCATGCAGCGTGGTGGATTGACAGCTCTGCAAGCTGCTCCGGGTACTGGTTTATGGATGCATGGCGACTCCCGGGCCATCAATGTATGCGGCGAGAAAGTCATGCTCTCCACTCCAACCGTAAATGGCGGATTAGAGACTGATGACGCCGGATGGCCTAAGATATCCCTGTTTGTCTATAACGCATTAGGCAAGATATTGGAAGCATTACTAGGCGCAACTCGGATATGGACCATAAATGCTCCAGGGCTGTGCGGCATTAGCGAAACGCTGGGTGGCGATCCCACCAATCCGGCTCCGTTTAGGGACTTGTCAGTCATTGGCGTCGCTGGCACTACACAAATTCACATAGGCCAGGATGGGGTCAGCATTACATCAAACGCCCCCGTTTCCGTTACTAGCACGAGCAACGTGGAGGTGTCAGCGCCCTCCGTAACCCTCAGGGGTGTATGCGAGGTGCAGGGGGCGCTTAACGTGGTTGGGCCACTCTCAGTCGGAGGCGTCCCCCTTAAAGTTCCCTAGGAGGTGAAGAATGAAACACTGTGAAGACTGCCCGATGACTAAGATATCAGAAGCCGTGAGTGACGCTGGCATGGTCAAATACGGCCGCGTGATAGTCGACGACGATGACGATGAGGCTACCTCCTCGGAAGAGGATGATCAGGATCCATAAGGTGCAGCTCCTGCTTCGTCACCCTGCAGTATACGAGCAGGGCTTCCAGCAGGGCGCGGGTCAGTCTTGCTACTCCATCGCCCTCCGTGGTATGCTGAAAGTCTGAATAGTAGAATTCATCAGCGGCGGTCTTATTCCACAACCCGCATAGGTTGAAGGTCATGCTGACGCCGCTCTCCACCTCGGCATCCCACCACCATCCCAGGTCGGTATCGAAGGGCATGAGGGCTATGATTAACCCCTGGGTTGTGTGGACTACATAGCCATCGGACTTCAAGCGCTTGTTGGGCGCATTATCGCCCCAGGCCATCAGCATTGTGCGACGCCTATGTTTTAACCATAGCTTCATATCAACCCCCCCTAATAGAGCTCCAGGGCCTGCCCGGTATCTCTGCAATAATGCACTAACGCGCTGAGTATGGCGCGCTGCCAGCTTATGGTATCGTGCGTGCTATCTATCGCGTCTTCGACACAGCTGTGGTGGAGTCCTGTCAGGTTTATACTGCATGGCGGATCTTCGTTCAGGTTTATCCACGCCACGTCACCTGCGGTGAATCGATAGGAGGTTACGCCATAATATATTGCTACCGCATGCTTCCGCCCGCTGCGCGATTCCCACACGATTGACTTGTAATACCCTTCGGGGATCGGTATGTTGTCATCCCACTTGATGAGCAACCAGTGCCCGTTGCCCGGTGTGGCGGCCACGAGTTCTAGTCTTACTTTCATGCGCCCACCTCCCGCAAATCGCGGCGCAATTCCAGCGCCTGATTGGTAGCGCGACAATGATAGAGCAAGGCGCTCAAGATTGCTCGCTGCCATTCCACGAAATCAAGATGTGATGCGCCGTAGCCCAAAACCTCAACGCGCTCTGGCAGGATGTGATCTTGCACTGAAGGGCCGCCGAGACCTACCAGCCGGATGTGGTTTGAGCGAGTCGTGCCTCTAGGCTGGTCGTACTGCCACGCTATTGCTATCTCACGGTAGGAGCCGCTGTCGATGCGTATGCTTCTTGTGACTCCGTCTCGCCCTGTGTGCAGCAGCAAAACGTTGTACTCTAAGTGCTTTATGGCATTATCAATCCACGCTATCGACAGGTTGGTGTTCCGGGCATCATCCAGCGATACTTCTAGTGCGGTGATCATTCCTCCCTCTCCCTTATTGACGAGTCAGCTCTAATTGTGGCTAGATACCTCAACCAATATATAACCCATAACCGCCTAGATTGGGCTTGACATTTCTGGCGCTTTGTTGTAAAGTAGCCGTCCGGAGGTAGACGCATGACAGATTTCAATCCCGGCCCGATGCCGTATTCGCCAGAAGCCGAGCGTGCGGTTTTAGCCGCACTGATGGCTGATCAGGATTTAGCCCTAGAGGTATTGGCTAGCGTAAGAGAGCATTACTTTTACAACCCCACGCATAGGGCTATTTTCAGGGCTTGCTGCGAGCTGGAAAAAAGCGGCACAGCAATAGACCTAGTGTCAGTGGCGGGCAAGTTCGGCAGCTCTAGCGATATGATGGATACCATCGTGGATATCTGCACGGATCTCCCGACGATGGCCAATACGAAGTATCATGTCCGGCAGTTGAAGAATTACTCAACACGCCGGCAGCTAATTAGCGCGTCACAGACGATAGCTAAGAACGCCATGCAGGATACCTCTAACGACACTAGCACGCTATTAGACCGCTCGGAGCATGCGATTCTATCAATCGGGGAGGGCAATGTAACGAAAGACTTCGTGCGTGCCGGAGAAATGCTAGATACCAGCCTTGAGGATCTAGGCAGAATGCGTACGGGCAGTCCCGTCGTGGGCATATCGACCGGATTTAAGCGTCTAGATGCATATACGACAGGCTTGCACCCCGGGGAGTTTATCATCATAGGCGCGCGTCCTGCCGTGGGGAAGACCAGCTTGGCGCTTAACATGGCAACAAACATTGCAGCCTCAGGCCGGTCGGCGGGATTCTTCAGCCTCGAGATGCAGAGTAAAGAAATAATGAATCGCCTGATTTACTCTACCAGCAGGATACGCCCCGTGCAGGTGGTCAACAACCTAATCTCAGAAGCACAGTGGGGCAGGATAGTCAAGGAGACGCGAAACCGTCTCGAGTCTATGCCGCTGTATATAGACGACTCTGCGGCGATGACTCCCGTAGAGATGCGTGCTAAGGCGAGGCGTTTAAAGCATCGCGCGGGATTAGACGTGTTGTTTATAGACTATATCCAGCTAATGTCCTGCGGCGCAGATAGGGAAAACAGGCAGCAGGAGGTGACGCAGATCTCGCGGGATCTAAAAGCAATGGCGAAGGACTTAGATATCACAGTGGTGGCGCTATCTCAGCTGAGCCGCAAGACGACAGGCCATAACGGCCCGCCGATGCTGCATGAGCTGAGAGAATCAGGCTCACTAGAGCAAGACGCTGACGTGGTGGCTTTTCTATACGACCCCAACGCCGAAGCGCGTTACGAGCAAGAAGGCCCGACACGCCGCGTATCGCTGATTCTAGCCAAACAACGCAACGGCCCCACGGGGGAGATACCGATGTTTTTCGACTCAGAGATCACCACATTTGAAGAAGCAGATCTAGCATACTGACTAAAAAGAAAAAGGGAGGAGGGGGCCATCCTTGCGGATGACCCCCCTGAGGATTTTTTACTCGAAGCTCCGGGGGTAGTAAGCCCCCGGTTCGGGGACCCGCCGAGCGGGGCCCCACTTCACTGGCAAGGTTCCGTCTATCGAGGCCGGAATCCTATATGCCCATGCTTCCCATGTCGAGCTTCCAGACGCCGCCGAAAACTAGGTCGAACTCACGGACGAGCTCGATGTTTTCCTCGCTGATCTCACCGTTCATGTTCGTGCTCACCTTGACGACCGCGTTGTCGCCGTTGACCTCGGAGCTCAGAATGGTGACGCTG
>Ga0116185_1005326_pt1 | contig 10144 bp, 6 predicted proteins | sample AD_JPNNA7_MetaG_FD_89754 | JGI IMG/M metagenome (GOLD analysis project Ga0116185, IMG submission 89754) | Active sludge microbial communities of municipal wastewater-treating anaerobic digesters from Japan - AD_JPNNA7_MetaG | ecosystem: Engineered > Bioreactor > Anaerobic > Digestate | place... | reverse complement strand
TGAAAGAATTTTCCCGGTTGAGAAGGATCTTCACGTTCATCATCTCTCCGCCATGTCTTTGAATTCCGGGTTGATCTCTATGGCGGACTGTAAATGCGCCGCCGCCGCCGCGGCATCCCCTTTTTCCCGGAAAATGATCGACAGCCGATAGTGGGCGTTGGCGTACGCCGGTTGCAGACGCAAGGCCTCCCGGAAGTGCTTCACGGCCCCTTGCCTGTCCCCCATCCGCATGAGCAACATGGCATAATTATTGTGAATCCCCGGATGATCCTCCTGCAGGCGGAGGGCCTGTTCATAGGCCTTCTTTGCCTCCTCAAAGCGGCCAAGCCCGGTGAGCACCGTCCCCAATTCCGCATAACCCCCGGGGGCATCCGGGAAATATGCTATGGATTTCCGGAACATGGCAACCGCCTCGGGAAGATTCCCCAGGCTACTCAGGGCGATGCCGAGACGATAATAGGCAGCGCCGGTTCCGCCATTGATGCATATTTCCTGACGATAGGCCCGGACAGCCTCCTCAAAGCGCCCCTGGGCCTGCAAGGCCATGCCGAGGTTGTGATAGGCAACGGCAAAATCCGGCTTGATGCGTATCGCTGCCGCAAAGTGGCCTATGGCCTCTTGAACTCTGCCCTGTTCCAGCAAACTGAGGCCCAGGTTGTTTTCGGCGACGTAATTGTTTTCTGTCACGGCCAGGGTGCGGGAAAATATGGTCACCCCGTTTTGCCAATACCGGATCTGTCTTTGGGTAACAAGGGCAAGCGGGACTATCGTAGCGGCGACAAGCAACAGCGCTAAAAGATGGCGATGTTGATACTTCCTGATTAGGTCCCCTCCTCCCCAAACCAGGGCGATATAAAGGCCGATGAGCGGCAGATAGGCGTAACGGTCCGCCATGGCCTGGCTGCCCACCTGGACGATGCCGATGACGGGCAAGAGGGTACCCAGGTACCACAGCCAGCCCACGATGAGGAAAGGCAGGGAGCGGCGCCGGGCCCAGGCGACCCAGGTCAAGACCGTCAAGAGACATCCGGAGAAAAAGACAACAGAGGGCGAAAACGCCTTCGGGAAGGGGTAGAACACGGCGAGGTCGGCGGGCCACAGGAGTTTCCTCAAATAAATGCCATAGGCCAGGACGAGGTTCTGAAGACGGTCCGCGAGGGGGAATTCCTCCCAGGACCTCAGGGAACCACCCACCACGGACGCGTGCAGGGTCGCCCAGACGGACAGGGCCGTCAGGACGAAAAACGGCATCTTCTCGGCAATCAGTTTTCCCAAAGATCTAATCCCTTCCCCCCAGCGGCCCAGGGGCCAGTAATCGAGGAGGAGAAGCACGAAGGGCACTGTGACCAACATCGGCTTGGCCATGAGACCCAAGGCGAAAACAAAAAGAGTACCCAGGTAATGGACAAGCCCGCCCCGGCGTACCTGGGCGGTATAGAGTAAGAGGGTGAGAAACCAGAACGTGGCGGAGAGGACATTTTTACGTTCCGTGACCCAGGCCACGGACTCGACGTTGATGGGATGGAGGGCGAAGAGGGCCGAGACGGCCAAGGCCCGCCAAAAGTCCCCCGTCAGGGCCTCGAGGAGGGCGATGAGGAGAAGGGTGTTGAGGAGATGGAGAAAGAGGTTCATCCCGTGATGAAAAGCCGGATCGAGGCCGAAGAGTTCCACATCCGCCATGTGGGAGAGCCACGTCAGGGGATGCCAGTGACCGACGTCGCCGTTGGTGAAGGCCCAGCGGATCCCATCCGTGGTCAATCCGCCCTTAACGTAACGATTGTCCGTCACGTAGAGCGGATCGTCGTAGAATATGAAGCCAAACTTGAAAACGGGGGCATAGACATAGAGGACGAGGAGCACGAGGGCCGCCACGGCCGCGATCTCGTGGGAGCGCCGTCCCCACATCCCCGAAAACCGTCCCCTCATACGAATTTCATCCTCCTCAGGGCGAAGAGGACCATCCGCAGCAGGAGCCACCCGTGCCTCCATCTCCTGATGTTAGTCTCCCCGTAGGTCCTCTCCCGGTAACGTACGGGGATGTCCCTGATCTTGAGGTTCATCTTGGCCGCCCCGAAGAGGAGGTCGAAATCCCCGAAGGGATCGAACTCCCCGAAACAGGAGCGCAGGGCGGCGATCCGTTCGTAATCCCGCCGCCAGAGGGCCTTCGTCCCGCAGAGGGTGTCCTTGACGGGTTGACCGAGGAGCCAGGTGAAGGCCAGGCTGAAGAACTTGTTGCCGCAGAGGTTGAAGAACCGCATGGCCCTTCGCTCCCGGGGATAGACGAGGCGCACGCCGTTGGCGAACTCCCCCATGCCGCTGACCAATACCCGGTAAAAACGGGGCAGGTCCTCGGGGGGCACCGTCAGATCGGCGTCGAGGATCATCAGGATGTCGCCGGAGGCCCGGCGGAAACCGAGGCGCACGGCATCTCCCTTCCCCGTCCCCTCTTGGCGGAGGAGGAGACACCGCCGGGCGGGAAAAGTCTTAATTGCTTCCACGATGGCCTCATAAGTCCCGTCGGTGGAATGGCCCTCGACGAAGACGATCTCCGTCCCGGCGCCCATCTCGGGTGTGCGTTCCAGGACCACCCTGATGTTGCCCGCCTCGTTGCGCGCCGGCACGATGACCGAGACCCGCGGCGCCTCCTTCAGGCATGGGACCCCCCGGGGCCGGGCGACGATGAAATGACAGAGATCGAGTATCGTCAGGGGCCACAGTTTGGCCAGGACGCGGTTGCACAGGGAAGAGACGAAGGGAAAACGAAGGGGGAACAGGATCTCCACCCAGTGACGGACGATCTCGAAACCTGAAAGCTCGAGGAGGTTGCCCAGATCCTCGAAGGTCAACCAGTTCTGTTCCTGAAGGGGCTCGGCCAGGTTGAGGGCCCGGGCAGCGGCAATGGGCAGTTCCCAAAGGCGGCTGTAGGTATTGATGACCACCCGCGTTGTCGGGGCGGCGACGGCACGGACCTTCTCGAAAACGGTCTGGACGTCCCACAGGTCGTTGACGAGATCGGACATTATTATGTAGTCGAATTCCTCCCCCAGATCGAGATCGTGGGCGTCGGCCTCGACGAACCTCAACCGGGGGTATTTTTCCCGTCCCCTTGCGATCATGGAGGGGGCGAAATCCAGGCCCACGCCCACCGAAGGCTTGAGCGCCGCCAGCAGATCGCCCTGGCCGCAACCGATCTCCAGGACCCGGGAGCCCTCGGGGACGACGAAGCGGTATATCTCTGTCAATCGATCGTGATAGTAAGCGCTAAAGAACCTTTTTCCCGGCCTGGTGCGACCCAGGCCATCCCAGTGGCTCATCCTCTCCCGCCGGTAGCGCACGGCGGGCGTCAGGGTTTCCTGGGGGCCGTATACGCCACGTTCTTCCATGTCATCGTCTCTCCGCCCGATCCTCATCGTCCATCCCGGGAAAGCTTTTCTATCTTCTTCAGATTGTCCAGGGCCTCCCTATGGTCCGGTCGCAAGCTCAAGGCCCTCCTTATGTAAGAAACACCCTCCTCACGGGACCCCTCGAGGTAAAGGGCGACGCCGAGGTTGTTGATCACGTCCGGGTCGTTCGGGTCAATGCCCAAAAGAGTCCTGTAAACGGCCATCGCTTCGCCGCGCGCCCCCTTTTTCATCAGGGCGTCGGCGAGGTTGCGCAGGGCCGACACGTCCCGGGGAGATTCCTTAAGGATGACGCGATAAAGTTCGATACCTTCGTCGATGCGACCCAGGGTCACCAAAGCGTTGGCGAGGTTCAGACGCCCAGTCCGGTAATGGGGGTTGATCCGGATGGCCTCCTGGAAATGGAAAACGGCGTCCTCAGCCCTGCCTTTCTCCAAAAGCCAAACGCCCAGGTTACCGTGGGCGAGCCAATTCCCCTCCGTAACGGCCAAGGCGTGATTGAACACGGTCTCCGTGTTCCGCCAGGTCTGGACCTGCTTCCACGACGTCCAAGACATGACGAAGACACAAAAAAAGGCCATCGTCACCCCCCATCGGCCGCCGGGTATCTCCCTCGACAGCCGCCCGCCCCCCCAGGCCGCCATGATGAACAGACCGATAAGGGGGATGTAGGTGTAGCGGTCCGCGAGGCCGTGGGATCCGACCCTCACGATGCCGCTCACGGGGACCAGGCTGAATAGATACCAGAGCCAGCCCGTGACCGCGAACGGATATCGTTCATGATGATAAAGGATCATCGAGGTCACGGCACCGAGAAACAAAACGGACAGGAGGACCTGCCACGGCGACGGCCTTTTCAGGGGGTAAAAGACGGCCAGGTCGCTGGGCAGAAAGGTCTTGATAATGTAGGCGACATAGTTGACGGCGGCGTCGCCCAAAGGGGCCGCGAAGGACACCCATTCAACTCCACTTAAGGCCCCGGCCCTGGTCTCCGCGGCGAAGGTGAGGAAGACAACGGGTACGGCCAGAATGGCTAAGGGTATCTTTTCCGCCACCAGGCGTCTGAACTTCCCCTCCCCGGTGGTCACGGTCCTCGGAAAACGCCCCAAGGGCCAGAAATCGAGGACCAAAAGGACCAACGGCAGGGTGACGATCATGGGTTTAGTCATCAACCCGAGGGAAAAGAAAAACAACACCAAGAGGTAGGTCCTCCAGGCTGGTCGCCGCGCGTAGGCGACATAGGCGGCCGTGGTGGAAAACCAGAAGAAGGCACACAGGAGATCTTTCCGGTCGGCGACCCAGGCGACAGTCTCCACGTGGAGGGGATGGACGGCGAAGAGGAGGGACAGGAAGAGACTGGATCCCGTCTTGTTCGTCATGGACGTGAAGATGAGAAACAGCAAGACGGAGTTGGCGAGATGGAGGATCAGGTTCGCCAGGTGGTGCCCATGAGGATCCATGCCGAAGAGCTCGACATCCGTCATGTGGGACAACCAGACCAGGGGCTGCCAAAAACCCGCCTCGAGACTGGTAAAGGCCCACTTGACGCCGCCGGGGGTGAGACCGCCCATCACCACGGGGTTCTTTGTCACGTACTGCTCGTCGTCGTACATAAGAAAATCGAAACCGACGACGGGAGAAAACAGGGCCAAGACGACGGCGGCGATCAGCAATACGGATAAGGTTTTTTTATCGATCTTCACTATTTCCACACCGTTTGTTCCGGCCGCTTATTTTCGTACTCGGGGTTGACGGCCAAGGCGGCCCTCCGGTGCCGCGCGGCGGCGGCCTCGTCCCCCAGACGACCGTACAGGATCGAAAGCTGCCAGTGGGCGTTGGCATAGTCGGGCCGGAGCCTGATGGCCTCTTCGAAGTGGTGGATGGCCCCTTTCGTATCCCCCTTCGCCATGAGGAGCATGGCGTAGTTGTTGTGGATCCCCGGATGCCCCCCCGAGAGGGCCAAGGCCCGCTCATAGGCTCTCCCGGCTCCCTCGAGGTCGCCCAGTCTCATCTGTGCGGTCCCCATCTCCGCCCAGGCCAGGGCGTTTCCGGGATCTAAACCGATGGCCCTTCTGAAGGACGCCGCGGCCTCCCGCCACCTTCCGGAGGCGGCCAGGGCGAGACCGAGACGGTAACGGGCATCGGCGTTGTGCGGGTCTAGTTTAATCTCTCCCAAATAAGCGGCGGCGGCCTCGTCATGTCTCCCCAGGGCGAAAAGGGCCGTGCCGAGGTTACGATGGGCGGCGGTAAAATCCGGCCGGATCCGAACGGCCCTTGCAAAATGGTCCCGGGCCTCCTCCGGGCGGCCCTTTTCCAGCAAAAACAAACCGAGATTGTTCTCGGCCACGTAGTTCCCCTCCGTGACCGCGATGGTCCGGCTGAACAGGGTGAGGCCGTCTTGCCAGTACTGCAGCTGACGGCCGGCGGAGACGGCGAAGAAAACCAACACGGCCGCCGCCACGACACCGGCGATCATCTCGGCGCGGCGCCGCGACCGGACAAGTTCCCAGCCGCCCCAGGAGAGGCAGATATAGATGCCGATGAGGGGTATGTAGGCGTAGCGGTCCGCCATGGCCTGGGAGCCTACCTGAACCAGACCGATGACGGGCACCAACGTCCCCAAAAACCAGAACCAGCCCACGGCGAGGTAGGGACGCCTTTTCAGGGCCAAAACGGCCCCCGCGGAAAGGACTGTCAACAACATGGCAAGGGCCAACGCCGCGGGCGCGCTGACGGGGGACTGGACGCTGTGGGGATAGAAAACCGCCAGATCCGACGGCCAGAGCATCTTTCTCAAATAAAGAAAATAGGAGAGCAGGGCGTTCTCGATGCGGACCTTCAGGGGCAACATGTCGAGGGTGGCGACGACGCGGTAGCTCGCCTGGGCGTAAAGCGTGACGATGGAGGAGAGGAGGGAGAGGATGAAGAGGGGTATTTTCTCCATCACCAGGACCCGCGGGGAAACACGGGGAAACACCATCACCGCCGCGCCACCGAAACGCCCCAGGGGCCAGTAATCCAACAACAACAAAACAAACGGCAAGGTCACCAACATGGGCTTCGACATCAAACCCAAAAGAAAAAACAACACCACCCAAAAATAACGCCCCAAAGAAGAAACCAAGGCATAACGACCATAAAAAACCAACACCAACATCCAAAAAAAACCGCTCAACACATCCTTCCGCTCCGACACCCACGCCACGGACTCCACATGCAACGGATGCACCCCAAACAGGGCCGCCACAAAAAAACTGCACCACAGGGCCCCCGTCACCCCCACCAAAAAGTAAAAAAGCAACAGCACCGAGGCCAAATGAAACAAGACATTCGTCCAGTGATAACCACCGGCAAACGAACCATACAAACTGCCGTCCAACATCAACGACAACCACGTCAAAGGATGCCAGTTGGCCTCGTGGAAAGTGGTAAAGGCCCACTTGAGACCCTCCCGGGTGAGGCCGGCGATGACATGGGGGTTTTGGGTCACGTAGACCCGGTCGTCGAAACCGATGAAATCGAAACGCCCAACGGGCGCGTAGAGGCACGACACCAAGATGACGAGGAGCGCCGTGGCCGCCGTTTTTTCCTTCATCGCTTCGTCACCGCCTGGATATGGGCGAGGTTCCTTTTGGCCTCTCCGTGGCCGGGATCGATCTTGAGGACCTCCTCAAACTGTCTCCGGGCCTCCTGGTACCGCCCCAGGTTGAACAGGGCGATGCCCAGGTTGTTCAAGGCCGTCACGTCGTCGGGGGCGATGCTCAAGACCTGTTGAAACCTCTCAGTGGCCTCCGCCACCCGCCCTTCCTTGGCCAGGGAGGCACCCAAATTGTTCAGGGCGTCGGGGTAATCGCCTCTGAACGCCAAGGCCCGCTCAAAACATGGGATCGCCTCGCCGTGGCGGCCCTGAAGGGCATAGAGGTAGCCTTTGTTGTTCCAGGCCTCCGGGTAGTAAGGGCGGCGTCGTAAGGCCTCGTCGAGATGATCCATGGCCTCCTCGTACCTCCCCAGGTGGGCGAGGGCCAGGGCCAGGTTGTTGTGGGCCTCTACGTAGTTCATGCGGTATCTCAAGGCCTCAAGATAGAAACCACGGGCCTCCTCGAATCGCCCCCCGTGGGCGAGGGCCAGGGTCATGTTGTTGTGGGCATAGGGGTAATCCGGCTTCAGACGCAAGACCTCGCGAAAATACGTCATGGCCTCCTGAACCCTGCCCTTCGCCAGCAACGCCGCCCCCAGATTGTTCAGGGCCACCCAGTTGCCCCTCGTCGTCTCCAGCGCCCTGCTGAAGAGGGTCGTACTATCCCGCCAAAATTGGATTTGAAACGAGGTGACGGATCCAAAATAGACGAGACTGATTATCGCCCCGGCCAAGAGCAGCTGTCTGCCCCTTCGAAGGGGAGCGACCAGTTCCGGGACACCCCAGGCGACACAGATGAAGAGCCCGACGAAAGGCACATAGGCGTAGCGATCCGCCATGGCCTGCCACCCCACCTGTATCACCCCGATGACGGGGACCAGGGTCCCCAGGTACCACAGCCAGCCCATGAGTAGGTAAGGCCTTCTTAATCTCCATGAAATCGCGGCGACGGTCATCACCGATATCAGCACCCCCCCGGCGACGGCCTGCCAAAGGGGGGCGGTCAGGGGATGGGGATAGAAGACGGCCAGATGGATGGGCCAGAAGAATTTCCAAAGATAGACCACATAGGAGATTAGGGCGTGGCCCAACCGGGTCAAAAGGGGGAGGGTCGAGAGGGAGACCGTCACCTCCCGATCTTGTGAGGCCCAGATCGTCACGGCCGACACGGCCGCAGCGAGGGCGAAAAACGGCACCTTCTCGATGATCAAGACCCGTAAAGAAGACCGATGTTCGTCCCTATCCCACCGCCGCAAAGGCCAGAAATCCATCAGCAAGAGGACAAAGGGGAGGGTGACGAGCATGGGCTTGGCAAGCAGCCCCGCCGCGTACGAGAGGAGGGCGGCGGTATAATTCGTCCTCGAGCCGTCCCTGGCATAGTGAACACCGATTTTCGCGGACGGTTTAACCGTCATTTTGGTATAAGGTTTTGAAACTGTCATCATTGGAAATCAAGGTTGAGTTTCAGGCCGCCGAGCCAGGAGAGAGACTGCGGCAGACGTTGCCAGGGTACGCCCCTGAGGATGGGGTTGTGTGCCCGGCGGGGATAGGAAACCCGCAACGTACCGCTTTGGATGTGGATGGTTCCCTTTCCCCGGATAAAATGGCGGTAGATAGTCTGGGCGTCACACTGCTCGAAGCCCCGGAGTTTCTTGGCCAGCATGCTGTAGAGGGTGTCGGCGATCATGGTCATCAGGACATCGAAGTGCACCTTGACCAGGATGGGGGAAGACAGGGCGTTGAGGTTGAAAAACTTGACCGCCTCGGAGATGACATTCTCCACACGCCATCTGCGGGCATAGTCGCTGACGATGAGTTCCACCGGTGTTGTAAGATCGTTGGTGATCAGGAACGCCGGTCGTTCATGGCCGTTGCCCCTGAGGATGATCTGGCGGACTTGCCCCTCATAACCATTGAGATATATGAGGGATTGATGGACAAGGGGATTGGGGTATTTCCGCTTGTCATGGGTGATGTGAATCTTCTCCCAAGGGCTGAGTTTTTGAAGATTTTCAACCAGTTTCTTTCCCCGCCTTCTCAGGGTGATGAACTTGACGCCCATGCGATTCAGCGCCGACAGATGTTCGTAGGTGGTAAACTTGGAATCGAAGACGAAGGTGGAAGCGACGCCCTTGCGAATCCCCTTCCAGAAGGACAACACTTCGATGACCTGTTCATTGGTTTCTTCCTTCATGAGATCGGCGGCTGTGTAGAGCACCAGCTTGGAGGAGGCATCCTGGGCGAAGAGGGTCAAGGCCCCCTTCATCCGCTTGCCTCTGGCGCCGGCCCAGTGCTCCTGGAGAACCGACTCGTCCCCGTAATGGGGAATGGTGTGGAAGTCCAGATTGACGACACTTCCGTCATACAGGCCCAAACCGTCGGCCTTCTTCACGAAAGCCTGCTGGAGCTTCAGGATGTGGACCTCATCGAGGGAATATGAATAGGTGGACATGGCCGTACACTTGGGCAGGAAGTTGAGGCCGGCGAACAGTCCCAACCCGGGATCGAAGGCGTGATCCCCCATGTGGCCGTACCGCTCCGTGCCGATGAGCTTCAGGGCCAAAAAAGACAGGAAATAGCGCCGCCGGGATGACCTTGGTGCCGGGAAGTCCCGCGGTACGAACAAGTTCGGGAACATCAAAGCTTTCCAGAAAGGGGGCAAAAAGAAAGACGCCCGCAGACTCGCAGGGAAGATGCTGCCCGTCCATTTGCGCAATAGAGATGGACTCCGATCGCTGGGGTGTCTCCGCTCCCTTGACGGTCAGACCGATCTTCAGACGGGTACGCCGGGGGAGCTTGGGGAAGCCCTCTTCCGCCAATACTCGTTCTACCGTCCGCACCGAGATATCCACCCCGTCCTCGGAAAGCAGTTGCGCGATCTCCCCCGCCGAGAGCTCCTTCTCACGCCAAGCCCTGATCTTGCGGCGGGTTTCGGCAGAGACCCGGTATCTACGATCGTTGCCGCCTTCAGGGACCGGCTCGGAGAAGTCCAGCTTACCGGTTCTGAACTGATGCCTCAACAGGTGAATATACGCGACGGTATATCCGAATCTCTGAGCCACGGCTTCTGCGGGCAGTCGATCCACGAAGGAGGCCCTCAGGGCTT
>Ga0116185_1005325_pt1 | contig 10150 bp, 10 predicted proteins | sample AD_JPNNA7_MetaG_FD_89754 | JGI IMG/M metagenome (GOLD analysis project Ga0116185, IMG submission 89754) | Active sludge microbial communities of municipal wastewater-treating anaerobic digesters from Japan - AD_JPNNA7_MetaG | ecosystem: Engineered > Bioreactor > Anaerobic > Digestate | place... | reverse complement strand
TAAAAGATGAGATCCTCACGCGGTAAAGCACCGCTCAGGATGACGTTGGCGTCGGATGAGATCCTCACGCGGTAAAGCACCGCTCAGGATGACGTTGGCGTCGGATGAGATCCTCACGCGGTAAAGCACCGCTCAGGATGACGCTGGTGGCATCAGATGAGATTCTCACGTCGCATAATAAGCTCCTCAGGATGACGGATTGAGTGGATAAAATTGCCACGTCGTCCAACCAAAAGTTGGTTGGACTCCTCGAATTCAGGTTGTGTCACAATTATTCTGTAAATATTTGCCCTCACTTGCGCTGTTATTTTATTTAAATATTTGTATTTAATAACAGAAATATGATAAAAAAGTACACTATGCCCTTCCCATTACTGTTTATCTTGGTGTAAAAAAGGAATTCTCACCCAGCCTGAATGGCGAATTTAATAGATATTTTCATTTACATCTGGTGGAACGGGACGGAAAGATGATCTATTGTTTTATATAAGGTTTGTAATTGGACGGAGCGATGGAACGTCCAACGAAACCAGCTAAAACCAGAATGGTGATTGCATACGGTAAGAGAAGGATAATCTGTGAGGGAAGAATACCGAGAGCCTGAAGTCTCATCTGTAAAGCATCGGTTATGCCAAAGAGAAAACTAGCCGCCAAGCAACCAAAAGGAGTCCATTTTCCTAAAATCATAGCTGCCAGGGCTATAAAGCCCCGACCACTGGTCATTCCCCAAGCAAAAAAGTTTAAATGACCAATTGAAAGAAATACACCTCCTAAACTAGCTACCATACATCCTAAAATAATGTAGAAATATTTATATTGATACACATTGACTCCAGAAGTATCTGCTGCTTGAGGATTTTCTCCAACCGCTCGGAGTCGAAGACCCCAGTGAGTTTTATAAAGAAGAATGTGAGAAATTATAAAAATTAAAATCATGAGATAAACAAGAACATTTTGGTTGTTCAAGATAGGACCAATCCAGGGGATTTTGGCCAAAATGGGAATACTTTTTTCTTCCAAACCAATAATCGTTTCCGATGCACCCCTTGATCCCCAAATTTTCTGACACATATAGGCGCTAAAACTAAGTCCGAAAACATTAAAGCCGGTCCCTACTACAATTTGATTTCCATGGTATTTGACTGTCAAAACTGCCAATATTGTTCCCAAAACCAAACCCGAAGCCACTCCGGCAATGATCCCCATAAAAGAACTTCCGGTTAAATAGGTGGCGTATACTGCGAAAAAGGCTGAATTGAGCATAATTCCCTCTAATCCAATGTTAACGACACCAGCTCTTTCGTTATACATGCCACCCAGAGAAGCAAAAGCAATAGGTGTTGCCATTCTTAGTGCTGCTTGGAAAAAGCTAATATTGATAAGAGCTACAATATTCATCATCTTAGTTTTTCCGCCGTAAAATTACAAATTTAATAAATGATGGAGCAGCAACTAAAATAATCACCAAGGATTGAATAATCAAAGATATATCCAATGGAACTTTGGTAGATCGAGTCATAGACATGCCACCGGCACGTAGCATTCCGAATAAAATCGATGCAATGATACATCCAAAGGGGTGGAGCCGTCCCACGAGGCTAACTGCGATTCCATCCCACCCATACCCAGGTGAAAACCCTTCCACAAACCGTCCGTGGACTCCAAGAACCTCGCCGGCTCCTCCCACCCCAGCAACAAAAGCACTGAGTAAAAATGCCATAAGAATTCGTGAATGAACAGAAATTCCCCGGTTTTCTGCTGCTGTTGGATTTAAGCCAACAGCACAAACTTGATATCCAGATAGGTTTTAAAAAGAAAATAAAAAACCAGCAAGCTGAAACCTAAAGAAATGAGAAAAGAAACTGAAAGCTGGGTGGGTGGTAGGATTTTAACCAAAATTGCACTGGGCTGAACAGGATTGGTTTGAGCAACCCAACCAGGAGCTTTAAAACGGTAATTTACCAAATAGCTGGTAAGGTGACTGGCGATGTAACTCATCATCATGGTTGTAATAACTTCACTGGCACCGGTAAATATTTTTAAAAGTGCTGGGATGAGTCCCCAAAGTGCACCGAAAATCCCACCAATAACTAAAGAAATAATCACATGGATTATCGGTGGAAGACCGGTTATGCTCGATCCAACAACCGCTGCCGCAAAAGCACCGATTAAAAATTGCCCTTCAATTCCAATATTAAAGATTCCTGAACGAAAAGCCAAGAGAAAAGATAATGAAGTAAAAAGTATCGGTGTAGCTTGGGTGAGTGTCTGTCCAACTGCAAATTTACTACCAAAAGCTCCGCGAAAAAGAGCGGCAAAAGCCCGTATGGGTTGATAGCCAGTTATGAGAAGAATGATGGCGCTAATCAGAAAAGCCAGTGCAATCGCTATGAGTTCAGGAAGGATAGAACTGGAACGATCGAGGTAATTTAAAGTTTTTTTCAACACGCAGTCCCTCCCATAAGCAGACCATATTGATATTCATCGGCATCGGGAGCTAATTCTCCAATTATTTGCCCCTCGTAAAGTACGATAACTCGGTCACTGATCGAACGGATTTCATCAAGATCGGCTGAAACTAAAAGAATGCCTGAGCCATTATTCTTGAGATCAATTAATTTATTCCGCACGTACTCACTGGCGGCAATATCCAATCCTCGAGTTGGTTGGGAAGCAATAGCCAGTTTTACATCACGGGAGAGTTCTCTGGCCAAAACAACCTTTTGCTGGTTCCCTCCACTTAAGTTTTTTATTAAAGTGTTTTCATCAGGAGTGGCAATATCAAATTCCTGAATCTTGGTTTGTGAAAATTGATTGATAGCAACTTCATTACGACTGATTAACCCTCTTTTAAAAGGAGGAAGGTCTTCAAAGCCAAGAATAAGATTGTCTTTAACTGAAAAATCAGGAACCATTCCTCGTTTGGGCCGGTCTTCGGGAATATGAGAAATTCCCATTAGAATTCTTTTTTTAGGAGGAAAGTGAGTTATGTCTTCTTTTTGGTAAAGAATTTTTCCTTTTTGAGGTTTTTGTAAACCGACCAATATTTCAACCAATTCAGTTTGACCATTCCCCTCAACACCAGCAACACCAAGAATTTCATAAGTATGAATGTCAAAGTTAACATTTTGTAAATTTTGATGTTTTTTGCCCCCAGAGAGAGACAATTCTTTGACTGATAGTATGGTCTCGGATTGAGGGGCTTTCAATTTTTCAAATGAAAAAAGTACTTTACGACCCACCATCATTTCTGCCAAAGATTCGGGAGTTGCCTCATCAATGGCCAGAGTACCGATTTTTTTCCCTCTGCGTAAAACAGTAACCCGATCACATATACAAAAAATTTCTTTTAGTTTGTGGGAGATAAAGATGATGGTTTTTCCATTTTGGACCAGTTGACGAAAGGTCTTAAAAAGCTGATCAACTTCTTGGGGAGTCAAGACAGCAGTTGGTTCGTCAAAAATTAATATATCGGCACCTCGATAAAGGATTTTTAAAATTTCCACTCTTTGCTGAAGACCAATGGGTAATTCATAAATCCTCGCATTGAGGTCTATTTCAAAACCAGTTTTATCCAGCAGTTGTTGAAGTTCACTTATTATTCGATTTTTATCAAGAATGAAGCCCCGGCATAATTCCTTGCCGAGTATAATATTTTCCCAAACTGTCATGTTTTCGACAAGAGTGAAATGCTGATGGACCATCCCAATTCCCAATGTTATAGCTTGAGCCGGACTGTGGATAGTAACCTCTTGACCTCGAATAAAAACCTTTCCGGCATCAGGTCGATAAAGCCCATAGAGAGTGCTCATGAGAACGGATTTGCCGGCGCCATTTTCACCAAGGAGACCATGAATTTCACCTTGATTGATCGTGAGGTCAATATGATCATTGGCAAGAACCCCAGGAAAGTATTTGGTAAACCCATAAAGTGCCAGGGCTTCATTCATGAAAATATCCTATCCTCCAAATTCGGTTGGGCGTGGGACAATTATTTCACCGGTTTTTATCTTGGTTTGCGCTTCAATAACTATATCAAGAACTTCTTGGGGAAATGAAACCGAGTGGACGAAACCATATTTTTCTTCCCAAAATTCTTCTTCTTCTGATAAGCGACACATTCCAACCCAACCATCGGCAACACCTTTTTCAAGGACGCCACCCTGAAAAGTACCGTCGTATGCACTTTTGATGGTTTCATATACAGCGATATCGACTCGTTTTGTCATGCTGGCTAACATTTTCTCGTTTACATAACATTGGCAGGCATCAACACCCATGCCAAATACATCACGTTCTTTAACTGCTTCCAAAGCTCCTAATCCACTTTTACCGGCAGAAGGCCAGATAATATCAGCTCCACTATCGATTAAGCTGATAGCTAATTCTTTTCCTTTAGTGGGATCAGCCCAATTTCCCACAAAAACTCCAGGAAGAACTTCAGCGCCGGTATTTGCCCATTTCACACCTGCTTCAAAACCTACAAAAAAATCACGAATAAGAGGTATATCCATACCGCCTATCATACCGATTTTTTTGCTCTGGCTCATATTGGCAGCAACAACTCCTAGGAGGAAACTTCCTTCATTGGCTTTGAAAAGAAGAGAGGCAACATTAGGTTGTTCGACGGCCATGTCAACCAGGGCAAATTTTTGGTCAGGATATTCAGCCGCAATTTTATTTAGAGCATCTGCCTGGTCAAATCCGATACAGATAATGATTTCGTACTCTTGGGACATAGCAAAATCGCGTTGATATCCCTCATACTCGGCTACTGCTTTTGGTTCGACATAATCAAATTCGACATTGAACTCTTCCTTGGCTTGAGTAGCTCCGGCAAAAGCAATATCGTTAAAGGATTTATCTCCTAATCCACCGGTTGCGCAAATTAATCCAATTTTTTTCGTGCTGGCTGCCCAAGCTTCTTGGTTGAAATTGCAGGAAAGCAATATCAGAAACAACAAAAAAAATATACAAGAAACACTCAGTACCCTTTTCAACTTTATATCCTCCTTTAATGGAATCTTTTTTTCATTCTAACCCAGTTTTATAGGAAAAACAATATTGATAAATTAAGCTTATAAAGGGGATTAGAGAATACATCATCATGCTGCCTGGCAGCATCAGATGAGGATGAAAATACCTATCTAAATCCGTCATTGCGATGAGGTCAACCGATTTTTGGTTGCCGACTTGGCAATCTCTACCATCCACTTTGTCATTCTGAGGAGTCCGGTGTCTTCTTCCGGACGACGTGAGAATCTCATCTTTTTCAGTTCCACGATTCCTTAGTTCCAAAGCCTTTAAAGGATGAGATCCTCACGCCCTCAAAAAGCGAGGGCTCAGGATGACGGATGAAAGGCTCCCTCCCCGCCGTGAAAACAGCACCCTCCAAGGAGGGGAATTGTTGAATTTATTCTTTTTCTTTTTGGTTTCATCACATTTCACTTGCTCAGGTATTTTCAGGATAGGAAATTATTAAATTGAACTCATGGGATTGGCGCTTCGCTGTGCTCAAAGAAATGACGGATTAATAATTCCTTCTCCCTTGATGGGAGAAGGTGAGGATGAGGGTGAATATTTTCTTTTTTACAACTCACTTCTTATTATATTGATAGGATAGGGTATGATATAAAGAGAAAAGATAAGGGGTACCTTTTGCTATGGTTGGCAAATCAAAACTAGAATTTTTCTTATTATGCCATTGAGGATACTGTATGAATCCAAAGCGTGTTCGTGTGCTACAAAACGGGCTTGATCGAACTGGTCCAGTTGTTTATTGGATGAGTCGGGACCAGAGAGTTGAAGATAACTGGGCGCTTATCTATGGTTTAAAATATGCTGATCGAAAAAAGGTCCCATTCGGAGTGATATTCTGTTTGGTTAATGATTTTCTCGGTGCGACCCGACGTCAATATGATTTTATGCTGAAAGGTTTACAGCAGGTTCACGAAGAACTCTTAAGGTATAAAATTCCTTTTTTTTACCTCAAAGGAAATCCAAGCTTGGTATTGCCCGACTTTATCAAAACTAATAAAATTTCTTTATTGATAACCGATTTTGATCCTCTCCGAATGAAAAGGCAATGGAAAGCTCAATTGATGGAAAAATCTCCAGTTGAAATACGAGAAGTTGATGCTCACAATATAGTGCCGGTGTGGATCGCTTCTTCTAAACAAGAATACGGAGCCTATACGATTCGACCGAAAATATCTCGATTATTACCTGAATTTCTTGATGAATATCCATTAATACAAATGAATTCTTCACACCAATCGTGGCAAGGGGATTCAATCAATTGGGGCGATTTGTTTGGTAACTGTCCAGGAGACTCATCCCTTCCACCGATAACCCAGTTTATTCCCGGTTCAAGAAGCGCTTTACGACAGCTCCAACAATTTCTTAAAGAAAAAATGGATTTTTATGACAACCAACGCAATGATCCCAACGCTAATGCTCAGTCGAATCTTTCCCCCTTTCTCCATTTTGGTCAAATTTCCGCACAAAGAATTGCCCTGGAAGTTCAAAAAGCATCGATTGCAAAAGATAAAAAGGCAGCCTTTTTAGAAGAAGTTGTTATTAGGCGAGAACTTTCGGATAATTTTTGCTGGTACAATCTTAACTATGATCAATTTGCTGGATTCCCATCTTGGGCACAGCAAACTCTTAATCAACACCGCAAAGACCAGAGGGAGTATCGATACTCATTAGAAGAATTTGAAAAAGCCCAAACTCATGATCAACTTTGGAATGCCGCACAAAAAGAAATGGTTTATACGGGCAAGATGCATGGATATATGAGGATGTACTGGGCAAAGAAAATCTTAGAATGGTCGGAAACTCCTGAAATAGCCTTGCAGAGTACCATCTATTTAAATGACCGTTATGAGTTAGATGGAAGAGATCCAAATGGATACGCTGGTATTGCTTGGAGCATTGGAGGTGTGCATGATCGTGCCTGGGGTGAAAGACCAGTGTTTGGAAAAATCCGATACATGAGCTATCGGGGGAGCCGCCCTAAGTTTGATGTTGATCAATACATCTCTCAATATAAAGATTGGGAAGAGTCAGTGAGGAAAGATTGAGATGAAACAATTTACCAAGCCAACCGTGGTAGTGAGCAAATGTTTGGGCTTTGATTCTTGTCGATACAATGGGCAAATGATACCAGTTGATTTTATAGAAAAAATGAAACCCTATGTTCATTTTGTTCCGGTTTGTCCTGAGGTGGAAATTGGTTTAGGAGTTCCGCGCGATCCAATACGTTTAGTATCCGTAAATGGAGATTTTAGACTGATGCAACCGACAACCGGCCATGATTATTCCGATAAAATGAAACACTTTGCCTTGGAGTTTTTGCAAAGTTTACCTGAAATAGACGGTTTTATTCTCAAGGGTCGATCTCCCTCATGTGGTGTTAAAGATGTCAAGATCTATCAAAGTTTGGATAAGGGTCCATCCATAGGGACAACTCGAGGATTCTTTAGCGAGGTAGTTTCTAATGTTTCCCCCTTTTTACCAATTGAGGATGAGGGGCGGTTATCCAATTTAAAAATTCGCGATCATTTTTATACATCCTTATTTGTTTTAGCAGATTTTCGCCAACTGCGTGATCAACCTTCACGACAACAACTGGTTCAGTTCCATACCGAACTTAAGTTGCTCCTAATGGCTTATAATCAAAGCGAAATGAGAATGATGGGGAGAATTGTTGCTCAAGTGAATAAAAAGCAAATAAAGGAAGTTTACGACGATTATCGATCTCACCTTTTAAAAGCACTTTTTCGTTCACCCAAGACTCCCTCGATGATTAATGTATTTATGCATGCCCTGGGTTATTTTTCCACTCGACTTCACCAATGAGAAGGCTTTTTTTCTCGATTCTTTGGAGAAATATCGAGCAGGTCGAAGTACCTTTGCGACCAATCTTCAACTCCTTCGTTCTTGGGTCATTCGCTTTGACGAGCCTTATTTACAAAATCAACGTTTTTTTGAACCTTATCCCGAAGTACTCATGGAATTGGTGGATTCTAGTAAGGGTCGAGAATAGAGAGGGGGAGTTATTATGGAAAGAGATGAAATAATGGGAATGGTTCGAGATATTCTTGATCAACTCCCTGACCATATTCGAGAAAATATTATAAATTTAGAGTTTATTATTGAGGATCGTCCGAATCCGGAAATAAAACGGCAATTTCACGGAGCGATGTTATTAGGACTTTATCAGGGAATTCCTCTTCCTAAAAGAGGCCCGGGGTATACTTTTGTTCTTCCCGATCGGATATCATTATTCTATGAGAACTTAATGAAAGTGGTCCGAGATGATGAAGAATGGCCAGGAGTTTTAAAAGACGTCGTTTTACATGAAATTGGTCATTATTTTGGCTTTAATGAAATGGAAATCCGGAAATTAATGGATGAAATGAAACCAGAAGCCGAAAGGGGGATGGGTTGAAGATGGCTCATGATGTAAATTGGTATTGGCAGAAGGTGGAGGAAGTTTTTCATGATGATGCTCATATGATTGATCATACCAAAAAAGTCTTGGAATATGCTCAACAAATTATCTCCGACCAAACCGATATGAGCGAAGAGGAAAAAAGACGAACCGAGGTTGCTGTTCTTCTTCACGATATAGGAATATTGGTAGCCGAGAAAAAATATGGTTCTCGAGCGGGCAAGTTTCAACATATAGAAGGACCGCCTCTGGTTCGAGAAATAACCAAACAAGCTGGGGAGGAACCAGGCTTTATAGATCGGGTAGCATTTATAGTCGGAAATCACCATAATTTTTCCAAAGCAGATGGGACAGATTTCCAAATTCTAATTGAAGCTGATATGTTGGTTAATTTGAAAAATGAAAAGATTATAAAAAATAAACTAGCGGAATTTATTGATAATTTTTTTAAAACGAAAAAAGGAAGGGAAATAGCACGGCAAATTTATTTGTAATGAAAATGAGTCTCAATTTTTTTATTTTTTCCTACAATTTAACTTTGGTTCGAAAACAGATATGGTATAATGTTGCGTGATTTTTCAACACCATAAACAGGAGGAATAGCTCATGGCTTTAAAAATTGATGAAGAAGCTTGTATCGGTTGTGAATTATGTGTTCAAGTATGTCCCGATGTTTTTGAAATGAATGATGATGGAAAAAGCATCATAAAACCTGGAAGTGATGAAAATTTAGAATGTGTTGACGAAGCGATCGATTCCTGTCCTACGAGTGCTATTATCAAGGAATAATTATTCAGCCCGGTAAATCCGGGCTTTTTTAAAATTTTTTTAAGAAATTATGCTTTAGGGTCTTGATATTAAAGGATAATTTCTATAGAATAAACACTGCTTGTTTAAATTAATAGAATATCTATGTGCGCCCTCATCGTCTAGCCTGGTAAGGACACCGCCCTTTCAAGGCGGCGACAGCGGTTCAAATCCGCTTGAGGGCGCCATTTTTTATAAGACAATATCCTCAAAAAACTTTAATTTGTTTGTCTCTCAAAGCAAAGCCCAAATTCATACTTTTTAAACTCACGGTGTTATAATTCAATAAGTCAGAGCACACAAGTATTCATTATCAAGTTTTTGTTAAAGTTTGTGTTGCTTATTGCAAAGAAATAGATAGAAAAACCCATTCATTTTGATATATCTTCAATGATGAGATGAGGGAGTAAAATATTTAATTGAAATGAGCTTACATAATTCCTTCTCCCTTGATGGGGAGAAGGTGAAGATGAGGGTGAAAATACTTACCAAAAACTGTTATTGCGAGGAGTCCAACCGATTTTTGGTTGGACGACGTGGCAATCTCTACCACCCACTCCGTCATTCTGAGGAGCGTATTTTGCGACGTGAGAATCTCATCCTTTAAAGAATTTATAAAGAATGAAAAAGCCTAAAAAGATGAGATCCTCACGCCCTCGAAAAGCGAGGGCTCAGGATGACGTCGATGGTGTCCGATGAGTATCCTCATGGCCTTAGATACTGAGGGGGAGAGGGCGAGAGCTCAGAATGGCCGATGAAAGAATTTGTTTGATGGTATTTCCAGAATGGAAAAATTAATAATTTTGGAGGATAGAAATGAAAATTGGGATGTTTGGCCTTCCTTTAACTGGGAAGACAACCATTTTTTCTCTCTTAGCTGGTATT
>Ga0116185_1005317_pt1 | contig 10160 bp, 8 predicted proteins | sample AD_JPNNA7_MetaG_FD_89754 | JGI IMG/M metagenome (GOLD analysis project Ga0116185, IMG submission 89754) | Active sludge microbial communities of municipal wastewater-treating anaerobic digesters from Japan - AD_JPNNA7_MetaG | ecosystem: Engineered > Bioreactor > Anaerobic > Digestate | place... | reverse complement strand
GGTGACCCTTATCGAGCCCTCGCCAGGTGGCGGCTATGTGGTCACCAGCCGCCCTTCGCAGCGCCGGACGGGCGGAAAACAGCTATGGCATGCCCGCGGCGTCGTGGTGGCCGCCGGGGCTCTCGGCACCAACCGCCTGCTGCTGCAATGCAAGCGGAGCGGCGCCCTGCCCCGGCTCTCCGATCAGCTCGGCCAGACCGCGCGCACCAATTCCGAGATCCTCCTCGGGGTCACCGCCTACAATCCGCAGGACCGCTATTGCGACGGCATCGCCATCACCTCCAGCCTCTTTGTCGATGAAACCACCCATGTCGAACCGGTGCGCTATCCCGAGGGCTCGAACGTGATGTTTCTCCTCGGCACCCTGCTCACCGATGGTGGCGGACCTCTGCCGCGTCCGCTGCGGTATTTGTTTAATATCCTGCGCCATCCGCTGCAGTTTCTGCGCACTCTCGATCCCCGCGGCTGGGCGCGGCGTTCGGTGATCCTGCTGGTGATGCAGACCGAGGATAACAAGATGGCCTTCCGCCTCAAACGGCGCTGGTGGATGCCCTGGAGGCGGAAGCTGAGCTCCACGGTCGATGGCCGCGCGATCCCGAGCTACCTGCCAGCGGCCAATGCCGCTGGCAAGGCGCTCGCGGCCAAAATGCCCGGTCAGGCTAAGAACGCCATCACCGAGGTGTTGCTCAACACGCCGCTGACCGCCCACATCATGGGTGGCTGCGTCATCGGCGCCGACCGCGATCATGGGGTGATCGATAAAAGGTGCCAGGTATTTGGTTATGAAAATATGTATATTGTCGATGGCGCGGCCCTGCCCGCCAACCTCGGCGTCAATCCGAGTCTGACCATCACCGCCCTGGCCGAATATGCCATGAGCCACATCCCCGAAAAAAGGAGCTGAACATGGGTTTGCCTGATGCTGCCAGCGGATGGCCCCTCATCATCGAAGATATCATCACGATCAATCCCGCGACGGGCGAGGAACTGGACCGAGTGCCCGCTCTGGACCTGGAGGGCATCGACGCCGCCCTTAAACGCTGCCGTGAAGCGCAGCGCGAGTGGGCGCTGCAGCCCCTTGGCGAAAGGGTGCAGCGGCTTAGGCAGTTGATGGAGGCGCTCCTTGAAGAGCGGATGGCGGTTGCAGAGCTGATCGCACGGGAACAGGGCAAGCCGGTCGCCGAGGCAATGGCAGCGGAAGTCGTTGCGACTTTGGGGATGCTCAAGGAACTGGTGCGCACCGGGACCCGGGTGCTCGCGCCAGAGCGCCGTCCCAACCGGATGCTCCTTTTTGCGCACAAGAGGAACTGGCTGGTGCGGGTGCCGTATGGGGTTATCGCGGTGATTTCGCCCTGGAATTTTCCCTTTTCCGTCCCCTTGCCGGAGATTGCTGCCGCCCTTCTGGCTGGTAATGGTGTGGTCTTCAAGCCCGCGCCGCACGCGATCCTCATCGGCCGCAAGATTGCGGAGCTCTGCGCCCGGGCGGGCTTCCCGGCCGGCCTCCTGCAGACGCTTTTTCTGCACGACCGCGAGGCCGATTACCTCACGGCGCATCCCGAGCTGGACAAGATCGTCTTCACGGGGAGCACTGCGGTGGGACGCCGCGTGATGCGCAATGCGGCGGAACATATCGTGCCGGTGGTCCTCGAGCTGGGCGGCAAGGATCCGGCGATCGTCGCGCGGGATGCCGATATCGAGCGTGCAGCAAAGGGGATTGTTTGGGGATCGCTCTTCAACGCCGGGCAGGTTTGCGCATCGATTGAGCGCGTTTACGTTGAGGGGCGGGTGGCGGAGTCCTTCCTTGCCGCATGCCGGCGTGAGATGGAGCAGGTGCGGGTGGGGGATCCTCTTGATCCGGAGACCGACATGGGGCCGCTCAGCTCCGAGGCGCATCTGCAGAAGGTGCTCGTGCACATCCAGGAGGCCGTGGAGAAGGGCGCCAAAGTGCTCTATGGCGGCCGGCGGATTGACCGTCCCGGGTTCTTCATCGAGCCGACGCTGCTGGTCGGGGTCGATCATACCATGCAGGTGATGCGCGAGGAGACCTTCGGCCCGGTGCTGCCGGTGATGATCGTCGATTCCCTGGACGCGGCGGTGCGGCTGGCCAACGATTCTTCTTACGGTCTCTCCGCTTATGCCTATACCTCCAGCAAGGCGACGGCTGATCGTCTGCTGCGTGAGCTCGAGGCCGGGACGGTGGTGATCAACGACAGCACCATGACCTGGGGCGAGCCCACGGCCCCTTGGGTCGGGCATAAACAAAGCGGAATGGGCCTGACCCACGCCGACCTCGGGCTGCTCGAGCTGACCCGGGCCCGATACATCAGCTACGACAAGGGCCAGCGCGCGCCCAATCTCTGGTGGTATCCATACGGTCCGAAATCGCTGCGCCTTTTCGATGCCGCCGCCGATCTCCTCTTCAACCGGCGTTTGCGGCGCAAGCTGGCGGCTCTGCTGCCGGTGCTCGGGCAGCGGCGCTTTCTGCGCGCAACGCACTGGGGGGCGCTGCTGCGGAATCTGCACAAGCTTTTCTGACCCCGGTGGCGCCCGCCTTCTGGGATTCTGCTGTCCGATCCGGCTTTACCCGCTCTTGAATAGGTAACCCGCACCACGCACGCTGACGATAAAGACCGGGTGGGCGGGATCCGGTTCGAAATATTTACGCAGCCGCATGATGAAATTATCGATGGTCCGCGTTTCCATCTCTCCGCTCATTTGCCACACCTTCTCCAGCAGTTCTTTCCGCATCACAACCTTGTCCCGGTGAGCTATCAGGTAGCGCAGCACCATCGCTTCATGCGGGGTGATCCGGATTGTCTTCTTTCCGCATTGGCAGACAAGGGAATCGAAATTGACCTCGTTATCGCCGAAAGTGTAAATCCGGGTCACCTCAGGGCTCTCCCCATACCAAGCCTTCCTGCGCAGCATCCCCTTGATCCGAAGGAGCAGTTCTTCGATGTGAAAGGGTTTGGTCAAATAGTCATCTGCCCCGGTCTGCAGTCCTTCGATGCGGTCTTTAGGAGTTTTTCGCGCGGTGAGCATGAGGATGGGCAGCTGGGGCGCGATCTGGCGCATGCGGCGCGCGATCTCAAAACCGTCTATGAAAGGCAGCATGATATCGAGGATGACCAGATCAAAGGATTGTCTTGCGAACTCGGCAAGGGCCTGTTTGCCGTCCGCGGCGCGGATCGTTATATAGCCCTCTTCCGTCAGGTTATACTCCAATCCGATGGCCAGGGACTCTTCGTCCTCGATGAGGAGGATTCGGCTGCCGCGGTACGTCTCACTTCTCACCGTCGCTGCCCTTCCTTCTGCTTTTCGCAAGCAGCTTTTCGATCTGGCGCCGTTTGGAGAGACGGTAAATGGGCAACTCGAGACGGAACACCGATCCCCCGTAGCGTCCCGGACTCGAAACCGTGATCTCCCCGCCGTGAAAACGCATGATCTCCCTGACCCAATAGAGGCCAAGTCCGGTGCCCCGGACGCTCGGGAGCGCATCCGAATGGCTCCGGTAGAATTTGTCAAAGATTTTTTTCTGTTCGCCTTCTTCGATGCCGATGCCCTGATCAGCAAAAAGGATCTGGATGGTTTTCTCCGTACAGCGGAGGGAGATGGAGATCCGCAGCGGGCCGTGGCGGTACTTGATGCTGTTATCGATCAGGTTGAAGAGGGCAATGCGCAAGGCATTTCTGTCCGCCACACATTGGCAGGGGAGGGTACCCTGAACGGTGAGGACCTCCTCCTCGATCTGGAACTGCTCCCGCGCTTCTTCGAAGAGACCATAGAACAGCGGATTGGCGGCATGGACAGCAAACTTGTGAGCGATGCGTTTCTGTTCGAGGGCCGGCATCTCCAGAATGGCGTTGATCAGGCTATTGAGACGTTGGGTGTCCTTGAGCATCAAGGCGAGAAACTCCTCCTGCTTGGGGCGGGGGAGTTCGCGCCGCGCCATGGTCTCCAGGTAGAGCTGGATGGAGGCCAGGGGGGTCTTGAGTTCGTGGGTCACATTGGCGATAAAGTTATCGTAGAGCAGGGTCATATGGTACTGGATGCTGAGACGGCGGAAAAGCAGCCACATCCCCGCTGAGATGGCCACCATCAGTACCAGGCCGCTCACCAGCGCGAAGATGTTGCGTCCCTCCGGCATCATCTGCGGGGCTAGCTTTTGGCCCACCTGGCTGAAGATGATGTAATTGGAGACATACCAGTAGATCCAGAGCGCGATCAAGGCCAGCCACGCCAGCTGGGCGAAAATGAAAATGAGGATATGCAGAAAATAGGAACGCCAGCGTTTCATGGCCGTCCAGCGGTTTTTACTGTTCTTTTACAAACAGTGAAGGATTATTTATCTATATTAGTTTAGCGGATTTTTTCGAGAATCCAAAATGAATTCTATTCATTATGGTCGCGGCCGGCAGAGTGCCGCAGCCAGTATTCCGGCGCGCCCGAATCTGTATTGCAAGAGGAGACGACCATGTACTTCGAGAATATTCCTTCACTGCGTATTGGGGAGAAAATTGCTACCGTGCCGATCGTCCAGGGCGGTATGGGGGTGGGCATTTCACGGGCGGGTCTGGCTGCAGCCGTGGCCCGCTGCGGCGGCATCGGCGTGATCGCCGCTGTGGGCCTCGACCTGCTCGACGGACGCGAACGGGGACGGCAAAAGGAAAAAAGCAGCCAGCTCTTGCAGAACGAGATCGCCAGAGCCAAGAGTCAGACCTCCGGCCTCATCGGCGTAAACATCATGGTGGCGCTTTCCGATTATGCCAGACTGGTGACAGCAGCCATCGAGGCGGAGGCCGATATGCTCTTCCTTGGCGCCGGTCTACCCCTCCATTTGTCGGATGAAATCACGCCCCGGCATCTGGATAACAAGGGCACCCGGATCGTGCCCATCATCTCCTCCGCGCGTGCCACCGAGCTGATCTTTTCCTACTGGCATAAAAAATACGATCACATCCCTGACGCCGTGGTCGTGGAGGGACCACTGGCGGGCGGCCATCTCGGCTTCAAAGGTGAGGAGATCGATGATCCCGCCCATGCGCTCGAACGCCTGGTGCCCGCGGTGGATGCCGTCCTGCGTCCCTTCCGGAAGGCGTATGGGAAAGAGCTGCCCGTGATCGCCGCTGGCGGCGTCTATGACGGAGGGGATATTTTCCGAATGCTCCGGCTTGGCGCCAGCGGTGTTCAGATGGCCACCCGCTTCATCGCCACCCATGAATGCGATGCCGCTCCCGCCTTCAAACAGGCCTTGATCAACGCCCGCAAAGAAGATATCACCATCATACAGAGTCCGGTGGGTTTGCCTGGCCGGGCGATCCGCAACGGTTTCATCCGGGATGTCGAAGCCGGCGAACGCAAGCCCTTCATCTGCCCCTTCAAGTGCCTCAAGGGTTGTGATTATAAAACCGCCCCCTACTGCATCGCCCTCGCGCTCGGCAACGCTCAAAGGGGGAGACTGGAGCATGGATTTGCTTTCACCGGTGCGAACGGTTATCGCGTCGACCGGTTGCTCTCCGTGGCTGAACTGATCGCAGAGCTTGTTGAGGGCTACCGGGCCGCAGCCGGCAAAAATATGCGTCAGTTTGCGGTGGCGTGATCTCTGTGTGCGGGCGCCGGTAAGCCGGCGCCCGCTGACCCGCTCACTTCACCGCAGCAGCAGCATCTTCCTGGATTCAGAATAGCCGCCGGCGGTCATCCGGATGACATAGATCCCGGATGGAACCTGCCGTCCGGCCATCTCGCAGCCCCGTCAAACCAGCCGATGCCTCTCCCCGTCGAGCAGACCGTCTTGCAGCACCACCACTCGTTCTCCCAGCAGATGATAAACACCGATCTCCGCATGCGCCGGCCAGTGCCCTAGAGACTCCGTCGCACTGCAAGCTCCCTGGTTTCGCCCGACTCAATCTGAATGATATCCTAAAACGCTCTCTCTTCGGTGGGGGCAAAGACCGCCTTGAATGAGCGGAGAGCATACTGGGTATCCAGCAGAAAGGGAAAGGTGGGAGGATCCAGCAGCTGAAATGAAGCGTTGGCATGGGTCATCGCGGTGACGGTCACGGGCCGGGCGGTAGTATCGTAAATTTCCGCCTCCGAGGTGTCGCTTTCACCGAGAGCCTGGAATCCGAAGTGCAAGGCCGGCGTCACCGCGCCGACAAGATTATCTTCCAGCCGGCCCGTGCCCACAGATATAGAAGGAGTACTTTTCTACCCGGCTGGGTGAATCCGGATGCAGCCGTTGGGCCCATCCCGTGAGCAGCAGGATCAGCGAATAGGTGTGTAAAATTCTCATTTTCACCCTCCCTGAAAATGGCAGGGGCGGCTTGAGGAGTCAGGAATGCCGCCGTACTTCCGAAATAGTGAATGACCGGATCGATGTCGAGCAGAATGGGGGAATCTTGCACCGCGTCAGCAGCCGGGAGCGCAACCCCATGCAGAGGGTACAGACGCCGATGGCGATTTTTTCCCCTCATTCCGCCGGCTTTTACTTGACTTTCACTCCTTTTGTGCGTATACTTTTCAGGGGAGCTATTGTTCACGGGATGATGATGATGCGCCGCTGGAACCAGATCAAAGAACACTTCGCCGCCTGGTTTGCTGGAATGAATCGATCACTACAGCACAATCCACGGCCTCCCATCTCACGGATACGATTTCATCTGCAGCACAATCTGCTCCTCGGCCAGCTGGTGATCCGATCCTTTCTCAAGGACAAGCTCTTCGACACCGCCGGCGCGCTGGTCTACACCACCCTGCTGGCCCTGGTCCCCTTCATCGCGGTTTTTTTCTCCCTGATGAAGGGGATCGGCATGCACGAAACCATCGAGCGGACCCTCACCTATGCCTTTCATCCCCTCGGGGAGAATGCGATCCGCCTGCTGGTCCCGCAGATCATGTCCTTTGTCAACAATACCAACATCAGCACCCTGGGCTATATCGGTTTTTTCCTTCTCCTCGCCTCGCTGCTGCTGATCGTCCCGACCATCGAGTACTCCTTCAATACCATCTGGCGGGTCAAAAAACAGCGCAAGCTGCACCGCCGATTTATCGAGTATACAATTTTCATCATCGTCGGGCCGATCATCGGGCTGCTGATCCTGAGCTGGATCGCCAACCGGTATCAGCTGTGGATCGGGTCGCCCCCCACGGCTTCCTTCGCCAGTTCTCTGCTGCGCAACGTCGGTCCTTGGCTGATCACGATATTCATTTTCTGGTATCTGCTCAATTTCATCCCCAACACCCGGGTCCGCCTCAAGTCGGCGACGATCGCTTCACTGGTGGGCACCGGTCTGTGGATGATCGCCAACTGGTTTTTCGCCAGGTTTCTCGATACCCTCTATTTTGAAGGCGCCCAGGCAGCCATGTACGCCCGCTTTGCGGTCTTACCCCTGCTGCTGCTCTGGCTCTTTGTAGGTTGGTCGATCCTGCTCTTTAGCGCGCAGCTGGCCTATGCCGACCAGAACATGGACAAGCTGGTTTGGGACCGGACGCATCCCTACCTTTCGCCCATGTTTTACGAGTCGCTGGCGCTGAAGGTGCTGCTGCGCATCACCCATCAATATTTCAGCCACGGCCGGAGCTCCACCGAGGAGGAACTCTCCGATTATTTCAGCATTCCGGAGAGCGTTATTAACACCGTGGCCGGGGAGCTGGTCAATCTCCAGCTGCTGCACTGCCAGAATGGCGGCGAGATGCGTTATACTCCGGCCAAGCACCCGGCACAGATCCACGTCGCCGACGCCCTGATCGAGCTGCGCAACTTCGACACCGCCTCGCGCCGTCATCGCGGCGTCGATCATCTCGTCCGCCAGGTGATGGGTCATGCCGACGACTCGATGAAGTCGAGTTGGAAGGAGATGACCATCCAGGATTTGCTCGACATGCTGCCCCAGGAATAATCCGCCAAAGACCTCACACTGCTGCCTGTTTCGCTCCGCACCGGAAAACCTGCACCATCTGACATGCAAACGTGTTCATATTCATCCATGCCGGAGGCTCTATGCGCAAGACGGCCAAAGGAATCGCCCTGGCGCTGCTCTGGGCGGGCGTGCCATCGGCGGGCGCTCAGATTGTCCTCTCTGAGATCATGTTCAATCCCGCCGGCAACGAGCGCTACGACGAGTTCATCGAATTGTACAATCTCTCCACCACGGATTCCATTGACCTGCATGGCTGGCTGATTTCGGACAGCAGCGGCTGGAACCGCATCATGGCGGGACCCTCCGGTCGCAGCCGGCTGGCGCCGCAGCGTTACGCCCTCCTCCTCGTACCAGGCTATTTCACCAACTCTACATTCTACGCCGGCCTGATTCCGGAAGAAACCCTGGTTCTGACCATCGACAAATCCCAGTTTGGCAGTTACGGCCTCAACAATTCCCGTTCCGAGCGGGTCTCGGTGCACTGTCCCGACTCGACAATGGTGGATGCGCATGCTTATACGGTGCCTCACGATGAGGGTTTTTCAGAGGAAAAGCTGCGTCTGGACCTGGGCGAGGCCACCGGCAACTGGGGAGAGAGCCTGGTGCTGCACGGCACGCCGGGCTTTGCCAACAGCGCCGCACCGGTGCCCACCGACACCAGCCGCGCGGAGATGGTGATCAACGAGATCATGGCCAATCCGGCCGCCGGCGAGCCGGAATGGATCGAGTGCTACAATGCGGGGCGAGATACCGCGCGCCTTACCGGTTGGCGGCTGAGCGATGCCGATACGCTCGAGAAACGGCTGCTGGCGAAAGCGCCGGTTGCGATCGCGCCGCATAGCTATCTGGTGCTGACCGGGGAGGAGGGTCTGTTGGCGCAGCTGCCGGCAGCCGGCTGTACCGCGGTAGTCATGGCCAGTTGGCCGGGGCTGAACAGCAGCAGTGAGGGGATCGTGCTCTACGATGGTCTGGGCCGCCGCGTGGACGAGGTATGGTACGCGGCCGAGTGGGGCGGGGCGCGCGGCATCTCGCTGGAGCGGCTGAGTCCCCTGGTGGCCGCCGCGGTACGCAGCAACTGGGGCTCCTGCGCCGATCCTTTAGGCCACACCGCGGGGCGGGCCAACAGCCTACTGGTCGGCCGCCTGCCGGCGGAGGCGGCGATCGCCGTCAGCCCGAATCCCTTCTCCCCGGACGGCGACGGTTTCGAGGACCATCAGGCGATCAGCCTGACGCTGCCGGCGCGCACCGCGCGCATCAATCTGCGCATTTTTGACGGCGCCGGCCGGCAGGTGCGCTTCCTCTGTAATTATGAGCCCAGCGGTAGCCGCAAGACCGTCTTCTGGGACGGCCTCGATGATGAGGGGAGGCGTTGCCGGATCGGGATCTACATCCTCTACCTCGAGGCCTTTGAGGAATCGACGGAAGCTTTCATGCGGGTGAAAAAGGCCTGCGTCCTAGCCGGCCGACTGTAACGGGATCTGGCCTGCGCCCCCAAAACTCTCATGCCTACCCTGATCCGCACTCCCAAAAATCTCGCGTGCACCCGGATCCGCGCGAAACCAATTACTCCCGCGTTCCCCGCAAAGCCCGGCCGTAGGTCTCGAGGGCACGGATGCGCGCCGCCGCGTGCGGCACCATGGGTTTGGGATAGGTCTGCGTATCCACCTCCGGCACCCAGCGGCGGATATAGGTCCGCTGCGGATCGAATTTGGCGGCCTGGATCTCGGGATTGAAAACGCGGAAGTAGGGAGCGGCATCACAGCCGCAGCCGGCGGCCCACTGCCAGTTGCCGTTGTTGGCGGCAAGGTCGTAATCAAGCAGCTTTTCCGCGAAGTAGCGTTCGCCCCAGAGCCAGGGTAGGAGGAGATGCTTACAGAGAAAACTGGCGGTGATCATGCGCACGCGGTTGTGCATGAAGCCGGTGGCGTTGAGTTCGCGCATGCCGGCATCGACGATGGGATACCCGGTCTCGCCGGCGCACCAGCGGGCGAAATCGCCGCGATCCTCGCGCCAGGGGATGGCGGCATATTGCGGCTTGAAGGGCTGATCCACAACATGCGAAAAATGGGCGAGGATCGACATGAAGAACTCACGCCAAATCAGCTCCTGCAGCCAGGTCGGGCTGAGAGCGCGGCCGAGGGCGGCCAGCCGGCGGATCGAGATGGTGCCGAAGCGGAGATGAACCGAGAGCCGGGTGGTGCCGGCCACCGCGGGCAGGTCACGGGTGCGGTCGTAGGAGCG
>Ga0116185_1005313_pt1 | contig 10167 bp, 6 predicted proteins | sample AD_JPNNA7_MetaG_FD_89754 | JGI IMG/M metagenome (GOLD analysis project Ga0116185, IMG submission 89754) | Active sludge microbial communities of municipal wastewater-treating anaerobic digesters from Japan - AD_JPNNA7_MetaG | ecosystem: Engineered > Bioreactor > Anaerobic > Digestate | place... | reverse complement strand
AAATGTTATATGAACAATCCCATTTAGCTCAATAAAGACAGTCATAAGGAAGAATTTTTAAGAAATAATTATTTGTCCGTTAAATTATCTTTGTTTTTATGTCCTATATCGGATTTGAGATTTTGAAGTAATAAGCATTGATAATGATTACATTAAAATCATTTTTTTTTATATTTGCCCACAATTGTTAAAGTTTGATATTTTTCTATCATTATTTTTCTCTTGAATTAAAAACAATTCGGAATCATAGTATGATTGATGGCAAAAATATACTTTAAATTCTTTAACAAAGTTGAATAAAAGAATCATACTGTTTTATATTATAAGCAATAAACAAAATAAAAAAGGTTAGCAAAATGAAAAAGATCGGAATTCTGTTCGGGCAGGAGAATACTTTTCCGCCTGCTTTCGTTGAAAGAGTAAACAGCAAAAAAGAAAATGGAATTGTAGCTGAGTTAGCTAACATTAATAAAGTTATTCAAGGTGAGCCGCTTGGTTATGATGTTTTGATAGATAGAATTTCTCAGGATGTTCCGTTCTATCGTGGAATGTTAAAGAACGCAGCAATAACCGGTACTGCAGTAATTAATAATCCTTTCTGGTGGAGTGCTGATGATAAATTTTTTAATAATGCATTAGCAACACAAATCGGAGTTGCAGTTCCTAAAACTGTTATACTTCCATCTAATCAACATCCACCGGATACAAATGAAAGATCATTCCGTAATTTGGCATATCCGTTAGATTGGAAAGGGATATTTGAGTATGTTGGATTTCCGGCTTACTTTAAACCATTTGCCGGCGGCGGATGGAAAAATGTTTATAAACTGAACAGCCCGGATGAATTTTTAAAGCATATAATGAAACCGGACAACTTGTAATGATGCTTCAGGAAGAAATTGTTTTTACTGAATATTTCAGATGTTACTCACTTGACAGACAGGATGTTCATATTATGCAGTACGATCCAAAACAGCCGCATCATCTGCGTTATGTAAGAAATCCAAAACCAATTGAGAAAAAATTATTGGATAAAATACACGATGGAGTTATTGCATTAAACAAAGCTTTGGGATATGATTTTAATACGGTTGAATTTGCAGTAAGAGACGGAATTCCTTATGCAATTGACTTCTGTAATCCTGCTCCTGATGCTGATGTAAATTCAGTTGGTCAGGAAAATTTTGATTGGATTGTTGAAGCAGCAGCAAATATGGCAATCAAAAGAGCAAAAGCTCATAAACCGGGACAAAATAATTTAACCTGGGGAACTTTTATCACATCATTTGCAAATAATAAACCATTGAAATAAGAAAGAAGAGTTGATATGACAGAGGCTGGTTTATTTACACTTGGTGTTGAAGAAGAATTTCAGATTGTTGATCCGGTTACACGTGAATTAAAATCTCACATTCAGCAGATTCTTGAAGACGGCAAGATTATACTTAAAGAAAATGTTAAAGCAGAGATGCATCAGTCGGTTGTAGAAGTTGGAACTGATATTTGTCGTGATGTAAAAGATGCCCGGGAACAAGTAACAAAACTCAGAACTGATCTTGCAAAACTTGCAAGGAAAAGCGGATTAAGAATTGCAGCGGCAGGCACACATCCGTTTTCCCACTGGAAAGATCAGAAGATAACCGAACATCCGCGTTACAAAGTAATTATTGATGATATGCAGCAGGTTGCACGTGCTAATCTGATTTTCGGATTACATGTTCATGTTGGTGTTGAAGATCGTGAAGTGGCAATTCATATTATGAATGCTGCAAGATATTTTTTACCGCACATTTTTGCTTTGTCAACTAATTCACCATTCTGGATCGGAAGAAATACAGGATTTAAATCATACAGAAGTAAAGTATTTGATAGATTCCCCCGAACCGGGATTCCGGATTTTTTTAATGGTGTATCTGAGTATGATAAATTTGTTGATTTATTAATTAAAACCGGATGTATTGATAACGCAAAAAAAATCTGGTGGGATATTCGCGTTCATCCGGTATTTAAAACTCTGGAATTCCGTGTTTGCGATGTACCTATGCGTGTTGATGAAACCATCGCATTAACAGCAATAATTCAGGCAATTGTTGCAAAGCTTCATAAACTGATAAAACAAAATCTGGGATTCCGCTTATACCGCAGAGCGCTGATTGCAGAAAATAAATGGCGTGCAGCTCGTTATGGTATTCACAGTAAATTAATTGATTTCGGTAAAAAAGAAGAAGTTGAGTTCAGCAAACTCGCTGATGAATTACTTGAATTTATAGATGATGTAGTAGATGAACTTGGTTCAAGAGAAGAAGTGGATTATATACATAAAATTCTGGAGATGGGAACCGGTGCTGACAGACAACTGGCTGTTTGGGATCAGTCCCGTGATACAAAAAATGTAGTTGACTATATTATTGAAGAAACTCATAAAGGATTAAACATTTAATTCTTTACTTCAATTCTGATGCAAGGGAAAGGAAGTTTTATTTTAATATGAACAAACCACAAATAAAAGTTGCAACTATAGATCTTTATAACAACGAACGAAACGAAGGAATGCGCTGCATAAAAGAAATTGTTTCAGATGTTGGCAGAAAGAGCTTTAACATTGATTTAAAGTATGCTGTTTTTGAAACGAGATACAAAGGCGATATTCCTGATCTGAGTTATGATATTTTTATTTCCTCCGGCGGGCCGGGCAGTCCGTTTGAAGGTGAAAATCAGCAATGGGATAAAGATTATTTTATACTGCTTGATAAAATCTGGAATCACAATCAAAAATCTGATCAGAAAAAATATATTTTCTTTATCTGTCATTCTTTCCAGATGATGGCAAGATATTTTAAGTTCGGTGAAGTAAATAAAAGATTCATCAATTCATTTGGTGTAATGCCATTTACAAGAACTGAAGATGGGAAAAAGGATCCGATCTTAAAAGACCTTTCAGACCCTTTTTATGCGGCTGATATTCGTCACTGGCAGGTTGTAAATCCGGATAAGAAAAAACTTAACGAATTCGGAGCAAAAATTTTATCGTGGGAAATTCCTGAAAAAGAAAACAAAGATAATCCTGCAATAACTGCTGTCAGGATTTCAAATGAAATAGCCGGCACACAATTCCATCCTGAAGCTGATCCGGAAAGTATGCTGTTCCATTTTAAACAGGATGAAAGAAAGAAATTTATTATCGAACGCTATAACGAAGATAAATACTGGGAGATGATAGGTTTACTTGAACAGCCTGATAAAATAAAATTAACAAGAAAAACAGTTATACCTAATTTTCTGAATAATGCTATAAACGATTTAATCTTAGTTACTGCTTAATATGATTCCTGAAATTAGAAAAAAATTTAACAGTGAGTTTTCTGATCAGTTATATCAGGAATATCTTGATGATCTGAACTCAGTTTTAAAATATCCTACAGATTTCAGAATTTGTGAAACACCGCTTTTTCTTAATCGAGATCTGACAAGCGAACTGATTAAAGCGTGTGATGATATTACAGAGCAGATTCAAAAGGAAGATTTCTTAAAAAGATCTGAAGATGCAATTCCGCAGCATTTGAAAGTACCGAATAATTTTGAGCATCCTTTGTTTTTGCAGTTAGATTTTGCCATCACAAAAACTGATCACAAATATATTCCGAAACTTATTGAGCTTCAGGCATTTCCAACACTGTATGGTTTTCAGGTTTATCTCAGTGATACAATAAAAAAACATTTTGATATACCGGTTGGTTTTAATAATTATTTCAGCGGATTAAATAAAACTACTTACCGCAATTTATTAACTGAATGTATTATTGCTAAACACGATCCGGTAAATGTAATTCTTCTTGAAATAGAACCTGAAAGACAAAAAACAAGAATTGATTTTGCCGCCACAGAAGAACTAACGGGACTTACAACTGTTTGTCTTTCCAAAATCAAAAAAAGAGGTAAGAAATTATTTTATTTAAGAGATGGAAAAGAAACAGAAATTAAACGCATTTACAATCGCGTAATCTTTGATGAACTTGAAAGAAAAAATCTTGAGTTTGAATTTAACTTCAAAGATGAAATCGATGCTGAATGGGCCGGACATCCAAATTGGTTTTTTAAAATAAGTAAATTTTCGTTACCTCAGTTAACAGGTAATTATGTTCCTGAATGTTATTACTTAAATCGGCTTGACAAATATCCGGATAACTTAAATGATTTTGTTTTAAAACCTCTTTTTTCTTTTGCAGGACTCGGAGTTGAGGTTGATGTTACTAAAGAAAAGCTTGATACAATTGAAAACAAAGACAACTATATTTTACAGCAAAAAGTTGAGTATGCGCCATTGATTGATACTCCTGACGGATTTTCAAAAGTTGAAATCCGTATGATGTTTTTATGGCCGGATAAAGATCAAAAACCTATGCTTGTTAATAATCTTATCCGCACAAGCAAAGGCAAAATGATGGGAGTGGATTTTAATAAAAATAAAACCTGGATAGGTTCAAGTATTGCTTATCATCCCTGAAAAAACTTTTTATTCATTTTCCTGACAAATAATTTTAAATCAATTTCACCTGATATTTTATTATATTTCACATCAAATCATTGTAATTCTATTCGATTTAATCAATAAGCATTATGATTACTTATTATTTTCACGTCTCAAAAGAATCAAGAATTAAATATTCATTAGAAGAAAATTTATTTGCTCTGCAAGGTAATCTGATTATTTCAGATTTTTCCACCGCAAGATTGATCTCAGAAAAAATAAATTCTGTCAGACGAGATGAAGGTAAGTTTGATCAGCAGGTAACAGCAGGACAAATAAATGCACTCGGTTTGCTTCACGAAATATTACATCTTCTTATCAGAAAATATGAGGATAACAACAATGAAAATGTTTTTAAAAACAGTATCGATTATTTAAAGAATAATCTGACTGAAACTGAACTTAATAAAACATTATTAAAGTTTATTGAAGAATTCCCGCCGCTTCCGGTTTATCAAAACAAAATAAATGCTGCTGACTATCTGAAAGGGAAAACTGACAATAAGGATAACCGTGAAATAATTCTTGAAGAGTTAATTTTATTAAATCTGGAAAATATAAATCCTGCAACATATCAGCTTAAAGAGCTTTATGATGATCAGAAACTTGCCAATGAAACAAAATACAAAGAAATAATCGAACAAACAGAAGTATTTTTTGAAAATGAAACTAAGATTGGCGGAGTTAACTTAATTTCATTTTTACGCAAACCGATTATTCAAAGTCCTTACAATATTGAAGAACAATTGGATTTTATAAGATCAAACTGGGCAGATTTTATTGATGATTCTGTTTTAACTAAAATACTTTCCGGTAAAGATCTTATTCATGAAGATTACAAATTATTTGTTCAGCATGGCGGCGGTGAAAAAGGAACTCCGCCTGTTCCCTCTTATGAATTTGATTACAAATATTTTGAATCATTAAAATTAAAGCTTGCTGAAGGCAGAAAACTTTCACCTGAAGAATATGAATACTACCAGCTTGAGACAAAACGATTTACTGAAGATCTCGATTGGATGCCGCGTGTTGTAATGATTGCAAAGAATGCTTATGTGTGGCTTTTTCAACTTTCACAAAAATACGGCAGGGAAATAAAAACTCTTGATCAGATTCCTGATGAAGAACTTGACAGACTTGCCCGCTGGAATTTTACAGCTTTATGGTTAATTGGAATCTGGGAACGGAGTTCTGCATCAAGAAAAATAAAACAGATAATGGGAAATCCCGAAGCAGCTTCATCTGCTTATTCTTTATATAATTACGAAATTGCAAATGAGCTTGGCGGTGAATCTGCTTTTGAAAATCTTAAAGTCCGTGCATGGCAGCGCGGAATCAGATTATCAAGCGATATGGTTCCGAATCATACAGGTATTTATTCCAAATGGGTTGTTGATAAACCGGATTATTTTATTCAATCAAGAATCCCGCCCTATCCAAATTATAAATTTACCGGACCAAATCTTTCTGATGATCAGAGAGTTGAAGTAAGAATTGAAGATCAGTATTACTCAAGAACTGATGCTGCGGTTGTTTTCGAACGACTTGATAAATACACCGGAGACCGCATTTATATTTATCACGGCAACGACGGAACAAATATGCCGTGGAATGATACTGCTCAGTTAAATCTAATGAAACCGGAAGTTCGTGAATCACTGATTCAGACAATAATGCACGTAGCACGGAAAACTCCGATTATCAGATTTGATGCAGCAATGACTCTTGCAAAAAAACATTATCAGAGATTATGGTTTCCTATTCCGGGCACCGGAGGAGCAATTCCTTCACGCTCAGATTATGCAATGACGCGCTCTCAGTTTGATGAAATAATGCCTGAGGAATTCTGGCGCGAAGTTGTTGACCGTATTAATGCAGAAATGCCAAACACACTTTTGCTTGCAGAAGCTTTCTGGCTGATGGAAAGTTATTTTGTGCGCACACTTGGAATGCATCGTGTTTACAACAGCGCATTTATGCATATGTTTATGAAAGAGGAAAATGAGAAATATAGATTGTTAATTAAAAATACTTTAGCATTTAATCCGGAAATACTGAAACGCTATGTAAACTTTATGAGTAATCCTGACGAAGAAACTGCGATAAATCAGTTCGGTAAAGGAGATAAATACTTTGGTGTTGCAACAATGCTTGTTACTTTGCCCGGCTTGCCGATGTTTGCACACGGACAGCTTGAAGGTTTTTCTGAAAAATACGGAATGGAGTATAAAAGATCTTATTACACTGAATTCATAGACGAACATTTAGTCTGGCTTCATGAAAAAGAAATTTTTCCTCTTACAAAGAAAAGATATTTATTCAGTCAGGTTACAGATTTTGAATTATACGATTTTATTGATCCGGCCGGAAACTGTAATGAAAATGTTTTTGCCTTTACTAATAAAAACGGAAATGAAACAGTTCTGGTTATTTACAATAACTCATACAGCGAAGCAATCGGTAAAATAAATTACTCATGCGAAAAATCTTACGGAGAAGAAGGAAAAACTAGAACAACTTCCATTGATAAAGAGCTGAACATTTCTTCATTCTACGGGCATTATTACATTTTTAAGAATTATGTTAACCAGCTTGAATACATCGTCTCAGGAACTGAAATAAGCTCAAATGGATTTTCGTTCCACTTGATGGGTTACCAAAGAAAAGTTCTGCTTGAGTTCAGAGAAGTATATGATGTTGATGGCAGATATAAAAAACTTTATGAACATTTAAATGGTCGCGGTGTTGATTCAATCCAAAGGGCAATCGGAGAAATGAACTTGGCACCTTTCCATAATTCGTTAACTCATTTTTCTACATCAATAAAATTCAGCAGACTTTTATTAGCACTGGATTATAGCAACAATGATGAAGTTGAGATCCCGAAATTTGACGATGAATTATTAAACATAATAAATACTCTCGAGCAGGTCTCACAGAAAACTATTATTAAAGATATTCTGCTAAACTCAATCCAAACTGACGTGTTGAATATAAACCAGTTTAATAATCTGACAAAAGAAATTTTATCATATGCTCGTCCGCCTAAATGGATGAATGAATTGATTTCAATCTTACACGACAAAAATGACACGGAAAGGAAAAGAAATTTATCTTTTCTATTGTTAAATAAAATTTTGTTTAAGATATTGCAATCAATATCCGATAAAAAAATAAATTATAAGATCTTCGACGAATTGCTGCTTTGGAAACCTCTTCTTGAGATATATGGTTTCCTTAGATTTGATGATCCGGGTAAATATTATGAACTTAGCCGGCTTCTTTACAAAGCCAGCTACAATTTAAATAAGCCTGAAAGTTTATTGAGTGATTTTGTAAATGATGACTTGTCTGGTAAGTTTATTCAGATAAATGAATACCAGGGTACAAAGTTCTTTAATAAAGAAAGAATTGAACTTCTGCTAAAATGGGTTTTATTTAATTCAGTTTTTGATGGCGGACTCGATTATAAAGAAGTTACCAAAAAATTATTTACTGAATCATTAAAGAATACTTTTGCAAATTATAAGGATATTTCAGATAGAATAAATAAAAGTGAATATAAAATTGATAATATTTTAGCATCGCAGACTTTAACCAAGGCAAAGGTGCTTAAGAAAAAGACTGAAATTAAAACTGACAAAAAATCAAAAACTAAAACCGGGATTAAGGATAAGAACAAATCAGTTACTTCGAAGAAAAAGATAACTGATACCAAAACGAAAAAATCCAAATCAAAAATTAAAAAAACATCAAAAACAGGAGAGAAAAAAACGAAATCAAAAAAAACATAAAATAAAAAGGAGACAAAACGATGGTAAAGACAATGAAATTTATGGTATTATTATTAATACTTATAAGTATTTCAAGCTTTGCTCAATTTAACTTCAGGGTAGCATTTCCTAATCTATCCTTTTCAAACCCATTAGATTTACAAAACTCAGGTGATGGAACGAACAGAATATTTGTCGTTGAACAGGCAGGACGAATACGTGTATTTCCGAATGATGAAAATGTTCAATCAACAAAATTATTTCTTGATATTACTGATCGTGTAACATCAGGTGGTGAAACTGGTCTGCTTGGTTTAGCATTTCATCCTAACTATGAATCTAATGGATATTTCTATGTGAATTATACAGCACCAAATCCTCTGAGAACAGTGATCTCAAGATTTAAAGTTTCATCAACAAATCCAGACTCGGCAGATAAAAATTCTGAGCAAATTCTTCTTACATATAATCAGCCATATTCAAATCATAACGGCGGATGTCTTGTATTTGGACCTGATGGATATTTATATATTACTTCAGGTGACGGCGGCTCAGGCGGTGATCCACAAAACAATGCTCAAAATATTACTAAACTCTTAGGTAAAATTTTAAGAATAGATGTTAATAATCCGCAAGCACCGCTTAATTATGGAATACCTTCTGATAATCCTTTTGCTGATAGCACTAATGCCAATATCCGGAAAGAAATTTATACCTGGGGAATGCGAAATCCCTGGAGAATTAGTTTTGATCCGGTTACTGATAGTTTATGGTGCGGAGATGTTGGACAAGATAATTGGGAAGAAATTGATATAATTAAAAAAGGAAAGAATTACGGATGGAGATGTTATGAAGGAAATCATGCTTATAATTCAAGCGGCTGTAACGGAACTTATGAATTTCCTATCTGGGAATATTCTCATTCTTTAGGTAATTCAATTACAGGCGGATATGTTTACCGCGGCGACAATGTTCCTGAATTGTATGGTAAGTATATCTATGGAGATTATGTAAGCAAAAGAGTTTGGGCACTTGAATATGACGGAATAAATACGACCAATACACAAATTACTACTGCTGCCGGTTCAATTTCTTCTTTTGGAGTTGATGAAAGCAATGAATTGTATCTTTTATCATTTAACGGAAAAATTTATTCTTTTATTCCGACTCTTGTGCCGGTTGAATTAACCTCATTTACTGCAACTGTTGTTGAAGGAAAAGTCAGACTTAATTGGTTTACATCTACCGAGACAAATAATGCGGGATTTGTTATTGAAAGAGCTTCAGATGTTACAGAATTTAAAGAACTTGTTTTTATCGGTGGTAATGGAACTACAACTGAGAAAAATGAATACACCTATCTTGATGAATCAGTTAAGTCAGGTATTTATCATTATCGGTTAAAACAAATAAACTACGATGGGTCTTATGAATATTTGAAAACAGTTTCGGTTGATCTGGGTATGCCCGATGGTTTTATGCTTGGACAGAATTATCCTAATCCGTTTAACCCGACTACTACTATTGAATTTCAAATACCGGTTTCTGGATTCGTATCATTAAAAATTTATGATGTGCTGGGAAATGAAGTAAAGGCATTGTTAAATGAACAAAAGAAAGCAGGATTTTATTACATAAAATTTGATGCATCTGATTTAATAAGCGGAATTTATTTTTATAAACTCTCTTTTGAAAAATTCAGTGCTACAAGAAAAATGACAGTTCTAAAATAACTTTTCTCTGACAAACCCAATTTCTCAAAGAAATTGGGTTTGTTTTATTAAACTTTAATTAAAAAACAAATTTACTCGTTCTGACCGAACAGGAGTTCGGTCACTACAATGTCTTACTACAACAGCCTGCTTT
>Ga0116185_1005301_pt1 | contig 10192 bp, 9 predicted proteins | sample AD_JPNNA7_MetaG_FD_89754 | JGI IMG/M metagenome (GOLD analysis project Ga0116185, IMG submission 89754) | Active sludge microbial communities of municipal wastewater-treating anaerobic digesters from Japan - AD_JPNNA7_MetaG | ecosystem: Engineered > Bioreactor > Anaerobic > Digestate | place... | reverse complement strand
CCGCCACCCAGTCCTCGATGACGACATGATAACGGTCTCCTCCGCTCTCGCCGAAGCCGTGCATATCCATGGCGAGCGCGGCTATGCCCTTGCCTGCGAGGAATTCGCAGAACTCGAAAAGGTTTTCTTTGAAATCCATGGCCCCGTGGCACATGATGAGGGCTGGGCAGTCTCCGTGTGCATCGGGAAGAAAGAGTACGGAGGCTATCTTTTCCCCCAGGGAGGTGAATGACAAGCTCTCTCTCACTGTCCTCATACCATTAACCGCAATGTTACCGTATATAACACGTTGACCGGCGGAAGGCTGCAGGTGTTTCCTCGATGTCAGAGAAGCAATAAAACCGCCGGAGGGCCTTTCCTCGCGCTCGGATCAGACAGAGCGTGACGAGGCTGCGACCTTGGCAGTCGAGTTTATGTACGTCCTTATGCTGTCGACGATGGTCTGCCACGTCCACGTGCGTTTCGCATCGTCCATCTCGAGCAGGGTCAGGCGGAAGCCCTTCTTGCTGCAGCAGAACCCGGTCAGAGGCACGACGCAGATGCCCGTGGCCCCCAGGAGATAGTAGACGAAGCGCTTGTCGACCTCGACGCCCTTTACCTTGTCTTCAATGAACTTCCGCACCTTCGGGTCGGGTATGGGAAGGGTCTGCCGGTCGTTGAGCACGTGGTCTTCGAAAAGCACGGTCATATAGAAGGCGCCCTGGGGCTTGTTCACGATGACGCCGTCGATGTTCGAGAAGAACTTCCACGCCTCCTCGGCGCGGGCAGCGTACATGGCCCGCCGCCTCTGGAGATTTTCCTGATAGCGCGGGTCGCCCAGGATGTGGGGGATGGCGAACTGGGGGAGGCTCGTGGAGCACACCTCGAGCATCTTGGCATTGATGAGGCTCTTCATGTACCGCTTGAAGTTGAGCTTGTCCTGGTTGAAGACCTCGATCCAGCCGCAGCGGGAGCCCGGCCAGGGGACCTCCTTCGAGATGCCCCGCAAGGCAATCCCGGGGATCTCTTCGATGACCTCGCTCAACGATGCTGTCTTATGGGTGTCATAGACGAGGTTTCCGTAGATTTCGTCGCAGATCATGAATACCTTGTAGCGGCGCGCGATATCGACCATCTCTTCGAGCACTTCCCGGGGATAGACCGCGCCTGTCGGGTTGTCCGGATTGATGAGGAGGATGCCGGCGATCGAGTCGTTGTACCTGATCTTGCTCTCGAGGTCGTCGAGATCGGGCATCCAGTTGTTCTTGGGATCGAGCTCATAGGTGAGGTGGTCGTATCCCGAGTGGGCGGCTTCGGCGGATGAGTGCGTCGAATAAGCGGGCGAGGGGCCGATGACCCGCGCCTCTCTCTTCATGAAGTTGAAGACCTTGGCCACGGCATCGCCCAGGCCGTTGAAGAAGACGATGTCGTCCTTCGTGATCTGGTAGCCGCCCCGCTTGTTCACCTCCTGGGCGAGGAATTCACGGGTCGCAGGCACGCCCTGGGTGGCCACATATGCGTATGACCTGTCATCGGATACCAATCGGACGACGATATCCTTGATCCATTGGGGGAGCTTCTCTCCCTTCTGGATGGGGTCGCCGATGTTCTCCCAGGTGATCTCTACACCGAGCTTTTTCAAGGCATCAGCTACGGCGACGATCTCCCGGATCTCATAGGTAAGCTGTTCCGAGCCCTCGTGAACGATGTCTCTCCTCATGTCACTCACTCCCGAATAGATCGCCTTCATCATGATCCCCAAATCGTAAGCAGCGATTGTAGTGATTAATAGTCAAATTGCCCGGCGAATGCAAATTCTTTCTCGCTTAAATGTATTCATCGGATATCGGTCGGGCATGCGCATTGATCTTACTTGATAACCGGGATCACGAGGCTTTTGGGGGCTTCGATTGCGGGATTGTCCGAAGACGATCCTGTTACGAGATCGCCCTTTTCCGCCGTTGAAGCCTCATCCCAGGGCGCCAGCTTGAGGAAGACGCTCACGCAATCGGGGCAAAGCTGGCTGCCGCTCGCTTCCCTGATGATCTGGAGCGCCTTGCCCATTTCCATGCCCTTGCGGTAGGGCCGGTCGCTCGTGAGGGCGTGATAGGTATCGCCGACTGCGGTTATCCTCGCCCAGAGCGGTATGCTGTCTCCCTTGAGCCCCTCCGGGTATCCTCTGCCGTCCATGCGCTCGTGGTGGTGGTATACGATGGGGAGAATCCCGGCCATACTGGGAACGGGCCGCAGGATATCGGCCCCGATGACCGGGTGGCGTTTGATGATGGCGAACTCTTCATCGCTGAGCTTTCCCGGCTTGAGCAGTACGCTGTCGACCACCCCGATCTTGCCCAGGTCATGGAGCTTCCCGCCGAGTTTGACGAGCTCGATCTCTTCCCGGCTCATTCCCATTTCCGCGGCCATCCTGGTGGCGATGTACGACACTGCCTCCGAGTGTCCTCTCGTGTATGAATCACGGGCCTCGAGGGCGCAGCACAGGGACGTGATGCTGGCGAGGATGAGCTTCTGTTCGGCCTCGAGGCGTTCCTTCTCCTTGTGCAGGAGGAGGAGCTTGTCCGACAGGAGCTTCTCGACAGTGATCACAAGCTGATCCACGTTGAAAGGCTTGACCAGGTAGGCATCGGCTCCGAGCTGAAGCATCCGCCGCATGATGGGACGGTCGTTGTTGGCGCTCAAGACCACGAAGGGAATGGATGCAAGAACAGGGTCCGAGTGTACGTTTCTGCAGAATTCCTCGCCGTTCATCACCGGCATGTCGATATCGCTCAGGATGAGGTCGGGCCTCACCCCGTTCTTGAGGAGGTTGAGGCCGGCCTGTCCGTTCTCTGCCTTCACCACCTCAAATCCGACTTCTTTGAGCCCTCTTTCGACCAGGGTCCTTACGGTCAGGGAATCGTCCACCACGAGGATGAGGCGTCCCCGCTGGAACGTGGTCTTCTGCAGTACGGTCTCGATGGTCTCGATGAGAGAGTCCTTTGCCTGCGACTTGCTGATGTACGTTGAGGCACCTGCCTTGTATCCTCTCTGGATGTCCTTCTCACTGTCAAGGGAGCTCAGGATGACGATGGGAATCTGCCGGGTCTTGGGGTTCGACTTGAGCCTCCTGCAGAGCTCGATCCCGTCCATGAAGGGCATCTCGATATCCGTAATGATCAGATCGAACTCCCTGGCGAGAGCCATATTGAACGCCTGCCGGCCGTTCTCTGCCTGTACCGCATTGACTCCGGACCTCAAGAGCTCTTTTGAAAGGACGCTTCTCACCACTGCAGAATCATCCACAATGAGTACCCGCAAATCTTTGAGAAGGTGCAACGAGTTCATCATCCCTGTGAGTCAGTCCTCAACGGCCCGAGTTCGTTGTCAGGCTCTCACATCCTCATCGTCCCGCTTCAGGAAATAATTTAATGAAAAGTACATCTTATAAAGGGAAGGTGTCAGTTTTCCTTATCGCTGGCGCAGCTTTCGGTCAGCGTCTCATACTTGTCCGGTACACCCACGGGAATGGGTCTTTTGAGGCTGCTGGTCCATGCCTTGTAGACGGAATGAACGAGGGTGGCGAGCGGGATCGCGAAGACGAGGCCCCAGAACCCCCACAGGCCGCCGAATACGAGTATTGCCACGATGATGGCGACCGGATGGAGATTTACCACCTCGGAGAGGAGCAGAGGCGCGATCAGGTTCCCGTCGAGGGCGTGAATGATGGCATAGGCTGCGAGGACATAGAAGAGATGCAGGTCCATGCCCCACTGAAAAAACGCAATGAGGGTGATGGGGACGACCATTACGGCGGCACCGATATAGGGAATCAGCACGGCAAGGCCCACAAGAAGGGACAGGACCATGGAGAACCTCAGGCCTATGAAGAAGAACGTGATGTACGTTGCTGCCCAGACGAGGATGATCTCCCAGATCTTTCCCCTGATGTAGTTGGAGATCTGCTGGTTCACCTCGGCCCATACCCGTGCCGTAAGGGTGCGATGCTCGGGGAGGAGGGTGCTCAGCCATTCGAAGATCAGCTCCTTGTCCTTGAGGAAGAAGAACACGAGGAAGGGGACGAGGACGAGGTAGACGAGTATTTCTATGATGCCCCGGACAGAGGAGATCGATAGAGAGAGGATATACTGCCCGAGGTCGGCGATATGGGAATCCATGCGGACGATGAGCTGGTTCATGCGTTCGTGGGAGATGATCTGGGGGTATTTCTCCGGAAGGAGCATGAGATGCTGCTGTCCCTTTGCCATCATGTTGGGAAACTCCTGGATAAACTGGGAGATCTGGTACGAGATCAGAGGGAACAGGCCTATGACGAGCGTGGCTACCAGAGCGACGAAGGAAACGAACACGATGACGACGCCTGCATTCCGGGGTATGCGGAAGAGCTGAAGCCAGTTCACGAATCCGTCGAGGAGATAGGCGATGATCATCGCCACGAACACCGGGATCAGCATGTGTCCGAACATCAGTATTGCGAAAAGCCCTAAAATGAGGAGGAATACGAGGATTATCACCTGAGGATCGGAAAAATACTTTTTAAACCAGCTTTGGATCAACTTTTTCATGATGCCCCATACTATCTGAAATTATTTTTCTGGCAACTGGAAAGAATATCGACCAGGTCAATCCCTAAGTTGAATTTTCCAGGTCTGACAAAGGAAGTTTCCCAATATAACAGGCAGAATACGGGAGAAAGGGCAGGGTTTGAAGACAGGGGTTCGAAGGACTGATCATCCTTCGAACCCCGGAGGAATCGATCTTATTTGCCGCCGAGCATTTCCTTTTTGAGACTGTCTTGAGCGGGCTTATCGCCGATCCAAATACCAAAGAGGGCTTTCTTGAATTCTATGCCGGGAACCGTGGACTTGGCGACACCGTTCTTCATGACTTCCACTCCCTTGCCGGGAACATACGCAAGCTCATATACGTCGCCCTTTTTTATGGGCTCCTTGAAAACATTTATGAAGTTTTCTATCTGGCTCTTGATGGGGGCAATGTTTCCATTCGTGGATTTCTGGAAACCTTCCCTGACGCTCTCCTCCATCTTGGCGCTGGTGATGAGCCCGGAGGTGATGATGAGCCTTACGGCCTGGGGCTCATCGGCATTGAGGATGGCCTGGGCATTGTTGTTCTTCTGTGGAAGGAACAGTCCCACCACATAAACTTTCATCATGTACTTCGATCGTGCTCCGGCACCGTTCAAGACCAGAGTTTTGCCTGCCGCGCTGATGGACTCGGGCACGTTCACCCCGCCAATTTCAACGGCATACAGAGAAGTAGCCAGAAACAGTGAAACCAGAAGAATCCCTAAACACTTTTTTAGCATGATTACCTCCTCATATCTGAAATTATTGTCGCTTATGAACTAAGCGCTTGTTCTAAAAGTTACGTACAAACCATGTGGACAATGACAATCCTCTAGCATGGTTTTCGGGAAAAAGGAATAAAAAGAAATTTGACGGTTATCTCCCGCAGCACTTCTTGTATTTCATGCCGCTGCCGCAGGGGCAGGGCTCGTTCCTTCCGATTTTCTCTTCGGCACGGACCACCTGCTTCTGGGGGACGATCTTTCCCTGGTTGAAATACCATCTCCCGTCCTCCCTGACAAATTCCGCCATCTCGTGGTGAACGGTCCGTGTGCCCTTGTAGCGGTAGTTGACGATGAATTCGACCGTGCCTTCGCTTTCTTCGGGACCGCCCTTTTCCGTGGACAGGATCTCGATTCCGTCCCACTCGGACTTCTCGGCCCAGCGTTTCGTTCCTTTCAGATCGTAGTCGCCCCTCTGGTTCGGATGCGTGGATTCGAGGAGGTAATCGAGCTCTACCTTCACATATGCGCTGTAGCGCGACCGCATCAACTGCTCTGCCGTCTGGGCAGGCTTCCCGCCTTTGATCAGAGGTTCGCAGCACTCCGAATACTCGAGCTTGGAACCGCACGGACATAAACTCATACGATGCTCCTTCGCAGTATATCTATAACGATCAATCTCTTATATTCCCATACGTCCGGCCCTCGTCACACGGCAGCCCGCATAGCAGGAAGCCGCATCATTCGAGCTGGGACGAATCATCGACACCGAGGGTCTCGTAGATCTTCAGTGTGGCCTTTGCATTGTTGAGGGTATAGAAATGGATGCCCCGGACATGATTCTCTATGAGATCGCGCACCTGCTCCGTGGCCCAATGGACGCCGACCCTCTCGACGGATTCGTCGCTGCCTGCCCGCTGGACAGCCCTGATGAGCGCGGCAGGGAATCTCGCCCCGGCAGCGAGCTCGGACATGCGGAGCATGCCGCCCCTGGAGATGATGGGCATGATCCCGGCGATGATGGGAACGTGTATCCCCGCAAGCTCGCAGCGGTCGCGGAAATCATAGAAGTCGCGGTTGTCGAAGAAGAGCTGGGTGATGATGTAGTCTGCTCCTGCATCCACCTTCTGTTTGAGGTAATCGATCTCGAGGAGCCGGTTCGGCGTCTGGGGGTGGCCTTCCGGGAAGCCGGCGACGCCGACGCACATGTGCGGGAATTTGTCCTTGATGAAGCCGACGAGGTCTGCCGCATGGGGGAAATCGCGTGAGCCGCCCTGCAGGCTCCCCATACCCAGGGGCGGGTCTCCCCGAAGGGCCAGGATGTTGTGGATGCCCTCACTGTCGTACCGCTTAAGGTTGGCCAGCGTCTCTTCCCTGCCCGTCTCCACGCACGTGAGGTGGGAAACCACGGTGAGGTCGGTCTCCTTCTTGATCCGGACGACGAGATTATGGGTGTTCTCCCGCGTCGATCCGCCGGCTCCGTAGGTCACGCTCACCCAGGAGGGTTTGAGCCGGGTAAGATCGGCAATGGTGAGAAAGAGCTTCTCCCACCCCCCCGAGGTTTTCGGGGGGAAGAACTCAAAGCTGAAGGTAGCTCTCTTCTCCTTGAAAATGTCCCGTACCAGCATGTCTGCCTCGACACAGGCATGCGTCTCCCATGCCTGAATCTTAGATAGCTAATTGAATTCGGTTTCAATTGCAAGAGGTTCGTTTATGAGGCGAGGGGCTGGATGATGAGGTCGAGGAGCCGCGCGTATTTTGAGGGGATCTCGAATTTCCTGTCCCGGATGAGGTCGTTTGCGAGGGCCTTCATCCATTCCTTCGAGACGTGGATTTCCCGGCATGTGATGTAGCGGCGCTGCCCTTCGGAGATGATCCCGTAGTCTTCGAGGCGGACGCTGACCGGCTCCGGCTCACCCTTGAGAAGCATCTCGATCTCGATCCTCCGGTCGTGCGAGTCGAGCCTGATGTCGATGATCTTTCCGTATCTGCTTAAGTATTGATCGCCCAAGGCCGTGAGGGTCTTCGAAACGGCCCTGTCCTTGCCCTGTCTTGCGAGGTCCTTGATGATGCCCATCGGCTGGATTCCTTAAGCTGCCTTTTCCCTCAAGTCTTGAGCTGCTTTGTCGCCATGAGGAGAACCATGTACAGAGGCGCAAAAAGCATGGCGCAGTCGGTTTTGCCCTCGGTGAGGATGTACTTGTCCGTCACGTTGTGGATGCTGCTCATCCATTCCTCCAGCCTCTGATTATCCTTTGCCGTGGAGATTATCTCCCTGAAGAGCCGGATTCCCGAGCTTATGATCGACGCCCTGTCGTCATCTCCGAAGCTCTTGAAAACGCGGTCGCCTGTCCTGTGCATGAGGGAGGCGGCATCGATCAGGGAGTCATCCTCCCGGAGATTGTACAGCATGGGCACCGAACAGGCGGCCATGAAGCAGGCGCTCACCGAGCATGCCTCGATCGACAGGGCTCCCGGTTCCGGGACCTGGTCCGCTCCGGCCAGGATCTGCTCCCCTATCGTGGCGAGAATGACCGGGAGCGCTTCATTGAGGCTGTTCACAGGCCTCGCGTCGCAGCCGATGAGAATCCTGTCGGCGAGCCGGATGGCGCTTTCGGAGTATGTCTTCTGTCTATCCATAAATATCATCGGTTCCCTGTGCCGGGGTGTCCGGCAGGTTTCTCAAAGACGCTTCTCATTCATAGCCGTTCGGGTTTTTCGACTGCCATCTCCATGTATCCGAGCACATCTCATCGATCCCGCGGGTCGCCTTCCACCCGAGCTCTTCGTATGCTTTCGAAGGGTCCGCATAGCAGGCGGCGATATCTCCGGGCCGTCTGGCCGTGAACTTATAGGGGACCTTCCTCCCCGATCCTTTCTCGAAGGCTTCGATCATCTCGAGGACGCTGTACCCGCGGCCCGTCCCCAGGTTGTACGTAACGACGCCGGGCTTCTGCTGAAGCTTCCTGAGGGCATGAATGTGGCCGACGGCCAGATCGACCACGTGGATGTAATCTCTCACGCCGGTTCCGTCACGAGTCGGGTAGTCGTTTCCGAAAACCGAAAGCTCGGCGCGCTTGCCGATGGCGACCTGGGAAATGAAGGGCATCAGGTTGTTGGGAATGTCGTTCGGATCCTCCCCGATGAGACCGCTTCCGTGCGCTCCTACCGGGTTGAAGTACCGGAGCAGAGCGATGTTCCATCCGGAGTCCGATGCATGAAGATCGCGGAGGATTTCCTCGATCATGAGCTTCGACCGTCCGTAGGGATTGGTGGCGCCTAAGGGAAAATCCTCCCTGATGGGCACGTTCTCGGGATCGCCGTATACGGTCGCAGACGAGCTGAAGACGATGTTCCTGACGCCGTGCTCCTTCATCACCTCGCACAGCACGAGGGTCCCCGTGATGTTGTTGTGGTAGTAGCGAAGCGGTATCGCCACCGATTCCCCGACTGCCTTCAGGCCCGCGAAGTGGATTACCGAATCGATGGCATTCCCAGTGAAAACGGATTCCAGCGATGCCCTGTCGAGCAGATCCGTCCGGTAGAAGGCCAGGCTCTTTCCCGTGATCCTTTCGATCCTCCTGAGGGACTCCTCCTTCGAGTTGGACAGGTTGTCCACAACGACGACCCCGTATCCGGCGTCGAGGAGTTCCACGCAGGTGTGGCTCCCTATATATCCTGCTCCTCCGGTGACCAGTATATTCATGCGCTCTTCCTTTGACCGTACGACCCTGTTTTCTCCTTCAAGGAGGTTATTTCTTCTCACACATTTTAGCCCTCAAGTCAAAGAGTAGGGTAATGTTTGCACTTTTCAAATCGAGCGAGCAGCCGGGGAAAAGATGCTCGGGACCTTGGACGGGGGTCGTCGGGAACGGGAAAACCGGAGGTGCTTCCTACTTGGAGGAGACCTTCTTCACGGTTCCGGTACCGGGTAGCATGCCGATGAAGTCAACGAGAATGCGTGCGCTTTCGACCAGCACCCCATCGTCCTGGGCCTTGATCTTGATGTCGTTCTTTTCCTTGTCCTCGTCTTCATCCGTGAGCGCTTCGACGTTCTTCAGGAGAGGTTTTCCCTTGGCCTTCCTCAAGGCGTTCTCCAGCTCCAGACGCTTCTTGCGGACCTGCTGCTGCTCCTGCATGCGGACGCTGAGATTGAGGGAGATCTCTGTCTTCGAGCGTATCTTCGCCGTGAGTTCGAGCATCTCCTTTAAGTAGGTGTAATCGGGATCGGAGGCCATGCGTTTCTGGTGAATGTCCCTGAGCTTGGGCAGGTAGGGTCTCAAGTCACTGAAGTCTCTGTGGGGCACTCCCCGTATCGTATCCCACGGCAGTGCCTGCTCCAGGGATCTCTCTCCGATCTTCGTCTTGTCGTAGAGGCTCGGGTATGAGATGTCGGGTACGATTCCGCGATGCTGGGTGCTCGCACCCGATATGCGGTAGAACTTGGCAGAGGTGAGCTTCAGCTGTCCGTAATCGAGGTTCACGAGGCTTTGAACCGTGCCCTTGCCGAAGGTGTCCTCGCCTATGATGATTCCCCGGCCGTAATCCTGGATGGCCCCGGCAAAGATCTCGGATGCCGAAGCGCTCAGCCGGTTGACCACGACAGCAAGAGGCCCGTCCCAATAAATCTGAGGATCGTTATCGTAGATCTTTTCGATCTTGTTGCCCGCATCCCTGATCTGGACGATGGGCCCCTGGTCGATGAACAGCCCGGTCAGCATGTCGGCTTCCTGGAGGGAGCCGCCGCCGTTGTCCCGCAGGTCGATGATGATTCCGTCGACCTTTGCATCCTTGAGCTGGTTGAGCAGGTTCATGACATCCCGGGTCGTGCTCTTGAAATCTTTCTTTCCCGAGTTCAGGGCGTTGAAATCGAGATAAAAGGTCGGGATG
>Ga0116185_1005292_pt1 | contig 10207 bp, 6 predicted proteins | sample AD_JPNNA7_MetaG_FD_89754 | JGI IMG/M metagenome (GOLD analysis project Ga0116185, IMG submission 89754) | Active sludge microbial communities of municipal wastewater-treating anaerobic digesters from Japan - AD_JPNNA7_MetaG | ecosystem: Engineered > Bioreactor > Anaerobic > Digestate | place... | reverse complement strand
TTTTTATAAAAAAGAGAGCAGTCAGATTGCCGATAACAAAATTTCCGGTTACAGGTATTGGCTGGATGATGATTTCAGTAATGCAGTATATGTTTCGATACCAACACCTTCAAAACAACTTGTGCTTCTGGAAAATATAGATTTGACAAAAGTTCCAAAGGGACAACATTCGATTCATTTTCAGTTTCGCGATTTTGCCGGACTATGGAGTGTTGTAACAACCGATATAATCGAAAAACAATCTTTCCCAATAGCCGATTTTAGTTATACTACCGAGGCATCCTGTGATTACACGACTGTTACTTTCAGCAATAAAAGTATAGACGGAGACAGTTATTATTGGGATTTTGGTGATGGCAGCAATAGCAACATTGCTAATCCGGTCCATACGTATTCCGGCCCCGGTATTTACACTGTAAGCCTTACTGTCACCGATGATGTTACTCACGCAAATAATACAAAACAGCTTACAATAACTGTAATTGGTAATACAGGTAATTCTATCAATGTAACGGCTTGCAAAGGCTATCTATCCCCAAGTAAAAATTATTACTTTACATCCTCAGGGACATACAATGACATCATTCCCAACCACTGTGGATGCGACAGCCTTATAACTATAAATCTGACAATCAAAACTGTAAACACTTCTGTTACTTCAAACGGTTCTACCTTGACAGCAAATGCAGCTAACGCTGCCTATCAATGGCTCGATTGTAATAATAATTTTTCAAAAATAGAAGGCGAAACGAACCAGAGTTTCACACCGACAGTTTCAGGTAATTATGCCGTTGAAGTCTCTCAAGACGGATGTATTGATACTTCGGCTTGTTATGGAATAACCATAGTAAGTATTTTTGATAATGTTTTCTCAGATAATATACGCATTTATCCTAACCCGACTTCAGGGAACTTGATGATAGATCTGGGACAACAATTGTCTGAAATATCTGTAGAAATCAACGATATCAACGGAAAAGTTATAAGAACAGAAAAATTTTATAACAGAAGGTTGATTGATATGAGTTTAAATGAACCTGCTGGAATTTACTTTATCAAGTTGGTTTCGGACCATAATATGGCTGTTTTCAGAGTAATAAAGAATTGATAAGCATACTTTATTTTCAAAGAAGGATAAGAAGTAATTATTAAACCCCGATGATAAGTCATCGGGGTTTTAAATCTCGCGGTGCGGACGGGGCTCGAACCCGCGACCCCCGGCGTGACAGGCCGGTATTCTAACCATCTGAACTACCGCACCATGGTTGTTAGCCAAAACTTTGCACTGGCGAATAATGCCATGCAAAATTAACCGAAAAATTTATTATACAAAATAAAATGCTTAATTGAGATTCCTGCTTACCCGACGTAGTTTTAACTAATGCAATATTTACACCCAGCACCAAGCACCCAGCACCATCACACTGCCATCACTCCCTTGAAGTATCCGATAGATTCAGCTATCCCTGCCAGAGGATCTTTCATATCCTTTTCATACTCCAGACTGCACATACCGCTGTATTTAATCTTGCGAAGTGTGGCAACAAACTTAGGTATATCTATCACTCCCCTGCCCATCTCCACAGTTTTGCCGGCCTTTGATGCATCGGATACATCTTTGATGTGGATATCAAAAAGTCGCTTACTATAACGTTCGGCATCAACTGATGGGTCGGCACCGTCGCGGACCGTATGGCCGATATCCAGGCAAATTCCCATCCTTGAATCCATGTCTTTAATATGATTCCATATATCTGTGGCATTCGGGAAAAGCGGATTATCGGGTCCATGATTGTGGATTGCCAGCCTCATATCATAATCCTTCACTTTTTTCTCAACATAAGGCAAAAGCTCATAATTGGGTGCGCCCACTATCATCTTCACTCCTGCATTTTTAGCATATTCAAACGCCCGATCTACTTCCTGCTCGCTTTTCATATAGACAACACCAACAGTATAAACAGTAATTCCTTCCGATTTGAATCTTCCGATAACTGATTTTATCGTTTCCGGTGCTATTCATCGGCAGATAAACGTCCTTCAATGAAAGATTCAAAACATTTACCCGTTTCATTATCTCAATTGCCTTTTCTATTGGCACCTGAGCAAATGTATAACCTGCCATACCTATATTGAACAGATCGGCTTTCTTTTTGCCTGGTACTGCCTGCGCAGCTTCGCTGACAGCTTCCTTTCCGAAAACCGGCACTGCTCCAGCCGCAAGAAGCCCTGCTCCAGTCAGCTTTATAAAATCACGACGTGTATTCATATTTTGATTTTTTAGTACATACTTCTTACTTGTATGAAACTTAAAGATAAATAAAAATCATTTCTTGAAAAACAATTTTAAATAACTTTTTAACTAAATTTTAAAAAAAATTCCAATCCGCTATTTTTAGTTTTTTACAATAAGATCATTATTCAATAGCCTGCAATTATATGTCTGAATAATTGCCAGAAGTTTTTCTTCCATCCTTTTCTGGATATCGAGAAGCTGACCAGCAAGATTATTCTCGAAGTATCTGTCAGTTTTATAGTTGATCAACCTGACAGTTTTATTATCTATCATTTCAAGAACATAGTCGTCCATAAACAAACAGTAAGTGTTTCCTATCGTATTAAATGCAAAAGATTCCGAATCTTTATCGAACACGTTATTGCCGAATGCTATATATTCTTCGTCGTAATTAAGAAAACCAAGTAAAGAAGGCATGATGTCAATCTGCTGGGCTATCCGGTTTTTCATTCCTTTAAGATTACTGTTATGCATATAAAAAGCAACTGGAACGCTGAAATGACCTAAAGTATTCTGATATTCTTTGAAAATTATTTCGTTTGTATGGTCTGCAGTTATTACAAAAAGAGTACTGTCAAACCAGGGCTTTCCCTTTACTTCATCGAAGAATCGCTTTAGAGCATAATCGCTGTATCTTATTGTTTTACAAATAGGTATAGGTCCATCTTCAAATATCTCCTCATACTTTTCAGGTACTTTAAATGGATGATGCGACGAGATAGTAAAAATCGAGGCAATAAAGGGTTGCTTAAAAGAATCGAGTTTCGATGCAAAAAACTGCATAAAGGGTTCATCCCACAAACCCCACATGCCGTCATAATCTTCCTTGCTTCCATGATATTCATTTTTGCCGAAATAATCTTCGAAACCTGCCATTTTCGAGAATGAATCGAAACCCATAGAACCGTTAGGAGCACCATGGAAAAAAGCTGAATAATAACCTTTCTTCCTGAGAAGCGATGGTAAGCCGTTAATCGTATTATTGGCATAGTGCGATATTATATAAGGCGTTTCGAGCGAAGGTAAAGAAGCAAGAATGGAAGGCATGGCATCAATTGATTTATTACCATTTGCCAGACTGACATCAAAGGTCAGACTTTCTGCAAGAAGAGAATCAAGAAACGGAGTATAACCCTTATAACTTCCTCCATCTAGATTTTTATTATAAAATCCTATATATTCTCTTCCAAAACTTTCCAATATAATTATAATTACGTTGAGCTGACAAAAGTTTCCTATAGGGGCAGGTCTGTAATGAGGATTATAAATCTTCACAAGTTGTTCCTCATCAAAAAAATTATAACATACAAGCTCTTTTTTCCCCCATGTGCGTAGAATGCTGAAAGGAGTATTGAGAACTATCCCTACGTTTCGAGGATCGTTAACATATCTTGCGGCATTGCTTATTGTTATTGGACGCGTGGAATGCTTGAAGCCTCCACGGGCAGCACCAACAATAAACAAAATTGTAAGCGGGAAAATAATAAGATTAACTCCAAAATATACAAACTTATTCCTATGAATGGGTTTTTCAAGCTTTACCTTCCCATAAAGATAAACCATCAAAACTACAAGCAAAAGTGTGAAAAGTGTTACCTGCCAGTAATCGGTCATAAATTTAAAAAAGAGCTTCCCAAGATTCTCCTCATTCCTGAATGTACCAAAAACATCGGCTGTTGCCCGCTTCCCTAAAAATCTGTAATAAATACAATCCGCACCGTTCATCGCAAGCATCAGAAAGTTTACAACAAAAAATATCCATTTCGATATCTCCTGATAAACCTTATTATATCTGATATCGAAAGGAATAACCTGCATCAAAATAAAAAGCATGTTATAATAAACAACTGCCGACAGGTCGAACACTACACCTCCACGTAAAGCCGAAAAAAACTCTCTTGTGGTGAGAACAGGAAACATGTCGTGATTAAAAAACCAGAATCCAATCCTCGAAAGAGTAAGAAGAAACATAATCAGAAAAATCCTGTAAATCAGGACTGTGAAGGCGTTTTTGAAAATTAAATTTTTATTCACTCTATTTACTACTTCCATTTTTGACTTAATGCTAAATTGTCTTACCCTGCTCTTTATTCAATGGAATTACAGGGTTAAGAATAAATTTAAAAGGCGAATTTAATTTTTATTCATAAATCAGTAGAAAATATACTTATCTAAAATCTTATTATTTTAAACTTTTCATAAATGCCTGTTTATTATTTTTTATCTTTAGATAATAAAATGTATAAGTAAAACATAAACTATGAACATTATAGGAATAGATATTGGCGGTACCAAATGCTCAGTTTTACTTGGTAAACTTGAAAATGATAATTTGTCAGTTACCGATAAAGAGACGGTCTTAACCAGAGAATATCCAGATCCATATCGGATGATCAATCATCTGCAAACTATGATTGAACGGATAATGAAAAAGAATAATGTCGACCTCGTTTCAGTACAGTCAATCGGCATAAGTTGCGGCGGTCCTCTTGATAATACCCGTGGAATTATACAATCACCGCCAAACCTTCCCGGATGGAATAATATTCCTATAGTAAAATTGTTTGAAGAAAAATTCGGAATACCTGCAGCAATACAGAATGATGCCAACGCATGTGCTCTGGCTGAGTGGCTTATAGGTGCCGGAAAAGGAACTTCCAATATGGTCTTTCTGACTTTCGGCACCGGCATGGGAGCAGGATTGATATTAAACGGCAGGCTTTACTGCGGAACGAACAATAATGCCGGTGAAGTGGGACATATAAGGCTGGCTGAAGATGGTCCTATAGGCTACGGAAAAGCCGGCTCTTTTGAAGGTTTCTGCAGCGGTGGAGGTATTGCCCGACTGGCAAAATCGGTGGTATCCGCACGACTTGCAAAAAATGAAAAAGTAAATTTCTGCCCATCTGTTGAAAAGATTGAAGAAATCGACACAAGAATTGTGACCCAGGCTGCCTTGAACGGCGACCCTGTAGCCAGTGAAATAATTAATACAGCGGCCGAATATTTAGGCAGAGGACTTGCAATATTGATTGACATTCTTAACCCTGAATGCATAATCATTGGAAGCATATATACACGCAACGAATCGCTTTTTAAGCCTGTCGTCGAAAAAGTATTGAAGAAAGAGGCTCTTCCTGAAGCACTTGAGGTATGCAAAATTAAACCGGCTGTACTCGGTGAATCATTAGGTGATTATGCCGCTTTATGTGTGGCAGTTTATAAAGACATGTTTTGAAATAATCAACATCACAGCAATGACACAGACTCGACTGATAATCAGAGATATCCTAATCCACAAAAATCCGTTCTATCCGCGTTATCCGCATGCTATAAATAAAGATTCTAAATAAATTACTCAAACATGAAAAAGGAAAGTTCACATAATAAGAACCATATTTCAAGAAGGAAGTTTATCAACCGTACTCTCGCAGGCACTGCGGCGATTGCTTTATTTCCGGAACTTAAGTTTTACGGCAACAGTCATCTGCAGTCCGACCCATGGCCTGCCAATGCTTCGAAGTTAAGGTTTCACATGATAGCCCAGGCACATATTGACCCTGTGTGGCTCTGGCCATGGTCCGAAGGTGTTTCGGTTGTACATAGCACCTTCCGTTCGGCACTCGATAGAATGAATGAAACGCCAGACTTTTGTTTTACGGCCAGCTCCGCTCAGTTTTTTCAATGGGTCGCCGAAAATGACCCTGCTATGCTTGCCGAAATACGTAAACGCGTCGAAGAAGGACGCTGGAATATAGTCGGAGGCTGGTGGGTTGAACCCGACGTAAATATCCCATGCGGCGAATCACTTGTACGACAGGGGCTCTATGGTCAGCTAACCTTTGAGAAACTTGTAGGCCGCCGTGCAACGGTCGCATTCAATCCCGACTCGTTCGGCCATGCCGGCACCCTGCCACAGATTTTCAAACTGCAGGGAATGGAAAATTACGTTTTTATGAGGCCTCAGCCACATGAGAAATCACTTCCCGCAGATATCTTCCTATGGGAAGGCCCTGATGGAACACAAATACTTAATTACAGAATACCTATTAGTTACAACGATACTGGTCCTGTAAAAAACAGAATAAAGCAGATAATTGCCCAGTTCAAAAACCAGCCGGTAAAAAGCTTTATGTCGTTCTATGGCGCAGGCGACCACGGAGGAGGTGCAACAAAAGAATATATAAACTCCATACTCGAACTCCAGAAAGAAAAAGGAGCCCCCGTAGTAATTTTCAGCACACCTGAACGCTATTTCAAAGAGATAAGGGAAGATAAAACTTTAAACCTGCCAGTTGTTAAGGATGATCTCCAGCATCACGCTGTCGGATGTTATACCGCATGGACAGAAATAAAAAAGCTCAACCGGCAGAGCGAAGAAGCACTTATCACTGCAGAAAAGATTTCCACAATAGGATCGGCAAAATGGGAATTCGATTATCCACATGAAGAATTTACCCGGGCATGGGAAAGAGTATTGTTTCTGCAATTTCACGACAGTCTGGCAGGGACATCTCTCTATGATCATGAGATAACTGTAAGGGAAGGATACGGCAAAGCTCTCGACACAGCCCATCAGGCTGCATATATGGCTCTTCAGAAACTTGAATGGCAAGTTCCGGCTGAAGACCCTGCTTCACAGTATATACTGGTATTCAATCCGCATGCATGGGAGGTAAAAACACATATTGAATATGACCTCAACTGGAGAGACTTACAGAATCCTTCACGTGTGGAGGACGAACAGGGTAACAGTCTTGTTCATCAGTGGACTTCAGGTTCCTCAGAGGCCGGAAGCCGTAGAAAACTGATTTTAGGTACATCTATACCACCATGCAGCTATCGTCAGCTTCGTATAAAAGAAGGGAATCCAGCCCCTTCTAAAAACATTGTAAAAGCTGAAGGAAACGAAATGGAAAATGAATATTTGAGAGTAAAGGTTTCAGAATCAGGTAAAATAGGTATTTATGACAGGGAAAATGGAATCGAAATCTTCACCGGAGGCTCAACAGGATGCAGAGCGGTTGTTATTGATGATCCCAGCGATACATGGAGTCATGATATAAAATCTTTTACAAACGAAATCGGAGAATTTGGCAAGGCAGTAATTAAAGTTATCGAAACAGGTCCGCTAAGGGCAATAATCAGATCAATAAATAATTATGGAAATTCCTCCCTCATTATTGACTGGATTTTATATGCAGGTTCACGTCAGCTTGAGGCGAATGTTACACTCGACTGGCACGAACATCTTAAGATGCTCAAGTTCTCATTCCCTGTTGATGTGGCTGAACCGACGGCTACTTTTGAAATACCTTACGGGCATATTGTTCGTGAAACAAACGGTAACGAAGAGTCGGGCCAAAGGTGGATTGACCTCACAGGCATAAAAAATGGGAACACCTATGGTCTGACAGTTTTAAACGATGCAAAATACGGTTACAGTGTTTCGGGAAGTGATATGAGGATTTCAGTGACACGCTCTGCTGTTTACGCCCATCATCAGCCGAAAAAACTCGAGCCCGGAAAAGAATATATCTGGATGGATCAGGGGATACAGACTTTCAGAATGCTGCTTGTGCCCCATAAAGGCGGATGGCAGGAAAACAATATTATCAGGATTGCCGAAGAATTCAGCTCTTCCCCCTTGATAATATATCAGGGCATTCACCTGGGGAAGATGCCCAAATCAGATTCGTTCCTCTCAATTGATGCAGCGAATATTATTATTAAGGTAATAAAAAAATCGGAAAAAAACAATGATATTATTATCCGCATGATCGAAAGTCTGGGAATTAAGTCGGAAGCAAACCTCAAGGCAACATTTATCAATTTTGAATGGAGTGGAAATTTTCGCCCGTTCGAGATAAAGACGTTGCGGATAAACAGAAAAACCGGCGAAATAAAGGAGGTTAACCTGCTCGAGGAATAACTCTCCGCTACAAACTCTATTCTTTTAAAACTACGTAACATGTTGCCGTTTTTAGATTATTGAGGAATACAGTGTTATAGCTTCTATAAATATAAAGCTGCGTAGCAGCGGTCTGTTTGTAGCTAAGGTCACATTATGAAATATGAGCCGCGTAGCGGCGGCCTGTGAAGATAATCAGATATATCCGAACCAATGAAATAACAACAAAAAAAATTTGCGAAATGCGCCGGTGTCACCAGGTAAAAATATTCTATAGTATTCTTTATTTCTTTATTTTAGTCGGACAGAAGTTATATGCAAATTCTATTTTAAATCATAACCGCATACAATAGGATAAATAATGAAAATAGCATTTACTGCCGATTTACATCTTAAGACCTCAGGAGAGACGCCAGAAAGATATAATGCGCTGGAATTTATTCTAAACGAACTTACTGATAGAAAAATCAATCAACTGATAATCGCAGGCGATACTTTCGACCGCGAATCATATAGTTATAAAGACTTTAATTCCTTCTGTACAAAATTCAATCATATTCAAATTACTTTGATTCCCGGTAATCACGATACCGAAATTGACAAAAGGTTCTTTCCAGCCGGAAATATTGATGTAATAAATAAATCAGGAACAAAAGTCTTTGATAGTACTCCGTTTCTTCTCATCCCTTATGATGCGACAAGGACAATGGATGAATCTATTGCAGAGTTCTTTCATGACAATCCAATTCTTGAAAAGTGGATTTTAACAGCCCACGGCGATTACTGCTCATCCGGGAGAACAGCCAACCCTTATGAACCCGGAGTCTATATGCCGCTTTCAGTTACGGCAATAACCAAATATAATCCGCTGAGAATAATCCTTGGCCACATTCACAAACCTATGGAGTCAGGAAGGGTAATATATCCAGGCTCACCATGCGGCCTCGAAATAAATGAGACCGGTAAAAGGAGATTCCTGATTTATGATACTGTAAATAACTCCTTTGAATCAATATCCATCAATACAGGTACGATCTTCATGAAAGAAACACTTATGACTTTTCCCGTTGAAAACGAAACAGAAATCATAAATAATTCGATTGACAGAATGATTTCAAACTGGAACCTGACTCCCGACGAACAAAAACGCGTCAGACTAAGACTTTGCATTAACGGTTTCTCGAATGACCTGACAAAACTTAGAGACTCAATAACTCAATACATCGAACAAAAGGGAATCAGTTTTAATGATGTTGGCGGCCCTGATTTATCAGAAACAAAAGTCGTTCAAACTATGGAAGAAGAAAGAATAATTCTTCTTGAAAAAGTGAGAGAAAAAATAAAAAAGCTACCAGGAAATACTTCAGAAGAAAAGCTATTGGAAAAAGTTATGGAGTTCATCTTTATTGATAAGAAATGAGTATCAGGATAAAACAAATAACAGCGGAAGACTGCGGACCTGTGAAAAGATTCAGCCATGAATTCGGTGATTTGAATCTTATTTACAGCAGAAATGAAGGGGGAAAATCATTTCTTACAGAATTTATCATCCATTGTCTGTTCAGAAATAAAAATCCATGGGGTTACCTTCGTGAAACTGGCAAAGGCAAGGTTACTATTACCGGACTTAGTGATAAACCTGTTGATTTCAAGCCCGATAAAGGCACAAAGCTGGAAGATTATCTGGAAAAAGATAACCGTGGACTTCCTCCGTCGCTCGTAAATCTGCTTGTAATAAAAGAAGGTGAAACGGAAATTGTTAAAATTGAGGATGGCATTGACAAATCAATAATAAAAGACCTCCTTTCTTATCGTAAAGTGCTGGATGCTATTGATAATAAAATCCCTCAGGTTATTAAACAGGCAAATTTAGAACAGGAAATTAAAATTGAAAGAAAGGGAAAAGGGAAAGATTATTATCAATTAAAAGAAGAACTTAACAAGATAAATGATAGCATAAAAAAACTTAATAATGAATCAGGCCATTGGTCAATAAAAGA
>Ga0116185_1005282_pt1 | contig 10216 bp, 20 predicted proteins | sample AD_JPNNA7_MetaG_FD_89754 | JGI IMG/M metagenome (GOLD analysis project Ga0116185, IMG submission 89754) | Active sludge microbial communities of municipal wastewater-treating anaerobic digesters from Japan - AD_JPNNA7_MetaG | ecosystem: Engineered > Bioreactor > Anaerobic > Digestate | place... | reverse complement strand
GCGCTCTACCACTGAGCTAAACAGGCGCGGATACCGGAGCATTCGAAGCCCAAGCCTTTCGACTCGCACGACTTTCCAGGTCGGCCTAGCTCCCAGCTAGTTCAGTATCCAAGATCAGAACAAGCTGTCTTGTTCGTCTCCCACTAGTATAGCACGATGTTGTCTCAGATTGACAATCCAGTCCGAAGCAGTTGGTTCTGCGTTGAACAAACGTGCAATAAGTTGCCCGTGACATCCCTGGTCACCATTACAATGACAGACCAACTTACGCTGACCTAGCTGCTTTGCAGCCCTCGCAACATCAAAGCAATGATTTAACCAGGAACGACCAGCTGCGGTTCCGTCAAGGTACGAATCCACCAACTTGAGGGTAGCGGCTGCTCTGTCTCGTCCTTCGACTTTGTAAGGGTTTCCCAGTCGGAGGTTGATGAGTCCTTGGTTGTCGATTTTAGGACCCACCCAACGGCCCACATAAAATCCGTCACGTTCAGAATCAAAAGGCTGATCGCTAACAAAGAAATCCACATCATCTACTACCCGTTGTAGAGCCATGACATTCGCTCTTTCATTTCGTTTAGACGGATTTGTGCTTCAGGTGTGAGCCTGACAGGCTTGCGTTTCTTGACGCATTTCTCGCATTCCCTGAGGCCCGGTCTAGATGACCGCCATTTGCATGTTTCGCATACGAACACCCCAGCGAATTTGACTTTGCGTTTCATTACTTCACCTGATCTAGAAGAATCCCGATATCGTCACCCCACGAAAAGTGAGGGTAGTCAGCCCAAACGGAATGACCTTGGTTGAAAGGCTTGTTGAAGATCACAGGTGCCCAGTTGCCCTGTTCGATCCATTCGATCGCTGGGGCATCATCTAACAGAATGTCACCCTGTAGCATGCCCTTGTTCGGGGCAATAAACAGTTTCTCATGCAAAGATGGGAAGTGTTCTGCGATCCAGTCGGACTTACCCTGGTAGCAGGACTTGTTGGCGGCTGTGGGCTTAGTGCAAACCCAAATGTCAAAGTGCTTCTCAAGCTCAGCGACACCATCCTGAGCACCAGGGGTGACAGGGAGGTTGTGGTACCAGTGGGCTTCCTCGGCGAAGTGGCGCATGATGAGTGCGTCACGTTCGTTAAGGTGTTCTGTTGCGTAGTGGGCGGTGAACGTGTCTCGGGTCATCCCGTTTGTGTCCATACCGAACTTCTCAACCCAGTTCCACCACGTGTCATCCCACATAGCGAGGGGTTCATCTTGGTCAAGCAGGAGAACCGGCTTGTCGTTGGGGCGATACACTTGCCGCTTGTACGGCTTAGGGTTCGCTACGATGAAGTCGCTTCCCTCTTCTGTCCAAATTCCAGTCATGTCGGCATTATAGCCGAGGGAAGGTTAGTTTGTCAAGCGCAATGCCGAGATTCCGTGCTCAAGATTGTTGAACACACCCGGCTTGTCCAGATAACGCACCAACTCGATAGTCGCCGCTTCCTTAGGAGAAAACCTCATACGGAAAGAACGAATACCGTTCGGGTCGAAACCCAAATCCGACAAGAACTGAAGGATCGTACGGTTACCCTGAGCTAACGGTTCACCACGAAGATCAATCAGCTGGTACGTAACCGCACGCTGAACCTCAGGCCCCGTATCGACAGGGTAAGCATGGACAAACACGCCATCCACGCCACCGTCAACCGTGATCGAATTCACGTTCTCGATATCTACCCCGATGTCATTAAAGAAACGGGAGATTTGCTTGCTATTGCCAACGAAATAAGTCATAAGCTGGACTATACGCCCAGCCAAAGGACCCGGAATTGTCAGCCAGCAACAGTCGTCGGAGGCGCTGTAGGCGGCGTCTGGATACACGAACCGATACCGTACTGGCCCGACTCGGTGTACGCCTGACCGTTAGCGAAACACTCATCACGTGTTTCCTTGTTACCGTTCTCAATGCAGCTATCCAGGGCGAACAATCCCCCAATACACAGCGCAAACACAACAAGACAACCCATAAACTCACTCATAGTTCCTCTTCCATTTCGAGTTCACATTCAGGACAAGCCCCACGATCCTCAGGGGCACAACCCCAACAAGCACCATGCGGACACAACATTGATTCGGCTTCTACACCCGCAAACGGATGCTCACCATGACTTCGGGCTTCTCTCACCCAATCTTGCATTTCAACATCACGCATACCCAAAATGATCGCGTCACGGCGGGTCGGGGCTTCCACCACAACACACCGACCCGTCATCTCAGGTGGCTCACCGTATTCGTAGCATCCGGGGTGAGCTTGCCACCACGGAGACTTAACAAGCCAATGCATGTGCCCAAGTCATGGTTTATCCTTTGGTAGGTGAGTGTTTCTCAACAGGAACCACTATAGCACACGTCTTTCGGCGTGTCAACCAATCAGACGGTAAGCTCCGTCATGCTTCGTAGGTGATTCCGTTAGCGTGCGCTTCAACCGTGGCGACAGCGTTCTTCAACAGCTTCACCCAATGCTCGCGAGGGAAAGATGTTCCAGCAATTCCCCACTGCAACGGTGGGTACTTGGCAACCATTTCTTCCAACGGACAGGTGTTGCCTTCGTCGTCAGTCAGTTCAACCCAAGCTGTGTCAGAAGCCGGGTGAACAATCAAGGTGATGTATTCGATGTCTGTGAGATCCATAAAAACGATCCTACCACCCGCCCACCCTATTTAGGATCGAATGAACTTCTTTATGCGTTCAACAAAATTCCAAGAACAAAAGCTACAATACCTGCAAACACAGCCCCGGTAACATCGCCGCTCAACAATCGTAGCAGCGCCAAGGCAACACAAACAATAATCGCAATAACCATGATTGTGGCGAGAATACCCACTACAGCTAACATGTGGTGACCTCCAAGATATACCACCCACTACCCTTAAAAGTTGATTCTGATACCTGATGTTACACAAGGCTTAATGCTAGTTGCACCCTGGAATTCCATAAATACCGGCTTGTCAACCACAACATTCGTTACCAAACAAGAAAAGTAAGGTCCCGCAGACATCAGCCAATACCAGTTCGAGTACCCGACACGCGGGTTGTTGATCTTATAGTTATCGACTGACCATGAACCGGTTGGTTCGATGTTGAAGATCCAGAAAGCAGCAAGATGAAACTGTCCACCATTGATTGTGGTGTTTCGAGAGTTCACGTTACTTACAGCTGAACGCCCCGTGCATTCTGTTGTCAGGTTGGAGATCGTGGTTCCGTCTGAACCGCCAGCAATGTACACCCCGTCGCCGGACATACCATAAATGCGGCCACCGTTCACCTTGGTGCCATTAGAAGCAAAAATCTCAAGACCATGCTGCGCTTCGTGCTTCTCAGAGTACCCTACACGAATGTAGTTTGGCTTCCCGGTCAGGTAGCTGATGAAATCGCATACCTGGATGTTCGGTCCTTGAATCTGAAGGTTATTGAATGTGATGTTTGTTGTGTTCTTCAACGCCAACAGCTGGAAGGTACGAACATCAGGGCGAACACTACGTACCAGTTTTCCACGCGAAGTGAAAGTGATTGTCTTGTTAGACAAACCATTCAAAGCAGCGATCTGGTCGATCTTCAACGCTCCGTCCACAGTCACAACAGGGTTAGCTGCGATTGCCGCTACCAACCGTGCCGTGTCGTCACCACCAGAAGGCGTCAGGACAGCGCCAGAAGACGCAGGGATCGTTGTAGATGTTGCAGGAGCAACCGTGGTCGTTGTGGCTGGAATTGTGGTTGTTGTAGCTGGGATTTCCGTTGGAGTCTCAGGAACACAACCCAACAATGCTAAAGCAAACACAAAAGGGAGAAGTTTCTTCATCCCTCAATGTTACTTACCAGCCTTCGTTTACAACGATAGCCTCTTCGTAAGTGGTGCCAGGATGGATCTTCCAGCCGTCAGTGTCAGTTTCCAGCCGTCTCCAACCGGTTTGCTCGTAACGGTACACAGCGCCCGTGTGGGTTGTTACGATTGCCCCAGGGTTCTTGTACAGCCCGAACGCTTCAGCACTTGACATGATCATCTGTTGTCTCCTGAACCTTGAATCACACCGCGAGCGTTACGGTCACGGAGCTTCACCACATTATTGAAAGCGATCTCTTCGAGACTCGAACCAAGCTCATGAGCCGCACGGGTCACATACCACAACGTGTCACCAAGCTCATCCAAGATAGCTTCACGCTTCTCATCAGAGATAACACCGTTGTCATCACGCCAAATCTTCTTCACCTTACCTTGCACTTCGCCAGCCTCACCGAGGCCCAAAGCACAATAGGTTACAGCGATAAGACTACCTGTCCCCTTCTCCGGGTACTTCGCTGTCTCGTTCAGCGCTTCCTGATACCAGCTGAACCGCTTCGGGTTCTTCCTTCGTAGTTTCATCATCATCTTTCGTGTAAGTAGCTACCTTATCCAGAATGTCTTGGGCAAGATAGTATGAGGTTGTGTACGAGTTATGAACTCGGTCAGGGCAAAGGTCACGTTCATCATCAAGGGACCAGTCCAACACGTCTGCGCCAAGCACGCCAGGTAGCGCAGCTAGCTCTGTTGTTGCCGGGAACTCGTTGTAAGCTCGACCGTACAAATGGTTTGTTGGAATCCACAGCACCTTTTGGCCGCGAGCTTGCGCCATACGAATAAGGAAACCCCAAACGTCTTGTACCGCTTGGATTTTGATGCTTCCCCAAGCGACAAGAACAGCTTCGTTAAACCCTGAAGATACAACCAAAACATCAGCGAGGTCATCAGGATTCTGCTCAGCCCAAGGCTCGATCCAGTCACGGACCACACTACCGGCCTTTGCTTTGTTGCGAAGCATCTTCACGTCATGACGGAAGTTCAGTTCGTACTTGAGAGCGTTACGCGCACCAATACCGGTACCGTAAATGTCGTCCATGTGCGAGTCTCCCCACACTTCCATGGTGGTAACCATTATGAGTGCCTTTTCAGTCTCTTGAAAAGAGTCGCTCTATTGACTCCCAGATCACTTGCCACTTCTGCGGCGGTTTTTTCCTTCATCATTTCCCGTAGCCTTTCGTTGGTGGGCCAGTTGATTTTCTCATCTGCCTTGCGTCTGCACGCCAGACAGCGTTCTCCAACAGAGTCAACGCCACAGTCCACACAAGCCCGCTTTAGTGTCTTTTTACTTTTGTAGTTCCTACCACAATACGTTTCGGTTTGACTATGACAATTTGGACAAAGCAGCCGAAGATTCTCAATCTTGTTGTTGCGGGGGTTCCCATCGATGTGATCCATATGAAGAACAATGGGCTTGTCTTGCCAGTGTGAAGCGTGGCATTCATTGCAACGGTAATCGAATATGCCTTCTCTTAGCAATCTGGTCTTTAGAGAAGTGTTGGACCCTGTACTGCGGTCAGAACTTTCAGTTAGAATTTCAGATAGTGGACGGTTGTTTTTAGCGCTAGGACGATACGGCTGACACTTAAAATGTGACGTGTCGAACCCCTGCAAAGCGATGTCGCTAAGCACGTTACAGACGTACACTGCGCCGCTGCCCACACCCAGCTTTCGCAAACACTGACTCAAAGAGTTGCTACCATCGACTGCCTTTTCAAGTTCTTCGCTTGTCCATTTTACTGTCACCTCATTATTGTAGCATCTAAGCCAAGTTTGGGGTGACTGGTTCGGTCACCTGACGCCATCCTTATCAGCTTGACCCAAAATACGATCAATGTAAGCTTTCACGTTACGTGAACGACCGGTGTTATCCCACGGTGGAACCCATTCGTCAGGGCGACCAGCCTTAATCCACATTCGCGTGCCACCAATACCAAGGTTGTATGATGCTACAGCGTCACGCTCATCATGAAACTCGTTAAGTCCTTGAGCGAGAAGATTAGCAACAAACTGAATTGACTTTGACACACAGAACGCGTCGCTTACACTTACGTTCGGGTGGGATGGCATGTTGATTTGGGCCGGTCCAAGATCAGACGAATCCAACACACCAACAGCCCCAGGATCAAACGCACCCTCGTTAGCCAAAACACCGTAAATGCCATGCCAGTCCTGGTTCATGGAACCACGCGCAACATTCTTGATGATCGGCAACATGAACGCACGCATCGTGTTCTTACCGACAATACCGTCAACTGTTAGCCCAAGCTGCTTCTGAGCTTCACGTACAGCCCAATCGGTTTCCTCATCGAACACACCATGGATCTTGCATGGGCTACCGCCACGGCCATTCAGCAACACTTGAAGCGCCACCACACCATGCCACACAGCAAGCTCGTTCAACTCGATCTCGCGCTCACGCCCAGCTGTTTTCAACAAGAACGCACGCAAACCCACACGCTGCATCGAATCGCCACCCAGCATGTAGTACGGGCCGGACACAATCGTGCGCTTACCTTTAAGCGTTTGGGGCTTTAGCGTTCCGCCAACGCCCTTAGTGTTCCATGCTCCACGACCTACGTATTCGCCCATAGCACCAGTATAGCTTATGCGAGGGCGATCACAGATAGATTGGGGATCTTGGTTAGCTCTTCGACCGTGATTCGTTTGCGGCTACGACCCCATGTTGTCACTTGATGCCACGTGCGCGGTCCACCCTTGAGAGCCACCCAGAAATGCTGCGATCCGTCAATTGCTGACGTTTCAGACCAGCGGACCACTGCCCCTTTGGGCAGGGCCGCTAACATTTCGGCTGTCATCAGTAACGGTAGCCGCCACGGCCACCGCTGCCGCCTGAAGCACCACCGAAGATGATCCAAAAGATCAGAATGATAAGTAGGAGTTCCATTAGAGCGTGATCTCCGTTGGCTTACCGTCGTGCTTGAACTGTGGCAACTTCTGCATCTTTCCCATGCAAACAGTATACCACACTTCACGGGGCTTTACAAGTCGATGAACCGGACCACAATCGACCCGATGAAACACAGACAAGCAAGGCCCACGAATGGTGAACCAGCGGTTCCACCGATCAGCACACCAATACCGTAAAGAATCCAGCCAATCAGCAGAACGGTCAATCCAAGTTCGTGGTTTCTCATGAGTACAACCCCAAAAGGACGGCAGCTGCGGTAACAGCGCCCATGAACCCACCTAAAGCTACAGCTGGGGAACCAACCGCAACGCCCACCAGAAGCATCACCAAGAAAGCGGTGATCTGGCCGATAGCGATACCTCGCTGAAGATCGGTGCTCACAGCTTCACCCACAGAACACTCATCAGCATCCCGAAGACACCAAGAGCAAAGAGCATAGCTCCAACCCCAGTAACAGTGCCACCAGAGATCACAAGCGTTGAGAAGATCTGACCTACCGTCAAACCAAAACAGAACGGGTGGCGTATTTCCAAGTTTCTTCATGTACTGATCCTATCAGTTCTCGGCATCAATGTCAACCGAACAATGTGAGCGGGCCGTCCGCATCAACCGTCCGTACCACAGGTGTGTCATCAGCGCGAGAAATCGCAAGATCATACAACGCTAACACATCATCTTTCGTGTGAGAATCGTTGAATGTGCTCAACCATCCGCCGTGCCCCATCTCGATGAGCGCGTCACCAAGAGCAGCGCGAGTCCGGCTGTACCCGTGCGGGTCAGCTTTCATCACAGCACGGCTAGCGCACACCTTGTCGCCGTCAGAAGCAACGTTCTGCACCCAACCAGCCGCAACCAGTTTACGGGCCGCTACAAGGCTCTCACGGAGGCTGAAAGGCGACTGTGGACGCTCAACCGGTTTAGCAGCAGCCTTAACGGCCACGGGAAGGGAACGTCATGTAGCTCAGCCCGATACAACCCAACCACCATACAGTAGCGATACCCCACACCCACCAGTGCGCAGCACCAGAAAGGAAAATGGCGACAAGCCACCCGATGTAAGCAACCCGGCACAGCTTAAACCAGCGGTCCGAGTTGTCCATGTCTCTGTCAAAGATGTTCATGGAACAAGCATACAGGACCGTTGAAGGTCTGTCAAGACGGAGTAGGAGAAGTGTGACGCGTCTTCCCTGGGTGCCAGTTCAGTTCATGCAACCATGCGTACCCGTTCTCGTATACCTGATCGGTTCCAGTTAGATGATGAAGAGCATCGTACACAGCCGTAACTTCCACGTCATTATGACGAGCAATGTAGAACACAAGCCGAACCTTTTTCCATGAGCGCTCAGGGTTCTCCGCTAGCACCGCAAGGATCAGGTTCTCGATTTCTGTTCGGCTCATCATATTAGTCTACCCCATAGACAACAGCTTAATGTCAGGTTGGCGCGCCAACTTGTAGTTGTTCATCGTTGTGAATGTCACATTTGTGCAAAGCGTAGTGAACTTCCACGAATTCTTGCTTTTCTTGATCGCCACAGCTATGTGACCTGTCGGAGTCGACACACGGTCGTTCCTTTGCCAACTCCACTCATCGGAAGCAAACTGGAACTGCACAATACTCTTAGACGGTAACGCCGCCAACATATCTTCAGTCATGCCAACCCATTTCCAAGATCTTGTACACGCGACTACCAGCCATGTCCTTGCTGTAGCAGCGTGATGACGCAGAATGGTTCGAAGTGCAACGCCACTGCTGGGCGCTGTACTTCAGATAAACATACCTATAGTGGTACACTTTCCCATTGTAAGTCTGGTTCGGACCATCATACAGCAGGATCGTTCCTACTGGCAGCGCATCCAATTGTTCCTTCGTCAAAACACAACTCCATGTTCGATCAACAGTTTCTCCAACACACCAAGGAAGGTGCGGCAGTAGTTATCTGTACGCCAGTACCCGTAGTCATCCCAACGGGAACCCGTCAAGAACTCTACGATCTTCTCTTCGGATTCGCACAAGAAATACTCGTAGAATCCGCTTGAGGTCGTCAGACCCAACCGGTTACCGTAACGGGCGCTGCATTCGCTAGCCAGCCGGTACTGCAACTGGTTACAGCAAACGAACTTCATCATCGGAACCAGACGCGCCCACTCACAAGCACGTTCGAACCGCACAACTTTGCGTTCCTCATCGGTCAGCTGGAACCAGTAGGTTCCGGTGCGGGCTGTAGTGGTCCAGTCAGGGTCGTTACGCATACGGTCACGTGCGTGCATCATCGCCGGTCGGGTGTTCGGGAGGCGCTTCAGACCCCACTTGAGACGATCCTCAAACGGGATGTCCTGTGCGAGCATCCAACGCTCGAACCCACGGATCGACACGTGCATCTGACGGTCACGACGGTTCCAACCGGATTCCATGGATGCGCGACCTTCAGCGTTCACCCACTGGGTTTCGGCGCGCTCATCTTCAATCATCGTGAACTCTTCGACCGCCTGATCTTCAGGGTTGCACTCCCACCATGGAAGCGGATAGTCTACAAAGTATTCGGTGTGAGGATCAGTGTTGTACTGTCGGAGGGCCTGCTTCACCGCTGAACGCGAACCGCGAACCCAGCTACCGCCACTACCGAACGACGTGGATTCACGTAACCCACGCTGCATATCCTTTAGTTTGTTCTTCTGCATCATTACTCCTGGTAGTTGAATTTACCTACATAACTGCATCAGAACTCCGATTGTGACAAGAGAGGAAATAGAACACGCCTGCGTACTTTCCAGACTATACTAACATAAGACCGGTAGTAGCCCATCGGACCGAAATCGGATACTTGCCACCAGCCCTTCTGTGCCGGATTTGAACCGACGTTTCAGGCTACGTTGCTCCTGAGGGGATCGAACCCTACAAAAGCCTATTGTACGTTCGAATTCTATGACAATTCGAACACACGACTTCACACTTAGCAATCTCAGCCTTGACCTTTTCAAGGCTGTATTGATGATTGGCTGCGTGACCTAGATTGAATTCTTTGTCAGACAGATGATCAAAGTCATTGCAATACGGAGGAAACTCCTGCTTGCAGTCAGCGCATGGCACCGACTTTGCTTCCTTGATTAGATCCCTGATTGCTTCCTTGCGTCTAACGTTCTTAGCGAGATACGTATCTCTGTTACTGTTGTAGTGGTTTTTGGACCTTTGCTTTTGGCACTCACGACAGTGATTTTGATGACCGTCCGTCGATCGCTTCCTCAGATTGAACTGGTCAATCGGCTTTTCAACCTTACAACAATAACACGTCTTACTCTGAGCTGAAGTCATACTTCAGATTACCAGAGTGATTGGCTTGTCGCTCCTGCGAGGCTCGAACTCGCTACTACAGATCCAGAGTCTATCGTGTTACCGATTACACCAAAGAGCAAT
>Ga0116185_1005278_pt1 | contig 10223 bp, 9 predicted proteins | sample AD_JPNNA7_MetaG_FD_89754 | JGI IMG/M metagenome (GOLD analysis project Ga0116185, IMG submission 89754) | Active sludge microbial communities of municipal wastewater-treating anaerobic digesters from Japan - AD_JPNNA7_MetaG | ecosystem: Engineered > Bioreactor > Anaerobic > Digestate | place... | reverse complement strand
CCGTGCGACATCCACACCTGCGATCCGAGAGTCATATTTTTCAATAAGCTATTTTCGCTCTTAATTTCATCTAAATTAGCACGCCCATATTCCCTAATTTTGGAATGTAACACTTCACCACCATATTTTTTAGCTAAAAATTGGGCACCGTAACAAACAGCTAAAAGGGGGAGTTTTGCTTTTATATTCGATAAATCCGGATTAGGTGCAGAACTGTCTAAAACAGAAAAAGGACTTCCTGAAAGGATAACTCCTTTTATATTTTTATTTATTTGCGGAATTTTATTAAAGGGGTGAATTTCGCAATAAACATTTAATTCGCGTACCCTTCTAGCAATCAGCTGAGTATATTGCGAACCAAAATCAAGTATTAATATCATTTCTTCCATTTTGCAAAGGTACTGTTTTGACAGATAATTAATAAGAAAAATTCTTCATAAAAAATTAACAATAATTTTAAAAAAGCAAAATAAATCCGCTATCCTATTTTGCTATCACAATTAATATGCGTCTAAATGAAGCTGTAAATTTACGAATAATTAAAAAGTTTCTACTATTTCAATTTTTTTCCCATTAAACTCAACAATATCCCCTTTTGATTTATCTAAAAAAGGTTTTGCTAATGGCACATTAACTGATACAGCTAAATATAAATCATTCTCTAACAAAATCTTACCTAGACCAATAGCAATAAATATTTTCTGTTCGGGTGTAATTATAACAGAGCCAAATCCTATTTTTTTAATTTCTTTTTTCAAATCAATTTTATCGAGGGCATATAACTCATTTAGTGCTTTTTCCAGTTGTTGTGAAAACATATCTTTTTTCCGTAAAAGCTGCATCCGGAAAGAGTCGTAGCGATCTTTAGGAGGTCCATATTCGTTGGCACTCTGCTGGGCTTCATTTATGGTATTTTTCAGGTTACTTACCATTTCTAATTGCTGTTTCTTACATTCCTCTACCAGCTTAATTTTTAAATTTAATAAATCCATATTATTGATATTTAGCTAAAACGAAATGCGAACATAGATAAAAAATTAGAAAACTAAAAAATATTTTACTTTTGTTCAAAAAAAGAAAATATGAGTCAACCGATCGATAATGAAATTGTTTATTCTAAAAATGTAATTGAGTTTTTAACGGTAGCCAACGAATATTGTCTATTTGTTGAGAAAGCCGAAAGCTTTACAAAAGAAGATATATCGCAATATATGTTAAAAGTGCTTCCTTTATTATATTTAAAAGGGACGCTATTGCCTTTTATAAAGGAAAACGACTTTGAAATTTCGGAACGTTATGTTAATGAAGAACTTTGGGAAAATATTTACAAATCATTAAACCATAAATTCGGGAAAGATGACCGCTATAAAATAATTCGCACCAACGACAATTTAGAAAGTGTTCCATCAATAGCTAGTATCTCTGATAATCTGTCGGATATATATCAAGACATGAAAGATTTTGTGATGTTATATCAAAAAGGAACGCATGCAGCAAAAGAAAATGCGGTATCGGAATGCAAAAAACTTTTTGAAACAAATTGGGGGTTTAAACTTTTAAATGCTATAAAAGCAATACATTGCACCCTATTTACAGAAAATAATCCAGACGAATTCTATGAAAACGATAATTAATTTTAAAATATTTTGTCATAATAAATGGATTTTCTAACTTTGCACTCTTATTTTTTATTAATATTGCTTTTTGTAACGTACTTTATATATTTATTAATATTATTTAATTCAGCAAAATACACCATTGGAGAGATGGGTGAGTGGCTGAAACCAACAGTTTGCTAAACTGTCGTACTGGGCAACTGGTACCGGGGGTTCGAATCCCCCTCTCTCCGCAAATCAATAAAAAACAGCTCCGTAAGGAGCTTTTTTATTTTCGGAAAGCGCAGTAAAATTTATTTTGCTGCGGTTGAAGAAAATAAAAACTAATACGAACGTAGTGAGTATGTTTTTTATTGATTTTAGCCTCCCCTCTCGGGTTCACGAGCGAAGCGAGTAATCCCATTGTTTAGTAGGTAGTAAGTAGTTCGGAGTTCTTAGTTAAAAAATTCTATTTCAATATTTTGAAGAAAATAAAAACTAATACGAACGCAGTGAGTATGTTTTTTATTGATTTTATACCGAAAGCATATGTGTAATGGTCCAAAAATGAACCAAAACATATATGTCATCGGCATAACCAATTGTAAAATTTAAAATATCCGGTTGTCTATTTTAAATTAACAATTGGTATTAGCCTCCCCTCCCAGGTTCACGAGCGCAGCGAGTAATCCCAAATTTAGTTTGTAGTTCGTAGTTGGTAGTTTGACCATTGACCATGCCTGAATAGCATTGACCGTTTTTAGAAAAGATTAAACAAAGTTATTTATTATTTGTATATTTTATTTTTAAAAAAGGTTTTTTATTTTTTTGCTTTTCTACTTGATAAGAAAAGCAACAAAAGAATCAAGACGAATCGAAGCTTCAGCGCTCTCTAAAATTTAAAAGAATTTTTTAGAAAAGTAAACAGCCCACCTGAAATAGCGGGCTGCTTTGCTTAAATTCTAATTAAAATTTTATTCACAGCCAGCCCCGTCCTCGCCGTTTCGTCTTGCCATCGCGCATTTATCGAATATTTGGCATTTTTTATACATAATTGAAGAAAATAAAAAACTAATATGAATGCAGTGAGTATATTTTTTATTGATTCCGCTACTACCTATTTAATTCCCTCTAATTTTTTTAAAACAGCTTCAACTACTTTGGCTTGATCTTGAATTAAAGTAGTAGTAGATTCTTGGTCTTTTATATTAATTTCAATTTCTTTTTCAGCATTAGCAATACTTTTTTGCCATTCTGTAATATCGTTTGCTAGCTTTTCTTTTTTCTTCGCTAAATCCTTTAATTCATTTTCTAGTTTTTTTTGTTTTGCAAGTTCTGCTTCATATTTTGCTTTAACTGCTTTTTTACAAACATCTATGGCAAAATCCTTTACCATTTTTTCTGCAATATCGTAATAAGTAGCATGTGTCGTTGAATTAACAAAAGCACCATCTAAATCAATAGCAACACTAAATTTTACTCCTTCATCGGTAGAACTCATCATCGCATAGGTATCAACCGTATTGGTAGAAAGCTCTGTTATTTTAGCATTATCACTAAAAATTACTTCTTTTGAGGTAACTTTTGCATTATATCCTTTCATTAAGCTTTTCCAGGCTTTTTCCACATCACTTTCGGTCGATTCGTAGATGGTAACTTGTAAAACCGGATTTTTAGCTCCACCTAAATCTTCTTTGCCTTCGGTGACTACAATTTCTTGTGCACTTAAACGAATAACACCTAATAATAAGGCTATTAGAAAAAAATTTGTCTTCATGTTTATTTATTTTGTTGTATAAAATTAATTAAAAATATGAACTCATCAAATTTTTTTTTATTTTCGTTTATGAAATGATGACTTTTTTAGCATTTATTTATGAAATTAAATAAAAAACTATGAAAAAAAAATCAATTATTCTATTTTCTCTTTTTATCAGCTCATTCTTTATATTGAAGGCTGAAGAGGTAAAGACTCCTGTAAAATCAGAAATTACAGAGGTAACCGTTTTCTCCAATAATGCGCAGGTTTTTCGAACAGCAAGCATTAATGTACCCGTTGGACAAACAACATTTGTTCTTTCTGGACTTTCCCAATTTATAGACCCAAGTAGTATTCAAGTTAAAGGAACCGGCGATTATATTATTTTATCGGTAAGCAATCAGATGAACTATTTAAATCAACAAGAAAAATCGAAAGAAGTAAAAACATTAGAAGATTCACTTGAAATATATTCGGACAAATTAGCCTATCAGCAAGGCTTAACTGAAGTTTATACTGCTGAAAAGAATATGATTATTGCTAATCAATCTATTGGAGGGAGTAATACCGGCATAAAAATGGATGATTTAAAAGCAGCGTCCGATTTTTTCCGGACACGTTTGTCGGATATTAAATTAAAAGAGTTAGATATTAAATCCAAAACAAAAATTATTCAAGAAAAAGTAACTTCATTTACGAACCAATTAGAACAAATGCGTTCTAAACAAACATCGGCTACATACGAAATATTAATTGTTGTTTCTTCGAAAATTAAAACAACTGGAACTCTTGAAATATCGTATATGGTTACCAATGCAGGGTGGAATACAGCATATAATTTAAGAGCAGAAAATATAAGCAATCCTATATCGCTAGAACAACAAGCGAATGTGTTTCAAACTACCGGTGAAGAATGGAAAAATGTAAAACTAACGTTAAACAGCGGGAATCCTTCATTACCAGGCACCAAGCCTCAACTTAATCCATGGTATTTATACACTTATAATGATTATCCTACAAGAAATTATAAGAAAAGTAAAGAATCCTATTCTAAAATAATGCAAGATGCAGGCGGAGAAAATGCATCTTACGAAGAACCTAAACCATCGCAAACAGCTGCCGATTACACTAATATAAATATCAATGCGACTAGCTTCGAATTTCAAATAAATTTACCGTATACTATTAGCTCTGATGGAAAAACAACGGTTGTTGATATTCAACAATATACATTACCAGCTACGTATGAATATTATTGTGCTCCCAAAATAGACCCAACAGCATTTTTAATAGCTAAAGTTACCGGCTGGGACGCTTATAATTTACTTTCCGGAAATATTCAGCTATATTTTGAAGGGACTTATGTTGGAGAGTCATTTATAGATATAAATCAAACCAACGACACCTTAGACATCTCCCTAGGAAGAGATGCTAAAGTTGTTGTAGAACGTAAAAAACAAAAAGAATTAAATAGTAAAAACCTAATTGGGTCATCTAAAAAAATTGATATTGCATGGGAAATTAGTATTCGAAATACCAAGAAAACCCCTATTACTATTCTAGTAGAAGATCAAATTCCAATTTCGAATGATAAAGAAATAGAAGTGGAAAAAGGAGAAATTTCAAATGCTATTTATGATGAGACAAAAGGTTCGTTAAAATGGTTATTTACGTTAGACGCTGCTGATACTAAAAAAATGAATTTCTCGTATAACGTGAAATATCCAAAAACGAAAATTCTTTACTTAGAATAAAAAAACACTGAATAATAAACTCTGAAAGAGTTTTGAACCCTGTCAGAGTTGAAAGGAACATAAAAAAAGAGGCTAAAAAAGCCTCTTTTTTTATAAATTTAACTCTTTAATGGTATTCGGTAAAAATTTTAAAGAAGTGATAATTTTATCTGCTTTAATAAATTTCCCCAAATCATTACTGGCATTATAAAAAACTGTTTTCATTCCAGCATCTTTGGCACCGCAAATATCTTTTACATAATTATCGCCTATCATTACACATTCGGAAGGAGCCACATTTAATTTATTAAATATAGCAAGAAAAAATTCGATATGTGGTTTTTCATACCCTATTTCTTTAGACGTAAAAAAGTGATTGAAATAAATTTCTGCTCCTACTCTCTTTAATGCTTTTATCATTTGAGCCGTATCAGAACAACCTGCATTGGATGCAATACACATGGAAAATTCATTATGCAATACTTTCAAACTTTCTTCTGCAAATGGAATATATTCTACTTGATCCCATTCCCACATAGGGCCTTTCTTTTCAGGGAAATCGCGCATAATGGTATTCCCCCAATCAAAAACAAGTGCTTTTATCATAATCTAAATTATAATAAAAAAATATTAATGATCTTGACCACAATTATGTCCTTTATGCTGTGATTCTTTTTTACAACATGCTGGCAATTTTTCGTATGCTTCTTTATCGGCAGGTATTGTATCGGCATCATACCCAATTTTTGAAATTGCCAAACGTAATTTATCGGGGCCTGTTTTATCTACTTTATAAATAATGGTGCAAATTTTAGTTTCCAAATCGTGAGAAACATTAACAACGCCTTTTTCAAAAGCCATTTTAGATTCTAAGCGTTCTTTACATTGAGAACAAACAGATGAAGTGGCAATTTTAATAGTGTCGTTTTTTTTGCTACTTTGAGCATTTACATTACCAAATGTTATGATGGCAATTGTAATGAATACAAATAAATTTTTCATTTTATTTAAATTTTAAGTTAATATTATTATTTAATAGTTAATCGTAAACCTGCATACAACATTCTTCCAGAAATGGGTCCCCATATCATAGAAGAATCAAAATATTTTCCAAAAGGATTATCGGCAGCAATAATGGGATCCTTCTGAATAAAATTAGATAGGTTTTCCCCTCCAATATAAAAATCCCAGCTTTTATACCGCTTTGTTATTTGTGCATAAAACAATAAATAGGCGGGGCTTTTATCAGGGCGTTGATATGCTATTGGGTTATCTTGTGTATTTGGCAAACGCGTACTTCCATTTAAATGAGTTGTAAAATCGAATTGCCATTTCTTAAAATTAGTAGCATATGAAAGAGCAACAAGTCCTTTATATTTACTTATGAATGGTTTTTCCATCAATTCGTTATTAATTGTTGCTTTCACATCATTTAAACGAAAAGCAGCTGTAACATCAAAACGTTTAATGGGTTTGAAAGTTAGCTCCGTTTGAAAGCTGTTAGAATAAGACTCCCCTTTTAAATTATAAATAAACACATACGCTGAATTTTGTTCTAAATCTACTATCATCTGGTTTTTAAAATCGGTACGATAATAGTCTATTGTAAATATGGCTTCTTCTTTAAACCAATTCATCGAATACATAAACCCAACTCCCATATTTATGGCTTTTTCGGGTTGTATTTTTTCCTGAAAAAATAACTTTCTGGAAGTAGATAGAAGCGAAGAATTTTCGGAAATTACATTTGGTATATGATAACCTAAACCAGCAGATCCTCTAACAGATAAATTTTTAGTAGGGTTTAAGCGAAAATGGAAACGAGGAGTATGTAATAATCCAAAAATATTATGATAGTCGGCACGATAACCGGCAATTATGGTTAATACCTCTTTATGAGAAAAAGTGTATTGTGAAAAAATACCCGGAACTATTTCTCTTCTAGAAAAAACAGAATCGTTCAAATTCTCTTCAGTATCATTAAACATATAACTAATTCCGGAAGATATTTTATGTTTTTCACCATCTAGCTCTGTATCATAAATAAAATTCAGATAGGCATTTTTTTCTGTGGCATTATATTTATTTAACCCATAAAATGATTGATGGTCGTGATATGTACCACTTACCATTGTTCCTATACTACTTCCTTCCTTTTTTAGAAAAAATCCATTTTTTGAAATAAACTGATATCGTTTTGTTTTTATTTTTACCGCATAAAAAGAAGTATCACCAAACTCAACTGGCCATGTTGCATGTAATTGTCCACTTACTCGATTCTCGTCAATTATTTGAATAGACGATTTACTTTCTAAAACATGCGGAATATCATAATTCCATCTATTCATAAAGTTTAATTGTCGAAGATGAGGAGAGTCTAAAAAATGATCGTGATTCATATCAATTTTTTTTTCATGATTCTCGCCATGAATAAAAAACATGGTACTTAAATTATCTTTAACTTTAACTTTATTGTTCATATTTAACTCCATACGACCTTCGTTATTTGCAAAAACATTAACAAATAACTTCTCTTTACTCTCCTGTGGGTTTTTATAATCGATGTTTATTTGACCTGTAATTGATTCATAGCCGTTAATTACAGAAGATGTTCCTTTTGATACTTGAATTGCGTTCATCCAGGAACCCGGCACATACGATAATCCATAAGCAGAAGCAATTCCTCTGATAGCAGGGACATTTTCAACCAACAATTGGCTATATACACCGGCAAGACCAAGCATTTGTATTTGTTTCGCCCCAGTAACGGCATCCGAATAGTTAACATCTACGGTAGCACTATTTTGGAAACTTTCCGACAAATTACAACAAGCAGCCCGTTGTAATCCTGAACCAGTAATAACAGTGGTATTCAACGGTTTTATTTTCGACATATAAGATCCGTTAAGATTACCTTCAATAACAACTTCTTTAAGCTCTAAATTTGATGTTAGAATAATATCAATTTTATTTTGTTCTACCGGAATAAGAATAGTATCTGCGTTATAACCCACAAAACTAACAATTAGTTTTTGATCTTTTGAACTGGTTTTATTTATTTCAAAAGCTCCATCTTTATTGGTTATAACACCATTATTGGAACCCAGCCAACGAATAATCGTTCCCGGTAAAGCAACTGGCTTTTTATTTTCATCGAATTCTCGAACTGTTCCATGCAATACTTGTGCTGAAACTGTTTGAATAAAAAATATGAAAATGATACATATATTGATTAGAAATTTCATAAATCCTCCTTGAAAAATTTAATTAAAAAAATAAAAAAAATTGAGAACAAGGAGAATTTTAAAGTCTTAATGAAGACTTCAATAAATAAATATCACTAAAGGATCTTTCGGGTGGAAAATAAGAATATGATATAAGATTATTTGAAATACTATTTTGCGTCCAATTATATGAAGCTTCAAAAGGAATTGAAAAATCGAAAATGGAGAAATTAAACTTTAAAAAATCAATCCCATATAAAGGTACCTTGAAATAGGTTATTTCATGATTACATTCTTTGGTTTTGGAATGCGATTTTACTGGGAAAAAATTATTATCGTCAGTTTCGTGACTACAACAATTAGACTTTTCTTGACAGCATGCATGCTTTTCTGAATGACTTATATGTTCGTGTATATGACAAATACATTTATAAAAAACAAATCCGTTTCCACTTACTAAAATCGTAAATAGCAACAAATAAATAAATATATTTTTCCCTTTTTTCATAATATAGCTACAAATATATGCATTTTTTTAGATATTTTAAAAATGTTTAACAATTATTCTATATTTTTTTTTCTTTACGAGCTATTTTTTTTGACAATTTTTTAATTTGAATAGAATCTTGTGTTGTTGAAAATGAATTACTTTTCAAGGTATCTTTCATTTCAATAACCGATAAATCAGGCTGACCTGCTTGTACCCATGCCGAATACCAAAAGCAGCCAACCGCATTAACAGCAACTTGCATTCGTCTTTCAATCATATTTTCGGATAAAATAGTAAACTGTTTCGCATATTGTTTAGAAAATACTTTTGCTGTAGTTTTCCCTTTATTCTCGAAAGCATACACTTGATCTCTGTTATACATATTATTTAACGAATCTTGTATTTGGAATATCGTATCAATCGCTTCATGACTCGATTTAACCAGTTCCCAAATTTTTGAATTGGGATGCGCTATATATTGAGCTTGTCCTACCATAAAATTATAATCATACCCAAAAAGTTCTGGTATACGCGATTCCCAGAAAGCATGAATCCCTTTTTGTTGTTTATTTTTTCCATCGTAATATTGCGATGTATGTAAAGGAGTGCAGGCATCTCCAATATAATGACCTAAATTAGCGGAAACAAATAATATTTTGTCGGCATTTTGTTCTTTAAATGCATTTATTAATCGGTAATACATAACTTCCACCCACCACGGATTAATTCCATAAAGAAGCAATGTATCTTCGGAATATTTTTCTACTGCCTTTTTCCATTTATTGGGCATACTATCGAATGGGGATTCCCCATAGTAGTCAATGTCGATATAGTGTCGTATTGCCTCATTTTCGTCGGAAAAAGAACGTTTATCGGGGTCTGTAGCATGTTCGGTTATATATTCAATATGCTTTTTATAGAATCCAATCATAGAAGGAGGCAATGTATAAACGGCCATTCTATTAATTTTTTTATGTGCATAAAACCCCCAAGAGTATGCTGAAGGTTGATTAAACATAAGATATATTAGAAAAATAAAAACACTCCATGCAACAATTGGAAGGACTTTTTTATATTTTTTTTTATTCATGAAAAGTAGTTAAAAAGAAATACAACGATACAATTAAGGTTTTATTTCCTTTAGTATATCGAAAAATGAGTTTCCTTTAAGTAAAGGAATAACATTCGCTGTATCGGAAGTAAGACAATATTCAATCACGTCATCTAATCCCAGCTTTTTTAGTCGGTGGCGATGGGAAGCTTTCTCAATAAAAGAAAGTAGGTTTTTTTCTGCCATATTCCATAGGTCTATAGCTGCTACGGTAGAATCGCAATGAGAGCAGTACCCTTTATTAAGTAGCCGTTTAGCTAGTGCTCCAGCCATAATTGAATCTTCTATATTAAATTTATTTTTCCATCCGG
>Ga0116185_1005277_pt1 | contig 10226 bp, 9 predicted proteins | sample AD_JPNNA7_MetaG_FD_89754 | JGI IMG/M metagenome (GOLD analysis project Ga0116185, IMG submission 89754) | Active sludge microbial communities of municipal wastewater-treating anaerobic digesters from Japan - AD_JPNNA7_MetaG | ecosystem: Engineered > Bioreactor > Anaerobic > Digestate | place... | reverse complement strand
ATTGGTTAAAGAATGGAATTGGTAGGGAGTTCTTAAAGACAGTTTGTAAAAAATAATATTATGATCGCGGGGTGGAGCAATTGGTAGCTCGTCGGGCTCATAACCCGAAGGTTGTAGGTTCAAGTCCTGCCCCCGCTACTAGGAAAATCCTTCTTTTTTAAGAGGGATTTTTTATTTTAAAGATATGAACTATTATGTATATGTTATAAAAAGCAAAGAAGGATTTACCTATACAGGAATGACAAATGATCTTGAAAAAAGATTAGTTGAACACAATGAAAAGACTTTATCTTTCTGGACAAAGAGGGGAACAAATTGGGAATTACTTTATAAAGAAGAATTTGAAAATAAGAGTGAAGCACTAAAAAGAGAGAAGTGGCTAAAGACAGGTGTGGGTCGTGAATATTTGAAAAAGAATATTAATAAGTTGTAGGTTCCATCCCGACAAAGTCGGGACTGCCCCCGCTCTAGGAAAATCTTTCTCTATAAAAAAATTTTAGTTATGACTGCAATTAATTTAATCCAACCAAAACACTTTAATAAACATTTTTTACCATTAGCAAAAAAAAATGATTCTACCGGTTTTTATTTTTATTATTCTTTCAATTTATTTAAGTTTATTTTGTAATTAAGAAGATAAAATATTTATGGTGATAAAATGAAAAAGATATTATTAGTTCTTTTATTGCTTTATCCGCTTGTTCTTCTGCCTCAAAAAAAGTCCTTTACTTATACTGATATCTCACCTGATGGAAAAAGCGTTTCAACCTATTTATTAAACGAAAATTCCTCAGCGGGAAAAGTAATTATTTTAAACGGTGATATTCCTTTTGGTGTAACTCCTGATTGGAGTTCAACCCTGGAAAGACAGATTGGGGGAATTGCCTGGGGTGATTATGATAATGACGGTGATCTTGATTTAGCAACAGGATGTTACTTTAGCCAGTCTTACCCGCCCATTCCTGATTATGAAGTATTGATTTACAGAAATGATAATGGAATTTTAACCACAACTCCTGCCTGGATCTCAACGGATATGAGATCAACAACTGATCTTAAATTTGCAGATATTAATGGAGACGACAGACCGGAACTAATTGCTGCTAACGGAGATAACTCTTTTGCTTCGTCTGTAATTTATTTTAATGGAGCTAGTGGACTGAATAATGCACCGGGATGGATTTCGCAGGATAACAATTGGACAGTCGGTGAGGCGCTGTGCGATATTGATGATGACGGGGATCTTGATCTTGCTTTTGCTAATCAGGGTAACAGCGTTACACCAATAAAACCTATCTGTATCTTTTATAATAATGGCGGAACATTTCCGACTGTTCCAAATTGGCTTTCGGCAGATCAGATGATTACTAATTCAGTAGCTTTTGGTGATCTTGATAATCAGCAAATAAAATATAAATATCTTGAGTACTACGGCGATGGAGAAAGAAGTGTTTCCCCTATTCCTCTATTTCCTATTTATTCGATTGATACTGTGTTGGTTGATGACCAGCCTTATTATGCATATTGTTATGATCCTATAAGCGGATGGCTGTCTTTGGGCACAAAACCTCAATCCGGTATAACAATAAAAATATCTTACCGTTATATTGCAAAAGGAGATCTCGGAGCTTCTAAATGGGTTAATTATGAAAGCGGAATTTACTTTAACAACAATGGCGTAATAAACACGATGCCGGGATGGACTGTTGGTAATACTCTGAGTCAGAAAGGAGTTGTCTGGGCAGATTTTGATAGAGATGGTTATCAGGACCTTGCAATATCAGGAAGCGGAACTCAAACTGTTATTTACAAAAATGTTAATGGCGTTTTAACTGGTCCTGTCTGGACATCAAATTCTGTTAATACTTCCACACAGGAATTAATTTCAGGTGATGTTGATGGCGATGGTTTCCCTGAACTTGCAGTTGTTCATTTTGGCGGAGGCAGAGTTGAAATATTTAAAAACAGAAACGGAATATTAGATACCGATCCATCGTGGTTGTATATTGCCGGTTCATCAGCAACTGCAATTGCATTTGGAGACCTTAATGGCGATGGAGCCCTTGATTTAGCAGTTGGAACAGCAAGATCTCCTGTTGTTGTTTTCCTGAATCAAAATCCTATTCCGGTTGAACTGACTTCCTTTACTGCCTCTTTGGATGGAAACAATGTTCAATTAAACTGGAGCACTGCATCTGAGATTAATAATCTTGGCTTTGAAATCGAAAAGAAAGTCCTCTCCTTTGGAGAGGGTTTGGGTGAGGCTTGGAATTCAATTGGTTTTGTCGCCGGTTACGGAACATCAACAGAGAAGCATACATATTCATTTAATGATAATGGACTTGCAGACGGAAATTATTTTTACAGACTCAAGCAGATTGATACTGACGGAAAGATAAAATATTCTGAAACAGTAGAAGTTGAAGTCGTTTCTCTATTCGGTTTTTCTCTTGAACAAAATTATCCTAACCCTTTTAACCCTGTTACAAAAATTCGTTTTATAATTCCTAATGTCACCCTGAGCGAAGTCGAAGGGTATTTTGTTACATTAAAAGTTTATGATATACTTGGAAATGAAATTACTACTCTCGTAAACGAAGAAAAGCCTGCTGGAAAATATGAAGTTGATTTCCAGTCCACAGTTAACAATCATCAGTTGACAAGCGGAATTTATTTTTATAAACTGCAAGCTGGTACATTCGTTGAAACGAAGAAAATGATTTTGTTGAGATAATTGTACAAGATTCTATAAAAATCCTCTATCATAAATGACAGAGGATTTTTTTGTTAAACAAATTTTTAAAGAACTTTTTCACATTACAGAAGCACTGCTTCTATCCAAATAAAACATAGCTTATTTAATTATTATGTATCTTTGGGCACACATTTAATTTTCTTTTGGAGTTTGTCGTGAAAAAATTTTTTCTTCTTATTGTTTTCTTGATTTCATCAAATATATTTCCGCAAAATTGGCTTTATGTTGATTCTGTCTTTAATGTATCTGGCGTAAGTGTAGATAATTTTTCAGCGCCTTTCTTTGCAGATCTCAACAATGATGGAAATCTTGATCTTATAATGGGTGGTATTGGTGATCGGGCTGAGTTCTTTTGGTCAAACTCACATACATTCCCAAATAATTTTACTAAAGATAATTCTGTTCTCGAAAGTATATATGCCGGCGGTTTAGTTGGTACTAATGCCGATTATCCTGCACTAATTGATTTGGATGGTGATAGTGTTCTTGATTTAGTAATTGGAGGATTTAATGGTCTTAGATATTATAAAAATGTTGGAACAACTTCTTCACCTCAATTTGAAGCAGTTGATACAATATTCACATTAGTTAATTCACTTATCGGCAGCGATCCAAAACCAGCATTTGTTGATATTGATGATGATGGCGACCTTGATTTGTTTGTTGGAATTGGTGAATCAATTCTTGGTGGACCTGAACCGGGAATAACTATGGGTTTCAGAAACACTGGAACTGTAACTAATCCTGAATTTACTTTGGATAATACCCTCGTTACAGGAATCGCTGATATTGGATTAAATTCTTATCCGACATTTGCAGATCTTGATGGTGACGGAGATTATGATCTACTTTTAGGAAGAGATCTTCAAACTTTAGTTTATTACAGAAATACCGGAACAAAAGGAAGTCCTGTCTGGACTATTAATGCAACTGTTTTTGGCGGAGTTGAGTCAACTACTTATTGGAAAGACCCAGTTCTTGCAGATATTGATTACGACGGTGATTTTGATTTGGTTTATGGAACAGCTAATGGCATATTATATACTTATCTTAATGTTGGAACATCACAATCCCCAACATTTCAGTATTATCCTGATTTCTTAAAAGTTATAAAACTTAATGCAAGCGGAGGTACAGCATCTTTAGCCGATTTTGATGGTGATGGTGATTATGACTTAATATCCGGGCATAATAACGGTACCTTTGTCTATTTCAAAAATGAAGGAACACCGACTGTCCCTGTTTTTAAACAAACTGCTGCTCCTTTTTCAAATATTGATGTGGGCTCTTACAGCACTCCTGTTTTTGTTGATATAGATAATGATGGTGATTACGATATTGTTTCTGGCGCATTGGATGGGAAAGTATATCTTTATATAAATAACAACGGTACTTTTTCTTCGAATACAACTATGTTTGGCACCGTTGATATAGGCTGGCAAAGCATACCATCATTTGCTGATTTGAATGGCGATGGTCATCTTGATCTTCTTGTTGGATCAGAAACAGGCAGTGCAACAAAGTTTTATTTAAATGACGGCAACAATGTTTTCACAGAAAACTCAACTATGTTTACAGGTGTTACTTTTCCTAATTACGGCAGACCAATACTTGCTGATATTGACAATGACGGAGATTTTGATTTAATAATTGGTGATAACTGGGGCAGTATCAGATACTACAGAAATAATGGAACTGTTACCAATCCTGTTTGGATAAGAGAAGATTCATTATTTGATGGTATTAAAGTTAAACAAGCAACTCATCCTGCATTTGCAGATCTTGATGGAGATGGAAGAAAAGATATGGTAATTGGCGAGTATAACGGTAATTTTAGTTTTTATAAAAATCTTTTTGCAAATCCAACAAATATTGAAAATCAAAATATTGAGCTGCCAATTAATTTCACTTTAAGCCAGAATTATCCAAATCCATTTAATCCGGCAACTACTATCAGATTCCAATTGCCTGAAGGAGGAAATACAACACTTAAGATTTATGATATTCTCGGGAAAGAAGTGACGACACTTGTAAATGACTATAAGACGGCAGGCACACATCAGGTTACATTTAATGCAACTCAGCTTTCAAGCGGTATTTATTTTTATACATTACAAAGCGGTGGTAATTATATAACAAAACAAATGATGCTGATAAAATAATACTGCTGTAAGTAAGTTATTGCTTTTCTCAGGAGCCGATTATTATTAACTATTAAATAAAATTCTCTTAAATGATTTGACTTATTATCCCCCTAACCTGCAAATCAGATTGAAAGTGTGATTTTAACTGCTTAAATTAAGGTTGTAAGAAGTATTCATTAATCGTGAAAGCGTTATGAAAGAGTTCTTCAGCGTCCAGGAAGTTGCGAAACTTTTAGATATGAGCAGTTCCGGAGTTTTATATCATATAAAAAACGGGACTTTAAAATCCGTTCAGGTCGGTAAAATTTATATTATCAAGAGTGAGGACTTTGCCGATTTTCTGAAAGGACAAAAAAAGATAAAAAAATCCAGAAAGAAAACTGAAGAGCCGCGCCTTTTTTAATTATTCTTTCGAATAATTTATCAATTCCTGCCTGTAATTTTTCAATTCAGTTTTATCTGTTCCAGCAAGATTTTTTATACAATAACAATAAGCACCTAAAACCGGAATAATAAGATTATTTTTATCTGAATAGAATTCATCCAATAAGCCAATAATAATATCCAAATCAATGGAATTGGATTCAGTATCTTTTTGAAGTGCTAATATTTCTTTATCACAATTAAACAGAGCCGGTAACTGTGCACCCGATAATTTCTGCAGCTTTTGATTATCTAATATCAATGAAAGATAATTCCGTTTATAATCTATAAGCTTGTTTATCGGCTGTGAAAGAGAAATCCATGCATATCCGTTATCAGCGCCTTTTGTAAGAGGATTGTTTTGTGCTAAGATTATTGAATGAAATAATAGCAGCAAAATAAATATTGGTAAAAAGGATTTCATTATCATAAACTTGAATTATGTTTTAAAGTTACAACAAATTATAGAATACTTATATCTAAAAATATTAAATTAACACCTGAGAATAATTATTGATCGGAATTTTAATGGGTTCACACCTTCTTAGCAAATCTTCTTTTATCCGCGGCGTTCAATGTGAAAAACATCTTTATCTTTATAAATATCATTACAGCGAAATGGATCCGGTTTCAGATATGCAAAAAGCTGTATTCAATCGTGGAACAAATGTTGGAATCCTAGCACAAAATTTATTTCCTGGTGGAACAGATGCATCTCCAAAATCACCATCTGAATATAACAATGCAGTAGCTCTAACAAAAAAATTATTGAAGAATAAACAACACGTAATTTACGAGGCATCATTTAATTTTAGTGATGTTTTATCAATCGCTGATATTGTGGTTCAGGAGAAATCATCTCTTAAAATATTTGAAGTAAAAAGTTCAACATCAATTTCAGAAACTTATTTACAGGATGCAGCGCTGCAATACTGGGTAATTACCAATAGCGGTTACAAGGTCAAAGACTTTTCTATTATTTATATAAACAATCAATATCTACGAGATGGAGAGCTTGATTTAAATAAACTTTTTATAAGTGAATCAGTTCTGCGTTCAATTAAGCCGATGCAGAAGTGGGTTGAAGAGAAAGTAAATCGTTTTAAAAAAGTATTGAACAAAAAAACAATCCCTGATATTGATATAGGTGAACATTGCTACAATCCATATACTTGTGCATTCTATGAATATTGCCGAAAGCATATTCCGGATAATTCGGTATTTGATCTTGCAGGTTTACAGCTGAATAAAAAATATGATTTATACAGACAAGGAATAATCAGGCTAAAAGATATTCCGAATGATATCAGTTTGCCTCAAACTGCTAAGGTTCAGCTTGATGTTTTTAAAAGCAGAAAAAATATAATTAACAAACCAGAGATTAAAGAATTCTTATCCGATCTTAATTATCCGATTTACTTTATGGATTTTGAAACTATTCAACCTGCAATTCCATTGTTTGATAAATCAAAACCGTATCAGCAAATACCTTTTCAATATTCATTACATTTTAAAAAAAATAAAAAAAGTAAGATTGAGCATTTCGAGTTTTTAGCCGAAGCAGTTGATGATCCCCGGATTAAGTTTATAGAAAATTTATTGAAAGCAACCAGAAATAAAGGGGATATACTTACATATAATAAATCTTTTGAGATTACCCGTTTAAAAGAAATCGCAGAAACTTTCCCTGTTTATAAAAAACAGATTGAAGAAAGAATCAGCCGTATTAAAGATCTGATGGTACCGTTTCAAAAAAAATATTATTACACAAATGATATGCAAGGATCTTATTCCATCAAATATGTTTTGCCTGCTTTAATACCGGATTTAAGTTATAAGGATCTGGATATCAACGAAGGCGGACTCGCATCTATTGCATTTGAAAGCCTTTATTATGAAACCGATATGTTTAAGATTTCTGAGATAAGAAATAATTTACTTGAATATTGTAAGCTTGATACTTTTGCAATGGTTAAACTATTAGAAAAGCTGGAATCACTCTAATAACCAAATCAAGTATGAAGTTATTTTAAATACGATTCAAACCATTTTTTTCTCATCTCATCAACTTCTTTACGATGAGATTTTAAATAATGATCTCCGTCTTCAAGCATAACCAAACGATAAAGAATTTTAAGCTCCAATAATTTATAAGACATATCCAGTGAATCGTTGGGAGTAACCTGTTCATCGTTATTGCCATGTATAATAAGTAATGGTGTAGTCCGCGAAAGCTTTTCAGGGAAATTTATAATTGATCTTTTTTCGCATCTGCTTTTAAATTCACTTTCCTCAAATTTATTTAATATCTGTTTATGTAATCTTTGTCTGAATTTACTTTCATCTTTACTGCATCTTAAGTTTGCAATTCCGCCTATTATAACAGCAGCTTTGAAAATATTAGTTCTTGTTAAAGAAAGATAAGTCATCATACCGCCGCGGCTCCAGCCCTCGATACCCCAAATGTTTGTATCAGCTTGTGGAATTTCATCGGCGAGAGAAGTAAGATTAATAATATCATTCAAGTCATCGCCGCCAAAATCATCGTGACCTTCTCCCCCATCATTCCCGCGATACTGAGAAGAGAAAACACAATAGCCCCAGTTTGCTATCTGTCCAAACATTCCTCTAGCAGTAAACTTATCAATGGCTCCTGAATTACCAATTCCTCCGCGGCACCAGATTATACAAGGATATTTATTTGAGTTATCTGTTGGATATGCAATATATCCTTTAACCTTTAATCCATCTGAAAGATAAGTTATTTTTTCAACTACTGTATTTTCAACAACATCTTTTCCCCAACCGCTTTCAATCATTTTTAGCTGAAGATCAGTCAAAGATATTTTTTGTCGTTCGAGAATTTTACTTTTCATTGACTTATCAACTCATTGTATTAGTAATACTATCGGGTGTATCCCTGTGATAAATATATGTTGGGAAATCAACTTTTTTTACTTTATAATTTTTCATAACTCTTTCCAAGAATTCCGAATCTTCACTATAAGTGATATCTTTAAACCCTTTTAAATCAATAAAGATATTTCTTTTACCAAAAAAAGTTGCTCCGATTGTACATTGTGAAAGGTGAATTAATTTTTTCGGATCGTTCTTATCAGGCACATATTCATTCCCAATTATCTTAACACCTCCGTGTAAAAAATCAATCTCCGGATTTTCTTTCAGATAATTAACTCTTAATAAAATATGATCAACAGTATATTCGTCATCGCTGTCTAAAAAAGTAATATAATCACCACTTGAATTTTTAATGCCGTTATTTCTTGCTGCCGGCAGAAATTTATGCTGCTGATAAACGATTTTTATTTTCGGATTATTGGCTTTATAGCTCTCTAATAATTCTGCAGAATTATCCCGGCTTCCATCATCAACTGCTATTAATTCCCAGTTCTCATAACTTTGATTTAATAAAGAATCAACAGCTCTTTGTAAATAAGCTTCTCTGTTGTAAAAAGCCATTATTACAGATACCTTTGGTAAAATTTTATCTGTTTTCACAAAAACATTTCTTAATCAAATTTATTCAGAAAGATAATTCTAAATGAAACAAATTAAAGAATAAAAGCTTCAAAAATATTAATTGATTAGATCGCCAAATCTGTTAAAAGAAATTTGATTCAGCTTCAACAGACTAATTTTGACATCAATAATTAATATCTTGCTTTTATTATATTTGCTCAGCACAAATATCGGAAAAAAGACAATGGCTAAAAAGCAAGGCAAACAACAAGAACAAAAACCAACAATTAAAAAGTCAAAGATATCATTACAGAAAATTGTCATAGCAATTTTAGCCTTAGCTGTTATTGGATTTTTTATTGTTAATAATTTTATAAACAAAGAACCGAAGACTGAATATTACACATTTACAAAAGAAGGTGAATTGATATTTACCGATTCATTAGGAACACTAAAAACAAAAATCGATATTGAAATTGCTAATAACGAATATAAAAGACAACTTGGTTTAATGAATAGAAAAGAGATGAAAGAAAATCAGGGAATGCTGTTCATCTTCACCAAAGAGGCTTACCAGTCTTTTTGGATGCGGAATACTTTAATATCTCTTGATATGATATTTGTTAACGAACATAAAGAGATAGTTACAATTCACAAATACACAAAAATACTTACCGAACAAAGCTATCCGGCATCTGAACCGTCAATGTATGTTGTTGAAGTAGTAGCAGGCTTTTGCGATAAATATAATATACAGGTTGGCGATAAGATTAATTGGATGGGAATGAGTTTAGAAAAACCCAATCAATAAAATTATATTTTATTTAAATTTTACGCTTGTAACTTAGAAATTAATTTCCGTAAAGTTTACCCTCAACAAGTTCGCAAATAATGTGAGCAACAGTAATATGTCCTTCTTGTATCCGTTGAACATTTGATGATGGAATTACAATTGGTAGATCAACGAGCGCTTTTAATTCGCCTCCACTTCCGCCCAGGAATCCGATAACTTTCATTCCTTTTGAATGTGCAGTTTCAACAGCTTTAATAATATTTTTTGAATTGCCGCTTGTAGATATAGCTAGTAAAACATCTCCAAGAGCACCAAGCCCTTCGACATTTCTGGCAAAAACATTTTCAAAACCTATATCATTTCCTCCTGCAGTAAGATTTGATGAATCAGTAGTAAGTGCAATCGCAGGTAATGCGGGGCGCTTGATAGTATGACTTAATCTTATCATAAACTCAGTTGCAATATGCTGACAATCTGCAGCGCTACCGCCATTTCCACATAATAAAAGTTTGTTACCATCCTTATAAGATGAAACAAGAATATCAACAGCTTTCAATATTTCATCCACAAGTTGATCTTTTATTTTAAGCTTTGTTTCAGAGCTTTCATTAAGTGAATCAATTATAAATTT
>Ga0116185_1005275_pt1 | contig 10227 bp, 10 predicted proteins | sample AD_JPNNA7_MetaG_FD_89754 | JGI IMG/M metagenome (GOLD analysis project Ga0116185, IMG submission 89754) | Active sludge microbial communities of municipal wastewater-treating anaerobic digesters from Japan - AD_JPNNA7_MetaG | ecosystem: Engineered > Bioreactor > Anaerobic > Digestate | place... | reverse complement strand
TAAGGTCGGAAGGCCTTATCTTTACCCGGAATCCTTCATCAGATTTGTAGCAACTATAAGGACCGCCTATGGATTACGTTACAGGCAGACCGAAGGCTTCCTTCGGGCCATATCAGAGCATTCGCCTAAGATAAGACCGGCAGACTACACCACCATCTGGAGGAGAACAGCTGCCAAACGATTTGACATGGCACAAAAGGAAGTGATGATGAAGTTTCTACTGTATGACCAACTGCAACAGCTAGTGTAAAGCTAAAGGCAAAGAAAGGGCAAGTTAGAGATAAGTGTCGTTTGTTTAGAATTATTCAACAAAGCACTTAATAATGAAAAATTAATGTCTATTTTATCCCCTTGGTAAAATTTTTTAACTTAGTTTCGTAGTTTGCTTTAAGTTCTTTCGTCGTTATTGTTAGCTTCGATATCGGAGTGATTCCAATATAATCCTCCATTTCACCAAATGCTTTAGCATCGCCAGAGCCACCATAAGTGCAAAAAAATGCAACATTTTTAAACTTACCTTTGTTCTCATTAATGTATACCCTTACAGCAGGGGCCATGAGTGCCGCCCATATTGGGGTTCCAATAACAACAAGATCATATTTAGCGGGATCTTTAGTTGTTCCTTTAATTGTTGTTAGTTTTTTAGAATGGGCATCTATAGCAGCGATAATCCAACCTAGTGCCCCTTTTCTATTCTTAGAGTCGATTATCTCTTCGTTTTCGCACTTAAGATTTTTAGAAATCTCTTCTGCAATTTTTTTGGTATTTCCTGATCTAGAATAATAAACAACAAGTGTTTTCATGATAATGAGTTAACTTAGTAGTATATAAATTTTGTTACAAAGATAAAGAAATGCAAAAATTCTTTTAAAATAAAAATTGAAGAGGTGAATTCTATAGGAATCTAATAGATAAGTCTTATATATCTGTGAAAATACTAATTTTCTGGACAAGTAAATACTATGTCTAGTATTTTTTGTAAATGGAGGAGATAACCATAATTGAACCGCAGATTAACTTTCCTGTTGAAGACAGAGATGACGAGCAGCCACTCTACATTCCTGAAGAAGATTATGATGAAGATTAAATAAATTAATTAATCTTTTTTAAAATAATTATACTTAAATCCATAACAAATGAGATTTTTACAATAGAGATCAAATAACCGAAAACTATTTTAAGAATATATCCTTTTCATAAAAATGGAGGGCTTCTATTGCCAGAAAGAAAATTAAGGATACTGATAGCAAAACCGGGTCTCGACGGTCATGATAGAGGAGCAAAAGTAGTCGCTAGGGCGTTAAGAGATGCAGGTATGGAAGTGATATACACGGGATTAAGGCAGACTCCGGAAAGTATTGTAGAAACAGCAATACAAGAAGACGTAGATGCAATAGGGCTAAGTATATTATCTGGAGCTCATAATCATCTGTTTAAAAAAGTGATAGAACTTTTAAATAATGAGGGGGCAAATGACATCCCTATTTTTGGTGGTGGCATTGTTCCTGAGGAGGATATTCCTTACCTTAAACATATAGGTGTAAAAAAGATATTTGGCCCTGGGACCAATACAGAAGACATTGTCGCTTATATAAAAGAAATGACAAATAAATAAAAAGAGTGCCTAGAATGATCTCCTCTATTGATGAATTGATACAAAAAATGATATCTGGGGATAAAAGGGCACTGGGAAAAATTATTACATTGATGGAAGAGAATTCCTCTTCTTCTGCTTATATTATTTCTCAAATTTACGCTCTTACTGGAAAAGCGTATATTGTGGGTATTACTGGGCCTCCTGGTTCTGGCAAAAGTAGTATTGTAGATAAGTTAGTATCGTGTTATAGAAATGAAAATCTTAAGGTGGGCGTTATAGCTATTGATCCTACAAGTCCTTTCACAGGTGGCGCTATTCTCGGTGATAGAATAAGAATGAAAAGCCATTATACCGATAGGGATGTTTTTATTCGAAGTATGGCGACAAGAGGGAATCTCGGAGGTCTCTCCAGAGCAACAAGTGATGCCATTAAAGCTCTTGATGCATTTGGAAGTGATATAATTATAGTTGAGACAGTTGGTGCTGGGCAGATAGAAGTTGACATTGTAAAAGTAGCAGATACTGTAATAGTTATTTCTGTGCCTGGTATGGGGGATATTATACAAACATTAAAAGCTGGGATAATGGAAATAGGAGATATATTTGCAGTGAATAAAGCAGACTTAGATGGTGTAGAAAAGTGCATCTTAGAGATAAAAATGATGTTAGAGCTATCAGAGAATAAAAATGGATGGATACACCCTATAGTTAAAACATTTGGAAACAGAGACGACGGTGCTAATGAACTCTACGAAGCTATTAAAAATCATCGTAAGTATCTACTTGAATCGGGCCATCATGAAAAAAAGAAGATAATGCGGGGAAAGGCAGATTTAATTAACATACTTCAAAATCTCTTCATTAAAAATCTTTATGATGTTATTAGTGAGGAGGAAATGGAAGAGTTTGGAAAAAAAATAGCCAATAGAGAAAAAGATCCTTATGAGATAATTGAAGAAATAATTCCTAGATTAAAGAAGTTTTTATGAGGTGCTTTTTTGATAAAAAAAATAGACCATATAGGCATAGCCGTTAATAATTTAGAAGAGTCTTTGAGTTTCTATGAGGAGGCTCTAGGACTAAAAGTAAATGGTATAGAAGAGGTTCCTGAGCAAAAAGTTAAAGTTGGATTTTTAGAAATAGGGGAACTCCATTTTGAACTTTTAGAATCGACAGCCCCCGAAGGGCCTGTTGGAAGATTTATTGAAAAAAGAGGGGAAGGTATCCATCATATTGCAATATTAGTTGATAATATAGAAAAAACTATACTCACACTTAAAGAAAAACAGGTGCAACTAGTAGATGAAATGCCAAGAAAAGGGGCCGGAGGATCTAAAATGGCATTTATACATCCTAAAAGTACTCATGGTGTGCTATTAGAGCTATATGAGAAATAGTTTTTTAAATAAAAAGATATATATACTGTATATTGGCATTTTATTATATATTAGGAGGAGAATATATGGGTCTTTTTGGTGGTGGAAAAGAAAAAGATGAAAAAATAAATGTCCTTACGCAAAATTTAGACGAAATTGAAAAGGAAAATAGGGCTCTAAAGATGCAACTTAAAGTTTATGAGGAAGAATATGAAAATATTGAAATCATAAAAGAAAAATTCGAAAAGATTAGCAGAGAAAATCAGGATTTCATGACTAAGCTAAAGGAAGCTGAAGATAAATACAAAGAAGTTGAAGAAAGAACTCATGACGTGATAAAGGAAATAAGTGATGAAAGAGACAAGTATAAATCTGAACTTAATAATGAAAGATCCAAAGAAATTATCGAAATAAGGCAAAAAGAAGAATTAATCGAAGATGTCCAAAGAGAACTTGAGAGGGTCAAAGCAATTAATGAGGAACTCAACAGGCAAATGGAAGAGACAGAAAGAGGTAAAGTTATAGTCCTAGACGCTTTTGAAAAAGATATAGAGATAAGTGAAGGGGTAATAGTAAAGGGTGGACTAAAAACTAAAGAAAGCGTGAAAATTGAAAATGATGCCTTGATAAAAGGAGACATTCTGGCCGGTAAAAATGTCACCCTTGGCGACAGAACAACAGTTCAGGGAGCAGTAAAGTGCGATGGTACATTAATAATGGGGGAAGAAGCAGAAGTCAGGGAAGAGATTTTTGCAGGGAATGTCTTTATTTCTAACGGAAGCGTGATACCTGTTTCAATCAAAACTACCGGGGATGTTAAAGGTGGGGAGAGAATAAGAATTGGTGGCGAATTCATTTCTGGTGGTGACGTATTCTTAGGCGGCGAAACAGTAATCAAAACAAAACTTGAAGCTATTGGAAACGTAACAATAGGTGAAAACAGTAAAGTAATGAAAGATCTTATCTCAAGTGGAGACGTTATATTAGGTGCAAACAGCGATGCAAAAATTATCAAAGCAAAGGGAAACGTTACAATAGGTCACAATTGCAATGTAAATAAAGTTTTTTCAGATGGTTCGGTCACTTTAATGGATGGAACTCATATAAGCGAAGGAATTGAGTATAGAGGCTCAATAAAGATAGGTGGCGGAGTAACTCTTGAAGGAACGATAAGAACAAAAGATAGAGGAGAAATTTTATAAATTTTTTTTTATCTATAAATCTCCCTTTTCGTATAGAATACTGCTATACCTCCAATTATTAAACCTATCAACAAACCTCCAATAAAATATGCAACATAATTGTAAGATTTTTTTGCGACAATTGTTGATGTTTTTTCGATCACCGCCCCATCTTGTGGAGTGGATATTTCTTCTATAGGTTCTAGAAATCTCAAGGCAAATGCTACACCTTTTGCATATTTATAAAGAATGATTGAGTTGATTTTATCTGAATCTTCAAATGTTGAGGCGTATTCATAGTAGCTTTCAGCCATTAAAGGTTCACCGCCTGCCTTTCTAGCAAGGTATATTGCACCACCAGCTTGTTCTTTTGCTCTTTCAAGTCTTTGCTTAATCACGTCCTCGCCTGAAGACCATAATTCAATAGAAACACTAGACCTAACTTTACTATCAATGGCATCAAATATGGCCGCTGCATATTTTCCCTTTTCATATTCATTTTCAGCTGCAGTGAGTAACTCCGAACTTTGGGTAAGTAATGTGTTTTTACCTATTAGCGTTTGAGCATATATGAGACTAAGTCTCGCATCTTCAATCCTTTGACTTGCATTATATTTTATTTGTGATTCATCAATTATACTTTCCCCTTTAGAGTTTTCTTTACTTATATCCATCCATAATTTTGCTGTTTTTGCTCTTTCCAAAGCAAAATCAGCATAATAAACAGCATCATAATATTTTTGATTATAGAAATTTTTCCAAGCGTCAGCAATTAGATTTTCTGCTTCAATTGCTCTTTTTTCAGATGCTGCAAGACATTCAAAAGAGGTGATCCCCCTGATACTTAAGGACTCAGTTGATATAAGCTCATTTGCTTCATCTAATTCTTTTTGAGCAGCTTCTATCTTATTTTTGACTATGTTAGAATCTTTATTTACCAAAACATCAATTGAATCACTAATATAGTTTAACTGAATCTTGGCATTGAAAGTATTACTCATAGCACTGTAATACCTTTTCTTAGAAAGATTATTTTTTGCAGTATCGATGTTTGAATTTGCCCGTTTCAAAAATTCATTAAAAGTCTGGTATTCTCTATAGCCAATAGTTTCGGAATCTAATTTATGGCTTGTATTTTTAGAAAGTTTTTCAACTACAACAAATTCAGAAAGCGCTTTTTCTTTTATGAAGTCAGTGTTAACTATAACTTTTGAGGGTGGTTTTTCTTCCTTTATTTTATATCCTGTAAAATACCAAAGAGCATCAATTGCATCATCAACTTCTATAACTGTAATCCCCCATCGGCTCTTCGCATGCTCAATCACATTAACAGTGTCAATTTTTCCTTCTTCAATTATTTGGATAACTGATTGCCCACTTGGTATAAGAAATACTTTTATCCCTTTTGCATTTGCGCCCATTATCTTTTCTAGTATACCCCCAACAGGGCCTACAGTACCATCGGGATTAATCATCCCCGTCATCATTACATGTGGGTCTATGTCAAGTTTTTTGATTGAGGCGATTGTAGCTATAGTAAGCGCAGCCCCGGCAGAAGGTCCGCCTATTACTGGAGAATCTGCCCTAATGGTATAAAAATAATCATATCTAGAATGTGGTACCTTCAATATATCTGATGCAACAACTGAAGCAAATCTGCATGAAGCTTGTGTATCAAGTTCGGATAAGGGCCAAGTATCAACAAAAACTCTTCCACTTCCGGGCTTTGTAAAAACAGTAGCATCAAAAACGGCGCCTTCAAGGCCAGACTCTACTCTCTTGACTGCAGGCACCTTAATTGTAATAGATTTTCCATCTTCATTTTGGGATAATAAAGCTGGTAAAAAACCAGTAAATAAGATACTAAGCAAAAAAATTGCCAATATTTTTTTATTCATTGAAACACCTAAATATTTTGTAAAAGTTTTTGGATCCTACTATAACACGATTCAAGTTTCTTCCAAGCATTATCCATGTCAGTTTTTTCTATATTGGGATTTTGTATATTGTCAAAATAAAACCTAGTAAGATCCCTATACATCTGGCTCATTTTAAAATATTCATGGGATTTAGCATCTACAAGGGTATTAGATAAATTATCAATTTCTATTATGAAATCCGCCCAAGAGTTAATTTTTTTACGCTCTTGGACTTTTGGTAGTTCATATGTGGCTTCTGGAATGGGTTTTGGTGGAGCTTCGCTATAAACTTGGGATCTAACGTCTTCTTTTGCCATATCTGATTCGATAGTTTTTGGCTTACTGTCAAAAATAGAAATTCTTTCCGGAATTCTAACATTAGGAATCCCGGATTTAGTTTTTTGCGTATTAGAAAAAAACCTAACAAGAAAAATTAACATTATTAGCAATACAATCAGACCAGAAAATATTATCATCCAATATTGGGAAAGGAGTGTTTCTATAGAAGGCATTAATTAAAGAAACATAAAATTACTTATAACTTTTTCCATTAATTTCAATATAGCTCTTTGTTATGAGATATGATTACATCTTTCTCAATTACCATACAAAGAAGAAAACAATTGGAACATAGAAAAGTGAATAAACTTCAATATAAATGTATTTTTTGATAGCTTGGTGTTTGAAAGCGCTATTTGGGATTAAAAGAGCTCTCATTACTTAATTTATTTTTATAGAAATGATTACCGAAATCTTTAAATAGTTTTTTACATTATTATTTTTTAATATAAATCAAACTTATGTAAAAAGATGGTAATCTTTAATAAATAACTAATAACGGGATACATATGTTTCGAATAGATGTTTCTTCCTCATATGAAAGATTTGGGCTAGAAAGAAATCCATTCACAGATCTATCATCTGAGGCTATAAGGGATATCGAAAAAATTCACGTTTCTCAGGAAATTGATTCTCGTATTGCAGATATTCTTTCAGATGTTATTGGAGAAAATTCGGGGATAGCTCTTTCACTTGTCGGATCATTAGGCTCTGGCAAAACACAGAGACTCAAAGGAGTACACAAACTTATCCAGGAATCTGGAGGAATGTCAATCTATCAAAAGATAGATTCAAATGACATCATAAAAACAACTCTTGAAATTTTTTCATATTTTTCTGAATTTGAAGATGAAGAAGATACGGGAACTTCAGAAGAACCCGAACTTGAAGGGGAAACATACACACCCTCTTATCAGGAAGAGAATCTATCATTTTTCCAAAAAATTAAAAGACTCTTTTCAGGGGAGAGGAAATTTGTTCCTATTTCAGATGAATCTGATGATTCGGAGTTAACTAGGGCAAACTACAATTCCCAAGATATTGGAAATCAGCTTATCGATTATTTAGGAGAATATAAGAGGTCTGCACTCATTCTTGATGAAATGGAAAATTTATTGACAGCCTCTAACACAGATCTAATTCTTTTCTTTGAATTTTTAAGAGAATTTATTAGTAATATGCCAGACTCGTGTGTCTTTATAATGGCATGCACCAATAACGCATATGACAAGATAAAAGAGATAAGTCCTGCTTTTGTAGCAAGGCTCCACAATGAACTATACTCTGAACCTCTTTCTGATGAGAGGGCGATAAAACTAGTTCAAAAGAGAATTGAATACCATAGAAGAAAGTCCATAGTAAGCCCTCTTTACCCGTTTGAGGAAAGTGCAATAGTTCTAGCAAACAGTATGTCAAAAGGGAATCCAAGAGAATTGTTAAAGTTATTACACACAACATTGTTTACAGCCACTAGGGACAATTTTGTCGAGTTTATAGATGACAGATACCTTGCGAAAGTCTTGACCGGCCCATCATCAGTTGAGGAATATATAAGGAGAGTTCCTTCGGATTTGAGGGAGGATGTAAGGATAATAATTGAAAAGTACGGTGGGGGGCCAGTTACATACATCCAACTTGCAAAAGACACACAAGAGTCGGTGACAAAACAATATACAAAACTTGAAGAGCTTGTTGCAATGGGTATTTTGACAAGTTCAAAGGGAAAATATCAGATAAATAGCTCCGTGATACAGATGGTGAGAGCATCTATCAGGAAAGAATTTGACAAAACTAAAGATGCTAAAAAAGAAACAAAAAAATAATTATTGTTTCTTTAAAAGTTCTATGAGGTCACTTCCGTTTACTAAACCAAATCTACCTTTCTTTGCTTCTTTTTCACTGTAACATAAAGTGCTATCTTTCTTGATTTTTTTTGAATAAACTGCAAATGGTACTGGGTCTGATACGTGTGTTTTTAATTTTACGGGTGTTGGATGGTCAGCCACTATGCTTATGCTGTAATCAAAGCCCTTTTTTTCAACTTTGTTTAGTATCCTTCCAACAACTCTTTTGTCCAAATCCTCAATTGCTTTGATCTTCATTTCAAGATTTCCAGAGTGGCCCGCTTCATCAGGAGCTTCAACGTGAATGTAGATAAAGTCAATTTCCTCTAAAGCTTTTATCGCATAGTCTGCCTTTCCTTCGTAGTTTGTATCAATAAATCCTGTTGCACCTGGAACGTTTATGACTTTCATCTTGGCGCCGTATCCAATGCCTTTTATAAGATCAACTGCTGATATTACTCCACCTTTCATGCCGAACTTCTGGGAAAATGGTTCCATGGGTACCTTCTTTCCCTGGCCCCAAAGCCATATCATATTACCGGGATTTTTACCCTCAGAGATTCTTTTTTTGTTCACAGGGTGCCCCATCAATATCTTCTTTGAGTCAAGCATCATTTTGTTTAGCATATCTGAATTTTTACCTTTGATTAAGTTGTCAGATACCTTTTGACCGACTACATCGTGAGGAGGTGTGCAGGAAAAACTGTTCTCTCCATTGTAAACAAAAAGGTGCCTGTAACTTACACCAGGATAAAATTTGCCTATGTCAAATGATTCGGAAACTTTTTTTATAAGCTGTGTTGATTCAGCTGTTGTAATGTGGCCTGAGGAGTAGTCTTTTATTATGCCATTTTCTTCAGTTATGATGTTGCATCTAAAAGCTATATCGTCTTCAACAAGCTCGACCCCAATGCTATATGCTTCAAGAGGTCCCCTGCCAGTGTAGTACTGTTTGGGATCATAGCCTAAAATCGAAAGATTTGCAACGTCAGACCCTGCTTCAAAGCCATTGGGAACAGTCTTTAACTCCCCCATGGCCCCTTCTTTTGCAATCATGTCTAGGTTCGGAATATCAGAAAGCTCAAGAACTGTTTTGTTCCCTTTATCTTCTAAAGGGTAGTCAGCCATTCCGTCCCCGCATACCACTATGTATTTCATGTCACAGATTGAATATATATTGTTTAAAAGGTTTTAGAGAGTTCGAAGATAGGCTTTGAAAAAAATTGGTAATAAAAAAAATGTCTTAGGGTCTTTGGTCAATGATACGATAGTTTTATAGTGCTCATCAAAACTCCCTGATTTATTGAGAATATGTTTTTTTGATTTGATGAAATCAAAAACTGCCCTAAGTTCATCATCACTTAGTTTTTCATAAATTTTTCTTAGTAGTAATCCTCTTGATATCTCCTTATCGATTAATTGTTTACACAGTCGGGGGTAGCTACTGTATCTGTCTGAAATTATTGAGTTGGCAAGGGCTTCAGCAGCCAGTGCACCGTAATATACGCCACCGCCAGACAGAGGCTTAACTTGACATGCTGCATCCCCCAATAGAAATACCCTATCCCTATAATTAATCCCCTTCCCGATAGGTATAACTCCCGATTGAATCTCAATTGGGGCGTTTTTGATTCCCCTTTCTTCTAAGAATCTGTAAAGTGACTCCTTAGGGCTATCTGATATAGTCCCGATTCTAAATATTCCATCCCCTTCTGGGACAATCCATGTGAAAAAAGGCCTTTGTATGTGGACTTCAACTAAGTTATTGGAATCAAGATCGGCTTTTATCCTGACTTGATACCCTTTGTAATGCTTCATGTTATAATCAAATTCTTGGGATCTGACCCTTGAAGAAGGCCCGTCAGAGCCAATTAGCAAATCTGTGTTAAATTTTCGCTTATTTGTTTTTACGGATATGGTTCCATTTTTTCTTTCAAACGATTGGAATCTCTCTTCAAGAGAGATTTCAAG
>Ga0116185_1005269_pt1 | contig 10243 bp, 8 predicted proteins | sample AD_JPNNA7_MetaG_FD_89754 | JGI IMG/M metagenome (GOLD analysis project Ga0116185, IMG submission 89754) | Active sludge microbial communities of municipal wastewater-treating anaerobic digesters from Japan - AD_JPNNA7_MetaG | ecosystem: Engineered > Bioreactor > Anaerobic > Digestate | place... | reverse complement strand
AATGAGCGCAATCTATTTTTCAGCGACAGGTGAAGCACGGGGAACAACTCCCGCAATGGACTGCTCAGCAAGTGAGGGCTCAATAGGCGGAGCATGTTTCAGACCAGGGGCATTACCTATATTCATAATGATGACAGACGAAGCTTTTGAAACAGGATACAGCAAATACAAAGTCGGTGCGAGCGACTGGATATATGTTTCAACAAACAATGCGATTGATGCGTTAAACGGCATAAACGGCAAATTCATCGGTGTTGACTCATGGAATACAGGATCTTTCGGTTTTACCCCTGCTAACGATCTGAAACAGGTTTCAACAGGAACCGGCTCAGTTGACGGGTCAGGAAATCCCTTCTACTACCTTATTAATTCAAACGGAACCGGTCTTTCAACCAACATTGCAAACGCTGTTGAAGCTCTTGCGACAAGCGTTCCGATGCTTGTCAATACCGGCAGAGAATCAATAACAAATCCCCAGTCTGTAGATGTTACTCAATTCATAAAGGCAGTTACACCTGTGAAAAGAGTTGTGGGAGGCAGCACTGTAAACTGTCCGACAGAATGCACATCCGTTGCTTTTGAAAATGTCAAACCGGGAACAACAGTAACATTCGATATTGATTTTTATAACGATATTTTTAATCCCACAACACCTGAACCGACCGCCTTTCAGGCAAAGATCCATGTTTACGGAGAGGGCTCACTTGTTGATACCCGTGAAGTTTACATCATCGTTCCCGGCAAAACCGGAACAGGTCCCGGAAGTTAACCGATTCAACTTGCCTAAAACCCGTTCATCTGATAACATCACCATTATTTTTGTTTATTCGGTGTGAATTATGGAAAAAAATTCTCTTGTTTATGTTGCGGGTCACAGAGGGCTTGCCGGAAGTGCGATCGTAAACGAACTTAAACGATCGGGCTATGAGAATCTCCTTCTTAGGACTTCAGGCGAACTTGATCTTCGCAACCAGCATGAAGTTGAAAAATTCTTCAATGAATTCAAGCCCGAATATGTGATACTTGCCGCCGCAAAAGTGGGAGGAATAGGAGCAAACAGCCGTTTCCGCGCCCAGATGATATATGACAACCTCATGATCCAGTCGAATGTCATCCATCACGCATATCTTAACAATGTGAAAAAGCTTCTGTTTCTCGGATCGAGCTGTATTTATCCGAAATTCGCCCCTCAACCGATGAAAGAGGAAGATCTGCTCACATCATCACTTGAACCGACAAATGAGCCATATGCCGTTGCAAAAATTGCGGGGCTCAAAATGTGCGAAGCTTACAATTCTCAATATGGCACTGATTTTATTACAGTTATGCCGACAAACCTTTATGGGGAGAATGATAATTTCGACCTTGAGAACGGCCATGTCTTTGCGGTGATGATAAGAAAGATACATGAAGCTAAAATCAACAGTTCTGAATTTGTTGAACTTTGGGGAACGGGAAATCCGAGAAGGGAATTCCTTTACAGCGGAGATCTTGCAAAAGCGGTTGTCATGCTTTTAAACTCTGCTGATAAGTTTAAAACACACACAAACATTGGCTCCGGCAGAGACATAACTATCAGGGAGCTTGCTGAATTAATTAAAGATATCGTCGGCTATTCCGGAGAAATAAAGTGGGACAGCTCTCAACCTGACGGAACACCGCAGAAACTTCTTGATATAACAAAAATATCTCAAACCGGATGGGTTCCTGAGCTTTCGCTTTCAGCAGGAATAAAAAAAGTTTATGAATGGTACTGCGAAAACCATGAGTGAAAAAACAAAAACCATTTTTCTCTATCTGTTTCTGTTCTCGGTTGTAATTGCAAGAATCATTCTTGAGACCGCAGTATTTTCAAAGCGTTATTTCTTTTCTTATTTTGTAACACTTCACCATTTCTGCTGGTATATGTTCGTTTTTCATTATTTTGCCCTTTGCAGCAGATATGTCCTCGGAATGAAAAGGGAATCGGTAAAATATTTTGCGCTGCTTTCACCAGTCATCTTCACCCCTATCGTCCACTCATACTTTTCAGGACAGAAAATGAACCTTGAATATATGTGGGGAGATCTTTCAAGAGTTCTTTTTAATATCGCAACACTTTATAAATTTCATCCCAAAAACAGTTTTTTCTTCATTGAAATGGTACTGCTTCTTGTTATCTTTATTGCCGGCTCATGGTTCATATCAAAAAGCGTCAGAAGAACATTCCTTAATATTGTCATCGGCTTTTACGGCTCAATGATACTTGCCGGGCTTCATCTTTTCGGCGTTTATCCGAAAACCAAGGCATATTTCAAAATACACACCTCCTTAAAAAATCATCCGCTTATGACCCTGATCTATTTTTCTCTTTTCATACTGGTTTTTCTTATCTATTCATATCCGGAAATTAAAAAAGCGTTCCTAAGATCAAAGAAAATTTATCTTATCGCTTTTGTTATAGCAATATCGATTTCAATCCCTTCAACACTTTACGGACTTGTTCATTTCACAGGGAAATCACCTCAGCCCGCCGACATATTTCTCATTGCCGTCCCCTTCACCGCACTTTTTATCGGGATCGCCGCAATGATAAAGTAAAATTCATCCGGATTTGTCGCAGGAAGATTTTTCCCGTTTGTATTTTCAGTTATTTCGGTTCTGATACTTGGCGGAATAATTCTGCAGATAAAGTGAGAAATTCTATTTTAAATTAACATTTCCAGCCTTTTTTTGTTTTTTTCCCATTCCGGCATCATTTTTGAAAGAAGTTTGTAAAACCCGTTTCCGTGGTTTTTATGCAACATGTGACAAAGCTCATGAGTCACAACATAATCAATGCATTCTGATGGTGCTTTAATGAGTTCAAGATTGAGTGTTACGGTTCCTTTTGTTGAATAACTTCCCCATCTTTTTTTCATTTTTCTTATTTTGAGTGCCGGTTTTTTCAAATTGTATTTATTGAATTTTTCAAAGCATTTGTTGAAGCTTTTTGCAAAATGTTCATCGGCTTTTTCTTTATACCATTTTTCGACAAGATTTTTTATTCTGTCAGAATCCCGGTATTTAATGTAAACAACAATAGTTCCTCTTGTTGCGACAACTTTTTCTTTATTATCAATAATGACTTTAAGTCTGTATCTTCTTCCAAGATAAAGATGAGTTTCTCCGCTTATGAACTGTCTTGGTGTAACTTTCGGCTTAAAATTTATAAAATAATCCAGGTGCTTAGCTATCCATTTCGATCTTTTTTTCAAACGGGTTTCGATTTTATCAAAAGGTGTTTGAATTGGCACTTTGACCATCACTGTTCCATCCGGATGGACTGCGATTGTCATGGTTTTCCTTTCTAAATACTGGAGATTGTAAAATATTTCCCGTTCACCATATTTAATGGATTTCTTTTCACTCATTTCCCGTCTCTGCTTCTTGTTATGTGCATAATTTTATTAATGATATCATCCATTATTTCAGTTTTAAGAAATATGTTCCTTTTGTTTTTCACTTCATCATATAAATAGTCGTCAATTTCATCAATTGTCTTATTCTGAGCGTCGTCATCATCCCAAAAATTAATTTTCTTATTTGAATCAATTATTTCTGATATTGAAATTGCGATGTCTGCAATGATGTCGTTTCCGGCATTAATCAGTTCATTTTTCTCAAAAACTGATTTAATTGAACCGAAATATGCTATCGAATCTTCTCTTCCGTTGAGTTTTTCAGGAATGTCGTCATGAATCTTTCCGATTACTTTTCTGTTTAATTCTTTTGCTGTTTTCAAATACTCCAGATCTGATATTTTCCCTGCTCTGAAATTGTCAATAACATCCTGAATTAATTTGGATAAATTCTGGTAAAATGCCGGATCCTCATCCATTTTCTCATTCGTTATCTTTTTAGTTGCAAAAGCAATAGTGTCAGCTTGTGATGCAACTGATTTCGATCCTGTGTAAACTCCCTGAGCGTCTTTGACAAGACCGAAAGATGAGCTGTCAAAAATGTTTGCCGGTTCATTAAGTTGAAGCACTTCATTTGCCTGAATATGAGTGTCCAGAAGTTTTTTTATTTTCGGCTCATAATCACGGTAGTCAATTGATTCTGCGTATCTTATTTTTACAGACTCTCTTAACAGATAGAATTTTCTGAAATCTTTTTTATACATTTCAAGTTTTCTGTCATCTGTCTCCATGAGAAACTTTTCACTTGAAAGAGCATTTGAAAGTGACTTTCCATATTCTGTAAGTCGCTGATAAAACTTATCTCTTAAACTGACATCCTCAAGAAGCCGTTCATAGCTCTCTTCATCGTAATTGTTTTTGACAGTTTTAAAAATATCCCACAGATCTGAATGGATTTGCGGGAGTTTTGAAATCTCATTGTTTATTGATGTGATAGTTCCTTCAATGTCTGTTTCATCAAAACCCTCAAATTCATTATACATTGTCAGTGCTTTATCAAGTTCACCGAGAATATTTTCATAATCAACAATATATCCGAACTCCTTTTTTTCATGAACACGGTTTACTCTCGCTATTGCCTGAAGAAGATTGTGCTCCCTAAGTGTTTTGCAAAGATAAAGAACAATGTTTTTCGGTGCATCAAATCCTGTCAGGAGCTTGGAAACAACGATCAGAATTTCCGGTTCATCCCCGTTTTTAAACTGATTTATTATCTGTTTTGTATATTCATCTTCAGAACCGTATCTTTTCATCATCCGGTTCCAGAATTTGATAACTTCCTCTTTGGGTTCTTTGTCAACTTCTTCGTATCCTTCTCTCTGATCAGGCGGAGAAATGACGACATCGCACGATATGTCACCAATTTCTTTAATGAATTCATCGTATTTTATTGCTGATGTTTTATCGGGAGCAACCAATTGAGCTTTGAAGCCGGTTCCTTTCCAGTTAGCTCTGAAATGTTCGCAAATATCAAAAGCTCTCATATAAATTACTCTTTCAGCTTTATTGAGCATTTCCGCTCTTGCATATTTCCTTTTGAGGTCTGCTTTCTGTTTTTCAGTAAGTCCCTGAGTGTGTCTTTCAAACCAGAGATCTATTGCAGTTTTGTTCTGCTCAATTTCAACAAGCCGTCCTTCATAAAGCAGCGGAACGACAGCTCCGTCTTCAACGGCCTGATTTATTGAATAGTGTGGATCAATCAGTCCGCCGAACTTGGCAAAGCTACTTTTTTCCTTTTTAAGAAGGGGGGTTCCTGTAAATCCGATATAGCAGGCATTGGGAAACATCTGTTTCATTCTTGCTGACAGTGATCCGAACTGAGTTCTGTGACTTTCATCCACAAGAACGAAAATATCTGCTGATTCGTCCTGAACTTTCTTTAAATTCAATGCCTTGTCAAATTTGTGGATTAGTGTGGTGATTATTCCTCTTTTCTTTTCTGTGATGAGTTCAAGAAGATTTCTTCCCGAAGTTGCACGGCTCGGATCGAGATTACATGATGAAAAAGTGTTTCCAAGCTGTTTATCAAGATCGTCCCTGTCTGTGACAAGAACAATTCTCGGATCTTTCACTTCATCATCAAGAGCAAGATTTCTTGTGAGCATTACCATTGTGAGTGATTTGCCTGAGCCTTGAGTGTGCCAGATTATTCCCCCTTTTCTAATACCGTCAGAATTTTTTTCTTTGATTCTTGAAAGGGTGTTTTTTATGACAAAATACTGCTGATATCTTGCAATCTTTTTATCTCTGCCGTCAAAAATCGTGAATTTCTGTGATATTTCAAGAAGTCTTTCGGGATTGCATAAAGAAAAAAGTGTTTCATCCTGATTTGTGACTGATCTTTGACCGGTTTCAGGAAATTTGAATATCTGAAGAGCGTGGCAGATTTTTCTTTCAATTTCTTCCGGCAATGCGGAGTTTATTTTTTCATTTATGATTTCAGCAGCTTCCTTTGAAAACTTTTCTTTCCATACAGACCAGAATTTCTCACCTGCTCCCGGAGTTGCATATTTATGAAAGTTCTTATTTATTCCTAAAACCATTTGAGAATATGTGAACAGTTTCGGAATATATTCATCAGACTGATTCCGGATGGATTGAGAAACCGCTTCGTCAATTTTAATATTCGGAGCTTTGCACTCAATAACACAAAACGGTATTCCGTTCACAAAAAGAACTATATCAGGTCTTGCAGTTTCAGAGCTTCTTGATCTTTCAACGCTGAATTCAGCTGTAACATGAAAATCGTTTCTTTCAGGATTCCGCCAGTCGATATATTTTAAAGTAAAACTTCTTGAATCTCCTTCAACAGTCTGTTCAAGAGCGGTTCCAAGAGTGATAAGATCATATATTTTTTCATTTGTCTGCAAAAGCCCGTCATATTTGATGTTTTTGAGTTTCTGAATTGCAGACTGAATGTTTTCTTCACTGAAAAGATATTCTCCCCCTTTGTGATTTATCCTGTTAATCTCTTTCAGCTTTTTACGCAGAACATTTTCAAGGATCACATTTGAAAGTTTCTCCTGTCGTTCTTTCAGCGCCTCTTTCGGAGAAATGAATTCATATCCCATGTTGACCAGAAGCTGTAAAGCAGGAATCTGGGAAATGTGTTTTTCATTGATGTTGAAACTGCTCATTTATTTTCCTTGTTTTTAACTTCGTTTGTATTGTTTGGACATTGATTTTCAATTTTAGCATTCACATTAATAGCTGGAACAGAATCCATTTCTACTTTAACTGTTTTTTCACTTGATTGTGGAATTTTAACAATTTCAATTTGTTGAACATTACTAACAATAGGTTTGGGCTCTTTGTTAAAGAAAATGAAAATACCAGTCACAATAATTATTGCTGCAATTATTCCGTAAAAGCTCAATAATGTTGATGAGAGCATTACTGAAAATTGAGTTTCAAGTTTTTTTGGTTTTTTGTCTTTTTTAATTTGGAAAAGTTTGTCTTTAAATCTATGAGGATTTAAGTTATACATCAGTTCTGCGTTTTTCTTTGGTCGCTCTGTTATCACCCATTCATAAAGTTTCCGATACAATTTTTCAGTATAAAGAAAGAAGGCATCCAGCCACCAGAAAGCAATTAACGGAAGAAGAAGCATTAAGCAGAGCAAAAGAGGATTTATTTCTTTATCAACCAACGCCAGAACTATAGCAATTATTGAAATTGTCCATCCTTTAATCAAAAAAGAATTGCTCGCCATCCTAGTTATGCATGACTGAATTAGGTCTATTTCTTTGTGCAAGTTTTCTTTATCTAAACTATTCAATTGGCTCTCCTACTTTACGGTTTTCACAATATTATAATCATTAATATTTTCATTTACCTTAACAGCCTTATTTATATAAAAGTTTATGTCATTTTTAAAATCGGACCATTTTACAGAATAAATATAAGAAGATTCTCCTAAATAAACAGGATTGCTTTGGTGATTGTCGCAGGTGCTGTATTCGGGATTTTTTGCATTAAACATATTGTCACGAAGAATTTGAAAAAGAAATGCTGTTTCTAATGTTCGACAATTACATTTTGGACAAGTGCTATCTTTTATATAGTAACTATAGGAATTCGTTTTGTCTGGGAGAACAACAGCTAACACAGCGTTTGTTAAACTGGTTCTTCCTCCTTTTGTGCTTTCCCTTAATGAATATGCAATTTCCCATGGAATCCACTGATTGGATTCAGGTTCATAAGGATCTTTCATTTTCGGGGAAATTAGAACTATTGTCACAGTGCTGTCATATATTTTTTTTCTCAGCTTCGATTCAATAGTTGAAACTTTAAAGTTTGCTAAGCTTTCACCATCTAGTTCGCCTTTGTTTATCTGGTCTTCTTTTTCAAAAAGCCCTTGTAATTCGCTTACATAATCTCTCACTTTTGTTGGATGATAAAGCTCTTCAGTATAATTTTTCAAAGGAAAAACTTCTGTATCCCCGTATTTGTAAGAAACAAAGATTTTTTTTCCCATGCCAATCTCCATTTTGTCAATAATTATCCATTTAATATTTCGGCCTTTTCATTGTTTTTGTAAAGCCAGTCCAATGCTTTCTTTTTAGTCAAAGATGTGTTTTTCCATTCTGTTAGTTGATTAACACTCAACGGAATAAGTCGTCTATCAAAAATAGGATATGACATTTTAAACTCTGTATGCTCCTTAATAGGTTCGCCGGTATGAGATGCTACTGTTCTTTTATAACGAGTTGGTGGTAAAATCTCAATAGTGTCAATTGTTGCCAACTCATGAAATATCCAAGGAGAAAAAGTTTTTTTTATGGAGTCTTTTATTGAAACAGAGTTGTTTGAACTTAAAAAAAATATGCACTCAGTTTGGTTGATCATTCTGGTAAGTGAATATGTAAGAAGCATGTGAACATTTGCTGTTGTTATATTTCTTGTTGAATAGTCAAAAGTTGATAATTTTCTTCTGTTTTCGTCATAATTCCGAGCATATTTTTCATCAATATCTTTAAGTAAGTTGTCTGCGTAACACCACACTTCAGAGTCAATAAAGGATTTAAGTTGAAAGCTATCATATAACCATGATGCACACTTTTTAGCTAACGCTGAATCTTTGCTCGAATGAGAAATAAAAACATCTGCTTCAACAGCGGGAAACCATTTGTCCCATATTTCCGCTGCATCCAAAACAGTGTCTTTTGACTCTGACAATATAAAATCTGTCATTTTGGTCATCAAATCGGAGGTGTTTATATAAGAGTTGGAATTTATATTAATGTTGTCAAAAACATCCGCTTCTGTTTTAAATGCTCTGTACATAACGCCTCCTACTTATTTGTTAAGTTCTTTTCTCGTCTTGAATTTAATTCTTTTACTGCATCATCAATGGTTCCCAAATTATCTGTTTCGGCATTTCGTACAAAACGCCTTATTCGAGCAACTTCCTTGAAATAAACTTCAAGTTGCTCATCTTCTGTGTTACCCAACGATAGAGGCCTATCAAGTAGTTGTCTCATCAAATCATAAAATTCTGACTCGCCATGACGGAATGCTTTGAAATTGTCTTCAACTTTTAAGCCACGATGAAAAGCAATTAGTATTGCAGTTACAGATGATATTATTGTGACGGTTATTTTGGAATAGTTCCCATCAGAAATAAAGGGTGTAATTGTTGGAATTAAAATTGCTGAAGGAATTGTCCAGAACAAGACAAAATAATGAAGTCGTTTGTAAAATTCTGCTTTTGTTTTCCAATATGATAAAGTCCCTTGTATTCTTGAATAATGCTCCACAAGTCTTTTTTTATTTTCATCACAAAAAAGTTGGGTATCTTCAAAACCTGTACCTCCCGGGTGCAGTTTGACTTTCGATAAAAGTGCAATCCAGATAGGAATTGATGTAAGAAATAAAATAAATAAATATACAACTGTAGAAATGTTCCAATTGTCCATAATTATTACGCCTCCATTTTCTTAATAACTTCCCCATTAACTCTCCACTCTCCAGTGAGCAATTTCTGCATAAGTCCCTGTTTTTGTTTTTTATATTTTTCTGATAGTTTTTTCAGGATGTTAATTTCATCTTGAGCGGTGTTGAGTGTTTCAGCAATAGATTTTTGTTCAGAGAGTGGGGGAAATGGAATTTTAACTTCAGCAAAATGATGAAATTTCAGATTCCAGGTGTCAGATGTGAGTCCTTGTGAATATCGGTAAAAACGATGTATCATAAATGGTGTTTTAAAGAGATAGGCAACAAATTTAGGATGAAGATCTTTTTTAGGAGTAACAATCGTATATGCTGGGCTGACAATTCCTTCAAGTTCAGAAAGTGCCGACACTCCCTGCCACATTCTCATTGTGTTGTATCCGATATCGTCCGGACAAATCCTGAGATATTTTGATTTATCTTCATTTGAGGAATCTTTTCTATTCGTTTCATCTCTCGGAATTATGCCTTCGTTTCCTGTAATTGATAACAAATTCAGATCGTTACAATTGCTTTCTCTTCTTTCTTTAAAAAGTTTTCTTGCTGGCTGTTCGTTCCATTTTCCACTCAATGCCGGTTCGATGATAATTTCATAAATTAGATGCCCTTTCTTTTTCTCCTTTTCCTTTATCAATTTCTCTGTTTTTTCAATTGCTTCATCCCAAGTTGAAAGAATATCGGCAATTGCTTTCTGTTCTGGGAGGGGAGGAAGGAATATTTCAATTCTTTTTATCAATTCTAAACTTAAATTTTCCTGACTACCGGAGTTACTCATTCTCCTAATCAAATCATATTTGTATAATAGTTGCTGATAAACAAAAAAACTATTAACACCATCTTTTAATTTTATT
>Ga0116185_1005267_pt1 | contig 10244 bp, 7 predicted proteins | sample AD_JPNNA7_MetaG_FD_89754 | JGI IMG/M metagenome (GOLD analysis project Ga0116185, IMG submission 89754) | Active sludge microbial communities of municipal wastewater-treating anaerobic digesters from Japan - AD_JPNNA7_MetaG | ecosystem: Engineered > Bioreactor > Anaerobic > Digestate | place... | reverse complement strand
TTATTCAATATTTGTATTTGAAATCGTATTAATATTTTTCTTTGTTGTAAAAAATCTAACAATCCCAACAATTATTACAATAACAGCAATTACAATCAAACTGATTCCTATAATAAGAGACATTACTGTTGATTCATATTTTATTAATAAAATACCAAACCCTACTAATGCAAGAAATGTGCGTATAAACGATAACAATGTCCTTTCATTAGCTAAATGTGTTCTTAGGTTTGCATAATTATCTCTTTTTACAGTAACTTCTTTCATTTTATTAAACGTTATTGTTTCTCAAATTTAGCTATATTTTTTTTATTGTCCCTATTGTAAAAACATCGTACCCATTTTCTTTTACCACTTGCATAGCAGGTTGCAACTGCATAATATTAGCACCCCAATAATTAAAATTAAAACTATGTGGTGTTTTAAACCAACTTTCTATATTCATTACAATTTCAATTTCTTTGGTTTCGTCTTTTAATAAAGTAAACGCTGATCCGGGTAATGAAACAGTAAAATAATTCTGTACGAACGCATAAATTGAATCAATACAATCCGTAGCATTACTATGGTACAACTGTCCTATTCCTAAATGAAAGTCAAAATTATTAGCAATTCCTGAAGAATCTTTCCATTTCCCGTTAATCATCATATAATGATACCCTCCCCCTAAGACATCAGGCCACATCATGTTTACTTCAGGGTAATTCACAAACATAAACGATTTATTTTTTTCAGCCGGTATTCCAAATACAAATGAAATAGAATCATATTCGCCTGCAGGAATTTCATCGTAAACATCCCATGTTAAAGTAGGAGGTATTTCAAAATCAACATAATTAATATCTTTCCATTCATTTATTAGTTTTATTGTGCCATCGGATTTATAAAGTTTAAAATTAGAAATAAAATACATTAAATCAAAAATACCATAGGGATTTCCTGCAGCATTCAAATACATAATTGAATCTGTTTGTAAAGGCACGCCATCCAAAAGATGTGTAAATTTGAATTTTATTTTCCCTGTTTCTTTCGTTATTGGCGGTTCTTCATTTACTTCTTTTTTGCAAGCGAACAAAAAAATAAAAAGTATTAAAATTATATTGATCAGTTTTTTCATTTTCAATCTTATTATGGTAGTGCTGCCGGTTATGATGTTTCAATTATTAATACACAATTAAAAAAATACATAGTTGCATTAGGCAATCCTAATTATGATATTCGTAAAATTGGTAGTATCAATGGTGTTGAAGATATACATTATGTAAATGAACCTTATCAACTTGTATCTCGTATGTGGAAAACCAAAAATACAATATTAGATTTAGGAGATGACGTTTACATTGGTGGAAATGGTTTCATGATTATGGCCGGGCCATGTGCTATTGAAAGTGAAGAACAAGTTATTGAAACAGTAAATTTTTTAAAAGAGCATGGTGTAAAAATTATGCGAGGTGGTGTTTTTAAACCACGAACATCTCCTTATGCATTTAGAGGTGGTGGAATAGATTCATTAAAAATGTTTTATCGTATTTGTAAAGAGAATAAAATTAAAATCATTACTGAGGTAATGGATATTTCCCAAATAGAAGAAATGATTCCTTATATTGATATCTTTCAAGTTGGGACTAGAAATGCACAAAATTTTAATTTATTGAATGATTTAGGTAAATACGACAAAATAGTCATGCTAAAAAGAGGAATGTCTGAAACAATTGAAGAATTATTACAGGCTGCTGAATACGTTTTTTCTAGTGGCAATGAGAAAATTATTTTATGCGAAAGAGGAATTCGCACCTTTGAAAAAACATATCGAAGTACTCTTGACTTAAATGCGGTAGCAATATTAAAAGACAAAACTCATTTACCTGTAATAGCTGATCCTTCGCATGGTATAGGTATTCGAAAGCATGTTGCACAAATGGCTTTAGCATCAATGGCAACAGGATGCGATGGCGTAATAATTGAAATTCATTCAGAACCTGAAAAAGCTATTTCTGACGGAAAACAATCGCTTAACTTTTATGAGATGAAACAATTAATTGAGAAAATAACTTCTTTACAATCTTCATATATACAATAAATATCAAGAAGGTATTAATTAACAAAAAAATGAACAACCTATTTAAATTAATATTTTATAATTATTTTCTGGTTATTGAAAGCATCGAATACAACATAATTCCAACCATTTCTTTCTATTATTTTGCATTCTCCTTTCAATGCGGATACAGAAGAAAGTTTAATAGCGGTTTTTACAGTTACATTTTTTATCGTATTTGTATCAGCAGACAGAACTAACAATTCTGCATAATTCGATTTTTCATTTATATAAAACCTTGTTTTCTCAATTTGATTCCAGTATTTTGACACATCTTCAATAGTTGTAATCCATGTTTTTTCTTTTTGAATTTCTTTAATTATATTTTGTAGAGGAACCATGGTAGAATCAGAATGTCCAATATATACCGGATGCCCCAAATAAACAAATAATCCATTATATGGCACAATTGCATATTGCCAAAAATTTTTTAGATATTTCCCATATAATTGTGCATCATTTTTTATATCCTTATCAGCATAACTATCTGTAAGAATTCTTTCGTAGAAGTAATAATCATCATTCATAATTGGCGATATTTCCAACATATCAACATATTTATATAAAGAATTATTTGAAACAGGAATATTATATGGAAATGCACAGCCTACATAATTTTCTAAATTATCGACACCTATACTAGAATCAAATTCATATCCCAACTCGGATAAACATTCAAAACCCCAATAACTTGTTCGGGTATATGGGAATCGATATCCTGTAAACTTTTTATTCCAGGCTATTTCATTTAATTTAATGTTTCTATTAATATCATAAAATGGCACAATTTGATGGTCAATTTTTGAAAATCCATTCGATTGGAGCGTGTATTTTTTTAATAATTCTTTAATTGTAGAATCAGAAATATCGTTAACAAATAAAGAAGGTTTTATATCAACTTTTTTAAAAAAATCTAACACACGATTGTACTCCTCTAGGCTACCATTTGCATTAAGCGTAGCACAAAACGCATAATCATTTGCATTAGGCCAAATATTCAGATGGAAAGAAACCCGATTATTTTTATTAAATATTTTTAAAACATAATCATAAAACTCATTTATTTGTTTTGTACTCCAATAACCGCCGGCATTTGCAGGGTGTAACAAATAAAATGTAGGAAGTAAAAAGCAATATCCATTTCCATATTTACTTTGAATAAGGGCAGGAATAGAATCATTATCTTTAATCCAGTTAGCAAGCACTTTAACGCTATCGGAATAAATCGTATCGACAGTTAATGCCCAAATATTATCTTTATATTTAGGCACAAAATTTCCTTTTAATTCGGGTGTAATTTCGCCATCAATTCGATAACCTTGCATATTTCTTTCAATTAAAGAAATTCCAAAGGATTCTGCAAGAGGCCAATCTCCAGGGGTTAACTCTCCATACAAGCTGGTTCTGTCTGTTGCATCCATTAAATTTCTTCCAACATTATCACCGGCTATAAGCAATCCTCCATTATAAATCCATTCTTTAATTGTTTTAAGCTCCTCATTCGACATAAATGTTAATGAATATTGACGGTCTGCATCATGGTAACCTGCAGCAGTAGGAATAATTATAATATTATATTTATTTAATTCTTTTTTGTTTAATAAAACATCGCGAGAGTTCATTGTAACAAAAGCTCCATTTTTATTAAACATTTGCGAAGCTAAAATAATACCTTCCGCCATTACTCCACTTCCTTTGTTTGTACCGGTAGTTAATATCAACACGCGAGGAAGCATATATCCGTCATGTTTTACGACAGATTCTTCTTTATCTTTCTGCTTATTATTGCATGATATAAAAGAAAGAAAGAATAAAGAACTAAATAAAAGATATTTTATATATTTCATTCGTCTAATATTTCAATGGTTACATCTTGATTAGGATAAACATTAAAAAACAAATTGTTTCCTTTCGCGTTATAAATACCATCGGCAGCACAATTCGTTATTTTAAATCTTTTATAATTCGTACTATATTTAATTGTTAAGGGGTAATTGTAAAAATCGGGATCTAAATTAGTTCCAATACGTAAATAAATAGTTTTTCCATTTTTAGTGGTTTTAATAACCGCATTATCTCTTTCTTTTATGTATTTAGCAACCGATGATATAGTAGATATCCAATACCCGGAATTTCTAATTAATCGAATTTGTTTAACAAAATCAAATGGAGTTATCGTATAGGTATTTGTGTCGTTCATTTTTTTATACAATTTATATTCCTTGGATACTTCAGGGAATAAATGATGATATAATAATAATGTCCACTCATTTTTATTCATGATTAGAATTGAATCCAATTCTTGAATTGTGGGTGTAGTGGAATTATAAAAAACAATCGTTTTAAGTTTTAAAAAATCTATAGAAGAACCGGAATTAAATTTGGTTGAATTTTCTTGGGTTCTTCCATAAGTAAATCCGCTATTTTTTGCCGCATTAATAATTTTTTCCGAATACTGTTTATATGGATAATGTATTACAGGGATTTTTATTCCTAATTTACTTTCCATACTTTGTTTTGCTTCTTTAAAATCGTTGGTTATTTCTTCTAATGTTAATTTAGTATAATCAATATGATGGTTTCCGTGAAATGATATTTCATGTCCTTCATATATCATATCTTCTACCTGATGTAATCCAAAACGTTTAATTGCAAATGCTCCATCTTCAGCAATAAGCGAAGGTGTTTCATTTAACCAATCATTCACTACTCCGAAATTTGCTTTTAATCCATATTTTCCTAAAGTAGGCAGTGCATATTCATACTGACTATAATCCGCATCATCAAAGGTTATAGAAACAGCACCTTGTTTATCTTCATAAAATTGGCACACACTAAATTTTTCCACAACTTTATTTTCGATTTCATTTTTATTAAACGGTACTTCTAGTTGGCTATACAACAACTTTAATGTATCGTAAATAGGTTTTAAACGTTGTGTATAAGCAGGCATTTCCCAAGTATCCCAAGTAACAAAATCGGGATTTTCTGTTTGATAAATTATTTTGTTTTTTTTATTTGTAATATAATAAAATATATTAAACCCATTTGTTGTTGTATATTCTATTTCAGGCGTACCTTCCCTATCATCAAGCACTGCCATTGAAGAAGGGTCGCTTACATTAAGCATTGGCCATGTAAATCGCACTTCTAATATTTTGGTTTTATTATTCCAATACCAATCGGCATTCGAGTTTTTAGGGTCGTTACTTATACCATGTTGAAGAAGGCTACGATTAAAGCAAATAGAATCAATTTTTTCACCTTTAATAGTCTCTTTTTCTCTATTTGCAATTAAAAGCTGTTCAATAAATTTACCGTTGTTATTATATTTTGATGCATATACAGGAATAATATTTTTAATTATATCGGTATATAGCGTGTATTTATCGTCAACAAGTAATTTAGAATTATTTATTGAATCTATTTCCAGTAAGAATTCGATACCATTATTTATTTCTTTATCAATAAAGGGAAGTTTATGATCCCCTTTTTTCTTGTCGTACGTATCGAAAGCGACATAAAATTTGTTTCTTGAAAGGTCAAAATCGGGTAAATAAGCAGCTAAATAAAAATACCCGGGGTCAGCATCGTAAATTAAGAAGTTATTTCCTTTTTTTTCAGGTATTTCTGTCCAATCGTTTAAATTTCCATCTATGGTTTTTGTTCTGGCTTCTATTGCAAGAATCCCAAAATTTTGTTCCGGATTCTCCATATTATGCCAATATTTCCTTCTTTCTTCGGGTTGTTCAAAATCCATCACCAACCAGTTATGCTTAAACCATTCATCAATCCATTCGAAAAACAATCCACCGGCACAATTAGATTCATAAATATCGGTAGTAAGAATAGCCGATAATGAAGCCTGCTCTTGCTCGCTAAATCCACCTTGATTAAATCCATTCGGATTAAAATGGCTGTTTCCTCGACTCGAAGGTAGTCCGTACTCAGCAATTAGTAAAGGCAAATCGCCGACATGTTTTTTTAAATCATGTAAATAACCTAAAAAATTATCATTTTCCCCTTTCTTATTTTTAACATTTCTATATTTATCCTCCATAAAAACATAATCCGGATAGTATGGGTAAACATGATATGCAGCAAATATTCCCGGTTCAAAAATTTCTGTTGAATTAAATTTTAAAAAATCTACACTTACTAAATCGTTATCATATTCGCGTATTTTTTCACTTTCAATAAACTCATAATTATGATACATTGGATCTAATGGCAGCCAATTTATAAATGATACCGGATGTTGTTTAAGATATGTTTGTGTTTCATATTGCACCGTATAATCCATCATTTTAGCTAACCAAACTTCCATGCTAGATGCATTATTAACCGTAATAAAATTACCGGTGAATTGAGTTATTTTATTTGCATTATTTGTATATAATACGGATTTAGGTTCCCATTCTCTTCCTAAAAGATATCCAATAACATATTTAGAAATATTAGAAACATAAACACCGTCGGCATGCCCAACTTTAGGCTTAACTGTAGCATTGCCATTAATTATATCAATTGCTTTTCTTATTTCTTTTTGGTATGACTTTGTAAACTCACTATTAAAATAATTCCTGTCTGTTGGTTCTTCAGCCCATATTCCTTGAATTAAATACAGTTTTTTATTTTGATAATTCATATTATAATATGCGAAAGCTTCATAAAACTCAGGAGGAAGAATTGTATACAGCCTTATTACATTCGAGTTCATCTCTCCTATTTGTTTAAACCAAGCTAAATATTCATCAAAAGTTAGAGAGAACTCAACCGGAAAATAACCGGGCATAGCAACACCTATATTAACCCCTTTTATATAAATATTTTCCCATACATATTTTTTTTCATTTTCGATAATTTTAGGATACAAGACTTTGAAATAGTCGGTGGAAGCCATTGCATAATAATCTACTTTAGAATAAAGCTTTTTTATTTCATCTTTTGTTAAAAAAATAATCGGATCATCTATTTCAATATCCATCGTTACGTTATCTATATTTTGTCTTTTATCCTCAATACGAATCATTTGATAAACAACAAAACCAAGAGTTGTTAGAAGAAAAAATATGACAATAAATTTCGCCTTCATTAAAAAATCTTTTTAATAGTTAACTGAATCGTAGAACTTTTGTAAAATTCGTTTTTGAAATAATTGCCACTTAGTCCCACGCTAAATTTACCATTATCATAGCCAATTTCTGCTGACCCTGAATTTTGATTTACATTTTCGTTGTCTATGCCATAAAGAAATTCTTCGTAGGTATAGAACTTTTTAAAAGTATACTGGTTTGATATTAAGAATCCGCTTACAGTCCTATTGTCTGGAGAATAATATAATGGAGATGAATACGTATAGTTCATATTAAATTGATTAACACCAACAGTAATTTTAGGATTTTTAAATAATTCATATTTTAATTCTATATTGTATCTGGAAAAGGGATTGTCTGTTTTTTCTGTTACATCCCATACAATATTATCTTTAATAACAGCATATTTGAATGTACTCCATAAGCTTACCCTTTTAAAGGTAATTCCAAGTGTGTTTTGAGCAAATTCCTGTCCAACTTTGTTCCAATAATAAAAATAGTCATACGCAGCGGTTAAATAGTTCTTGAATTTAAATTTTCCTGCATTAAAAGAAGCATTCCATGTCAACCCATAAGAAGTAATTCGATTATCATTAGCGCTAAACCCCGAAAACAAACTAATTCTATGCGATTTTAAGATAAGGGTTGGAACAACCCAGGTGTTGTCGTACCAACGATATACGTCATCAAAATATAAATTATTACGCGATGAATAATCCCACAACGTATTTAACGAAATCGAAAAGCAATCATTTATTCTTTTTTCCAAACCATATTTCTGTATATATGCTTCGATATTGTATGAAGATTCTTCTTCTGTAACTCTCATTATCTTCATACTAAACTGGTACGACAAATCATTTTTTATATTTTGGTATATTTTATTAATTTCTTCGTTTTGACTATCTAATTTAATTGCTTTTTCATAATATTTTAATGCAGTTTTCGGTTTGTTTTGCCAATAATACATTTTCCCTATACCGGCATATCCTTGTGCATTTGAAACGTCTAACTTAACTATTTCCTGATAAAAATATCTGGCGGAATCTAAATCTCCTAAAACCATATATACAAATGCGAAATCAAAATACACAGATATATCTTTCGGATTATATTCTAAAGACAAAGCAAGATATTTTTTTGCTTTCTTATAATTCTCAGTTTTAATTAAACATCTTGAAATACCATTAAGTACCTCTGTGTTCATAGGGATTATAAAATAAATCTTCTCATATAAATCGAGTGATTTTTTATAGTCTTTTATTCTGTAATAATTTACAGCTTGTGCAAAGATAGCATCATAATGAGATGGATACAGAGCTAACACTTTTTCGTAAAATGAAATAGACTGTTCAATGTTTCCTTCTAAATAGGAAATCCTTCCTTTCGACATTAAATATTCGACAGAAGAAGTATCTATGCTATTTTGAACATACCCATATTGGGGTAAAGAAAGTCCAATAATTATTAATATAAATATATTCCTTTTCATATTTATTTAATTTGTTCTTTGATTTCCATTGTTTGAATTCCTTTTCGTTCAAATTTATTCCATTCGTTTTTATGCTGAAGAATATTCAACATTCCTTTAAATTGAGCCGCCATTTTAAAAAATTCGTATGAAAAACTCCCCAAAATACTTGTAAACAACAACCATATCCAATCTTTAAAAGAGTTATATCGTAAGGTTTTCCTATTAACTGATGATGTTATTTTGCTCTTAGATTCTAAAATAACAGTAATTACACTCATAATAATTGTTGTTATTAATAATACGCTGATAAACAATAACAACATCCATTCCCCATTAATAACTTTTAATACAGATAAAATGATTAAAAATATTAAACTAAAAAGTTTAGCAAGCGGCGATAAAAATTCGAAAATAAAATAATATGGCATTGCTAATAAACCAATAGTCCCGTATTTAGGCTCAAACATAATAGAACGATGTAATTTTAAAGACTCTCCAAGTCCTTGGTGCCATCTTGCTCTTTGTTTAAATAAATTTTTTGCATTATCGGGAACTTCTGTCCAGCAAACAGGGTCTGGTAAAAAAGTTGCTTTTCCTTTAATTTTATTTTCTTTATAATATCTCCATAAACGAATTACAACTTCCATATCTTCACAAACTGTTTTTTTTACCGATCCCAACGTTTTTAATATATACGAATGACTGTTAAAGGAAGAAAGAAAGCCACCTATTGCCAATAAATCTTTTTTCTTAAATAACGAAAATGCACCCGACATAATTAACAACATATCCATTTTACTTAAACTAATCCGAGCAATCATAAATGATTTAATATACTCAACAACCTGCCATAAGACCCAAATATTTTTTGGCATTTTATAGTTTACAACCTTATTATCATTAATAATTAGGTCGTTAGATGTTGCAAGAAAACCGCCAGTAACAAAATTATATTTATTATCTATCATGGGCTGAACAACCTTTTTTAGTGCCTGGTCGTCCAATATAGAATCTGCATCAATCGTGCATATATATTTTTTAGTTGAATAATTAATTCCTGCATTCACCGAATCTGCTTTCCCACCGTTTTCTTTGTCAATTAATATGATTCTGTTATCTAAATTCCGGTAAACTTTTTTTATTGTATTTGTTTTTATTTCGGAAACAAAATTAAATTCAACTTCTTTAAATGAAAAATGTTTTTTCATTTTTTGCAAAGTATGGTCTTTTGACCCATCGTTTACAACAATAATTTCGAAATTTTCGTAATCTACTTTCGACAGCATTTTAATACAATCGACAATAGAGATTTCTTCATTATAAGCAGGGACAATAATTGAAATAGAAAAATCGGTATAAATGTATTCTTTGTTTTTCTTATTCTGGTTTTTTTTATGTATAATTAATGCGTAAACAAATAAAAAAATATCAATAAGGAAATATGCGGCAAAATAGAGGACTATTAATTTCTCTAATACACGAACAACATATTCCATAATACCTAAATAAATGATACCATATTTTTATCAAATTTATTAAAATAAATCACTAATTTATGTATAGTTTTAAATATTAA
>Ga0116185_1005248_pt1 | contig 10266 bp, 9 predicted proteins | sample AD_JPNNA7_MetaG_FD_89754 | JGI IMG/M metagenome (GOLD analysis project Ga0116185, IMG submission 89754) | Active sludge microbial communities of municipal wastewater-treating anaerobic digesters from Japan - AD_JPNNA7_MetaG | ecosystem: Engineered > Bioreactor > Anaerobic > Digestate | place... | reverse complement strand
GGCTACAAAGGATTTTTCTACCACTTTCTTGAGGCCGGAACCGACCTGCGGAAAAATAGCCAAGTGGAACTATCTTTGTACGACACCGCCCTGCTGATGTACGGAGTTCTTGCGGCCAAGGAATGCTTTCCGGACAATCCTGTCATCCAGGCAAACGCCAACGCCCTTTATTCTGCGGTGGAATGGGATTGGATGCGTTCCGCTCCAGGGGGCCCTTTCCATCTGGCCTGGACTCCGGAAGGAGGCTTTCTGGGGCTGGCCGACGGGTATACCGATGAGGCTCTCCTGGCGGACGTTTTGGCGCTGAGCTCTCCTACTCACCCAGTGACTATGGAAACATATCTGGCGCGCTCCCGGGAGCGGGGAGCGTACCCAGAGGATCACCCGGAAACGCTTGTACCCTCATGGACTGGCTCGCTCTTTACCTATACATTTGCCGCCGGCTGGCTTTACCTACAAAATCGTGGCTTCGATCGACACCCCGCCGATCCGCTCTGGGTGTGGGACAACAACCGCCGGGCCGTAGCGGCCCACCGGCGGTTCTCCGCAGACCACGCTGATGACATATCAGCCGACGGCGACGATTGCTATACCACCTATGGGCCCGATGCGTGGGGTTTGACTGCCTGCGACAATCCCGTGCCGCCTGATTCGGGGCGACTAAGCCAGTACTCTGCCTTCGGCGCCCTGCCTACGGCGCAGCGCCTTCTGGACCCAGATGCCCAAGCCCCTCACCTGGGGACTCTGGCCGTATACGGGGCCGGCAGCTCTCTGCCTTTGGCTCCCACTGCGGCAGTGTCTGTGCTTCGCCATGCCTGGGAGGTCCCGGGGCTGTGGTCCCCGCTGTTTGGTTTCGGCGACGCCTGGAGCGCGGATCCCCACTGGTTCGAAATGAATTTGGACGGATCGCCGGCCCTGGACCCGGACGGCAATCTGGTCGTCCATCCGGCGGATTGGCTGGCCGCTCCATGGGTGGGTCACGGCGTGTTGGGAGTGGATGAAGGCCCGCTACTGCTTGGTATTGAGAATTTCCGCGCCGGGACGCTGTGGGCGCTGACGCGCCCAAGCACCCCCCTCACGACGGGCTTGGATGCGATCTTTGGGCCAGTGGGGGATCTGGATCGCGATGGGATCGCCGGCGCCGCGGATGCGCTGCTACTGGCTCACTACCTGATCGGCAATTCGCCGGCTGACCTTACTGACGACCCCTCGAAGGGCGACTTGGACGCAGATGGGCAGCTCACTGCTTCCGATCTGGTACGATTGCTGCGATTGGCGGGAGAATGATGCCCATGTGGTTATGTGGGCAGAGGACAGGTGGGGAGAAGATCAGAATTCCCGACGAGAGGATGGTCCATTCAGCTGATGAAGCTATCCCCAGAGAGCATAACGGACCGCGGTAGAAATTCTGAAATGCCACAAGGGGAGTCATGGCCAATCTTAAACATGTCGCTGAAGTGATGAAAGATGTGGAGTCTTGGAATAATTGGGTTCGCCGCCAACAATAACGTCCTGATCTGTTGAAGATTACGTCTCCTGGATACCTTCTCAGGGTGGATTCTGGAGGGAAATCAGTAGGAACCTGAACAGGTTCGGATGTTGAATATGGAGGTGTTTATGCGTTTATCAACTATCGTGGGAATGTTCGTATCTCTCGTCAACCTCGCCTTGCTTTTCGGGCAAGGCGGGCCGGGCGGAGTAGTCAACATCAAATCGGAGTTGTCCATCTGCGGCAAGACGGATGAAAACGACACGACCGAACACTTTCGATACCGCATGGGCCAGAGACTGCGGATTAAAGCGACCGGCAGTATTGCGGAGAGGATCAAGGAGGAATGGACCAAGACACAGACCCTCACGCTGTATCTTGATGCTGAGCCCATCGCTAGCCTAAAGACTCCCCCCCAGCAGGCAGGCGCGGGTGACGATCTCCGCCTGATCTTCAGCCTTGACCGCAATGCTGAAGACGAAGCCAACCGTCAGGCCTGGGACAGGCTGCTCAGGAAGAAGCCCGGTTACCTCATGAAGGTGCAGCCTACATTGGCCATCGGCAAGGATCTTCCGTTGATGGTGTCTTCTAATCCGGATTTAGAGCTCTATATCGCTCCGGGTTGGGCTATTTCAACAACCCTCATTCTCGGTCTGGTGGTCCTCTTGGTCTCCTATACGTACATCGTGATGAGAACAAAGATGCTCCACGATTCAGGCCAGAACTATTTCAGTCTGGGTAAAAGTCAGATGGCTTTCTGGGGACTTCTGGTAGTGTTGTCCTTCACAGGGATCTGGATTTTAACCGGGACGATGGAGCGCATACCCCCGCAGGTGCTAATCCTACTAGGTGTCAGCAGCGCCACCGGATTGAGCGCGGTGGTGATTGGGAACAGCAAGAAGACTGCGAGCAAGAACGAACTTGCCAAGAAGCAAGCCCAGCTGGCCACCCTTCGCCAGCAAGAGATGGAGCTCCAGCAGCAACAAATCAATGCTCCGAGTGCATTCTCCGCGGAAAGCCAACATAGTCTGGATGGAATCAAATCACAGATTGATTCGATTCAGACTGAAATTATTGATTTATCCTCGCAGCTTCAGAATGGCGAGTCCAAAGGATTCTGGCGCGATATATGCGATGACGGAGACGGCCCGAGTTTCCACCGCCTCCAGGTTGTCATCTGGACCCTGGTCCTGGGCGGTGTTTTCGTCAATGATGTGGCCAGGATCATTTCCATGCCGGAATTTTCGGAAACACTGCTCACGCTGATGGGTATCAGCAACGCCACTTACTTGGGATTCAAGATTCCTGAAAAGTCATGACAAATCAAGCGCAGGCCAGAAGCAAACCGGGCATATGATAGATTCTAGTGCGGCAAGTCCATTTTCAGGATTGCCTGTGCAATTCATCGTGAGGTGATTATGAGTGCTACTGACGGAATGGATCTTGCGGGAGCGGTCCCTCAGGATGACCTGGAAGCTCTACGCAGATTGATCCAAGGCATTACACTAGCCCAGGGAAATATCTTCATCAAGGAGCTGCTCCGCCAAAAGAAAATCCCCCTCGGGGCTACCAAAGCCGAGTTTGAAAAGCACATGCTGGCTGCCATCGATAATGGAACCCTCCAACGTGCGGACCTGGAAGCCTGGCTGGACGACGTAGAGGGCTGGGGCGATCAGCACATCTACCTCTACAACATACCCCGAGCGATCACCAGCGATGCTCTCTGGCGCGATCCGGAGCATGTGCACAACCGAGTAGTCCAGGCGAACTTGGGGGATGTATGGGAGGCACCTACCTCGCTTCGGTTTCCAGAAGAACCCGAATTGACGTGCATTACCTTTGCTGATTCCGTTCTACGTCTGGTGTGGCACGAAGGCTCTCCCGGCTGGGTGCCGGAACCTGGTCGTAACTACGAGGAAATCATCGATGGTGACCGTTATCAATTCCGCGCCTTCCGCGAGCGGGCCCGGCGAGTTGTGACCCGGTTCGAAATGCGCCTAAACGTCCGGCTGGCCGCCTTGTTCATCCCGGTGCGCATCAACACGCCAGAGCACAAGGCCGCGATCGAGCTGGTGGAAGCGACTGTCAGCCGGCTTCTGCCATTCGATGTTATACGAAAGAAACAGATCGTCATCACTGAGGTGATAAAAAACTTGGACCAGGCAAATTATGCACCGGCACCCAATCGACGGCCCGATGTGGTCACCCAATCCACCCGCCTGACCAGCGGTGGGGCATACGTCGAATTCACCAGCTCTTCGGAGGATCATGGTTATGCTGAATCGCCATCCATTCGTCAGGTTCGGCGGACCATCCGCCAGCAACATCTCCCCGAGTTCAGCGGGTCCAACGGCGTATTGAAGTTCCACAGGACCGACACCAATCAATTGTCCCGTGAAGTGAAGGTTCAGCTTTATGGCACTGACCGCCGAATTCGGATCTGGCGACGTCTTACGGCTTCTGATGTATGGAACATTCTCAGCATTATCGCAAGACACCAATGATAGGAACGCCCTTCATTTCCTGGCCCGGTCTCCGTCAGAGTCATCCTGCTGACCTTGTGGCCCTCCTACAGTCGGATTTTGCCCGCGGTGGTTTCCTTACGTTAACAAGTAAAGATCTTTGCGCACGGTCCTCCTGTACTCCAGAACAAGCCCAAGCGCTGCTGAATATTTTTACCCAGAGAGGCTGGCTGTCCGAAAAGACAAAGTTCTACTGTCCAGCCTGCGGTTACGAACTCCTCACGGAGGAAGCCGCTGCTGCCCAATGCCCCGAATGCACGGCGCTGTTCTGCGATTGCGGCGGAGTCAGAACGGAACATCAGTATGAAGCTGAGCTACCTCAGCCCCGGGATGTGGACTGGGTGTTGGCATTGCATGGCATGAATTCCCGCGGCGCTTGGCAGGAGGAGTTCAACTGGCTTGTTTCCCGGTCCTACGGACAGATGGTTCCGGTGGTCATCTACAAATATGGGATTATTCGCCCGGGGGTCTTTCTGCGTTTCCGCCAGCGGACGCTCACCCGACAGCTCATCCGCCGAATGCAGCAGCTCATCGGCGACGCCACCGGTGGTGGTTTCGGGCCGGTCCCGGACGTGATCGCTCACTCCTTCGGCACCTGGCTGCTGGGACATGCCTTGCGCCAGAATCCGGACCTCAAGGTGGGCCGGATCATCCTGACCGGCTGCATCCTGAGACCGGATTTCGACTGGCAGGGCTTGAAAGACCGAGGGCAGGTGGAAGTAATTCTCAACCATTATGGCACTCAAGATTTTTGGGCCTGGATAGCCCACTACTTCATTCCAGACTCCGGACCGGCAGGGCGGCGAGGTTTCGATGGTGGAACTGTCCTGAACCTGCCCGCCCACGGCTTTGGGCATTCAGATTTCTTTGAAGAAAAGCGATTGCCTGACCTCTTCCGCCAGTACTGGCAGACCTTTCTACAGCGACCGAGTGCGTTGCTGGATCAGCTTCCTGGCCTCGTTAATCCGAAAACGGCTTGGCAGCCTACTTGGTGGCTGCTCCGTGCGATTCTACCCCGATATGTCTTGTTGATTTCGGTCACAGTAGCTCTCCTGTCTGTTTTAGGAGCGCTTTGGCTTGGATTTCCTGAGGTAGTGCATGTGTTAAGTCGGTTGTTTAAGTAATGAAGGACGACATTATGTATCAGATGGACACTACACATCGGATATAAACGATAGAATTTTAATGGCTAAACAAGAACCTAACCGGTTAAAAAGGGGCAAGGCATTTCACAAAATCGTGCAGAAAGACTGGCATCAGACTGCCCAGGGTAGAATTCGGTCGGAATTGACGATCATGAAGCCGGCTGGAAGAAAAGGGCGCATCGACGTACACGCGGATTCTGGAGGCGATGGTCCAGTCGCTGTGGTCGAGATAAAAGCCACGAATTGGGATTGCATGACAGATATCGCGGTTCCACGGAACGTGAAGCGCCAGTCCCGGCAGATCTGGGACTATATCGAGTCTCAGTTGTCCAGAGGTAGGACCGTCAGCCCTGGTATCATTTTCCCTGCACGACCCAGGGATATCAAGAGATTACGCCAGATCGAGCGATTGTTCGAAGCGGAGGGGATTGCGGTCGTTTGGAGCAACGAGTCCATAGAAGAATGCAAAGCAAGAAAAGAAGCGAGCGAAACCGACACTGCCTTGGATTGAGGTAGTCGCTTCAGTAAAATAAGCAAACCCTTTGAGATAAGGTTTTGGCTCAAGACTCTTAATCAGACATGGTCTACTTTTGCCAACAAGTATTGAGCCCAGCAAGAATCTGGATATCAGCTTGCTCAAGCAACCACTGAGCACCTCTCTGATGAACATGCAACCAAGCCGGATGGTCCGGCCGGACCAAGAACACGGTTTGTTCCATTTGGGATGTTGCCACTCGGACCCTGTTGGCCCGATGAAAGACCGGTGAGTCGCTGCGGGCGCAGGGGGAGTATTCCTGAATCTGAAAATGTTCGTAACGCGGTGCATACTCTGCGCTAAAAGATTTCCAGATCCACTCCCAGATCACTTCTCCAAAGACAACGACCAGATGGGGAAACACGCGGTATTGGGCCATCAGATCCAACTCTTGGTGCCATGTTTGGGTGGACGGTCGAAGGAGCTCCGTCGAAATCGTGGCTGCATCTTTGTGCTGCTCGGGGAGAAACACCTTGATGGCGTTGGTGGCATACAGGCAGGGTTTGCCGGCCGGATCGGACACATAGTTCAGCCCTCGAAAGTACCGGCTCATTCGCAACCCTTGAGCGAGCCCATCCGATTCGATGTAAGCGGTTGAATAGTATGGCCAGGTGTCCTCTCCATGCGCGGCATCCCTCCACCAATTGCGAAACCACTGGCCTACGTCTTCGGGCGCCGTGTCATAATCCTTCTTGGATAGGTAGGCGTTGATTCCGAGGGCGATGACGCGGAAATCGCCAGGTTTGGGATTGTGATAAGCGTCCCCGATAAAGGGCACCAGATGCATGCGGCCATGCTGCTTGTAAAGGGCTAAGATTTGTTCTGCGAAGGTCACGAGATAATCCCATCTTTCGATTTGAGCAAATTACGGTCGACTTTCAATTTGCTGGTTGGCTTTTATTATTCTCTAACTCTGAATGATATTCAATCTTTATGTGGACTTATTTAGGCCAATTATAAATATAGTGGGAATTAGGGCCTATCTATCGAGGCGGGTCCTTTTTTTGTATTCAAGTCGATGACAATGCCGTTTCTGCTAGTCGACAATGAACCTGGCAGGGAAGCGGTTAAGAGGAAATTTTAACCCTGAAGGTCAACCTGCCGAAAGGCTATCGGTGCTTCCTCGCCTGCGGTGACGGCAGCGCCGTCCATTCGCAAACTCACGGTCCCAGCGCTGAAAAAAACTATTTGCTTGATTTTGCGGTCCCAGTCATTGTCCTCAAGCAGCCCAAAGTCGCTGAGTTCGAACAAAAGCAAATCGTTCTTCAGCATATATAGATTCACCCGACTACAGAGCGAAATCTTTCCTTGTTCCATGACCCAATTCTTCGCGACGCTATTTCGCGACCGGCCCAAAGATTTGTAGCCAAAGCGAATCTCCACCCTCGTCCCAGACTGGACGTTAAAGCCGGCTAGGTCACTCGTAAAATTTGCCTCATATTTCCTGACCTGCTCCTTGATTGCAGCCAAGACGTCTGAGAAGCAATACTTCCGTTTCGCCAATGCGAGCTGCTCATCCCAACAATCCGGCTGGAGGCCGAGTTTCTTGCAGAGGTAACCTTGAAAAGTGAACTCCATGGGATTTACCTGCAACCGCATTTTCAATTCCGGTCCCCACAAGTCGGCCAAAAAGCCCAACGCACTTCCGACCGGATCAATCCGGTTGCGAATCATCTCCTCTGAGGATACGGATAGACCAGTCATCCGGTCCCCAAAATCCCCTTTACAGATTTCCGAGATGGTCCACTATCTCAAGGACGTACAGAGCGGCTTGGCGGGTTTGGGGAGGGAAGTGCGGTATCGCGTGAGCCTCATGATCTGCAAGGCCTTTTTCTCAACATAGCTGGCCGATCCTTCTCGAAATTCCTGGCCACGTTCGTAACGAGTCAGGTAGCGATTTCCCCCGCCGCAACGGGGCTCGCGAACCGCCACGAAGTCCGCCACGGCCCGAATCGCTTTGCCGCGTCGCCCCGCCAGGGAAGCCAAGACGCCGTCTCGCTGGATGCGCATCGCCAGCACCGCCAATGCGGTATCTCGACATCGAGGAACAGGTACCGCGCCTCCCGTTCCCAGGGGATCTCCCCGAACGCCTCGAGCTGAAATTGATGAAAAGCCTCATGCACGATGAATCCGAGAACGGTGCCCTTCGAGTGGATCAAGCCACGGATCTGTTCCGGCATTAGGCCAATGTCCACGATCCTCTTGCCGCCAAGCGGAAAGTCGAAAACGAGCTGGCCAGCCAGGTCGTCATAGCGACCCGGATGGAACAGGACTCGGATACCGATTTCTGGCTAGTCCGTTGGATATGGAGAAAACCCTTCTCTTTCTGCTGGTGGATTGAACAGAAGGACCCAATACGATGCCAAGGCGTCCGGTGCCACTACCAGAAGACATGCCGGAGAATCAAGCTGCGAGTTAAAATGTCTTGCAACTGTCAAACTGGAGTCCTACACTGGGCCCAGACTGAATTTTCTACGAATCAAGATGGACGGTCCCCCCTGGCCGTCCATTATCTTATTCATTGGACTCAACTCTCCGAGAGGCCAGAACCGCCCGTTCCTCCCAATGCGCAGCACCGTTGGGATTACCCATCTTTGCCACGCAATTCCCGATTTGATGCAAGGTATTGCTCAAGCTGCCGAAATCCACTTCGCCGTCCGAGTTACCCTTGCTTTTCGCCTCTGCCGCCATCTCAAACCATCTCCGAGCCGAATCATGGAGTTGGGATTTCATCAAGCAGATACCAACGCGATGAAGACTGCGTCCCACGCTGTCAAAATCCGCTCGACCTTCCAAGTCACCCAGGCGTTTCTCCTCGACCGCCGTTGAGTACCACTGTCTGGCCATGTCCATGTTTCCGACGCTCTCCAGACAACGGCCGATCTGATGCATGCTCCGACCAATGCTGTCATGGTTCACCCATCGGACCATATTGCCTTTCCGTTTTGCTTGGATTGCCTGCTCATACCACCACCGGGCGGAATCGAACTTCCCCTCCAACATCAGGCACTGGCCGATCTGATGCAGACACCCTCCCTGCGCCTCATGATCGACGCGTCCTAGCCGATCTCCACGGAGAATGGCCTGAACTGTGATCTCGAACCAGCGGCGAGCTTCCTCATAGGCCCCCAAGTCCATCAGTGTCCAGCCTGCATTCTCACTGTTCTCCGCCAGGATTTGATTGATGTTTCGGCAATACTTCTCGAACGAATGCACCTGCCTCATGTGAGCTCCGTTGATTGTTGGTTGTCAGAACTGGCCGAGCACTGCCTTACTTGCCATCATAGGGATCGCCTGTATAATACCCACCGAACCCATCTTTGTAGCCTGCCTCAACCCCCTGCACAAATCCCTCGATGAACATGTCCCGGCTTCTGTATTCCGGACGATACTGTTTCTTGGCTTCCTGGTCGATGGAGTGATGACTTGGATTAAAGGATTCCCTATTGTTAAAGTCCAGCCTTCCCCATCCAAGACCCTTGATATAACCGCTTTGCCAACCTAGATCAAACACCCACATCTCCAGGTTTCTGCGTCCAACAAGGATCTGGTCGGGCCTGGCTCTCCCAGCTGCGGCACCGCACGTCAAATCGTCCGACTCCTCACTGGCGAAGAAGAAATCAGGACGAAAGGGGTAGCCAAAATACCCATCGGTATAGCCCGGCCGATAACCGACCCGGAAGCCATCCTTATAGTCCCGCCGATGTTTCATCGACTCCTGAAACCCGGAAGTGGCTCGCTGGAAAGTGGAGTTCTCGAATTCGAACAAACGGCCATAGGCCCGGTCGATTCGACCTCGATCGAATCCAATCTCATACCCCTTCTCATAACCGACTCGAAAGATTCTTTCCTGCTCGTTCGATCTTGTCTGCTCCGCCAGCCCGAATTTCCCCAACAGAAGCAAGAACCCAACCAGCGCCCAAAATTCAAACGTTAGTTTCTTCACCGCCCGAATCCCCCTGATGATAGGATTTAAGAAAGGAAACAGCCATCTCCTCTCAATCGCTCGGACAATCCAATCAGGCCAGCAGTGGACAATTTCAAAGAGGAGCGGTGGTTTGCTTCCTTAACTCTTTTTTATTTTAAGTAAAGCACTGTTGTAATGAGCCGACAGGCTGAATTTTTTCGTAATTCCGAATTTTTGAATGGCCTGACTTAACGATACAGGTTCAGATTTGTTGGGGTTTTCAGCTGTATGGGATGTAACCCCATCTGATGAGAAGGACTGGGGTGTAACTGGAATTTATTTAGAAGATTGGGAGAAAACAATTTATATTACAATAGATTAGGAGATTCGATATTTCGAATTTCAGATAAAACAATTCGTCACTTTAGATGTATGAAGTCTGTCCCTTATGAGGCTTTCAGAGATTTGATTTATTTTTCTTCAGAATCATTCACTTTATTGCCTCCTCGCTGATTACTATGGCTAACTCAGGTTTCAAAGTCCAGTTTACCCGCCACCAGATAGACCATGACCATGAGATTGTTCAGGGTGCGATAGCCTCGCGCCTTGGCCTTGGCCGCCTGGATCAGGCTGTTGATACCTTCCAGCAAGCCGTTCGTCACCCGCGT
>Ga0116185_1005246_pt1 | contig 10270 bp, 11 predicted proteins | sample AD_JPNNA7_MetaG_FD_89754 | JGI IMG/M metagenome (GOLD analysis project Ga0116185, IMG submission 89754) | Active sludge microbial communities of municipal wastewater-treating anaerobic digesters from Japan - AD_JPNNA7_MetaG | ecosystem: Engineered > Bioreactor > Anaerobic > Digestate | place... | reverse complement strand
GGCACCTCCGGCCGGAGAAGGTGACAGGCCCCTCGCGCAAGCTGGGGCAGCGCAGATCGGGTGCGGGTTCACGATTGTAAAGTTTCTCCAGTACCTGCAGGTATCCCTTCCCGTCAGAACAGGCATGCCCGTCAGGGAGCCATTTCATATCGGCGTTGCTCTGGTCGTGATAGGCCTTGCGCTCCTGGTCATCGCACCCATGGAGCATGTCCGGTTTCTGCACCGCCTGGGCATGGAAAGACATCACAGATTCCCCCCTGACCCTGCTCCTTTCCCATGCAGTCCTGCTCCTGATGATTGGGTTGGCGGCATTGCTCAACATCCTCTTGAGACTGGTCGTGTAATGATCCGACCTACAGCCCGGGGCGGTGTCCACTCCAGATCACATATGCCGCAGCAAGGTGAGGGATGAAGGAGAAACGAGATGAAATTCTATTACACGACAGCTGTAATGTTCTTCAGCTACCTGTATGTCATCACGGCAATGGCATTCATCGGAGTGGCGGTTTCAGGCAGCGAGATCTCTTCGTTGCTGCGGGACAAGAGGCTGATGCTGAAAGTTCTCCTGGCGAATATTCTCCTCGTGCCGGTTCTGGGGCTGGCACTGGTGAATATCCTTCCCATGGCAGAGGGTATCGCGGCTGCAGTAATTCTCCTGGCTGCGGCACCGGGGGGTTTGAACGCCCTTCAGTTCACCACCAAGATCAAAGGCGAGCTCTCGTTTGCCGCAGCGGTGCTGTTCGTGCTGTCCGTGTCATCATTTGTCTTTACCCCCATTGCTGCACAAGCGCTCATGAAGACAGGTATCCATGCTGCAATCCCCTATGGCAGCATCTTTATGACCGCGGCAGGGTTCGTTATCCTGCCTCTTGCAATAGGGTTCAGTGTACACGCATATGCCCCTGCCCTGGGGAAGGCGGTTGCACGGCCGCTCAACCTGATTTCCACTATCTCTTTCGTTATAGCGATCCTCCTCAGCGCTTCGGTTAAAAAAGAGGCATTGCGGGTCATTGGGACCGATGGCCTTGTTGCCATGCTTTGTCTGGTCATCGGATCGATGGTGATCGGATGGCTGCTCGGAGGTCCGGGAAAGGATGAAAAGCGCGTGCTGGCAAGCACGACGAGCAATCGCAATGCAGCCTTGTGCATGATCTTCGCCTTGAGGGGCTTTCCCGATGAATCGACGGCCCTGGCAATACTGGTTTTCCTGCTTCTGGCCGTTCCGATGAACATGATTTTCACCCTGTATGAGATGTTCAGGGGAAGACAGCATAAACATCCACCATCTTACCCTGCAGAATGAAAAAGGAGGACACATGGGAGAACACCCTGTTCCCGGAGGCAAGAGCAGCTTCACCCTGTTCACAAACGATCCGCTCGTCAGGCTCATGAAACGTTTTCATCCGGCAATGCAGGGAATGCCCTTCTTCCTCATGAATGTCCTGACCGTCTGGCTCATCACCTGGATCCCCTTGCTCCTGCTTACCCTCATACAGGGAAGAGCAGCGGCCGGGGACATCGATATCCCCTTCCTCTCAGACTTCTTCACCCACACAAGGTTCCTGTTTGTCGCCCCTCTGCTCCTGCTTCTCCCCTTTTTCCTGGAGCCGAGGGTCGAGGAGGCGCTCACACAGCTCATCGATCGGAGAATGGTCGACGAAGCCACCATGCCCCTATACTTAAGCGCCATTGCTAAAACAAGAACTTTCGTCGGCTCGGTCCCGGCCATGGCCTTCATGCTAGGGATCGTTGTTCTCGCACAGCTGCTGGATATCAGGAGGGGGCTCTTGCAGGATGTCACGCTCTGGCAGTTCACTGGCGCGGGAAGGTCATTGTCGGACCTCACTCCTGCGGGATGGTGGCTCTACCGGGTGAGCATCCCCGTGTTCCAGTTTCTCCTCCTGAGGTCGTTCTGGCATTACCTCGCCTGGGCCGGGTTCCTCTTCAGGGTATCACTGCCCAGGCTCCGCCTCGTCCCTGCCCACCCCGACCAGGCAGGAGGCATCAGGTTTCTGGGCATGAGCCAGATACTCTTCACGCCCTGGACCTTCGGTCTTTCCTCTGCCTTTGCATCCGAGATAGGCATGAGGATCATGTATGCAGGTACGCCCCTGGGTTCTTTCCAGAACATAGTCGTGCTTTTCCTTGCACTGTTTCTGACAGTCCTGCTGCTGCCGCTCCTGGTGTTCTGCCCCATGCTCGCCAAGGCAAAGAAGATCGGGCTCTTGCAATACGGCCTCCTTGCAGGCGATCTGCTGAGATCGTTCGATGCACGCTGGATGACCGGGAAAAAAGCCGCAGGAGAAGAAATCCTCACCGCCACGGACCCTTCGGCCACCACCGATTACCTGAGCACCTACATGGTCCTCAGAAGGATGAGGCTCTTTCCCTTCGACCTGATGATCGTGGCCGTTCTCCTGGCCTCGATGATCGTGCCGATGCTGCCCCTGCTCCTGACGGTCGTTTCCCTGACCGAAGGAATTATCAAGATCGTAAAAATCCTGGGATCGTAGAGAACCGGCCGGTTGCGGAGGGACCCCATCACAACGCCCGTTTCACTGTCACCCTTTTAGAAACCGAAAGGTGACGGTGAAGCGCAACCCCCAGTCCGGACCGCCCTCAGGAGCCGACAGGTCCGGCCGGGGGATGAAAGGTGCGCAGGACCCCCATGCCCGGGGGCGCATCAGTGGCCCGCCCCGCTTGTGGACTCGCCCATCTTTGCGAGGGCATCGTCGATGGTGAACGAGGCCGCCGTCTGCCGTGGCGGGAATTCCTTGAATGTCCCGGCAAATTTCCCTGCGATTACCTGCGCCGCGAAGATGATGTAGTCGTGGTGGAGGAACCAGTCGTAGTACGTGTTCGACGTGATGTCTGCCCGCTCGTACGGGTCGGTCCTCAGGTTGAAGAGCTTCGGAAGCCTCAGCGGCGTAAACGGCTCTGCCCAGACGCGCAAGGTCCCCGGCGCCCGCTGCTCCATGAACACGATCTTCCAGTTGTCGTACCTCAGCGCCAGCACGTCGCCGTCATCGCTGAAATAGAAGAAGAGGGTGCGGGGGCTCTTTTCCTCCTTGCCGGTGAGATACGGAAGGAGGTTGAAGCCGTCGATGTGGTTTTTGAAGGTCTTGCCGTTGGCCGTGTGGCCCTTCTTGAGCTTCTCCATCACATCAGGCTCGCCGGCCATGGCGAGGAAGGTGGGCAGCCAGTCGTGGTGCTGGACGATCTCGTTGGAGACCGAGCCCGCCGGGATCCTGCCGGGCCAGCGGACGAGCATGGGGACCCGGAAAGCCCCTTCCCAGTTGGTGTTCTTCTCGCTGCGGAAGGGCGTCATGGCGCCGTCCGGCCAAGTGTTCATATGGGGGCCGTTGTCAGTACTGTACATGACGAAGGTGTCCTTCGCGATACCCAGCTCATCCAGAAAATCCAGCACCCCGCCGACGAGCTTGTCATGGTCGATCATGGTGTCGTGATATGGTGACTGCCACCGCCCGGCCTGTCCGAGGCTCTCCGGCTTCGGATGCGTGAACAGGTGCATGTGCGTGGTGTTAAGCCAGACAAAGAAGGGCTTGCCGGCAGCGCACTGCCGCTTGATGAAGTCCTTTGCAGCAGCCGCGAACTCGTCATCAATGGTCTCCATGCGTTTCTTCGTGAGCGGGCCGGTGTCCTCGATCTTTTGCTTGCCCACCCGTCCCCACCGCGGCTCCTCGGTCGGGTCGTCCTTGTCGGCGGCCCAGGAGTGGATGACACCGCGCGGGCCGAAGTTTTTTCGGAAGTTCGGGAAGTCCTTCTCGGGCGGGTAGTCGTACATCTCGGGCTCTTCCTCGGCATTGAGATGGTAGAGGTTGCCGAAGAACTCGTCGAAGCCGTGCACCGTGGGCAGGAACTTGTTCAGGTCTCCGAGGTGGTTTTTGCCGAACTGGCCGGTCGCATAGCCGTGGTTCTTGAGGAGCTCGGCAATGGTCACGGTCTCGGGCTGCAGCCCGATGGGCGCGGCAGGGATTCCGACCTTCGAGAGGCCGGTGCGGTAGACGCTCTGCCCGGTGATGAAGGCTGCCCTGCCCGCAGTGCAGGACTGCTCACCGTACGAGTCGGTGAACATCATACCTTCCCTGGCGATGCGGTCGATGTTGGGGGTCCGGTAGCCCATGAGCCCGAACGTGTAGCAGCTCAGGTTCGCGATACCGATATCGTCGCCCCAGATAACGAGAATATTGGGCTTTTTTTCAGCCATGATCTTTTTCTCCTTTTTTATCCGGGAGCGATGATGCCTGATCGAATTACGGTTGTTTTTCCTGCTCCCGTGAATAACCGGGGAAAACGGTCTTCCAGTCCTTCTTCATGCTGACGACCGTCCAACCCCGTTTGGGCGCCTCGTCGAGGGCGCGGTCGAGCCTGCCCACGGGCGACGAGCGGTCGTAGGCGTACTCGCGCACAGCGTCGTCGTGGTGGACGAGGAGCCCGAATTGCGGCCCTGCACCGGACGTGACCCATTGCAGCATCTGGAAGTCACCGTCGGAGTTGCCGAATGCGGCAATGGGCCGGCGGCCGATGAACTTGTTGATGCCCACCGGTTTGCCGTCATGGTCGTTGATGAAGTCGATTTCCGGCTCCCGGACAAGCACCGGCTTTCCGTCCCGGACCTCGAACCTCGTCAGGTTGCTGCTGCCGATGACCTGCTCGGGCGGTATGCCGTAGCGATTCCCGCTGAACGTGCGGACGAACTCGATGCCCCCGCCCGACACGATGTAGGTTTTGAATCCGTTGGCCCGGAGAAAGGCCAGCAGCTCGAGCATGGGCTGATACACGAGGTCGGTGTATGGCTTGCCGAACTTCGGATGCCGGGCCGTGACCAGCCAGTCTTTCACGATGAGGCCGAACTCTTCCGTAGTCATGCCTGCGTGGGTAGCCATCACGAGCTCGGCGATGCCCTTTGGGCCGGAGGCTGCCAGGGCCTTTGTGTCATTTTCGAGCACGGCCTTGAATGGCTGCGTGTCCTTCCATTCGGGATGCCGGGGTGCCAGAGCGCGGACGCGGTCGAAAACGAAGAGGCCCTGGACATACATGGGCTGCTCGACCCAGAGCGTGCCGTCGTTGTCAAAGACGGCGATACGCTCCATGGCCGGTACGAACTCCGGCCTACCCTGTTTCGTGACCCTTGAGACGAATTCAGTGATCGATCTTTTTGCAGCGCCGTCATTCCAGGACGGCAGGGGATCGGCCTGTGCAGAAACCTGCTGCCCGAGGACAGGAAGGAATCCCAGCGTTGTCAGGAAAGTGAGAACGATTCTCTTCATACAATGTTCCCGATATCATATTAATTTGTACGCTCTTTAGAACCTGAAACCCAGACCTGCCAGCCATCCCTGTGTCATGGTATCGATGAGTAAATCATCCTTGTCGTAATCGACGTCCAGCCATCGGTAGCCTGCCCTGAGTGTGATTGTGTCATTCAATGACAGCCTGATCACGGGTATGACTTCCCATGCGAGATCGGAACCCACCCCGAACCCCCCGATATCGGCCAGCACGCCTGCTCCGAACCTCTCCGAAAAGGAAAGGGAGAGGTTCGTACCCACAATCGGATCCACCCATTCCTCGGTCTGCGAGGCAGATCCCAGCGGTGAGATCTCGATGTCGACCTTGTATCTGTTGTAGCGGCCGCCGATAAACGCATCGATTGAATGGGAATCCGTTTTTTCGGCGATACGATATCCTATGGAAAGGCTGGCCAGGACCGTATCGATTTCGGAGGATACGCTCAGCAGCGGGAACTGCCGGTCTTCCTTGAGCTTGAGGTACGAAATATCTCCCAGGGCGAGCCATTCCCCCTTGCGGATTGTTATGAAGGTCGCCGCGCCTGAGTCGAAGTCGTCCCAGACATCCGAGAAACTCATATCGAAATGAGCCGATGGGAGGTTGTTGACGGCTACATTTCCATCAATAGCCATTGCCCAGAAGTATGGGCTGATCTCGAAGCTCAGCCCATCGTCCCCGGCACGGGCTCGGCCGGAAGGGATGATTGCCGTTGCCGAGACCAGTAATACAACCATTACTGTTTTCGTCATTTATATCCTCCTTGCCATCCCATGCCTGCCGAGTGGGAAAATGGGTATGATAAGCATCTGAGAAGGATGTGCCGGATCTGATCATATCATGCTGAGGGGACAGATGCTGCACGTTCCGATTTTTTACACAGTTCTCTATGATCTGTGCACGATCGTGGAAAAAGCTTGGGCCTGTCTGGGAATCGTCTTTTCCGTTAATCCGGCTTCTTCCGCTTGCCACTCCAATGGCGAAAGGCCTCGATCTGGTCGTCCAGATGTGAAGCGACATCCGCACCCTCTGTCTCAGCAAGGATCTTGTACATCTCGATGGCAGCCAGGGCCAGCTTGTCCTGAGCCCTGAGAATGAAGACCGGCTCGTCGTTTCCTATGTGAGGGATCGAGATATTTCCATATTTCCCGGTAACTGCCATGATCTACCTCCTACGGGATTATATGAAAGAGAAATAAGCATGTCGGCTTACTATTCAATACAATGCCTCCGGATACACTATTCTCCGGGCTCCGGCTTCTGCTGCAGGGTCATGATATTATTATCCCCGATGGATACGGAGGTGCCGAGGAGCTTACCCTCTCTATTCAAAACATCGTATATCCATAATACATCGGCAGGCTGAGCAAGGCGTATCCTGAACCTGTAAACCTGGGTCGGGACCATGTGAAGCCGTACGAGCCGTCCGCTCCACGGGTCGACATCGGGAAAGTACATGAGCCCGATGTCGCCTCGGTACTGTTCATGGCCGGATATGCCTTCATAGTCGTTTATGAAATCGCCGCATCCATACAGGATGAGCTTCTCGTGATACACCTCAATGCCCAGCACATGGTGAGACGAGTGGCCATGGATGACATCCACCCCTGCCTCGTCAATGAGCGTGCAGGCAAACTCCCTGTGTTCGCCCGGAATGGCATACCCCCAGTTTCCTCCCCAGTGAATCGATGCCACGACAATATCTCCTGCCTGCTTTACCGACCGCACCTGATCGCCGACTGCACGAACCGTCTCTTCAGACAGATCCGGCAGGAGGTTTATTCCGGGCTTGTTCGGTGCGGCCTTCCAGGCGCAGGGGATGCCGCTCGTTACCGTACCGAATGAGAAAACAATGACACGGCCTTTCCCGGAAATGTCATGTATCGCCGGTGCTGCAGCCTCTGCCATGTCGCGCCCTGCACCTGCACTCTTTATCCGGACCTTTTTCAGCGTCTCGACTGTTTCGAGAAGCCCGTCATATCCCCAGTCGAGCACATGATTGTTCGCCAGCGAGCAGCAGTCTATCCCGGCTGCCGTGAGACAGGGTATGTTTCCGGGATTCATCCGGTAATTTATCCCTTTGCCCTTCCAATATTCGTCGCTCCTCGTAATTGCCGTTTCCAGGTTGATGATCTTTACATCAGGGGTCATCTGTTCAAATATCTTCAGCGCATCTCCCCAGATGTACGAGAAATCAACCGGCCAGGGGATATCACCGTGAACCGTCTCGGCAAGCTCCACATACCCGAAGGCACTGAGCATGTATGATTCGTGAATGGTGGAGTCGCCGGGGCAGGGAAGTATCTGGTCGATGCCTCTTCCCGTCATGACATCCCCGCACAGGAAGAGGGTGACGAAGCGATTTCTTTCCCGAGGGAACTTTGAAAACAATTTCATGCTATCCTACTGGATTACGATCGGGCAGGGACTGCGGTCTCTCTCCATTCACGACCCGTCCACCTGCCATATTGACATCGCCATCGTGCTTTCCCGGTTCAAGATTCACCTGCCCGGGCCGGACAAGGAGATATCAGAGAAGGCATAGCTTCTTCGACAGGATACCCCTTCCGGCATGACTGAATTGACGTTGATCGGTATCCTTTGACGAGACAGTCAGGTCGGACATACTCCCCTGGCAGAAGACCTCTCTCCTGCAGAAAGCGGGATTTAAGATACATTCGTTCTTCCCGGACCCGAGCCCGGGACGCATCAGAACGTCATGTGCCTCTTGCCGTTTCCGTTCCTGGGGGTGGAGATGATGAGGCGGTACTCTCCCTTGAACCACTCTTTCTTGAGCATCCTGTCTTCAGTGACCGAGATCTCCGACCTGTCGAGGAGATCGTAGAAGTCCCTGTCATAGGTCACCCTGCCGAAATCGATGGTGGTGACGTACTTGAGCTTCGGCTTGATGACCTCGAGCAGGTGCGATTTGTCCTTGAACATGGTCTGGAAGAACACGACCTTTCCGTGCGGCTTGAGCCAGGGCTTTATGCGGTCGAGCACGAGCTGCTGGTTCTCGAAGAGCATGAAGCTCATGCTGAAGAGGATGTAGTCGAAGTACGCATCTTCCGGAGGCGCATAGGACTCGACGGGCGAGTAGTGCACCTCGATCTGGTCGCTGAGCTCCCATTGCCTGATGAGGCTCTTGCAGTGCTTGAGATAATCCCTGTTGATGTCTATGCCAGTGATCTGAAGACCTTTTGATTTTATGATGTCGTGGTACTGACGGATCATGATCCCGTTTCCGATACCCACATCGAGGATCTTCGACTCGGGAGGGAAGTAATCGAGGCAGTTCTTGTAGCAGATGTCGGTCACATCGTCGATTATGAGCTTATAGAGATAGTTCCTCATCTCATCCGTCCTATGCACTTATAATAACCGAATGCATTCATATAAGAAGCACACCCGGTTTTCAAGCCCAAATTCCAGAAGAATGAAAATACTTATAATGTAAAAACCGCTACTTGAAGGCTATGACTGCCTCTTCAGGTGATACGGCCCCGATGAAGGAAAGCAGGCCGGTGAAAGCGGGAGACATCCTTCTTCAAGCATGCCGGCAGCAGGGAGCAAGCATCATAGCGAGCGCCTTCCCGCAATGACCCGGTCGAGGCGGCGGCTGACAGCCTCGGCAAAGACCCTGTGCCCGTGCTCGTTCGGATACCGGGTATCGCTCAGGACGAGATCGGAATTCTTAAGCCCCGTATCGAGGAGGTAGCCGGCCCAGAAGGTATGGACCGGGATGAGCTCGCAGGCGAGGTCGACCGCCACCTCTCTCGATGCGCGGTAAAAGATCTGCAGGGCATCCATGTCATAGGGGTCGTCGAAGGTGTGCGAAGTGAGCAGGCAGACGACGGGCGAGAAGAGCTCACGGGCGAGCTTCACCATGTGCACGAGGTTTTCCTTGTACTCCGAGCGGTACACGGGAAAGAACGCATCGTCCTCCCCGAAGTGGATGAGGAGAATATCCGGACGGTACGGCGTGATGTCCTCGTGGAAGGTCCGGATGCCGTCAAAGGAGTTGTCGCCCCTGCGCGAGCGGTTCACGACCTCGATGCCCCGTTCGCCGTAGCGCCCTTCGAGGATGTCGGCATATCCGCGGGTGACGCCGTATCCCGATGCGATGCTTCCCCCGCGGATGACGATGCGTCTGCCCGTCCCTTCATCCATGGGGAGCCATCCTCGAAGGATCTCGTGCAGGGAAGCAACGTTCGGGGATCATTTCTTCAGGAGGGCCTTGATCTTTCCCGCAGTCTCCCGAGAGTATAATCTGCACTTTCCCCTCGTCCCGTCAGGAGCGATCCCTGACTTTTCGATGGCCTTCTTCACGTCCTTTTCCGGAACCCCCCATTCCTGAGCGAGCCTGGCCGCGGTGAGCATTACCTTCTCGGACATCGCCGTACCCCTTTTTCGATCGCATGGAAATTTTTTAAGGTGACAAGCGTGAATGTATCCCTTTTCCCTCGATGAGGCAAGCCTTTGGCCCATGCAGGTCGGATTTATCGGCTTCAATTCTTGTCATTATACTCGAGCTGTTCAGAGCATCACTGCTCTCTCCTGCGAGAGTGCCTGCAGGGAAGAGCAGGGGACCTGGCTTCAGGACAGGAGCCAGAGGAAGCCGGCCGCTGTCGCGAGGGTGAGCACGGTCACGGCGATCCCCGTGGGGGCGTGCGTCCTCCAGCCGATAGAGATGCCGTGCTGGGCCGCGGATTCGACGACGATGATGTTGGCGATGCTTCCGACGATGAAGAGGTTCCCTGCCAGCGTGCTGCTCAGGGCGAGCACGGGGCCGGCAAGGGGATGATGCGCCAGCGGGAGCAGGAGCATCACCGCAGGCACGTTCGAGACCGCATTGCTCAAAAGCGCAGTGATGCCGAAGAGCCATGCCGGACCGCCCGGATCGATCCCGTATCCCGTGAGACATGCAACCACACGTTCGGGCACGTGGGTCTGCGCAAAG
>Ga0116185_1005242_pt1 | contig 10275 bp, 14 predicted proteins | sample AD_JPNNA7_MetaG_FD_89754 | JGI IMG/M metagenome (GOLD analysis project Ga0116185, IMG submission 89754) | Active sludge microbial communities of municipal wastewater-treating anaerobic digesters from Japan - AD_JPNNA7_MetaG | ecosystem: Engineered > Bioreactor > Anaerobic > Digestate | place... | reverse complement strand
TATACGTCCGAAGAGATGCAGCATCTGCTCTCGGTAATTTCGGAGATCCCAAAGCGACAGATCCATTGATACATGCTCTTAAAGATGAGAATAGGGAAGTCCGATGGAATGCTATCATAGCTCTCGGCAAAATTGGCGATCCAAAAACGGTTGATCCTCTAATCGAGACCCTTAATGAGGACCTAAAGGGTGAGGACGTGGAGATGCAATTGATTGAAATCGAGACTTTGGGAAAGATCGGAGATTCCAAAGCGATTGATCCTCTAATCGAAGCTCTCAATGATGAAAACGGGTATGTTCAGATACAGGCTGAAAGTTCATTAGTCAAGCTAGGAAAAACAGAGTACCTCGACCCATTAATACTAAGCTTAAAAGATGAGTTCGAAAACTACCGAGCTTCTGCAGCAAATGCTCTCGGCGACATAGGCGATCCAAAATCAGTCGATCCACTAATCGAAGCTCTTAAGGATGAGGACAAAAATGTCCGATGGTATGCCGTCATAGCTCTCGGTAAGATAGGTGATCCAAGAGCGGTTGATCCTCTAATTGAGGCCCTAAAGGATGAGGATGATGAAATGCGATTAAAAGCCGTCGAGGCTCTCGGCAAAATTGGTGATTCAAGAGCAATCGATCCATTAATCTACATGATGCAGAATGATAGAAGTTGGGATGTTCAAAATCAGTCTATCTGGGCTCTTGGAGAAATAGGTGATACAAGAGCTATCGATTCGTTAACTCTGGTGGCACAGGATGAAAAAATGTATTCACTTCAAGAAATGGCAGCAGAAGCAATTGATAAGATTAAAAGATTCGAACCAGTAGATACTAAAGTGACTCCTACAAACGCAGAAAAGACATATACCTCAGAGGAGAGTCCTAATGCAGAGAAAAGTCCTCTCTCCATATCGATAGCTGCGATTCCTTTGATTGTTGCGGTCCTCTTAATGAATTCCCGGAGGAATCGGCTTTAGTGGTAATAGAGGTGATTAGTAGCGGAGTATTTAGGCGAGGGGGAGATCAATCTCGCCTCATTCAATTTTGATGGGTTACATTTGATCTTGAAACAAGATGCGGGGGTTATGGTCTTGAAAATTAGGTCGTTAGCATGTATGATGCTTCTAATTGTACTACTTTTAGGGGCAGTATGCGGCAGCAACTATGATAGCGCAGCAGCCCCTTTACTAGATAGAATAGCTCTAGGAGAGGGTACAGGTGACGCAAAGGCTCAAAAAATTGGATATGATAGTGGCTACGATGTGCTTTATGGTTATCAAAAGCCTACTGATTTTGACGCTAATTATCCAGGATCACTAACAGAAATGACTCTAAGTCAAGTCAAGGAGCTTCAAGAGAAAATGAGTTCATCCGCGATAGGGAAATATCAATTTTTATATAGTACACTTTGGGGAACCGAAACTAATCCAACAGGAGGTCTAATATCACGATTGGGGCTCTCTCTTACGGATACATTTAATGCCGAAACGCAAGACAAATTAGCACTAGCATTACTTGAAGACTGCGGCTATAGTAAATGGAAAAGAGAAACGCCTTCCGAGGAAGCAGATAGGGCGTTTCAATATAAAATAGCTGGAATATGGGCTTCTGTTGAAAATCCATATTTAGCAGGAAAGTCGCGATATAGAGTGAATGGAGAACCCTGCCTTTCTACGAGTTCAGATTGCCAATCTGTAGGCACTACAAGTGATCAGATTAAAGAGGCAATGGCACAAACAAGAACCCTATTGGGTATTTCTCTTGATAAGAAAGAAGAAAATACTCCAGGTCCAATGCGAACACCTAAAAAAGGGGATCGCGTGTTCATCTACTCTGGCCTTTCAAGTGGTTATAAAGGAACTATAACCGATATCGAAAATGGCTTAATTTGTCTTGATAGAACAGATGGTAGTAGTACAGAAGATGGTGAAACTGATACATGTATAGGCATTGAATCCATCAGGATGATTTCTTGGGTGGATTAGCATTAAATTCCTTAATGTGGTTCGCAATGGAGGAATTCAAAGATGAAAAAATTTGTGATAGCTATTGTATTAGCGGCGATGTTATGCAGTGTCGCATTCGCAAAGGTACCGCAAGTTGGAGATCGCGTGTTCATCTACTCCGGCCTTTCAAGCGGTTATAAAGGAACTATAACCGATATCGAAAACGGCTTAATTTGTCTTGATACTACAGATGGTGATAGCAAAGAAGATGGCAAAACTGATACCTGTATAGGTATTGGTGCTATCCAGACGCTCTCTTGGTTGGATTAGATTGAGACCTAACCTTTTTTCTAGTTTAAGTTATGCCTAATACTATCTGTCAAGTTGTCCAAATAGCTCGGCTCAGAAAACCGCGTCCATTAAAATCATATCTTGTGGAGGGCATCTAGCGATGACGGAGGCAAAAGCGGATTTGTACAAAGTCCTCGACCAGTCCGTCCTGGTCAGCCTGCGGCAGCTGCAGGATGAGGGTGACCCGGACATAGTAGCCGAGGTGGGCGGCCTCTTCCTCCAGCACGCTCACCGGATAGGATCGGGGCGATTCTGTGGGCACAGAAAAAAGCGATGCAAAGGCCCTGCAGCTCGCAGCGCACAGCCTCAAGTCCAGCAGCGCCTACGTCGGAGATATGCACTTATCAGCCCTGGCCAAGGAGCTGGAGATGACGGGCCGCTCCGGCACCCTGGAAGGGGCCCTAGAGAGGGCGCGGAGAAGCTGCTCTTTTTGCAGATGTGCTTATCTCACCGCTGAGAAATTGGGATTCACAAACCCGTCCATGAGACTGATGGAAGGCTGCGGTTAAATGGCAGGCAGAAATGGGCTTTAGGTTTTTTGATTTCCCGATGGAAAAGATAAATAGTAAGAACAGGGGCAAAGCGATTAAGGATTATGGGATATCTCTTCGGGCCTGTGCTCTCCCGTCGCCTGGGCCTTTCCATGGGCGTCGACCTGCTCAAATACAAGACCTGCAACCTTGATTGCGTCTACTGCGAGCTGGGCAGAACCGCCTGCCTCACAGCATGCCGTGATCGCTTCGTGCCCCGAGAGAGGGTCTTAAAGGAGATAGAGCTGCGGAGGGATGAGCCCTTCGATTTTCTCACATTTGCCGGATCCGGCGAGCCGACGCTGAGCCTGGATCTGGGCCAGGTGGTCAGCCGGGCCAAGAGGATGATCGACTCGCCCGTGGCAGTGATCACAAACAGCACCCTTCTCTCCAGCCCCACGGTTCGAAAGGAATTGGCGGCTGCGGATGTGGTCCTGCCTTCATTGGATGCCGCCAGCCAGGAGGCATTCATGGCCATAAACCGCCCGGCAAGAGGCCTTTTAGCCGAAGAGATGATCCAGGGTCTCAAAGACTTTCGCAGGGAGTATTCCGGCGAGATCTGGCTGGAGGTGATGCTGGTGCGGGGCATCAACGATCATGATGCGGAGAGGATCGCCAGAGCGGCAGAGTCCACCGAGCCGGACCGGATCCAGCTCAACACCGTGGTCCGAACTCCCGCCGAGCCGGTGGAGCCCCTGAGCCAGGAGGAGATGGAGAGGATGCTGGAGATATTCCCCGGAGCCGAGTTGATACCGGACTGGGACTGGAGAGTGCCCGGGCTGGTACAGGATCGGATGCTTGAGCTCTTGTCCGAGAGAGAATTGACCCTGGAGGAGATCGGCCGTAATCTGGACCTGGCAGGAAATGATGCGATCAAGTACTGCAAGATCCTGGAGAAGGACGGATCGATCTCCAGAAAGCTCCAGGATGGTCATTTGTATTTTTATGCAAATTAACGAATAATATGGTCTATAAACATTGTTATGCAAACCGCTTTAAATGAGTCTGATGCCAGCTACAATCCATCGGAATGAAATTCATGACGGCTAAGAGCAGCAATTGCGATTCATGCGCCCGGAAGGGCTCCTGCAAAGATGAAAAGGATGTAAGGTCAGGGCGGGAATGCGACCATAAAATCGACCGCATGGCCAGGATCAAGCACAAGATCATCATAGCCAGCGGCAAAGGGGGAGTGGGAAAGAGCACAGTTACAGTCAATCTGGCCAGGGCTCTGCAGATGAAGGGGCTAAGAGTTGGCGTTCTTGACGCCGACATAACCGGCCCGGACATAGCCAAGCTATTGGGGATTGAGGACGCCCGCCTGACCCAGGGGCCGGATGGTATAAGGCCCCCCGAGGCGGAGGGAATCAAGGCCGCTTCCATGGCCTTTGTCCTCTCCAGCCGAGACTCGCCCCTGGTCTGGCGTGGCCCTATGAAGATGGCTGCCATCCAGCAGTTCATACAGGATGTGGACTGGGGAGACCTGGACTTTCTGCTTGTTGACCTGCCACCGGGCACCAGTGATGAGCCCCTCTCTGTGGTCCAGCTCATACCAGAGCTGGCCGGGGCGATAATTGTGACCACCCCCCAGGAGGTGGCCCTCCTGGACAGCCGCAAAGCAGTTAACATGGTCAGGGCCATGAAGCTGCCCGTACTGGGCGTTGTGGAGAACATGTCCGGGCTGATCTGCCCCCACTGCGGGGAGAGCATAAGCATCTTTGGCGCGGGAGGCGGCGAGAGGATGGCCCGGGAGATGGATGAGAGGTTCCTGGGTGCAATTCCCATGGATCCGTCCGTCTGTGCCCTGGGGGACAGCGGAAGGACATTTGTGCAGAGCCAGGCCAGCGCGGCATCAAGCTTCAACCAGATCGTAGAGCGGCTCCTGGAGTTGTTCCGCTGATATGGAGCATGCTTTTTCCCGCCTTTTGCGAGCGGTCCGGAAGGCAGATGTTTTATAATCAGAGCAATAGAGGACATTGTTCATGCATCGCATACTGGTGAGCAACGACGATGGCGTTTATGCTCCCGGGCTCCAGGCGGCGGCCAGAAGCGTCGTGGATCTGGGAGATGTGGTGGTTGCCGCTCCCTCGGGACAGAAGAGCGGCGTAGGCAGGTCGATATCCGTCTTTGAGCCTCTGCGCTACGCCGATGTCAACCTTAACGGCTTTCGGGCCTATGCCGTCACCGGAACTCCTGTGGATTCGGTGATCATAGGCATCTTCGCCATCATGAAGCAGATGCCTGACCTCTGTGTATCGGGCATAAACGTGGGCGAGAACATCAGCACAGACACTGTCACCACCAGTGGCACTATAGGTGCGGCGCTGGAGGCAGCAAGCTACGGCATTGCATCCATAGCTGCATCCATCCAGGCCGTGGACCAGGGAGACAAGTTCGATATGCACCATGGGGCCAAGCACAGCTTTGCCGTGGCGGAGAAGGTCCTGCGTCGGGTGGCGGCCAGGGTACTGGATCGGGGGATGCCGGAGGGAGTGGATGTGCTCAATCTCAATATTCCGGCGGATGCCACGGATGAGACTGAGATAGTGGTCACCAGGCTGGCAAGAAAGATCTTCAAGACCGCAGTCCAGGAGCGATTCGATCCTCGGGGCAGGCCCTACTACTGGATCGACGGGGAGCTGATCTGCTGCGACGAGGATGGCACCGATGTGCAAACCATCTATCAGGACAAAAAGATCTCTCTGACGCCGTTGTCCCTCGACTCCACGGCCAGAATCGAGCTGAGAGAGATGAAAGGCCTGTTCTAGGCCCCACAATATTTTAATTAATATATGTGACAGGAAATATTGGATTTTAGAGACAACTTTATAATTTATTCGAATTTGCATTATATTTTCGCAATAATTCTTCCTGCACTAAGAAATGATGATGTTAGAGACTCTTTAACGGTACTCAAAAATGAGATTAAATTACTTTAAAAGCTTATGGCGCCGGACGATACGGACGCTCCTTTCCGCGGTCATACTCGTCGCCCGGATTTTTCATCATCTTTCGAAAGATGGCTAGAGCCAGAACCGATGCGCCTAAGGTCATCCATGTCAGCAGCTTCTTTTTATCCATCTTCGATACCCCGAAATATTCCCCACTATAAATCGGTCTCCATCAGCTTAATCCTTTCGGCTGGCATCAAGCTCTGTCGGAAATCAGCATCATGAAGGCTACAAGTTGACCGGACGGCTCAAATCCAGATCTCGCTTTTCTATCTCAGCCATCATTGCTGCTGATATGCGTTCCTACTTCTTTTTGGAGAGATCTTTGCCCAGGATGACCCTTGAAAACCAGCGAGACAGAGACCAGGGAAGGCTGTTTTCCAGCCTTCTCCTAATTGCCTCTGGGTCTTTCCTCTTCTTGGATTTCCCGCTCATAATGACTCCTACTTCTTGATCTCCAAGTATTTCATTCCTTTTATACTACACATATCGCAAGCTTGGATATCTCCGTAGCTGAAGAATTCCGTCTGCGATGAGTTCGGCAGCAGCATCTTTCCATCCCTGGAGCAAGCCAGATTGAGAGCGCCAAGAATTCTCAGTCTTGGCCGAAAAGCCCTGCTCCTACTCAGCCGGTGGAGACAGGGCGTCCTCCATCACCTTTCCATAAATATAGCGAAATATAAGTTTTCCAGTGGCTATCACCGGTGTGGCCAGAAGCGCTCCCAATATGCCGAAAGCCCCGGTAGCAGCTATGACTCCCACCAGGACCACCAGGGGAGGCAGATCGACTGCTCCGCCCATAATCTTCGGCACCAGAAATTGATTCTCCACCATCTGGACCAGGGTGTAAAATACGATGATTATCAGCGCAAAGACCAGATGGCTGACCTCTATATGGATTGAGCCGAATAGGAGAGCCACCAGAACCGCCGGAACGGCTGCCAGAACCGGGCCGACATTGGGTATTAGCTCCATGAATCCGGCTATGACTCCCAGGAAAAACGCCTGGGGAAGGCCCAGGATGAAGCCGCCCAGCCAGGTGATCAGGCCTACAATGAGCATGAGGTGTATCTGGCCCCTCAGGAATCCTGTCCAGGTCTTATGGATATTTTTAAAGAGCAATGAGAGCTCCGGCCCCTGGCCAGGCGGTATCAGATCGGCAAACCAGCTCTTCAGCTCGCCGGCTGAGAGGGTCATCTGCAGAGACATCAGCAATGTGAATAACACTGAAGCCAGGCCGGAAAATGTGGGCCCCAGATATCCTGCTACGGTGCCCAAAGCCTTTCCCACCCGGCTGCTCAGATCGGAAACCGACATCTGCACGACCGGGCTCGGAGCTGCGCTCTCTGATGTCGATGCATCCAGAGCCTTCAAGATGGTATCGAGGGCAGGATTGAATGCGGATGCGATCCACCTGTGGTCCTGCAGAGATAGGGAGATGGATTGGATGACCTGGCTCAATTTCTGTGCCACCAGATTGGGATCGATTTGAATGGCGAAATTTATTGCATCCACCAGTGGCTGAATCAAGAGCAAGGGAACTATAACCAATCCAGCCAAAACAAGGAGATAGGTAATTATAATTGCTATAGTCTTATTCAGCCTGAGAGGCCCCGCCAACAGTCGTATGGCTGGATCGACCAGTAAAGCCAGCAGGGCGGCAGATGCTACCAGAGGGATGGCTGACCTGCCGACGTAGATCACAAATAGAGCTGCCAATATCAAAAAGACGCCCATAATATAACGGGTGGGCTCATTCCAGCTATTGCCGGAGTAAGCTTTGTCTTGGCCAGAGTCTGGCATCTTTCGGCCCTGACCCGGAATAGGATCATTTGTACCGTGGATATTATCTTTTATTTCGCACATTGCCGACCTCTCTTTTCAATTGCATATTATGAAGGGCTCGCATCCGATTCAAATTGATTTCTTAGAGACATTTTATGGCAGGTGGATCGAAATGGAAAACTCTTTATCTTCTACTGAACTCGAAGGCATTTTAGCTTTTCCTAATTAGTGAGATCTCTGAGCAGGGTAATTGAAAGACCTCTCTACGGCCAAGATCACTTTATACTGGGAAATGCAATTATTCATCAGCAGAGCGGGCTATGATCGTGTGGCAGGAATATCTGGATCTGGATTCGAGCAGGATGCAGAGGATGAGCAATCTGAATGGGCTCAAGTCAGCTGAAGCGGCAGAACGCCTCAAGGAATACGGCTCCAACTCCCTGCCCCAACCGCAGCATCGCCTGCTTCGGCTTGTATTGCGCCAGTTTTCAGGCATCTTCAATCTGCTGCTCCTGGCTGCGGCAGCTGTGACCTTTGCCCTGGGCGAGACCGTTGACGGGGCTTTCATATTGTTTTTGTCTTTTTGGGCACGGCTCTGAATGTCTTTCAGGAGTACAAGTCAAATGCCGCCGCAGACAAGGGCCACCCTCGTCTCCAACTTCGGAAATTTCTATGCCGTGGCCATCGGCTCGCTCTTCATAAGCTTCCTGCCAATGCTGTTCAAGCAACTGCTGCTTCTCAATCTCCTCCCCTACTTTCCCATGATGGCAATAGTCTTTGACCGGGTCTCAGATCAGGAGGTGGCCCAGCCACAGCGCTACGACTTTCGCTCTCTCTACATAGTCTTTGTAACCTTAGGCCTGGTGAGCACGGTCTCTGATTTCATCTATTTCGGGCTCTTCTATCGCATCTCTCCTGATGTGCTGCAGACCAACTGGTTCATAGCCAGCGTGATCACTGAACTGCTGCTGATGGCATCCATTCGCTCCATGCTGCCATTGAAAAAGCCGGATGGCCGGCGCATGTGGTTGTGTTCATCTCCGCCCTGGCTCTTGTGATCACTCTGGCCCTGCCCATGATCCCCTGGACCGCGGAGCTCTTTGGCTTCACCAGGTCCAGCACAGCCCACATGATGCTGATCTTCTCTTTAGCTCTGCTCTATCTCATCATCTCCGAGCTGGCCAAGCGGCCGATAGCCCGTTTTCTGAGCAAGGTTTAGTGTGGCTCAAATGTAAATCGGAACCTCCCACTTATCCTGTCTGTCTTTGGGTGCATTCTTCTTGGACCAGACGGGATATACCAGAATATTGCCATGCTCATCCTCTTCCCGAATGTTCTGGACGTCCTCCTCATCGCTCATGGCAGCAGATCCTATGTATTATGATAAAACATCAATATTGACTTTATTCGAATGCCTAGCTGCTTGCAGCAGGATAGCCCCGCAGCGGTCTCAGTGCCCGGGTATCTGGGGACCTATGCCTATCTTCCCTCAAAAAGCTCCTGAAACCGGCGGATACGTCCGCTCACGTTCTCCTCTGCCACCACGCAGGATATGGCGCATAGGCAGTCCGCCCCGGCCCGGATAACCTCAGGGGCATTGGAGTGATTTATGCCCCCTATGGCCACCAGAGGCAGGCTCACCTGCTCTCTTATCTCCTCGATGAGACGGATTCCGGCTGGGCGGCCAGCATCCTTTTTTGTGGAGGTGGAGAAGATGGGGGATACTCCCAGGTAGTCCGCCCCCTCTTCCTCCGCCTGCATCGCCTCGGCCAGGTTGTGCACAGTGACTCCGATGACCTTCTCCCGCCCCAGCAGCTTTCGGGCTCTGGTGCAGGGCATATCCGTCTGGCCTAAGTGAACTCCGTCCGTCTCCACCGCCAAAGCCACATCCAGCCTGTCGTTTATCAGGAACAGGCTTCCCCCAGCCCGGCAGATCCGGGCCAGTTCCAGGGCTTCCAGATACATCTCTCGGGTATCGGCATTCTTATTGCGGTATTGGACGACCTCAACGCCGCTGGATACGGCGGCGTGAACATCGCTTCTGTTTCCAGCCCGGCTGAGCAGGCTGTCGGTTATAAAGTAGTATCCTTTCATCTCAATTTTCCTTGGCCTGCATTTAAATTATACCACTCCTAAGTCAGGTTCTTCTCCTCTATCAGAGTCAGGCCCTTTATAGCGGATGGAAATTCCAGTTGATGAACCATCCAACTCCTCGCTCCTCCTGCCGTTTGATATTGAATCCCCTTTTCTATTTGAAATATTGAGAGCCTCATTAAAGGCTTGATTGGATTCATCGTACCTGCCGATGGCGCTTAAAGCTGCCGCTTTCTTCTTCCATGCATCAGCATAGCTTGGATCGAGTCTGATAACCTCATCATAGGCTTGGATGGCTTCATCGTATTTGCCTATGCTCTTTAGAGCATTGCCTTTATTGTACCAGGCATCAGAAGAGTTCGCATCAAGGCTGATTGCCTGATCATATGTCAGGACGGCTTCGCCGTATCTGTTCAGGCTCATTAGGACATTGCCTTTATTGTACCAGGCATCAGTAGAGTTCGCATCAAGCCGGATTGCCTGATCATAAGCCTTGATGGCCTCATAGTAATTGCCCTGGCTTTTGAGAGCAATGCCCTTGTTGTTCCAGGCTGCAGCATAATCAGGATCGAGCCCTATGGCCTCATTATAAGCCAGGACGGCCTCCTCGTACCTGCCTCCCTT
>Ga0116185_1005241_pt1 | contig 10276 bp, 10 predicted proteins | sample AD_JPNNA7_MetaG_FD_89754 | JGI IMG/M metagenome (GOLD analysis project Ga0116185, IMG submission 89754) | Active sludge microbial communities of municipal wastewater-treating anaerobic digesters from Japan - AD_JPNNA7_MetaG | ecosystem: Engineered > Bioreactor > Anaerobic > Digestate | place... | reverse complement strand
TTTTTATCTTATTGCTGCCGATGAAATTTAGATTATTGATTTACAAGATATTTGTTCGATACAAAAGATCCGTCATTATAGTTTGTTTTTACAATGATAATCTGATCATTTCGATTCTTTAGGTAAGTTTTAATTTTAGTGTTTAAATCTTCAAATTTGTCGTGCTTGAATAAAAGTTTCCCTTCAATACTATAACATTCAATGTCTGTTAAATGACGTTCGCCATTAACGTTTTTTTGGATATTATTATCAGCGATTTTTAAACTCGAGACTCCACTAATCCCGGGTGCCATTTTGTAATCTACATCCCAAATTAAAGACCCATTTATAATTATGTTTTGATATGTCAAAAACATTTCATCCTTTGCATGACGTGACGCAAGTGATAAAAATCCGGATAAATCACCGCTGTTGTTAGTTATTAAAGTTGGAACTTGCCAATATGTACTACCCAATAATGGGTTTGCGGCTTTGTCACAAGCTAAAACTATTGGATATTCGGTGTTTGTTAAAACTCCTGGGTACCCATATGAGCTAGGGGGTAAATTTGAAAATGTCCATCCAACATAAATTCCATTATTAGGGTAAAAATCTGAATAGCAAACCGAAATATAAAAATTAGCTGTTGAAAATAAAATAGCAGGAGAAGTTCCAATTCCATCATTGTAAACAATCGGCCCAGACCCATTATTGTATCCAACAATATACCAACTACCAAGAAATGTATTATAGTCTTCGGCAACTACTGTCCATTCGTTCACCGAACCTCCAACCGGTCCCGGACTAGCTATTCGCGGGTATGTCCAGTTTTGGAAGTATGGAGAAGCGTTTAACACCATTGATGGAGAGGATGTGCTACCCGCTGCTAATGCCGCGTAAGTGTAGTCAGCAACCATGAGATTTCCTGTATTTAAATCAACATAAGCAATGTGAACAATGTCATTAGTTCCATCTTCATACATGCTTACATCAGGAGAAAATCCGGCAACACCAGAAGTGTGCAAATTTACGGTTATTAATCCTGTAGACAAATCTCCCGGTGCAGAGTAAATCCTTCCACCCGGATCATCCCAAACTATTGTAAATTCACCTATCATCGTTGTGTTTCCGTCAATATTGATTGTTGTGCCAAATGGCGCAGTAAAGAAATTGTTTAAATATACGGAGTTGAAAGATAATGTGGTAGTGTTCCATTGGAATATTTCAAGATAATAGCATGAGTTCGTAACGTTATAATATGTTACAGCTGCAGCTATTGTTCCCGGACTTTTTACAAGTAAGCAAACATCAGGGTCAATAATATTACCCGATACTGCTAAATTGGTATTGCTTGTATAGGTTGTGCCTCCATAATTAACCTCTCATCCAATGGCTCTTGTAGTGCCTAACGGTTCCCAGACTCCCACCCGGTAGGTGTCACCGGCAAATTGTAATATATCGCATCCGGTATTTCTGCCTTGCGCTGTGCCGGCAGAATAGGTGTTGTCTGAGAAGTTAAGAGGAGGCGCGAATTGCGCTTGTAATGCATTGATATTCAATAATAAAATTGCATTAATTAGAATTGTGATTTTATTTAAAAGTGATTTCATTTTTTTAAGTATTTAGGTTAAAAGAACTTATTAAAAATCGATTTTCGGGTTGAATAGAAAAGCAACCCTAACCCGTTAATGTGGATTTGTAGGCGCAGTATATGAGTATTTGCTCACTCGAAAATACCATTTATAAAAGATGGTTTTAAATGATTAAAATACAATATAATTCTTTAATTAAGGTTAAAAGTAATTATCATTTACGATATTGCAAAATATTTTTTAATTAAATTTATTTATACGCTATGGACACTAAAAAAAATATATCGTTTTATGCCTTGGCATGGTCTTTGGCTTATTTACTTTTGGCCTTTTTGATAGGTTGGTTAAATAGTCGATTTTATATCGATTCTGATAGTCCCTTGGTTTCTTTCTTCTTTCCTTATGCTTTTATTTTTGGAATTACCGATATGGTTGGGTGGGACTTCCTTGCTTTTTTATTACTGGCTTTGATTTTTTTAGTAATGACTTTTGTATTTTATCTGTTAGTACGACTTTACTATAAGTTTAAATAGGCCCTATTTAAAGAGGTTAGTGCTTATTTTAATTGTAATCCAAATTAACTTTATTTTGTAGTTTTGTAAACAGAATGGTTCTTGTAATAATCAAATAGATTCATTTCTCCCTATGCAAATCTTTCGTCATTTTATTATAGCTTTCTTTCTGTTAACTTCTGTTAGTTCCTTTGCTCAGAAAAACGAATTTCTAAATTTTCGTAAAGAAATCAATTTTTACCACGAATTTGTTAACCAAAGAATCGATTCTTTAAAAGTTAATGAAGCAAATCAAGCGAAGTATACCAAGCGTGTCGATGATGCTTTTTCAACTTTTGCTAAGGTTGCTAATAGCCATGTGCTCGATACTTTTAGATTAGCTAAGGATGATACTACAAATCGTTTTCTTTTTATGGATATGCGTACTTCGGTCGCTGTGAAATCCTTTTTTTCATCCTTCGGACATTTAGCTGTCTATAGCTATTCTTCTTCCTCTAGAAATAAATATTTGATCAAGGATATTCTTTCTAATAAAGTTGTTGTTGTTGGTTCTCGCAATATTCCCTATGTGTCCGATGTTTTTTATCTCGACTCTACTCATGTGATGGTAGTTGAGGAGAACGGTGACCAACACACTTCTCGAATGGCTATGATTTATTCAATTTCTAACCAGGGTTGGAAACAAATAGATGCTTTTGAGGGTCTTTCGAATGAATTCAATAAGAAAGGGGAGTCGGTTAAAATATTTAAAAAGAATCGCCCTTATTTTCAATTGGAATGTAGTTGGGAATCTTCTATGCTTTTACCTCTAGATGTTAGCAATATTTATTATGATCCTTATACTAAAGTCCTCAAGTATAAGCTATACGACGCAAATAAGCAGTTTAAATGGATAACTTCTAAATGGCAGAATAATGTCTTTAAAATTGATGATGTCGATGTTGATGAAGTTGTTTCGCAAGGTGGAGTTCAAATGATTCGATAAGTTCTCGAATCTTTGTAGATTTGATCAGTTTAAAGGTACAAGCAAATGAATAGTTCGTTTGAATTAAAAAAATGGATTAAGTCTTCTTTCTTCGGATGGATTTTAGGCGTTGCTTTTATTCTTATGTTCTCCGGCGCTCTTGAATCAATCGGTATTCACCATATGCAGTTTTATTTGGGATTGGCGATGGGATTGGGAGTAGGATTAATACAATGGCTTTACCTTCGAAGATTTATTCCTTTAAACCTTACTTGGGCATTGTTATCGGCTATTGGTTTGTCGCTTCCTTTGTTGTTATTTGATTTGGTAACTTCATATGAATTACCCCATAAATTGCTGTTTTGTATCAGTGCCGGATCGGTTTTGTCCGGATTGTTTCAATATCTTTTATTGAAGCCGCATTATAAAGGAGCAATACACTGGATAATTACTTCATTTTTTAGTTGGACATCGGCTACAGCTATTGTATTTCTGATCGACTATACTTGGTCGTTGAGAACTTATCATGTATCTAATTTATGGTTAGCTATCATAAACTTGGTTTTAATACTCTCAGGCGGACTAGTTTTAGGATTACTCTCCGGAATTTCTTTGAGAAAGATGATCATAATTAAGTTGAATTAAATTGCTTATATCCTTCTAGATTAACTTAAAATATGGAATCAGAATATCTTTTTACTTCACAGCGTTTGGGATTCAGAGAATGGCAATCATCAGATCTTTCGCAAATGGCTGCAATAAATGCTGATCCTCTTGTTATGGAGTTTTTTCCTTCTTTGCAATCTTTCGAGCAAACTCAAGATTTTATCAAACGTAATCAGTTATTATTTTCTGAAAAGAGATTTTGTTATTTCGCAGTTGAGCTTTTGTCGGCGAAGAAGTTTATCGGCTTTATCGGGCTTTCACAAGTAAAATTCGAAGCTCCATTTACTCCTTGTGTCGATATCGGTTGGCGATTGGATTCTTTCCATTGGGGAAAAGGTTATGCAACTGAAGGTGCCTTAAGATGTTTAGAATATGCTCGAACTGTTTTGAATCTTAAGGAAGTGTTTTCAATGGCTCCGGTAAAAAATACAAAGTCCATTAATATAATGAAGAAAATTGGAATGAATTTGAATTGCAATTTCATTCATCCACTTTTAATCAATAATGATTTTTTAAAAGATTGTGTCTTATATTCAAAGGAGTTGATTTAGTTAGTGTATTTGCTATTTCTCAATTCTAATCCTTGCGTCAACTGCAATTAGTTCTGTTAATGTTCCTAGCAAGGGATTGATATCTAATTCGACAATTTCAGGCGCTATTTCGAGTAATGAAGATAAGTTTACTATCGACTGAGCAAATAAATCTTCATTTACACCTTCTTTTCCTCGTGTTCCTTGAATGATCGGGTACGATTTGAGGTGTTGTATCATTGAACGTGCTTCGTCGATTCCTACAGGAGCTATAGCGGATGTGACATCTTTAAAGACTTCAATAAAAATACCTCCTAATCCGCATAATATAACATGTCCGAAGGGCTCTTCTTTTGAAGCTCCGATAAATACTTCTATTCCTTTCTTTTGTTGTTGGACTAAAACGGATTCGGCATCTGCAATTTCCATCAACTCATTGAAGTTTTTTCTAACATCTTCTAATGATTTGATGTTAAGTCGTACTCCGCCAATGTCCGATTTATGAATCGGGCCGTTAACTTTCATCACCATCGGAAATTGAATTTCTTCAATTGCCTTTTCTGCTTCTTCTAGTGTAAATACTGTTCTTTGCTTGGCTAAGGGAATATTCACACATTCGAAAAGTACTTTTATTGTTTCCGGAGATAGATACCCATCAGCGGCATTATCTATAATACTTCTGATTCTTGCTCGATCTCCTGTTGTTGAATTTGATTTTTCAAATGGTTTATGTCGCCTGTAAATTCTTGACAACACATATCCGAAGCTTACTTCATCGGTGAAATTTACATGTCCCATAGTGTGAAACAAACTCACTTCTTCGGCTGCTTGTACTACCGATGGTAAAATAGGAAACACCGGCTTTTTACCGGAGTTCATTTTTTCGTGTAACACTTTATAAACGTCATCTACTCTCCACATTCCTGTTGTGCCGAATACAACTACCGACGCATCGATTTCATCAAAGTCATTTTCTACCGCATCTAATATTTTCCCTAATTGAGCTGCAGTCCCTGTTGCTAAAAAATCGATCGGATTTGATACTGATGAACCTGGATATAGTTCTGCTAATAGTGCATCAGCCTTCGGCCCTTCAATTCTCGGGACCTTCATGCCTCCTTTAATGAGTTCATCGGTTAACATGACTCCCGGTCCTCCGGCATGCGTTATCACCGCAATGCGGTTGCCTTTAAGAGGAGGGAAGGTAAAGATGGCAGCCATGTAGACAAGTTCTATACGACTCGAACATCTGATAACTCCTGCCTTTCTGAATAATGCACTTACGGCGATGTTTGATCCCGATAAAGAACCGGTATGTGATGAAACCGCTCGTGATCCTTCATCAGTTGCTCCCGATTTAATGGCAGCAATTCTACAGCCTTTGTTTACAAGTGAAGAAGCATGTTTTAAGAATCGTTCGGGATCACTAACTTTTTCCATGTAAAGTAATTTGATCTTCGAACTTTTCAGCGGATCAAATGTTTGATCCCAATATTCTAAAATATCTTCAACGCCTATTTGAGCACTATTCCCGATTGAAAATATATCTCTGAATTTTAATCCACGGGGAATTGCCATTTCGAGAATGTAAACCATCGTTGCTCCGGATTCAGAGACACAATCGCATCCAAAAGGATCATACTCGGGAATAGGGCCGGCAAATACGCCCTTATACTTTTGAGTTATGATGCCTATGCAATTGGGACCGATGATAGTCCCGCCATTCTCTTCAACAATGCTTACTATTCGCTGTTCAAGTTCTTTGCCCGCTTCATCCGTTTCGCCAAATCCCGCAGAGAAGAGAATAAACCCTTTGCAAGATTTTTGAGTTGCTAAAATGTGAATGGTTTCTTCAACATATTTGGCAGCAATGGCAATGATGGCTAAATCGACCGGAGGAAGTTCTTCACAAGAGGGAAAGCAAGGAACACCACGTATTTCAGATTCCTTCGGATTGATTGCGAATAATTGTCCTTCGTATTTATGTAAAAGTAAATTGTAAAGTACTTTTCCTCCCGGCTTAGTATGATCGTTTGAACCACCTACCACAACTATGCTTTTCGGGTTCAATATAGCTTCTGAAATCATGATTTTTATTGTGGCTCGAAAATAGGGAATGTATTACTCGGAAATATTGATGAATGTCAGCTAAATGAAATGATTTTATCAATGAACTAAAGCAATTAGATGCAATTATTGAATTATAGGTCGATTATGAGAGATTTGGAGTAGTTAATGAGTTTTAATACTTTTAAGAAATATTTAGGAATATTAAAACTTAAAACTTTAACAATATGAATTCTGTAGCGCCTAACATTTTTGTGAATGATCTTAAAGCAACAATCGAATTTTACAAGCATTTAGGATTTACTGTTACTGTAACAGTTCCCGAAGAAGGGGATCTCGTTTGGGTTATGATGACCAATGGATCTGTTGTGTTTATGTTTCAATCGTTTACTAGTTTAGGTGATGAATTACCGGAGATTAAAAGATCTGAAGGTGGATCGCTTTTGTTGTATATCCAAGTTAATAATATTCGAGATTTCTTTGAGGATGTTTCTTCCAAAGTCAAAATACTAAAAGGCCTCGAAAAAACCTTCTATGGTGCAACAGAATTTTCTGTTTTAGATAATAACGGCTACGTACTTACCTTCGCTGAAGATGAAAAATAATTTTAATTATGGAATGAAAATTTTGTTAGTTTTAATGACAATGATAATTGATTAACTAACTTGGTAAATTCTAATGAAAATTAAACGGGAAAATCACTCTTGTAAGTGATAAAAATCAATTTCCGTAGTTTTTTGGCATTATTCAAAGATTTGCTATTGATAATTTGATCTTTTCTGTAGGTTGTGACTGTTTTTTTACAATCCAATATTCAAAATAATTGTAATTCATTTTTTTGTCGGAACTTTTATTTGCTGCCTCCCTTTCAATAATTACTTTTGCAGCCCACCTGACTTATGTCTTGAATATTGATTATGTTTTCAATCATAATTTCGAGTCGTTTGCTACGCAAGATTAATTTAACTTATCCTCTAATTCAATGAAATATTTATCTCGATTTACAATTCTTTTTGTTTTATTCTGCTCAACGGCGGTTGCCCAAGATCGGATGTTCGCATTTACTTATCAGTCGAATGTGCTGAATAAAGGTGGATTCGATTTGGAGTTTCAGAATGAATTGTTGTCGGGCAAAAAAGGAGCGTATAGTCCTTATGCTTTCGGACAAAGTCTCAATCAACGGGTAGAGTTTGAAGTGGGACTAGGACATAATATTCAGACGTCTTTTTATTTGAATTCGAAATTGTTCAATTATGCCGATACTTCAATGGATGAATTGGCGCAAGAGTTGAAGATTAGTTTTAGTAATGAATGGAAATGGAAGCTTGCAGATCCTGTAGCAAATAGTATTGGATTCGCTTTGTATGAGGAAATTGAAGTTGGAGGGAATAATTTTGAGTCAGAAACAAAATTGATCGCCGACAAACGCTGGGGTAATGATTTAGTTGCTTTTAATGCTGTCGCTGTTTATGAAATAGAAAGAGAAGTTGCGCTTGAAGATGGTAAACTGGATATGGAATGGGAGCAAAGCTATCCCATGGAATTCGATTTAGCTTACATGCATTTCTTTACTCCTCAATTCGGATTAGGTGTCGAGATGGTTAACAATAATGAAATGAACAAAGAAGATGGATGGATGAATTCCGTTTTATATGGTGGTTTATCGATGCATGCTCAAACCGGACGATTCTTTGCAAATCTTTCAGCTTTGCCTCAATTGTCGAATTTGCATAAAACAGATTTTGCTCCGGGTAATATGGATCTCGATGGCGGACAAAAACTATCAACTCGTTTAATCATAGGATATAGCTTCTAATGAAATATTTCCTCTCTGTTTTTATTGCTCTATTGGTATTTGGTTGTTCTCCATCCTTGTATAAGCCCGATGTGGCTGATGCTAAGCTTCAGGAATCGCTTCTTGCCGGTAGGAAGATCTACGTCTCTCGTTGCAGCAATTGTCATAATCTGCATTTGCCAAAGGAATTCACTAGTGAAATTTGGAAGAAGCAAGTAGATTTAATGCAAGTACGAGCAGGAATTTCTGATGATGAAAAGAACTTAATCTTGAATTATCTGCTTTACGACAAGAAATAGTAATTTTAACGACTTATATTGATTCAATGAATAAATGGAAGTCGCTATTATCGGGAGGTGATTTAAGGTCGATCGGACAAAGTAACGAGGTTGTTCGATTGATAACATGTCAGGAAGATTTTGATGCGGTATTTGCTTTTTTATTTGACAATAACCGTCTTCTAGTTATGCGTGCTGCCGATGCCCTTGAAAAGTGTTCATTAGATCATCCTGAATACCTGACTGCACATAAAAAGGAAATTCTTCAATTGTCGGCTGACGTTACACATATTGAGTTGAAATGGCATTTGGCACTTTTTATCGCAAGATTGCATCTTTCTAACGCTGAAGCTGATTTAGCCTCATCGTTTTTATTTGAATGGCTGAGTAATAAAAATGAAAGTAAAATCGTTAGAGTAAATGCCTTGCAATCAATTGCGGAGTTGTCGAAAGATAACCCTAAGTTAAAGAATAGGCTAATTAAGTTGTTGCCGTCCATTCTTTCAGAACAAATCCCTTCCTTGAAAGCCCGCATTAAAAAATTGAAATTGTTGTGATTTTTTGTAACTTTAATGCCTGCAACTAAGTACTATAATTATTCTGTTTTATTCTATGAGAATATTGATAATTTCTTTGTTTTTATTGTCGGTACAGTTGGGTTTTTCTCAATCCGAGAATCCGGACTCTGCTGAATTCGGTGGAGCTTATCCTTTACAACTGAATTCAGAATCCGTTCCTTGTATTACATCCGATCAATATGATGAATTAGAAAGGTCTACTCAAGAGAACTTAAATCATTTGAATATTTCGAATGATCGCACAGCCGTTACGTTATTTAGTTGGCCTTTAAGGATGGCTGCAGGAATGGATGATTGTAGTTATTATGGAATAACTAATTACCTCGATCAGGATAATACTAGTGGCTTACTCGATTGGAATTGTGGTGCTGTAACTTATAACGGACATAAAGGAACTGATATCTGCACTTGGCCTTATCCCTTTTTGAAAATGGATAGCAATAGTGTTGAAGTAATTGCCGCAGCTCCGGGAACGATTTTGAATAAAGTGGATGGTAATTTCGATAAGAATTGTGTCACGAATTCATCAACTCCCAATTATATTTCTATTCTGCATGCCGATGGCTCTGTAGCACACTATTATCATATGAAGAAGAATTCGTTGACAACTAAGTCTGTTGGACAATCTGTTGTTACCGGCGAATTCTTGGGAATTGTAGGTAGTTCAGGAAATTCAACTGCACCGCATTTGCATTTTGAAGTGTGGAGTGGATCAACAGTTTCTACCTTGAAGGATAGCTACGCAGGTGCTTGTAATAGTCTCAATTCAAATTCATGGTGGATTAATCAAAAGCCTTATACAGAACCTGCTGTAATACATGCTTCGGTGAATTCAGCGGCTCCTGTAATTCCTGCTTGTCCCGCTACTGAAACTCCAAATCAGGATACTTGTTATTCATCTGGAGCTTCAGCAAATTTTGTAATCTTTTTGAGGAATGAAACCGCCGGGACAACGGTAAATATGCGCATTGTTCGTCCGAACGGAAATACATTTGCTAGTTGGACTCATGCTTGCTCAGGAAATTATACATTGTCATATTGGTACTGGATAAAAACTTTGCCGACTCAAGCAGGAACCTACATATTCGAATCAGTTTATAATGGTGATACGTGCAGATCTACCTTTAGAGTTAATTGTTTTACGGGACTGAATTCTCTAAATGATAACGGTTCAATATCCATATCGCCGAATCCTTTTAATGAATCAGCAATAGTGAAATCTTCAATTGATTTGAAAGATTGTCAACTGCGTATTTTTAGTTTAGAAGGGAAAATGCTTCTGGAAAAATCCGGAATATCGGGGTACGAGTTTACT
>Ga0116185_1005232_pt1 | contig 10291 bp, 13 predicted proteins | sample AD_JPNNA7_MetaG_FD_89754 | JGI IMG/M metagenome (GOLD analysis project Ga0116185, IMG submission 89754) | Active sludge microbial communities of municipal wastewater-treating anaerobic digesters from Japan - AD_JPNNA7_MetaG | ecosystem: Engineered > Bioreactor > Anaerobic > Digestate | place... | reverse complement strand
TTATGCATTTTGGCAACAGGCCTCTGATATGGCTTTGGTAAAAAGTTCGTGAAGCCGGCATGGAGGCCGGCTTAGGTGTCTCGGGCCATGGAGGGCCTTTTGGCACCGTCAGAACTTTTCCAAGGGCATATCAGTATAGGCCTGTCAAAATCATAATCCGTGTGCGTCGATATACTATACTGTCTCTTGCGGAGGGTTATGCATACTTCAGCTACGACGCATTCTTCTGATATAGTGCTTTAATATTAGCATGTTTTTGTATGTTCAGAAACTTCGCTGTAGCATTGTATAAGCAAATTCTGCCGATTTATCTGGTTAATTCATAAGAATAAAGGATATTCCTTAGAATATTATACGAACATATGTTCGAATTAATGCATATATTTAGGAAAGCCAACGGTAAAAAAATGTAACCAAACACTCAAGTGTACATAGTATATAAGTGGAAAGGTGAACAACCTATAATTATCCGGGAGGGGGTTTGAACTGTGGCAAGCGGATTTGGAGTGGCCAATCCGGTCACAGCCGCAGGGTGTGGGGCATCGCCGGCGCCTGTTGGAGGTCTTTTTGGATTCAGCAATGCATGGATTTGGATAATATTGCTTTTGATATTTGTACTTCCGCAGCTTGGATTCAAGGGGTGTACCGGTGCCGGAGGCTTGTTCGGGGGATTTAGCTGGATTTGGATTCTTATATTGATAGTCTTCCTGGTCCCGGGTATCTTGCCTGGCTTTCGCCTTGGCGGGTTTGCCATATAAAATACAAAAATTATAATGAGGGGAGGTGAAAATATGGCAAACGGATTAGGCTCAACCGGATGTGGATGCGGCGCTCCCACAGCAGTAAGTCCGATTATGGACTTATGCAAAAACAATGGATTCCTCTTATTGCTTCTGTTGTTTGTGCTCTTAGCATCATGCACAACTTTGGGCAGGGAGAAAAACTTTATCTTTATCATAGTACTTGCTATAATCGCTTTTGGCGGTTTTGGAAGAACCTTCGGATTCGGTGGTAATGATTATTAAACTTTAGCGACAGGAGGACGCGGGGACGTTTCGCGTGTCTCACTGGAAGTGAGACACGCGAAACGTCCCCGTGTCCCGTCCGTGTCTTATTTTTTTGTTGTCACCAAATTAATGCATGTACATATTATGGAATTGGGAAAGGGTGTCAACCATACAGTCCTGACCCAGATGCCATAACTCACCTCAAGCATGGAAGGGGGCTTTATTGCCCGCTTTCATGCTTTAAACGGGAAACTTGTCACCAAATATACGCATGTACATAAAATAGAATTGAGAAAGGGGGTGACATCATGGCAAACGGATTAGGTTCAACCGGATGCGGATGCGGTGCTCCTGCATCAGTAAGTCCGATCTTAGATCAGTGCAAGGGTAACGGATTCCTCTTGCTGCTTCTGCTGTTTGTGCTTCTGGCATCATGTACAACCTTGGGCAGGGAGAAAAACTTCTTCTTTATAATAATACTTGCAATAATCGCTTTTGGCGGTTTCGGAAGAACTTTCGGCTTTAACAATGGCACAGGTATATAACTAGATCTATTCTTGAAAGGAGGTGTAAATATGGTTGACGGAGTAGCAGGCAATGCTTTTGGAGGCGGAAACTTTGATCTTCTTCAGGATAGCATTGGCGAGACTGTTACAATATTTACGACAAGCGGAGGCCTGTCAGGATGCGGTTTTACAGGAGTAGTACTGGCTGTAAATCCATGTTTTGTCAGACTCATTACCCATATAGGAGCGGCTCCGGGCTGCGCATTGGGCAGCTGCTGCGGAGTACCCGGCGGAGGTTACGGCAGCTATGGCAATGTGCGTACGGTAGGATCGGTAACAGATATTCCCCTTGACAGAATTGCCGCAGTTGTACGTAATGCTGTTTAGCAAGCTGTATGGAAGGGCAGGGAAAGCCTCCTGCCCTTCCTATTACTCCAAACTTTTTGTTTATACAGGCTGTCACCAAATAAATGCATGTACATATTATGGAATTGGGAAAGTCAGAAACCCAATTATGCGAAAGGGGGTGTAACAATGGCAAATGGAATTGGTTATGGCGGAAATTTTAACGGCAATTTCTTTGACTTACTCTCAGACCTTATAGGAGAGACTGTAACAATATTCACTACAAGCGGAGGCCAGTCAGGCTGCGGTTTTACAGGTGTCATACTTGCTGTAAACCAATGCTTCGTCAGGCTTGTAACCCACATAGGGCCGGCTCCGGGATGTGCCCTTGGCAATGCATGTCAAAGCCCATGCTGCCCTACAATCGGCTGCAGCGGCTACGGCGGAGGATATGGTGGAGGCTACAGCAATATACGTTCGGTAGGTTCCGTAACAGATATACCTCTTGACAGGATTGTTGCGGTAGTAAGCAATGCTGTATAAATTCTTATGCAGTGAATAAATGAAGGACAGGGGGTCGCCCTGTCCTTCCGCTGTTTCTAATTATTATCGGTTATTATCTTGCAGTTGCCTATGAATATGGCACCTTCATCTATAATGACGTTTTTTACTGTGATATCGCCTACAAGCTTTGCAGTGTGGGTAATATGAAGTTGGGAGGTTGCAATTACGTTGCCTTCTATGACTCCGGCAACAAATGCATTTTCGGTCTTTATGTTGCCTTTGACAGCCCCTTCTTCTCCGACAATCAGATTGCCGGTTATATTAAGGCCTCCGAGCACCCTGCCGTCCAGCCTTACAGTGCCGTCTGCATTTACGGTACCTTCAAATACTGTTCCGCGGCCTATAATTGTATCTAATCTTTCACTGTTTATTGATTTTTTGCCTGAGCCAAACATTTTATTACCTCCAATCTTCATAATCCAATGACTTACCCAACTCTATCATCCAATTCTTCTGATTAGTTGAAATAGTTTGCGGGATTGACGTTTTTTCCATTCAGCTTTACTTCATAGTGAACATGAGTTCCGGTGCTTCTGCCAGTATTGCCTGCCTTTGCAATGGCTTGTCCCTTCTTGACCTTGTCCCCCTGCTTCACCAACAGCTTTGAGTTATGGGCATATAGGGTGGTGAGGCCATATCCGTGGGATATTATCACCATTCTTCCGTAGCCTGCATTCCAGCCTGCGAAGGCTACAATACCATCACCGGTTGCTGAAACAGTCTGTCCATAGGAGGCTGCAAAGTCAATTCCCTTGTGGAATTCGCTGCCCCTGCTGGTAAAGGGGTTTTTTCTATAGCCAAAGCCTGCAGTCAGTGAGGCGGCCACAGGTTTGATGGAGGGCTTGGCCATTAAATATGCAAGCTGTTTTTTTATCGGAGCTATGGAATCAGCTATTGTCTTTTTCTGAATTGCAATTTTATCAGTTAAGGAAGCAAAGTCAGCCTCAATGCTTGCTAGCTTCAAGGACATATCCGGGTCTGATTTCTCTGTCAACAGGCTTATTGGAGAACTGCCTTCCGGAGAAACGAGCTTGACTTCGATGCCCTCTTCAGGGGAGGGACTAATACCCACCGCTTTTTTGACCTCATCCAGCATTCTGGAATTTTCGGCCAATTGCTTTTGTACTTCTTCAGAACTTTTCTGCAGATTCTCAATTTCAAACTTCTGGGAATTATTGATGGCTGTGAGCTTCGATATTTCTTTCTGGCTGGCATCGTATTGAAGCTTGAGTGCGGATAATGCATAAAAACTTATTCCAGACGTTATAATAAGCAGTGCAATGGATATGGTAACAAATACGGGGAACCATGCCGGCATTCTGAAGGATTTAACATTGGATTGACTCTCGGGAATAAACATGAAGGTTGCATAGTTTATTTTGTTTTTCACCAACGCTTTTTTCAAATGAATCATCCTTTGAATCATAATGCTTTAAAATTCTTATAGAAACAAAAATTTCAAGCTGCATCATTAAATATACAGGTTGAAATCAGCAATGGAGTCAAAATTATCTATTTTTAATATGTCCAAAATCCATTTTAGACTAAATTTGCCTGAATGTACAGTCCCAAAATTATCAAAGTTTTGGGACTATTGCATCAAACTATGTATTTCAAGGCATTAGAAGATATCGAATAAAAAGTAAAAATTTAGAGGAGAATATATATGAAGAAATTTATGGAGGTATTGATATGAATAGAGTAGGAATAGAAAAACCCTTGAACAACGTCAGAAGATATCTGGAAAGCAGGGATTGCACTGTGGAAGTGCTGGAGGACAATACCAAGGAATCCCCCAGGAACCTGAACAAATTCGACGCTATTGTCGTAACAGGTGCGGATTCCAATTTCATGGGCATGGAGGATGTGATGACAACTACAAAGGTAATTAATGCTGAAGGCAAGACCGAGGACGAAATCTACAGCGAGGTATTGAGAGCAGCGGATTTGAAAAAAAGATAAAAACGATGTAGCCTATTTATTACAGCAATAGTACAATAAAGGTATGCACCAATATACGATTTACATGGTTGGCTGCATACTTTTTTCATTGATGAAACAATTTATGGGGGTAGGGGTATTATGATACATGTGGGAACGTCGGGATACAGCTACAAGGATTGGATAGGGACATTTTATCCGGCCGGGGCCAAGACCGGGGATTTATTGGGGATTTATTCACGCTCCTTTGATTTTACGGAGATTAATTCCACTTATTACAAAATACCCAATGCCTTTATGTTCTATAATATGCAGAAGAAGACGGGAGACAGATTTATTTTCACCGTTAAGCTCCATCAGTCCATGACCCATGGAAGAGACGCGGGGGATAAGGATTATGAGGATTTTACCGGGGCAGTGGATGTGCTGAAGCAGGCCGGAAAGCTGGGATGCCTTGTGGCGCAGTTTCCGTATTCTTTCCATTTTAACAGGGAGAATATGGACTATATACAGGGACTGAAAGAAAGATTTGCTGATTTTGATCTAATGGTGGAATTCAGGAATAACAGGTGGGTTAACGACGAAACCATGGAGTTTCTGCGGGCGAACCAGCTGGGATATATCTGCGTGGATGAGCCGGCTGTGTCAGGGCTTTTGGATCCCAGGGCAATGAGGACTTCCAAAATCTCATATATACGGTTTCACGGAAGGAACGATACAAAATGGTGGGATCATAAGGAAGCATATGAAAGGTATGATTATTTATATAAGGAAAATGAGCTTGAGCAGTGGAAGGATAAGATATTGGAGCTTGACAAACAATCTCAGAGCTGTTTTGTCAGCTTCAACAACCATTTCAGGGCACAGGCTGTAATAAACGGAATTATGCTTAAAAAGCTTTTAGGAATGATTGAATGATACTTTGACTATAGGAGGGCTTGATTATGAGGACATTTATAGGGGCAGACTTCAGCAGGGATATAAAGGACAGCATTGCGGGAGTACAGCATATGGTACGGGAAAATTCGGAAAGAGGAAGATTCAAGTATGTAGGTAACTTTCACCTGACACTTAAGTTCCTTGGTGAAATTGAGCAGGCCAAAGCACCGGACATAGGCAGAACACTTAAGGACATAGCCTTAAAGCACCGCAGAATCCGCTTGAACATAGATAAAATCGGATACTTTGACGGTAAAGGAAGCATCCATGCCCTTTGGCTGGGTTTTTCAGGGGAACTGGATAAGCTCTCCTCATTGTATTCGGACATTGATGAGGGAATGTACAAGCTGGGCATAAAAAAGGAGATAAAAGCCTATACCCCTCATATAACAATAGCCCAGGATCTGGTACTCAAAATACCTTTTGAAAAGCTGGAGGAAAAGTTGAATTTTCAAAACTTCAGAGTTATTGAAATCAGGGAGATATCCTTGATAAAAAGTGAGGAAGCGGGCGGAAAGAGGATTTATACGCCGATTTCGACATTCCCGCTGAAGTAGGTGATTTTTTGATTAACAGGGATGATTTTCTTCCTATTTCCAAGGAAGATATGCAGAGGAAAAGAATAGAGCAGCTTGATTTCATATTCGTAAGCGGAGATGCCTATGTGGACCATCCCAGCTTCGGCAGTGCCGTAATAACCAGACTTTTGGAAAGCAGAGGCTACAGTGTGGGAATAATCCCGCAGCCTGATTGGCGGAATACAGACGCCTTCAAGGTTCTGGGAAAACCGAAGCTTGCATTTCTTGTGTCCTCAGGGAATATGGATTCAATGGTCAATCACTATACTGCCGGTAAAAAACCCAGAAGAGAAGACTTGTATTCTCCCGGAGGTGTACGGGGGAAAAGGCCGGACAGGGCAGTTACCGTATATTGCAACAGGATAAGGGAGGCCTTTAAGGATGTGCCTGTAATAATCGGGGGTATCGAAGCCAGCCTTAGAAGGTTTGCCCATTATGACTTCTGGGATGACCGGGTAAGAAGGTCGATATTGTTCGACAGCAGGGCTGACCTTCTGATATACGGAATGGGTGAGAAGCCCATAATACAAGTGGCGGAAGCCCTTGAATCAGGTATGGAAATTAAATATATAACCTATATAAACGGTACTGCATATATAGCCTCAGAGCTTGGGAATCTTCAGGATGCGGCTGTGATACCAAGCTTTGATGAGGTTAGGGACAGTAAAAGGAAATATGCCCGGGCCTTTATGTTTCAATACAGGGAGCAGGACTATCATACGGGCAGCGTATTGATACAACCCCATGGGGAAAGGTTCCTTGTTCAGAATCCTCCTGCCGCACCCCTGACGGAAACAGAGCTTGACGATGTGCACAGGCTGCCTTTTACCAGGCAGTATCATCCGGTTTATAAGAATCAGGGAGGTATACCTGCCCTTAAGGAAGTTAAATTCAGCCTGACTTCCCAGCGGGGATGCTTTGGAGGCTGTTCCTTCTGCGCATTGAACTTCCATCAAGGCAGGGTTGTGCAAAGCAGAAGCCATGAATCAATAATCGAAGAGGCGAAGCTGCTCCTTAATGACCCTGAATTTAAGGGTTACATCCATGATGTGGGAGGGCCAACGGCCAATTTCAGGCACGCAGCCTGCGATAAGCAGCTTAATGCCGGAGTCTGCAAGGACAGGCAGTGCCTTTATCCGACCCCCTGCAAAAACCTCAAGGTGGATCACAAGGATTATGTCGAACTGCTTAAAAAGCTCAGATCCCTTCCCGGGGTAAAAAAGGTATTCGTCCGTTCCGGACTGAGATATGACTATATAATTGCCGACAAAAAGGATGAATTCCTGAGGGAGCTTTGTGAAAACCATATAAGCGGGCAGCTCAAGGTGGCACCCGAGCATGTGTCGGACAAAGTACTGAGGTATATGGGCAAGCCTTCCAAGAAGTATATGACAGGTTCGTAAAAAAATACTTTGATATGAACAAAAGGCTGAAGAAGGAACAATACCTGGTGCCTTACCTTATGTCGGGACATCCGGGTTCGGACCTTTCCGCCGCCGTAGAGCTTGCAGAGTATGTAAGGGATATGGGTTATAACCCGGAGCAGATACAGGAGTTTTATCCGACTCCGGGGACACTGTCCACCTGCATGTATTATACCGGGCTTGATCCCAGGACAATGAAGCCTGTATATGTACCCAGAGACCCTGAGGAAAAGGCAATGCAGAGGGCATTGATACAATACAGGAATCCCGCAAACTACGGGCTGGTATATAAGGCGCTGAAATCAGCCGGCAGAGAAGATCTGATAGGCTTTGGAGACAAGTGCCTGATAAAGCCTCCCCGGAATCCGGGCAGGGAGGGAAGAAACGCAAGAAGCGGAAACAGGAAAAGACGCTGAGCAAAGTCAAAAGGGAGTGATTATATGAAAGCAATATTGGAAAGAAGAAGCATAAGGAGGTATACCGGTGAGCCGGTGTCGGATGCTGATCTGAAAGACCTTCTCAAGGCGGCAATGGCGGCACCCTCTGCGGGGAACGAGCAGTCCTGGGAATTTATCATAGTCAATGACAGGCAGCTGCTTACAGAGATTACCAAGGTTCATCCCTATTCGGCAATGCTGCTGGAAGCACCTATGGCCATAATAGTATGCGGAAATTTAAACAATGAGATGTATAAGGGCTATTGGGTGCAGGATTGCTCCGCGGCAACCGAGAACATATTGATTGCAGCGCAGAGCAAGGGCCTTGGGACGGTATGGCTGGGTGTATACCCGAAGGAGGAAAGGGTCGATGCCATAAGAAAAATTTTCAGTATTCCCGAGCACATGATACCGCTGAATGTAATTGCAGTAGGACATCCTGCGGAGAAAAAAGGGCCTTCCGAGCGTTACGATGAAAAAAAGATACATTTCAACAAATGGGAATAGTGGCCCGAAAGGTTGAACAATCCATGTTGTTCAACTTTTGTTTTACTTTGATAATATAATTCTGATAAAATGTATTTGACAGTATTTAAAAAAAAAGGAGTGTATTCTGAAATGGGGCATTTGCCGATAGACGGTGAACATTTGACCATAAAGGATGTAGTAGATGTTGCAAGAAATAACCGGAGGGTCGAATTGTCGGAACAGGCAGTGGAACGAATCCGGAAATCAAGAGATTATGTGGACAGCCTGGTGGATAAGGGTGCAGTGGTATACGGAATTACCACAGGCTTTGGGAAATTCAGCGATGTATTCATATCAAAGGAAGATACCAGAGCTCTTCAGAGGAATCTTATCGTAAGCCATGCCTGCTCACTGGGGGAACCGCTTACCGAAGAGACTGTAAGGGCTATAATGCTCTTAAGGGCTAACGCACTGGCAAAGGGTTTTTCCGGTATAAGGCTGGAGACAGTAAATACACTGGTTGAAATGCTTAACAAGGGAGTGCATCCGGTGATTCCCGAAAAGGGTTCTCTCGGAGCCAGCGGTGACCTTGCACCTCTTGCCAATATGGTTCTTGTAATGCTGGGAGAGGGAGAGGCGTACTATAAGGGAGTAAGAATGACAGGGAAGGGAGCCATGGAAAAGGCAGGAATCAAAACGGTTGAGCTTACTTCCAAGGAAGGCCTTGCACTTATAAACGGCACACCGGTAATGACAGGCATAGGGGCCCTTGCCGTATATGATGCTGAAAACCTTTTGAAAAACGCTGATATAATAGCGGCCATGACCCTTGAAGCGCTTAAGGGAATAACAACCGCTTTTGACAGGAAGGTACATGAGGTAAGAGGCCAGAAGGGTCAGATGGCAGCTGCAAGAAATATGCTGAGGATAGTATCCGGAAGCGGGCTTACAACTACCCAGGGACAGATAAGGGTGCAGGATGCTTATACATTAAGGTGCATACCCCAGATACACGGTGCCAGCAGAGATGCTGTACAATATGTAAAGGAAAAGGTATCCATAGAGCTTAATGCGGCAACGGACAACCCCCTTGTGTTTGCTGATGATGACCAGGTAATATCCGGCGGGAACTTCCACGGGCAGCCTATAGCTCTTGCCATGGATTTCCTGGGTATAGCAGTATCCGAACTGGCAAACGTTTCGGAGAGGCGGCTTGAAAGGCTGGTAAATCCTCAGCTTAATGATCTTCCTGCTTTTCTGACAAGAAAGGGAGGGCTGAACTCAGGATTTATGATAACCCAGTATGCGGCTGCTTCCATTGTGTCGGAAAATAAGATTCTGGCCCATCCTGCCAGTGTGGATTCAATACCTTCTTCTGCAAACCAGGAGGATCATGTAAGTATGGGAACTACTGCAGCAAGAAAGGCCAGGGTTATATTGGACAATGTTCAAAAGGTGTTGGGGATTGAAGCATTTGCAGCTTCCCAGGCCATAAGCTTCAGGGGAGATGTAAGCCTCGGAAAGGGCACCGCAGAAGCCTATAAGGTTATAAGAAAAGAGATTGCGCCTGTCGAAGAGGACAGGATAATGTATACCGACATGAATAAGCTGGATGAGATGGTTAAGTCCGAAGCTTTGATAAAAGCAGTGGAAAGTGCAGTAGGAGAATTGGAGTGATATGAATGAAAGCTGACTTGGTAATAAATGCTTCAACAATAGTCTGCTGTACCGAAGGAGAAGGTGCAGGAGTAATTGAGAACGGATATGTGGCTGTAAAAGACAGAAAAATAATATCTCTGGGAGAGGGTAATGCTCCCGGGGATATCAAAGGCCCCGGCACAAGGATTATTGATGCAGCCGGTAAAACGGTGACTCCGGGGCTGATAGACGCACATACCCATCTAGTTCACGGAGGCTCAAGGGAAAAGGAGCTTCCTCTGAAGCTTAAAGGAGTGCCGTATCTGGAGATTCTGAAAATGGGCGGAGGGATACTTAGCACCGTTAGAAACACACGGAGAGCTTCAAAGGAAGAGCTTAAGGCAAAATCCGGAAAGAGCCTGGACCAGATGCTGCTTCATGGTA
>Ga0116185_1005229_pt1 | contig 10295 bp, 10 predicted proteins | sample AD_JPNNA7_MetaG_FD_89754 | JGI IMG/M metagenome (GOLD analysis project Ga0116185, IMG submission 89754) | Active sludge microbial communities of municipal wastewater-treating anaerobic digesters from Japan - AD_JPNNA7_MetaG | ecosystem: Engineered > Bioreactor > Anaerobic > Digestate | place... | reverse complement strand
CCATCTAATTTTTTAACTCGAATTGGTGTGCCAATAAATCATCTTATTGAGTTAGCTGGTGGATTACCAGAAGATACTGCAAAGTTAATTAGTGGTGGACCTATGATGGGAAAAGCATTACCAAATACTGATATACCTCTTACAAAAGGTATGGGTTGTATTTTACTTTTACCTGAAAAATTATCTAAAAGAATAGAGCCTTATCCCTGCATTAGATGTGGACGATGTGCTCATGCATGTCCTATGGGATTAGAGCCTTTTTATTTAGAAAAATTAATTATTAAGGAAAGATGGGAAGAAGCAGAAAAACATTGGATTATGGACTGCATGGAATGTGGCTCATGCCAATATACATGTCCTGCTAAACGTCCATTATTAGATTATATTAGACTAGGAAAAAATAAAGTAAGTGCAATCATAAGATCGCGAAAAAATTAATACAATTATGGATAAGAAATTTATAATCTCTGGTTCACCCCACATTTACGCTAAAGATAATGTACAACGTATAATGCTAGATGTTATCATCGCTCTGCTACCCGCCACTTTAGGATCATTTTATCTTTTTGGTTTCGGTGCGGTTAGAGTGTTTTTTGTATCAGTAGTTTCTTGTTTAGTTTTTGAATATTTAATTCAAAAATTTTTATTAAAACAAAAACCTACTATTAATGACTTATCTGCTATTGTTACAGGTATGCTTTTAGCATTTAATGTACCAAGTAATTTACCTACTTGGGTAGTTATTATTGGTTCATTGATAGCTATCGGTATTGGTAAAATGGTTTTTGGTGGCTTAGGACAAAATTTATTTAACCCTGCTTTAGTATCTAGAGTATTTCTTCTAATTTCATTCCCAGTTTATATGACTAGCTGGCCAAAGCCTATAGAATCTGCTAGGCAATTAACAGATGTTGTTACTGGACCTACTCCATTGGGTATCTTAAAAGAAACTGGGTCTTTTGCTGCTGCTACTCAAACTGGTGAAATACCAACGTATACAAATATGATGTTAGGAAATATGGGAGGTAGTATAGGTGAAGTGTCAGCCATATTATTATTGATAGGTGCTATTTATTTATTATATAGAAAAGTCATAACCTTACATATCCCTTTAGCATATATTTTATCAGTTATGATATTTACTGGAATATTTTGGCTAATAGATCCTACTAAATATGCAGATCCATTATTTCATTTATTAACAGGTGGATTAATATTAGGTGCTTTTTTCATGGCTACAGATATGGTTACATCACCTACATCATACAGAGGACAAATAATCTTTGGTATTGGATGTGGTTTATTAACTGGCTTAATAAGATTGTTTGGAGCTTATCCAGAGGGAGTATCTTTTTCAATATTAATAATGAATGCATTTGTACCATTGATAGATAGAATATCAAATAAACATTTCGGGGAGGTAAAAGCATGAGTAAAAAAGAATCAAGTTTACTGAATTTAGTGCTAACACTTTTTATAATAGCAGCTATCGCAGCTATTTTGTTAGCTTTTGTAAATAAAATAACTGCAGGACCAATAGCAGATGCTCAAAAGCAAAAAGAAGAAGATGCATTGAAAAAAGTTTTACCATCTTTCACAGATCTTAAAACTATATATATTGCAAACATCGATGGTAGTGATTCTCTAAAAGTATATGAAGCAATAACAAATGATAAAGTGATAGGTTATGCTGTAAATACATATACTATGCAAGGGTTTAATGGTAGAATAGATGTAATGGTAGGCTTCGATACTACACTTACTATTATCAATACTGAAGTAATAAATCAAGCAGAGACTCCTGGATTAGGAGAAAAAATTACAAAACCTGATTTCAGAGAACAATTTAAAGGTAAAAATCCAGAAAACTTTATATTAAAAGTTAAAAAAGATAAAGGAGACGTAGATGCTATCACTGCGTCTACAATATCATCAAGAGCTTTTTGCGATGCTTTAGATAGAGCATATAGATCATTAAAAGCATGGAAAGGAGGTGCATAATATGAATCAATGGCAAAATTTCACAAAAGGTATTTTAAAAGAAAATCCAGTATTAGTTTTGGTGTTAGGTACTTGTCCTACATTGGCTACTACTACATCAGCTATAAATGGATTAGGTATGGGCTTAGCTTTTACATTCGTTTTAGCTCTAAGTAATGTTATCATTTCTGCTGTCAGAAAAATGGTACCCAATATAATAAGAATTCCTATTTTTATTGTAATAATAGCTACTTTTGTAACAATAGTAGATATGGTAATGCATGCTTATGTACCAGATTTATACAAAGCTTTAGGAATATTTATTCCTCTAATTGTTGTTAATTGTATAGTTCTAGGTAGAGCAGAAGCTTTTGCTTCTAAAAACAACATATTATCTTCTTTAGTTGATGGATTAGGTATGGGTGTAGGCTTTACATTACTATTAACAGTATTAGGCTCTATCAGAGAAATATTGGGTGCAGGCAGTATATTTGGTTATAAATTTATAGCACCTACAGCAGATGGTATCTTAGTTTTCATTTTAGCTCCAGGAGCATTTTTGACATTGGCTATCTTAATGGCATTAAATAATTTATATAAAAATAAAACTTCAAAAACAACAAAAAATAGTTAATTATGGAATATGTAATTATCATAATTTCAGCAATTTTTATATCTAATGTTGTATTAACACAATTTTTAGGTATATGTCCTTTCCTAGGAGTATCACAAAAGATGAGCACTGCTATAGGAATGGGAGCAGCAGTAGTATTCGTCCTCACTTTGGCTACTTTAGTGACTTATATAATTTATTATGCGATATTAGCACCTTTGCATTTGGAATACCTGCAGACTATTGCTTTTATCTTAATAATAGCAGCACTTGTTCAAATGGTAGAAATTATTATTAAAAAAATATCTCAATCTTTATATCAAGCATTAGGAATTTATTTGCCACTAATCACTACTAATTGTGCTGTTTTAGGTGTAGCTTTATTAGTAATCACTAAAAATTATAATTTAGGGGAATCAATAGTCTATGCAGCTTCTATTGGTATTGGCTTTGGATTAGCTTTAATAATTATGGCAGGACTTCGAGAAAGATTAGAATTTTCTAACCTACCAAAAGCATTCCAAGGTATACCTATAGCACTTATACTAGCTGGTATCCTTTCATTAGCTTTCATGGGATTCACTGGAATAATTTAATAGCTTAAACACTTAATATTTGAATTTTATTCTTTTTTAATTAAGTTGATAAGTTTAAAAGTTTAGGAGTTGAGGAGTGGAGTAGTTGAGGAGTGGATAGAATTTTTGTTGTTCGTTGTCAGTTGTTAGTTGTTAGTTGTCCACAAATGGAAAATTAAAGTTTAGGAGTTGAGGAGTGGAGTAGTTGAGGAGTGGATAGAATTTTTGTTGTTCGTTGTCAGTTGTTAGTTGTTAGTTGTCCACAAATGGACACAAATTAGCACAAATGGAAAATTAAAGTTTAGAAGTTTAGAAGTTGAGGAGTTGAGGAGACTATAAGTTTATACAATATTGTTTAAAATTTTTTATTTTCTTCTCCTCTACTCTACTGTTTATTCTAATATTTTACATTAATTTATATATTTTACAATTTTTATTATTTTTGCTATAATTTTAAATATAGACTATGAGTATATTAGTAAATTCTCAATCAAGAGTACTCGTACAAGGTATTACTGGCAAAGAAGGAAGTTTTCACACACAACAAATGATAGAATATGGTACACAGGTAGTAGGTGGAGTTTCACCGGGCAAAGGTGGTAAAATTTATTTAGATGTACCAATTTTTAATACAGTAGAAAAGGCTGTAGCAGAGACTGGTGCAAATGTATCAATAATTTTTGTACCTGCCCCTTTCGCAGCAGATGCTATTATTGAGTCAGCAGCTTCTGGTATAGATCTGATTGTGTGCATCACAGAGAGAATACCAGTGCAGGATATGATTAAAGTCAAAGCATATCTCAAAAATACAAAAACACGACTCATCGGTCCTAACTGCCCTGGTTTAATAACACCTGAAGAAGCTAAAGTAGGAATAATGCCAGGTTTTATCCATAAAAAAGGAACTATTGGCATCGCTAGTAGAAGTGGGACATTGAGCTACGAAGTAGTTTATCAACTTACAGAATTAGGATTAGGACAATCTACAGGTGTAGGAATAGGCGGAGATCCTATTTTAGGAAGTTCTATGAAAGAAATAGTTGAACTTTTTATGTATGATGATAATACTGAAGCAATTGTCGTAGTTGGTGAAATCGGCGGAAACACTGAAAATGAAATGGCTGATTTCGTTAAAGAGCATCCTATAAAACCTGTATTTGCTTTCATAGCAGGCGTAACTGCTCCAAAAGGTCGTACCATGGGACATGCTGGTGCTATTATCGGTGGTAAAGATGATACTGCACAAGCTAAAAAAAATTATTTAAAATCATGCGGCATAAATATTATAGATAGTCCAGCTGATATTGGGAAAACTGTATATAATTTTTTAAAAAAATAAATTTAATTTTTCTAAATAAATATTTTATCATATGAGCAATTTCATACACGAGTGGCTACCAGTGCTATTAAATGCATTACAAATAACTAGTTTTGTGATAGTAATGATGCTTTTAATAGAATATTTAAATATAAGAACCAAAGGTAAATTTTTTATAAATATTAAAGATAAAAGTTGGAAAAGTGTTTTAGCGGGCAGCTTATTAGGTATTTTACCAGGATGTATGGGAAGTTTTTTTGTAGTATCTCTTTATACTCATGGTGAAATAACTATCGGGGCTCTGCTAGCTAATTTTATAGCTACTACAGGAGATGAAAGTTTCGCTATGTTAGGTATAATGCCTTTAAAAACTTTATTGATTTTTGGCTTGTTATTTATACTATCATTGATTGCAGGAATTGTATTAGATAAAATCACTAAAAATTATACCTTCACATCAGAAAAAAAACATTTAGTAATACACCAACATGACTATGAAGATATAAAATCTAGTACTATAAAAGAAAACCTAAAACATTTGAGCTTGTCGAGAGCCTTACTATTATTTTTGCTCATTTTGTTTTTTATTATTATTTTGTTACCAAATACAGAACATACTAACCATACAGAAACGTTTTCGCCAGAGATAATTTTGAATTATTTATTAGGTATAGTCTCTGTATTAATGATATATCCGATATTGAAATTGCCAGATCATTTTATCGAAGAACACTTGTGGGGTCATATCATTAAAAAACATTTTCCACGTTTATTTTTCTGGATTTTAGTAGGATTAATTGGTGTAAATCTAATAGATCAATATGTAAATATAGGAACATGGATTCACAATAATGTGTATTTGACAATATTAATTGCTATAATTATTGGATTAATACCAGCTTCTGGGCCACATTTCATATTTATTAGTATGTATCTAAGCGGTATTGTGCCTATATCAGTGCTTTTAGCTAGTAGTATTACACAGGATGGACATGCTGGGTTACCATTATTAGCAGAATCTTGGAAAACTTTTCTGCTTATTAAAGGTATTAAAGTTGTTATAGCTTTCACAATAGCAGTACTAGCACAGTTATTATTAGGTTGGGTATAATCTATCTCTGTTAAAAAAATACCTATTAAATTTGTAAAAAAAATATGTTACATTCAATGACAGGATATGGTAGTGATAAATTTACTATTTCAGATACAGCATACGAAATTATTATTACCAGCTTAAATTCAAAAAATATTGATATTAATATTCGAATACCACAAATACTCAAAAGTTTAGAGATAGATATTCGTAATCTTTTAGTAAATAAGCTAATAAGAGGCAAAGTAGATTGCACCATTAATTATGATATGCAAAAAGGTAGTCCAGCACCTAAACTAAACGAAAATGTATTGAAAAGTTATTTAGAACAAATTAATAATTTTTCATTCAAATATCAAACCAGTGAAATGGAAAATCCACTTGCTACTCTAATAAAACTACCAGGTGTATTAGAAATAGATAAAAATACCTTGACAACTGCAGATTTAGACATTATATATAAAAGTATAGAAAATGTTATCAACCAAGTGATAGAATTTCGCAGACAAGAAGGAGAAAAAACTCAAAAAGACATTTCTGACAAAATAAATAAAATAAAAATTAATACAGAAAAAATCATTGAACTAAAAGAAGAGAGAGACAAAAAAATCCGTGAAGATTTAATAAATCTCACTAAACAGCTACCAGACAATATCGAAATAGACCATAATAGATTAGAACAAGAAATACTCTATTATTTGGATAGATTAGATATAAATGAAGAACTTCAACGGTTGACAGCTCATCTAGCATATTTCGAGAAAGAATTACAAGACAATGTAAATTTATCAAAAGGCAAAAAATTAGCTTTCATATCTCAAGAGATCTTGCGAGAAGTAAATACACTAGGTAATAAAAGCAATTATTTGGCCATACAACAAATAATTGTTAATATAAAAGACGATATAGAAAAGATAAAAGAACAATTAAACAATGTACTATGAAAGAAAAATACATTATTGTGTCAGCTCCCAGTGGTGCAGGCAAAACTACAATAGTACAATCTTTGATCAATAAAGGTTTACCTTTAGAATTTTCTATTTCTGCTACTAGTCGTCCACCCAGAAATAATGAAATAAATGGTCAAGATTATTATTTCCTTAATATTGATGAATTTAAAAATAAAATAGACAAAAATGAATTTATAGAATACGAAGAAGTGTATCCAGGACTATTCTATGGCACTCTAAAAGCAGAAATTGAAAGAATAATAGCCGATGGCAAATATCCAATATTTGATGTAGATGTTAAAGGTGGAATAAAATTAAAAAATATTTTTGGCGAAAATGCTTTAGCTATTTTCATAAAACCTCCTAATATAGAAGAATTAGAAAAAAGATTGAAAAATAGAAATACTGAAAACGAGGAAACTCTAAAAAAACGTTTGGAGCGTGCTAAATTTGAACTATCTATGGAACCATATTTTGATATTATCATCGTTAATGAAGATTTAGAAAAATCTATTAATACAGCTTATGATATTGTAAAAGATTTCCTAAATAAATGAAAATCTTCGGGTGGTGAATAATGGGCATATTGGGGAAAATTAAATTGGTTAATAAAAGATTATTTATTTTACAATATTTAAAAATATTATGTATCTATCTGCGATTCAGCATTTTAAAATAATAATTAAAAAATAGTTTAAATTAAAATATGATATTTAATTAATAATTTTTAGATGATTTAAATCTTTATTAATAAGTATTTAATAGAAAAATTCTTTAAAAATTTAATTTATATTAATTTTCTTTATAATATAGTAATACAAAGGTATTAATCGTAATATGTTTAAAATAATATATCATATATTATTTTAAACATTAAAAAAAGTATTTTGTTTTTATAAAAACATACAGAAAAATTTATTATTTAAACGTCTATTTCAGTAATTAAAAATCTATTAAATTTGCAGATATTAAAAAATTTTTATGATAAAAATAAAATACTATTTAATAATACTAATCACATTAGTTAGTGTAAAAATATCATTTGGACAAAATGAGCATAACTGGGGACAAATAAATGGAGATTTCCAATTAGATGCGATGTATTTTTTAAATGACTCAAGTATTAATGCATATCAACCTAAAGAAAAATTTGGTAATAATGCTTATTTATCGCTGTTTTATAGTAACAAAAATATATCAGCTGGATTAAGGTTTGAGAGCTATTTACCACCATTAGTGGGCTATGATCCACAGACAAAAGGCATAGGAATAGCTCATAGATATATAGCATATCAATCTAATAACAATAACTTTAAAATAAAAGCTGGGCATATTTATGATCAGTTTGGATTAGGATTAGCATTGCGAACATATGAAGATAGATCTTTAGGGATAGATAATGCATTAGATGGAATAGAAATTTCATATCAAATGAAAGATTATTTTATTATCAAAGGCTTAATAGGAACACAAAAATTTTTTTGGGAAAATACTGGAAATTATATTAGAGGAGTCGATGGAGAAATAAATATTAACAAATTAAACAAAAAATGGTCAGAAGGGAAATGGAATTTTAATTTAGGGACTTCTTTTGTCAGTAAATATGAAGAAGATAAAGATCCTTTATACAAATTACCAGAAAATATTGGTATTTGGGCCATTAGATACCAATTATCCTCACCATTTATGCTATGGAACACAGAAATAGCCTTTAAATCTCAAGATCCTTCAAAAGTAAATAATTATATTTATCATAAAGGCAATGGGGCGCACACTGATATAACATTTTTTGGAAATAACTGGGGAATATATTTAGCAGCACACAGAATGGATAATATGGACTTTAGAATGCTAAGGAATGAATCTGGTATTAGAAGTATAATCAACTATATTCCTCCACTCACCCAACCACAAAATTATATTTTAGTAAAAAATTACCCTTATGCTAGCCAAGCTAAAGGTGAATGGGCATTCTCAGGACAAGGAAATTTCACAATACCTAAAAATACAGCATTAGGAGGCAACTACGGTACACAAATACAAATTAATTATTCCCGTATGCATAATATAGACCATAAACAAATAAATGATACTACTCCTATAATGGCTTCTGGAACAGATGGCTATAATTCTGAATTTTTTAAAATTGATAAAACTGTTTTTTTTGAAAGTGCTGATTTTATAATAGATAAACGAATGAGCAAAAATTTAAAATTAAATTTTTTATATAATTATACCGTTTATAATAGTGATGTAATCGAAGGACATAATGATGGTACATTCTACATTCACTGTGGTGTGCTAGATCTAAATTATAAAATCAATAAAAAAAACAGTATAAAAGTTCAATTAGCACATGAATACAAAGAACAACATGATAAAAACTGGTTAGGTGGTTTGATAGAATTCGCTATATCATCTAAATGGTTTATCTCTTTACAAGATGAATATAATTATGGAAATGCAAATAAAGATGATAGACAGCATTTCTACTTAACAGGCATATCATATGTACAAGATGCTACAAGAATATCAATTTCCTATGGTAAAGTAAAAGAAGGTATCACTTGTGTAGGAGGTGTATGTAGATGGACACCTGCATATTATGGTATAGGAATTAACATCACAACAACATTTTAAAAAATAATTTCATGAAAAATATATTACTTTATATCTTTTTAATTACCATAGCCTTATTTGGTTGTGATAATATAGAGCCACCTTATATACAACAAAATGCAAATACTGATACAACTATTAATAATAACATAAAGCGTGTTCTTATAGAAGAATTTACTGGCCATTTATGCCCAAACTGCCCAGAGGCTTCACATATTGCAGAAAATCTACAGCAACTTTATCCGGGAAAGATTACCATAATTGCAATACATTCTGGTAATTTTGCTAATTTAATATCACCAAATTACATGACTGATTTTAGAACTGAAGAAGGTAATATCCTTAACACATCTTTTGGAGTTAATACCTACCCTAGTGGCATGGTAGATAGAGTTCAACTATTAGGTAGCCATCTAATATCGCCAAACGAGTGGGGCAGCGTAGTAACAGATAGACTATCAGAGCAATTAACTGCAAATATTAGCATCACAACTCAATATAATGAATCAAATAGAAATTTTAATTGCACTATTAAAACGAATATTTTAAGTACTTTTGATAACCCATTAATGCTTGTAGCTTTATTAACAGAGGATAGTATAATAGATTATCAAAAAAATAATAATCCATTATATGGATTAACGCCAGATATACCAGACTATGTGCATAATCATGTTCTAAGAGGAAGTATAACAAATATATGGGGAGATACTATATGCAAAGGTTGTATAGCTAATGATAGCTACATAAAAACATACACTTATACATTATCAAATGAATGGAACGAGGATAATGTAAATATAGTAGTGTATTGCTATGATGCAGAGACGCAAGAGATTAAGCAAGTCATAGAGCAAAGAATAAGGTAAAAAGAGAATAAGTATCTTATAGGGTGCTAGGTAAATATCATGTTAAAAATGTTTCAAACAGTATATGATATTTTACTTACTCTAAAATATTCATACCAGGCAAATCTATCCGAAGATGCAAGATTAAGCATTCTACCAGTATTACTGATTATGCATTCTGACAAATATTTACCTATCGCTACATACCACATAATGTAGTTTTGCAAGTATTTGGTTGCTACTCCTCTAAACTTCGAATATATCCATTTAGTGAATTCCTCTGACTTAGCCTTCACTAT
>Ga0116185_1005228_pt1 | contig 10296 bp, 7 predicted proteins | sample AD_JPNNA7_MetaG_FD_89754 | JGI IMG/M metagenome (GOLD analysis project Ga0116185, IMG submission 89754) | Active sludge microbial communities of municipal wastewater-treating anaerobic digesters from Japan - AD_JPNNA7_MetaG | ecosystem: Engineered > Bioreactor > Anaerobic > Digestate | place... | reverse complement strand
CAAGCTTGGCGCCAGGGAGTTCACTCGCGTGATCTTTGCATTCCTGGACGGATTGCAGGTCCGTCGGACAGTGGAACAATGGGCGAATGAAGCACTGCGGCGGGGTGACCCCGTGACCGCGGACGAACATCGCCAGTTCTTCGACGCTTTCGTGGACATCTTCGATATGCTCGTCGAGGTATTCGATCGCCAAGCAATGACCGCACAGGATTACTTCGGCCTTCTGGCTTCGGCATTTTCCCAGATGACGCTGGCGTTCATCCCTCCCAAGCTCGACCAGGTGCTCGTCGGTTCGATCGAGCGAAGCCGCCATCCGAGTCTCAAAGCGGTCTTTTTGGTGGGGGCCACGCAGAAGCAGTTCCCGACTCCACCGGCCGGTCCCGGCTTGCTGAGCGACGAGGACCGCGAAACCGCTGAAGCGGTGGGCTTCGAATTGGCTCCGTCCTCGAGGCAGTCCCTGGTTGACCGTCAGTATCTGGCATATATCGCGTTCACGCGGCCCTCCCGGTTCCTGTGTGTCAGTTATCCGTGTGTGGATGAAAAGGGCAGCCCTGTCGCGCGGTCGCATTTCATCGAGGAGCTCCAATCGTTGTTCGAGGACGTCTCAGAAGAGCGTCTTTCGGACAATCTCCTGTCGTTGGACGACGTCCGCAGTGAGGCGGAACTGGCGGAAGTGCTGAGCTACCGCCTGGGTCGGGATGTCTTGTTGCCGACCGAAACGGACGGAGGTTTCGTGGCCTTGCTGCGTGCGATGCAGACCGACGACGAATACCGCGACATATCGCGTCTGATCGTCTCGGCCTTGGACTATGAGAATCGGGCTTGTCTCGATTCTTCCATCGTCCAGGAACTCCACAGCCGACCCCTGCGAGGCTCCGCGACCCGGCTGGAGACGTTCGCGGCCTGCCCCTACAAGTACTTTGCGCGATACGTGCTGGACCTCAAGTCTCGGCGGGAATTCAAGCTCCAACCGCTGGACCAAGGCTTGTTCTACCATCGAGTCCTCGACCTACTTCAGAAACGGCTCCGCGAAGAGGGGCTGGACATCGCCACTGTCGAGTCCGAGCGCCTTGTGTGCCTGTTGCGTCACGAGATGGACAAACTCATGGAGTCGGACGCGTTCATCTCGCAGTTCATCCGTCGCTCTGCGCACAATGCGTTTTTGATCGCCGGCGCCGGCCACATGCTGGAGGAATGCGTTCTGGGCATCTCCGAGATGGTGAAGGCCGGCTCATTCCGTCCGGTTCTGTCGGAGGCGGCCTTCGGTGATTTGCGTGCAGAGGGGGGATCGTTGGGACGATTCGATCTGGCGTTGGACGACGGACGAGTGCTGTCCCTGGAGGGGAAGATCGACCGGTTGGACGTGGCCCAGGTCGACGGTAAGAAAGTGGCGCTTGTAATCGACTACAAACTGACCCCTGCCGCCGCGGACTTCAAGTGGAACGAATTCTATCACGGCTTGGACGTACAGCTTGCGATCTATATGCTGGCCGTTCGTCACGGCGGGGGCGACGTCGTGGACGATGTCGCCGGGGCGCTCTATCTGCCCATCGAGACACCACCTGAGACTGCGACGCTGGCTGAACTTGCGGAGAAAAACCCCCACAAGTTCTCTTACAAGCCCCACGGCATTCTCAACGGCGTCTACTGGTCCTGCCTCGATCCCAACGCCAGCGGGTGCAGCCGATACTACAATTTTCATGTGAAGAAAAAGGACAACGATCCCTACGGTCGTTACCCCACCAGCAGTCTCCTGACGCCGGAACATTTCAAGCGGCTGTTGGAGTGGGCCGAAGCGAATCTCCAGCGTCTGGCAGGGGACATCCTCTCCGGACGGATCGAGGCTTTGCCCTACCATCAGGGCGCGGAGCGGGCCTGCGCGAACTGCGATTACAGCGGCGTCTGTCACTTTGATTGGCAGATCAACGAGTATCGATTCCTGCGTTCCGTGAGAAAGAACGACTTGATGGCGGAGTTGGACAAGGCATGACGGCCCAGAAGAAAGTCCAGTGGACCGAGCAGCAGCAGCGGGCCATTGAGGTCCGAGGCGGCAACGTGTTCGTCACCGCCTCCGCCGGCACGGGCAAGACCGCGGTGCTGTCGGGCCGGTGCGTCAGCCTCGTTTCGGAGGGGACCGCGTGCCCCGACGTGATGGGTATGTTGATCCTGACGTTCACGGAGGCCGCCGCCGAGCAGATGCACGCGAGGATCGCACAGCAGCTTCGGGATGCCTACCACCAGACCCGCGATCCGAACCTGTTTCGCCAGCTCATCTTGCTCCAAGGCGCCCACATCAGCACGATCCACTCGTTCTGCAAACGTCTGCTTACGGAACACTTTCACAAGCTGGCCCTGGACCCGGCGTTTCGCGTGATCGACGCCGACGAGACCATGCTCCTGAAGGCTGAGACGCTGGAGGAGACGATCGAGTGGGCCTGGCAACAGGAGCACCTCGTCCCTGGGCTCCAGGAGCTTCTCTTCAAGAGAAACCTCCGCGGTCGGGACGGCTTTCTCGGCGGTGTGATCCGACTGGCGAATTTCCTGGAAGGGGTCGTGCAGCCGGACCTGTGGTGCGACCGGGCGAGAAGACTGGCCGAGCAGATCGATCCGGCCGCCAGCGACTTGGGCCGGGATCAGCAGCGAATCGTCCGCGAGCGGATCGACGCGATTGTCTCGCAGTTGCGGCTGTGCAAGACGTTGTACGAGGATTTCGTCCCCGACGACAACTGGGGCGCGGAGATCCAGGAGAGCCTGATCGAACCGATCGCGGCGTGCATCGAAGACCTCGATTCGGAGAACTGGCCTCGCTGCGCCGAGCGGATCCGCGCGTTCCAGAAGCCCCGTTTCCGTTCGCCCCACGGAGCGCCGGAGACCGTGGCCAAGCTCCTCGACGATCTCCAGCGGTCGGCGATCGAAGCGTTCCTGAAACTCAACGATCTGGCGATCCTCAATCCTGCCTACGTGGATGTGGTCGGCCGCTCGACGAGTCTTCAGACGAAGGTCCTCGTCGAACTGGTCCGGCATTTCACTGCATCGTACGCCCAGCGAAAGAGCACTCTCAAGGGCCTGGACTTTGCGGATCTCGAACACTATACGTTGCGGCTGCTGACCGCAGGGGACTCTTCCGACGGGCAATTCCGTCCGTCTGGGACCGCGTTGGCTCTTCGCAAGCGGTTCAAACGCATTTTCGTGGATGAGTACCAGGACATCAACCCGGTGCAGCAGTCAATCCTCGACGCGCTGAGTTCGGGCGACAACGTCTTCGTCGTCGGGGACGTCAAGCAGAGCATCTACGCCTGGCGAGGAGCCGAGCCGACGATCTTCCTGGAGCGACTGAAATCGGCCTGTGCGAACCCGAAAGACCCCTCCTGTGGGTTCCGCGTGGACCTCAACCGCAATTTCCGATCGGCCAAGGGGATCCTCGATTTCGTCAACAAGATTTTCAGCCGGATCATGACCGCCGAGATTGCACACATCGATTACGACGAGGCCGCGATGCTCCAGGCGCCTCCCGACTCGACCTCGCCCGAAGCGGGCAAGCCGATCGTGGAGATGCATATCCTCGACGAGCGAGGTTCCCGAGGCGGTTTGAACGACGATGACGAAGAGAACTCCCCGTCGCACGATTTGGCTCTGGTTAACGCCCGCCAGCGTCAGGCGGCGTTGATCGCCCGGCGTATCCGCGAGATGGTAGGGGCCGAGACCGGAAGGGCCGAGTTCCAGATCCAGGACAACCGCGACGCCGAGCCTCGAGACGTGCAGTACCGGGACATCGTCATCCTCATGCGTTCCCTGGCGCAAAAGGCTAACGACTACGTCGAGATCCTCCGGTTGGCGGGCATCCCGGTGAACTGCGACGCGACCGCCGGCTACTTCGAGGCGACGGAAATCCGCGACATGATCTCCCTGCTGAAGGTGTTGGACAATCCCCGTCGGGATATCGAACTGGCGACCGTGCTGCGCAGCGCGTTATTCCATGTCACGGACACGGAGTTGGCGAAAATCCGGCTCTTCAGCCGGGATCAAGGTCGGCACGCCGACTTTTACACCTGCGCGGTGCGCTATCGCGAGAGAGGGCCGGATGTCGAACTAAGGAACAAGCTCGTTTGCATCTTTGAGCGGCTTGGCCAGTGGCGAAGCCTGTCGCGGCGCGGGCTTCTGGCGGGTCTTGTGTGGCGGATCTACCGCCAGAGCGGATTGCTCGCGTTTGTTTGCGCCTTGCCGAACGGACAGGCCCGCAAAGCCAACCTGCTACGGCTTCACGATCGGGCCGTTCAGTTCGAAGGGTTCGCCAGCAGTTCGGGCGTTGCGTCGCTCACGCGTTTCGTCGATTTTCTCGAGAAGCTTCAAGCGGAAGGACAGGACTGGGCTCCGGCCCCGCCGGGCAGTTCGGTGGGCAACGCCGTGCGGATACTCAGCGTCCACAAGAGCAAGGGACTCGAATTTCCGGTCGTTTTTCTGGCGGAATTGCAGACCCAGTTCAACAAGCAGGACATCTACGCGGACCTTGCGGCCGACGCGGACAGCGCGATCGGCCTTGAGGTGATCGATCCGTGTTCGAACACCAAGCTCCGTTCGCTGGCCCACGAGGTGATCGGCGAGAAGAAGCTGGCGACGATGCTGGCGGAGGAGATGCGGGTCCTGTACGTTGCTACCACGCGGGCGCGGGACCGGCTGATTTTGACCGCCTCGCAGAAGAAGACCGACTGCGGCAAGATTCTCGCGCAAGGATTGCTTCTGGGACGCGAGCAGGTCCCGGCCTGGCTGCTGCGTGCCTGCAAGAGTCAATTGGAGTGGGTCCTCTACGGTTTATCCGATCAACGGGTGTTCCATACCGTTTTTCAAACCGGTCTTGGGGACAAAGCGATCGAAGAGGACTTGTTCGATCTGCGAGTTCACGACGAGAACGCGGTGAAAGATCTGTCGGAGTTCGTGATGAAACTACGGGTCTCCAAGAGGAGATCGGTATTCTTTGCACACGCCGGGCAGTCCGCCGACGACCAGGGTCGCAAATTGCTCGCCCAGATCAAGAACGTCCTGAAGCGAACTTATCCGCATTCCTATGCGACTCACCTGGCGGCCAAGAGTTCCGTTACGAGACTGACCCATCCGGAAGACGAGTTCGTTCAGCGGGACTATTCCGAGGCGATAGACCGCCAGCCGGCGGTGCTGATCGAGGCTCAGACCGCGTCGTCGGGATCGCGTTTCGCCAAGCTCGTCGGGACTGCGACCCACTTGGTGGTCTCGTCCTTGGATCTAAAGCGTCCGATCTCGTTGGACGTGATCGAGAAGACCAGGGACCGGCTCGTCGGCGAAGGGGCCATCCCGGCGAACGTCGTGAAGGAGATCGACACACGGTCCATTCTGGCGTTTTTCGAGAGTCGGCTCGGCGAGATCGTCTGTGACCGTCGCCATAAGGTCTGGCAGGAATGGCCATTCACGTATGGCTTGCCTGCCTGCGACGTTGCCGACGAAGTTCCAAAAGACGCAAAGGAGATCCTCGTCGTCCAAGGCGTTATCGATCTGCTCGTGCGGACGCCCGACGGGTTGGTCGTGATCGATTTCAAGACCGACCACGTCTCAGGTCCCGCGGTCGCCCAGCGGGCCGAGTCCTATCGAGGACAACTGGACCTGTACGCCAAGGCGGCCTCCGCCATCTGCGGCGAAGAGGTCTTCGAAAAATGGCTTTACTTCTTCTCGCCTCGACAGGCCGTTTTGATGTGACGTTCGATCGGCCCCAAAAACAGTTGACTGGCCATACGGTCGAGCCCCATCATACGTCCCTATGAACGTATCGAAATTTGGCAAGAAGATCGCGGTTCAATCGGGTATCGGACAACTCATGGACGATTTGGGGGCCGCGCTGGCGGGGCATCGCGACATGCTCATGCTCGGCGGCGGCAACCCCGCGCACATCCCCGCAATGCAGCAACGGTTTCGCCGGAGTATGGCCGCGATGCTCGAAGACGGCGGGCGGTTCGACCGGGCCGTCGGCAACTACGACCCGCCGCAAGGCAATCGTGTGTTCTGCGAGGCCGTCGCGGGCCTTCTGAAGGAACAGTTCGGCTGGGACATCAGCCGACGGAACATCGCCCTTACCCATGGCAGCCAGTCGGCCTTCTTCATCCTGTTCAATCTCCTGGCCGGCGAGTGCGAGGACGGGACCCCTCGCAAGATCCTGTTTCCGCTGAGCCCGGAATACATCGGTTACGCGGACGTCGGCCTGAGCCCAGGCCTCTTCACCTCGCAGAGGCCGCGGATCGAGGACATCGACGCCCACACCTTCAAATACCACATCGATTTCGATACGCTCCAAATCGGCGACGACATCGGCGCGGTCTGCGTCTCGCGGCCCACCAACCCCACAGGCAACGTCCTGACCGGCGCGGAACTGGAGAAGCTCAGCGGTCTCGCCCACGCCAAGGGTGTGCCTCTGATCATCGACAACGCCTACGGGACGCCCTTTCCGGACATCATCTTCACCGACGCCGACCCGATCTGGGACCCGAATACGATCGTCTGCATGAGCCTCTCGAAGCTGGGCCTTCCCGGCATGCGAACGGGCATCGTAATCGCTCGCGAGGAGATCGTCGAGATGGTCGCGAGGGTCAACGCCGTGATGAGCCTGGCGCCGGGCGGAGTCGGCGCTGCGATCGTCGCGGACATGATCCGCTCGGGCGAGATCATCGCCGCCAGCCGGGAAGTAGTCCGGCCGTTCTACGAGACGAAGATGCACGAAGCGGTTGCCCGGGTGCACGAGTGCTTCCAGGGACTCGACTATCGCGTCCACAAGCCGGAAGGGGCCTTCTTCCTGTGGCTGTGGTTTCCGAACCTGCCGATCACGAGCCAGCAGCTTTATGAGCGTCTCAAGCAGCGAGACGTCCTGGTCGTGCCGGGGCACCATTTCTTTCCTGGTCTGGAAGAGCCCTGGCCGCATACGAACGAATGCCTCCGCGTCAGCTACGCCCAGGACGCGAAAGTCGTCGCCGCAGGCATCCAAGCCATCGCCGACGAGGTGCGTCGGGCATCTCCCGATGGCTGTGAATGGCCAAGGCAGAGCCAATCCGGATTGACCGCCGATGAATAGCGGAGTACAATCGAGCACAAAGACCGCGGTTCTGTCCGTATGAGGTAATACCTATGACGCCACCTGTTCGATTTGACGAGTTGCTGGAAGCTGTGGAACGCTTGCCTGATGAGGCGCAGGCGGAACTGGTTGAGGTGATCGGTCGGCGACTGGCCGAGCGCGGACGCCAACGCATTGCGGCCGAAGTGCGACAAGCAAGACAGGAATTCGCCGAGGGCAAGTGCTCGCCAGCCACTCCTGGCGACGTGATGCGCGAGATCGAGTCGTGAACCGAACTTTGATCCAGTCACCCGCTTTCATCAGGGCCGCCCGGCGATTTCTCGGGAAGCACCGCGAGGGCGCGAATGCATTGCGCGAAACGCTGAATCTGCTGGCTGAAGACACCTTCGATCCCCGGTTGCGAACGCACAAACTCAAAGGTGAGTTAGCTGGCTGCTGGGCATCGAGCGCCGGACGCGACCTGAGAATCGTCTTTGAGTTTGTCCACGAGAGCGGCCGGGAAGCCATCCTGCTGTTATCCGTCGGCACGCACGACGAGGTCTATTGAATCTGTGCCGCGACCGGTCCTTTGATCGGGACGTTGAGGATCTTGGGCTTCTCGGTCGCCCAGCGGTTCTCGCGATAGTTGAAGGGGATGGCGACGAGGCGGTTCTCGCTGATGCGGATGACCGTGAATTCGCCGGAAGATTTGGGCTCGGGGGAGGGGAGCTGGACGAAGTGAATCCCGCGGAACTGATGAACCGTCGCCTTGTGGTAGTGGCCTCCGAGGACGAGGATGACGTTTGCCTTGCCGAAGGCGTCCACGAACTCGTCCCGGTTGGTGATCGCGTCGAAGCACAGATGCGTGGCGACGACGACCGGCTTGCTCTCGGGGATTTTGGCCAGGGTCTTTTGCAGGTACTCCAAAGCGGGCTTGGAGATCGGCTGGGCGGGGTTGTTCAGGGTCTCGTCGTACTCGGAGAACAGGGCGACAAAGACCACGCCGGACTTCTCGAAGGTGTAGCGAAGGCCGCCGTGTCGACGGGCGAGCCAGTCGAGGACGGTGGTGCTGGGGGACAGGCCGCCGATGTCGTGGTTGCCTGCGACGTCGTAGGAGGGGAACTTCAATCGCTTCGTGATGAGTTGTTCGTAGGTGTCCAGGGCCGCTCGGCTCGGCCATTCCGTGATATCCCCAAGCCCGAAGACGAAGGCCGGCTTCTCGACCACGCCACCGATCGCCTCCGGATACGCCTAGCCCGCCAGGGTGTTCATCGCGTCGATGGCGGGGATCAGGTGCTCGCCGCTGCCGTCGACCTGCACGTGCTGGTCCGACCAGCTGAAGAACATCAAGGCATTCTCCTGACCCCAGCCTGTCCCGAGCGCCAGCAACAAGATGCCCAGCCCGACCGCAAAGCCTCTGGCGACAACGTGTCTTCCATCGCAAATCATGGATGTCCTCCGACAACGGACTCTTTCGAACGACTCCGCCAGTATAGCACTTCGGTCGTTTCCTGGCAGGTCGAAAGCACAATTCCCGTGTGTACGACATGATTCGGTTGAATCTGACGATCTGGCGTGCTACTGTTGCCACCCCAACAGCGAAGGGAACGGGACTGGATCGAGGAACTGCGGACTGCGGTCCGCAAGGCTCGGTCCATTGTTTCTTCTCTTGCCTCTTGAGTCGTGGCCGGTGGGCGGTATAATGACCCCGTCTGTGAGGTCCGAAGTCGTGAGTACAGGCTGACGGGCGGCCGGGTGTACGGGCCGAACGTCTACTTAGGTATGGAGAATGATATGGCAAACGCACCAAGAGGAAATGCGGTAGTAGGGCAGTCCGGCGGGCCGACGGGTGTGATCAACGCCTCGCTGGTCGGGGTTGTCGAAGAAGCTAGGAAGCACCCGGAGATTGAAAACATCTACGGAGCGGTCCACGCCGTGGCTGGCATGGTCAAGGACGAATTCATCGATCTGGGCAAGCTGTCGGCTTCGACCTTGGAGACCGTGGCGGCCTCGCCCTCTTCGGCTTTGGGAACCAGCCGGGACAAGCCCGACACGGAATACTGCCGCCGCATCCTTGAAGTGTTTCAGAAACGCAACATCCGCTACTTCTTCTACATTGGCGGCAACGATTCGGCCAACACCGCGTACATTGTCAACAACGTGGCCGAAGAGGCCGGCTACGACCTGCGGGCCTTCCACGTCCCCAAGACTGTGGACAACGACCTGCTTGTGACTGATCATTGCCCCGGTTACGGCACCGCGGCCCGTTTTGTGGCCTGTGCCCTGATCGGCGACGACCTGGATAACCGGGCTTTGCCGGGCGTGAAGATCGACGTGATTATGGGCCGCCACGCCGGCTTTTTGACCGCCGCCGCGGCCTTGGGCAAGAAGAAGGACGACGACGGCCCGCACCTCTTGTACTTCCCCGAGCGGCCGGTCTCGATCGGAAAGTTCCTCAGTGAGGTCGAGGCGGTTTATAAGAAGCTCAATCGCTGTGTGATCGCGGTCAGCGAGGGCATGTGCGATGCCGACGGCGAGACCTGGGTCAAGAAGATCGCCCAAAACGCCGAGAAGGACCCGCACGGCAACATCCAGCTTTCCGGCACCGGGGCCCTGGCCGACTTCCTGGCCGCCCAGGTGAAGAACAACCTCAAGATCAAACGCGTCCGGGCGGACACGTTCGGCTACCTGCAGAGGAGTTTCGCGGGCTTGCAATCTGCGACGGATGTAGACGAAGCCCGTCGCTGCGGCCGCCAGGCGGTTCTGTACGCTATGGAGCAAGACAACGGTTCCGTCGCCATGAAGCGGACCGGCAACGGCGCCAAGTACGGCGTCGAGCTGTTTCGGACCGAGCTCAAGAACGTGGCCGAGCACACTAAATCGATGCCGGCCGAATTCATGAACGCCGACGGCAACGGCGTCACCCCGGCCTTTGTCGAATATGCGTTGCCTCTGACGGGCGAACTGCCCAAGACCGAATACCTCGGCGGCTACCCGAAGATCTGAGTTCCTGTCGAGTCAATCCAGGCCCCGGCCGTGCATGAACCGAGTGCCCGTCCGGGGCTTTTTTTCGTTCGTAGTGACGCGGTCAAGCGTTGCCTTTTAAATTTGAAGTGGGAAGTTTCAAGTAAGAGAGCCGGTGTGCCCCGGGCGGTCTCTCTGGGTTTTCACGGTATCCCGGCGAAGCGTTTCCACCGGCTGTCGATCTCGGCGGGGGGCTTCATCTCGCT
>Ga0116185_1005227_pt1 | contig 10299 bp, 8 predicted proteins | sample AD_JPNNA7_MetaG_FD_89754 | JGI IMG/M metagenome (GOLD analysis project Ga0116185, IMG submission 89754) | Active sludge microbial communities of municipal wastewater-treating anaerobic digesters from Japan - AD_JPNNA7_MetaG | ecosystem: Engineered > Bioreactor > Anaerobic > Digestate | place... | reverse complement strand
TATATCGCAGTTAAAATGGGTGAAATAGACAAAGATCCTTTTTGCACATTTGATTTTATTATGGATCTGAGTGAAAAGGCCGGATTGAAAAGCTGTTTTTATTTTATTTCTGATCATTCAGATAACAAGATCAATTGCGATTATTCAATAAATGATCCTGAAATAGTCAATCTGATGAAAAAGATACACAAGAGAGGACATGAGATAGGTTTGCATCCTGGATACGATACTTTTGATAACCCTGAAAAGCTTAAAAATGAGTTTGTAAAACTCCAAAATGTATGTGCTGAAAATGGCATTATTCAAGACAGGTGGGGATCCAGACAACATTATCTTCGATTCAGTGTGCCTCAAACATGGAGCTATCTGTCTGAAGCTGGGATTAATTATGACTCTTCAGTCGGATTCGCTGATCATATTGGTTTTAGAAGCGGAATATGCTATGATCATCCGGTTTATAATGTTGTTCAAAGGAAACGGCTTGATGTTATTGAGAAACCTTTGATTATTATGGAAAAAACAGTTATTGATATCTCTTATATGAATTTAGGGTTGACTATTGACGCCGAAAAGATTTTTTTTGATATTAAGAAAGTAGTTGAAATGTTTGGAGGTAGTTTTTCATTGCTATGGCATAACTCGGCATTCGATACTATCGGGAAAAAGAATATATATATGAAAATATTGGACTCTTAATATGTATTATTTCATCAGCTTTATTATTCTTGTTTTTTCGTTTCTTTTATTTCGGAAAAACGCAGGAACTATGGCATTTAATAAAATAAATATGATATCCTACATTTTTTATGTTCAGATGTTTCTCATGTCATTTATAGGAGCACTGCTTGTTGTTAATAACATCGACAATCATTACTTGATAAGCAGACTTACTTCTGAGAACCCAAGATATTACGGCTGGTTGGCAGTAAACTATTCCATGATCGCAATGCCTTTGGGGATGTTGTTTTCTTCGTTTCTCCTTAAAGAAAAGGATGTTGGCGAACTGTTAAAGAGATATGGTGTGAAGAATGTTGAACCAATAGTTTCTAAAAATGATTCATATCTTAGACTGCTGTTGCTATTTCTTTCTTCTATATCAATAATCTCAGTATGCTATACATTTTATTCCATCGGAAGCATGCCTGTGCTGAGTCTTCTTTCAGGAGAAAGTTCAAAATTTTTAGCAAGATTGAGAATTGAGGCTTCCCTTGAGTTTGGAGGGAATATTTATGTTAGAAATATATTTGCAATAGCTTTAACCCCTGTTTTGTCATACATTTCATTTGGGTATTACAAAATGACAAAATCCAGATTCGATTTATTCTGGTTTTTAATAATGCTTTTCTTTTCTTTACTTATTTCAACTTATAGTCTTGCAAAATCGCCATTGTTGACATATTTGTTAGGGTTCTTCTTGTTGAAAATTTTAGTTGATGGAAAAGTTAGTAGAAAAGTAATAGTTTTTTCGATGATTTCTCTTCTTTCTTTGTTGATCTTCTTATACATTTCAGTAATGGGATCAAATTTGGAAAGGATACCCGATCTTTTTATAAAATTTAATGAAGGGATTTCCGGCAGGATTCTTCTAAGTCAATCGGCTGGGACTTTTTTCTCTTTTGATATTTTTCCTGTGCAGAATAATTTTCTGGGATTTTCAAGTTTTTCTAATGTTATTTCTGAGATTTTTTCTATTGATAAAAGCGATAGATCTGCCAGAATAATTATGTCTATAATTATGCCTTCAGCAATTGATGATGGCACGGGAGGAGTTATTAACAGCCTTTTTGTCGGTGAGGCTTGGGCAAATTTTGGATTAATTGGAGTGTTGTTGTCGCCTTTTTGGGTCGGTTTTGTAATTCAATGGAGTTATATATCAATATTGAGATCAAAAAAAACACCAATTTTTCTTGCGTTAATGGTTTATCTAACTCTAAAATGGCCGATAACGGGAGGATTTAATGATTTTATTTACAATGCTGGGATTGTGATGATGTTCTTAGTTTTTTCTTTAATTATTTTTTTCAGCATTTTCTTAAGAATAATAAATACAGGGGAAAGATATTTTTTAAGAATAAGAGCTGATTTTAAAAGATGAGTATTGCTGAGAAGAAAAAAAACATGATTTTTCATACGCCTCTTCCATTGTTCGAAGACCCTGCTTCAGCAAGTGGATTGCGGCCATTGAAGATGATAGAAGCTTTTAAGAATATTGGGTATAATGTTGATGTGGTGTCTGGTTATGCAAATGAAAGGAAAACCAAAATTAGAGAAATTCTGAGAAGAATAGAAATGGGTCAAAAATATGACTTTTGTTATTGCGAATCATCAACGATGCCAACCCTTTTAACAGAACCTAATCATTTGCCTGTGGCTCCATTCTTGGACTTCCATTTTATTAAAAAACTGAAAGATAATTCTATTTCCACTGCTTTGTTTTATCGTGATATCCATTGGGTATTTGAGCAATATAAGAATGCAACAGGGTTTTTTAAAAGATTTATTGCGACACTCTTTTACAGATATGATCTTTTAATGTATAACCGATTGTTTGATGTTCTTTTCCTTCCATCTGAGAAAATGGTTGAATCAATTCCGGTAAAGATAAAAATAAACAAAATCTTCGCCTTGCCGCCGGGATGTGATATAACAAATTTTGATTTAAAAGATATTAAGAAAATAGAAAATGAACTCACTGTTGTTTATGCCGGAGGCATTATTCCGCCTCTTTATGATTTAAGTCCATTATTTGAAGCTATAAAGAAAAACAAAAAGCTAAGACTCTTTCTTATATGTAGGGAGGAAGAGTTTATAAATACAAATACTTACTACGATATATCAAATGTAAAAAACATAGAAATTATTCATGGTAGCGGTGCAACCATAAGAAAATATTTTTTAAATGCAGACATTTATGCGATTTTATGGAAGCCGTTTTCATATCTTTCTTTTGCATATCCATATAAACTTTTTGAAGCACTTTCATATGGGTTGCCAATTATCACAACAAAAGGAACAGCAACCTCTGATTTTGTGGAAAATAACAATATCGGCTGGACGGTTGATTTAGACAACAAAGACTTCTTCTCGGAAATTATGAAAGATTCCAATGATATTTTAAGAAAAAAAGAAAACATTGTTCAAATTAGAAACAAACACAGCTGGATAGAAAGGGCGACCTTTGTTAAAGATGTGTTAATTAATTACGGGAAGGAGGAGCAATGAAAGTTTTTTTCCTTTCAGACGGATCATCAATTCATACTCGGAAATGGATCAAATCTCTCGTGGAAAATGAAATAACTGTTCATCTTTTCAGTTTAAAAAATTTCAACCGTGATGATTATCCTGATTCAATGTTTTCATTTACGGTTTTTGACATTCAAAAGAGAAGCTCCGCTGGAGGATTCGGGAAAATAAAATATTTACAAGTGCTGCCTTTTATGAAAAGGGAGATAAAAAAATTTACACCTGATATTGTTCATGCACATTTTGCTTCAAGTTACGGTTTACTCGGTGCTTTAAGCGGTTTTCATCCGTTTGTTATTTCGGTGTGGGGGTCTGATGTTTTTGAATTTCCTGAAAAATCGTTTGTTCATCGAATGGTTTTGAGGTTTAATTTGTCAAAAGCTGATAAAATTCTTTCAACAAGTCATGTTATGGCTGAAAAAACATCTTGTTATACCAACAAAGAGATTGCTGTAACACCATTCGGAATTGATTTGAATGTGTTTAAGAAAGAAAAGGTTTCGAGATCAGAGCTTTCTCCATTTAATGACAAAGATCTTGTTGTAGGCACTGTGAAACTGCTTGAAAAAAAATATGGCATCAACTTTCTGATCGAAGCTTTTTCTATTGTAACAAGAAAACATCCGGATATTCCGTTAAAACTTCTGATAGTAGGTGACGGAAACGAAAGAAAAACGCTTGAGAAAATGGTTGAAAATCTGGGATTAAAAGAAAAAGTTCATTTTAAAGGAATGGTTCCTCATCTTAAGGTTTCGCAATATCATAAAATTATTGATATTTTTATAGCATTATCTGAAGAAGAGAGTTTTGGTGTTGCAATTGTTGAAGCCGGAGCATGTGAAAAGCCAGTTGTTGTTTCTGATGCGGGTGGGCTTCCTGAAGTGGTTGATGATGGCGTCACGGGATTTGTCATTAAGAGAAAAAATTCTTATGCAGCATCGAAAGCACTTGAAATACTTGTACTTGACGAAGAATTGCGTGTTAGAATGGGCGTAGCGGGAAGAAAAAGAGTTGAAAAGTTATATAACTGGAAAGACAATGTTGATACGATGATTGAAATTTATATAAATATACTTGAAATGAAAAGAAAAAGCAGATAGCTTCTGTTGACCTGGTTATTTTGGTGAGAAAGAAATGAATATTTGGATAATTAATGAAACTACTGGATCAAGAATCCATGGGATGGTATTTAGGCCGTATTATCTTGCAAAAGAATTTGTAAAAAAGGGTTATGAAGTTGTCATATTCTCAGGTTCTTTCTCCCATATATATTCAAATCCGCCGGAGGTTGAGGGGAATACAAGAAAAGAGACAATAGACGGGATTGAATATTGCTGGATTAAAACACCGAAGTATTCAAGATCGCAGAGTTTGGGACGAATTTTCAATGCTTTTGTTTATGTTCTTAAGATGTTTTTAATTAATAAAAAAGAGTTTGGAAAACCTGATGTTGTAATTGTGACATCCCCAACCCCTTTTTCTATAATTAACGGTTATTATTACAAAAAGAAATTCAATGCCAGACTGATTTTTGAAGTTAGAGATATCTGGCCTTTGACATTGATAGAAATAGGTAGTATTTCAAAAAAACATCCTTTTGTAGTTTTCACACAGTTTTTTGAGAATTTCTCATATAAAGTATCTGATCGTGTAGTTTCAGTTCTTCCGAATTCAAAGAACCACATGATATCACATGGAATGAAAGAGGATAAGTTTGTTCATATCCCTAACGGTATTGATATAGAGGAGATTTGCAACGCAAAAGATATCGATCCAGAAGTGAAAAATCGTATTCCTGAAAAAAAGTTTATTGTAATGTATGCTGGGAAGATCGGAATTTCGAATGCATTGGAATATCTCTTGTTCGCAGCCGGAAAACTAAGGAATAATGATCAAATTCATATTGTTATCGCTGGTGACGGCTCAGAAAAACAACGGTTTATAAAATTAAAAGAGGAAGAAAAACTTGAAAATGTCACTTTTATTGATCCGGTAAAAAAAGAACAGGTGCCGTCGCTGCTTTCATTTGCAGATGTTTTTTATATTGGATGGCACAAAAACAATCTGTATAAATATGGAATTTCAGCTAATAAACTCTTTGATTATATGTATGCAGGCAAGCCTGTAATTCATTCAGTGCAGATTGAATCAAACGATTCTGTTAAAGAATCGGCATCCGGTATTTCTGTTGAGCCTGAGAATCCTGATGCTATAGCAAATGCGGTTTTGAAATTATACAACATGTCTGAAAATGACCGTATGGAAATTGGGAGAAAAGGCAAAGAACACATTCTTCTTAATCACACATACGAAAAACTATCTGATTCGTATATAAAAATATTCTGAATTTTCAGGTTATGTTTTAATGTAAAATTATCTTCACTATCAAACCATTTATATCCTCTATCTTTCCGACACCTTTGATGCCTTTGTATATCCCTTTTTTGATGTAGTGGTCTCTTACCGGTGCTGTTTTCCTGTTGTATTCCTCAAATCTTGACCTGACTGTTTCGGGGTTGTCATCGATCCTTCCTTCAATTTCAGCCCGTTTAAGAAGTCGCTTAACCGCTTCATCAGATGACAGGGTGATTTCTATAAAAATGGTGATCTCCAATCCCAGGTCTTTCAGAATTTCTTCAAGTATTTCAGCTTGTTTTACTGTTCGTGGATAACCGTCGAAGAGAAAGCCCGGAGAGTTTAAATGTTTTTTAAGTGCATTCAGAAAAATGGAAGATACAGTTGCATCATCAAGCAGAAGCCCTTTGCTTATAATGGTTTCGGCTTTAATTCCGATATCACTCTTTTCAGAAATCTCTTTTCTTATAAGGTCGCCTGTTGAAATGTGTATCAAACCAAGTTTTTCAGAGAGCAGTTTACATTGTGTACCTTTGCCCGCTCCGGGTGCACCGAATATTACAATGTTTTTCATTTTTCCTCCTGTTAAAAAAGATCGGAGTCAGTATAACATTTTAGAAAGGGTTTGTTAAAATTTTTTTTACTGTTTGATTTTTAAACCATCAGTGATAATATGAATGTTATGAAAAAGGGGAGAACTCTGGCACTTTTTGATTTTGACGGCACAATAACAAACAGGGATACATTTATCGATTTTTTTAAGTTTGTTTATGGTCCATGGAAAATTGCAGGCATCGCTGCAAAGATCGCCCCGTTTATAATTCTCCACTTTCTGAAAATATATCCCGGATCAAAGCTTAAAGAGCTTTTTTTTGGAGATCTCATAAAAGGGTGGAGCAGAGAAAGATTTGCGCAGGAAGCCGGTAACTACTATGAGAAAAGATTGAAAAAGATCATAAAAACATCAGCATTGAACGAAATTAAAAAACTTAAAAACGAAGGGGCGCAGATAGTTGTTGTGACAGCTTCGGCTAAAGAGTGGGTGATCCCTTTTACTGATGATCTTGGAATAAATATTATTGCAACGGAACTTGAAGTTGTCGATGATTTATACACGGGAAATATCAAAGGTAAAAACTGTCGCGGAGAAGAAAAGGTGCAAAGGATCTCAGATAAATATGACACAACGCTTTTTGACACAGTTCTCGCATATGGTGACTCATCCGGCGATAAAGAGATGCTGGAATTCGCAACCAAAGGATTTTACAGGATTTTTCACTAACTTACATGGTTGACCCATTAAATTTGAAAACTAATTCTCTTTCTGATATATTCATCCGTATGTTTTTTTCACGGTGCTGGAAACATAATGGTAAAAAGTAAGGATGAGGTCATAGAATCTTTAAAAAACAGGATTTATGAACTTGAAAATCAGATTTCACACATAGAAAATTCGGTAAGAGACGAATATCTTCATTCAAAAGAATGGGTAAAGCATGCTCTGGAAAAACTGGTCTATTTTGCCGCGATCGAACTTCAACCGGCTTCTCTCGATGTTTCCAATCATAAAATAGTCAGTTTTCTTGGAGATGATTTTTTCGGATACAGTTACAACGGATTTTTTACTTTTAACCAAAGATCGGGGAAGTGGGAAGTGCTTGCTCAGCAAGGGGAATGTACTGTTGATATATCATCCATGCCTGAATTCAAAGGAAGCATGGTTATGGAGGAAGACAGGGAGATATATCACTTTTTTGATATAGCCAAAAACAGTTATCTGATACATGTATCTCTTGTCGGTAAAGATAAAAAATTTTCGGAACATGACTTTTCATTTATTTCGCTTTTTGTCGTTCTTGCGACATCATTTTACAGCATGAAAGTTCTGGACAAGGAAGTTCAGGACAAGATGATAGAAAACTCAAATATGAGAAGTGCGGCAAGGATAGTAAACGGGCTTAAGGATAACACTATAACTCTGGAAGATGCATTCATCGAGCTGATCCAGAATCTTAATATTGATGAGTTTGTAATAGCAAGGAAGTCGATGGAGAATGGTGATTTAAAAATAGTTCTTTCGGATGGCACTGATGCAAGGAACTGGGACTCTTTTCTGAAAACGGTATATGAAGATGAGGATTATGCAAGTGACGAGTGGCTTCTGCTGCCGATGTTTGATGATATGCTGACTGTTTACGGAGCATCTGTTTTCAAGCTTTCACATAATTTAAGCATAAGAAGCGTCCAGGAAAGAGTTCTTGAGTCCGTAATCCCTCAGTTTACGGAAACACTTTCAAACAAAAAACTGCACAAGGACTCAATAACCGATGAACTCACAGGTGCTTTTAACAGAAGATACATAATGAAAATACTGGATGACAGATTTAACAGATGCCTGTCAAACCCTGAAGCAAAGCTTTCTGTTGCAATGATAGACATTGATAATTTTAAAAGCGTTAATGATACATACGGTCATCTGGCGGGGGACGCTGTCCTTAAAAAAGTGGTTGAAGCTTTTAACAAAACTTTAAGGGAAGTCGATATAATCGGAAGATACGGCGGAGAGGAGTTCCTCATCATAATTTCTACAAAGAGTCATGTTGCCGCAAAGGTCTGTGAAAGGATCAGGGAAGCTGTGGAGTCAATGCGGATAGAATGGAACGGAAAAGATCTATGGGTGACAATATCAATAGGATTTGTTTCGGCCAGTCCTGAGATACTGACTGTTGAAGAGATGGTTGCGTTATCGGACCTTTGTCTATACGAGGCAAAAAAAACGGGAAAGAACAGAGTTGTTGAATATAAAGGAACGAGAGGTGAATTTTGAAGACTAGGATGATTTTTACCATTATTGTATTTAACCTCATTTTTTTCAACACAAGTGCACAGGATACTGCCGGATACAACAACCAGCTCCTTTTCGCTGTTCAGGCACTGAATATTGAAAAGGCAAGGCAGGCAATCCGGAATGGTGCGAATGTGAATGCAATAGACGATGACGGCTGGCCTTTGTTCATTTCTGCTGTTAACAGCGATAACGAGGGGATGATCAATCTGTTTTTAAGAAGCGGTGTAAAAGTAGATGTGACCGGACCTGACGGCAAAACAGCGCTCATGCATGCACTGAGTTCAAAAAACATTAAAATGGCAGGATGGCTTATAAATGCCGGGGCATCTCTTAAATCAAAGGACAATAACGGCAAGACAATTCTCATGTATGCTGCCGAAGCCGAGGCCGAGGCAATAGTTAATAGAGCTATAAAAGCTAAGGCGGATATATATGCAAGGGATAAAAAAGGGTGGAATGCTTTAAATTATGCAATGGCTGGAAGGAACAAAAAGATAATAAAAAATCTTGGTCAGTATGAAACAAAGCCGACCGATTTCCTGATCGCAGTAGAGAATGGTGACACAGTTAAAGCAAGAACCCTTTTGAGACAGGGGATGGACCCGAATTATAAGAACGAAAATGGCGAGCCGATGATATTTATTGCCATTAGAAATGACAACAGAATGATGTTAAAGCTTCTTCTTGAGTTCAATGCAGATGTGAACTTTAAAAACAGCAAAGGATATACGATACTTATGTACTGTCTTGCAAGCAGCAAGATCGAACTTGCGCAGGAATTGCTGAAATACGGAGCACTTGCCGATTTTAACTATAAATATGCCGAAGGGAAGACTGCGATGATGATAGCCATCCTTTCAAAAGACAGACGGTTTATGATGTCAGTTGTGAAATTTAAACAGAATTTTAATATAAGAGATGACTACGGAAACACTGCTTTAATGTATGCGGCAGGAATGGGGCTGGGCGATCTTGTTAAGACGCTGCTTGAAAAAGGTGCTGATAAGAACATAAAAAGAAAGGATGGAAGAACCGCCCTTGATATAGCAAAGGCAAAAGGATATACTTATATAGCCAAGATCCTTGAATGATTAAAGATTTTTGAGAATAGATTCTATTTCCAGACGATCCTGAGCATCCGGTTTCAGCTCCAGATATTTCTGATAGTGTTTTCTGGCCTCTCCCTTTTTCCCCATATCATTATAAGATTCTCCAAGACCAAGGTGAGCATCTGCATGTCCCGGTTTTAAGGAAAGTACTTTTTTAAATATGCCTACGGCCTGAGAACTGTTTCCATTGTCAAGCATTTTCCACCCTTTTTTACAGAGAGATTCCGCTTTGTCGCCTGTTTTCGGTAAAATTTTCTTAACAACTGGTCGTTCTTTTTCAGGAAGAGGGGATTGAATTTTTTCTTTAACATGCTCAGGTTCTTCAGCAGGTTCAGGCTCGGGTTCTTTTACTGGTTCTATCTCGGGCTTGCTCTCGGGTTCCGGTTCGGGAGAGGGTGTGGCAGTATCCGGAGTTTCAGCGGTTTTTTCCTCTTGTACGGCAACAATTCTTTTTTCATCAGGTTTATTAAGAAAAAACATCAAAACAGCTGCAATTATTCCGGCAACAACTAAAAGGATAACGATTATTTTAAGTTTCCCTGATCTTTTAATGTAAGGATCGTCATCACCATCGAAGAAAGAGGGGTCAAATTCCATCTGTTCCTCTTCTTTTTTGGGTGCAGGGGTGACCTTAACTTCATTCTCCGGGCTTAGAGTCGGTGTCATTTTGTATTCATATTTCGGTTCTGGTTCTGGTTCTGGTTCTGGTTCTGGTTCTGGTTCTGGTTCTGGTTCTGGTTCTGG
>Ga0116185_1005224_pt1 | contig 10300 bp, 7 predicted proteins | sample AD_JPNNA7_MetaG_FD_89754 | JGI IMG/M metagenome (GOLD analysis project Ga0116185, IMG submission 89754) | Active sludge microbial communities of municipal wastewater-treating anaerobic digesters from Japan - AD_JPNNA7_MetaG | ecosystem: Engineered > Bioreactor > Anaerobic > Digestate | place... | reverse complement strand
TGCAGGTCTAATAATTCTTTTGGCGGAGAAGGTCAGTTCCTCAATTCTGTGAGTGCACCACCCGGCCACTCTTCCGATGGCAAACAACGGTGTGTAAAGTTCTTTTGAAATATCGAGACATGAGTAAACGAAGCCCGAGTAAAAATCTACATTGATACAAACCACCTTGGTCGATTTTTCACCCTTAAAGATTCTGAAGACCTCCGGTGTAATTTTTTCAACAAGGGCATAGAGTTCAAACTCATCCAGTCTTCCCTTTTCGATTGCAAGTTCACGGGCCTTGTTTTTTAATATGGCAGCTCTTGGGTCGGAGATAGTATAGACTGCATGGCCTATCCCGTAAATCTTTCCTGAGAAATCATTAGCCTGTTTGTTAAGTATTTTAAGGAGGTACGCTTTTACTTCCTCTTCATCTTTCCAGTCTTTTACGTTACTTTTAATATTCTCCATCATTTCGAGTACCCTCACATTGGCTCCCCCGTGAAGGGGACCTTTAAGTGAACCGATGGCAGAGGTTATTGCAGAGTAAATATCAGTTTCTGAGGAACTTGTTACCCTCATGGTGAAGGTTGAGTTGTTACCTCCGCCGTGTTCGGCATGAAGAACAAGAAGCAGGTCGAGAAGGTCGGCCTCAATCTTTGAAAATCCGTTGCAGTCACCTTTCAGAAGGTAGAGGAAATTTTCAGCTGTGCTGAGGTTAGGCTGACTATGCCTGATTGAGAGGGTTTTACCCTGGAACATATGTCTCAAAGCTTGATAGGAATATGCTACGATTGTCGGAAACTTGGCAATCATATTCAATGACTGCCTGATCATATTATCAGTTGAGATATTGTCGGGGTTATCATCCAGTGTATAAAGCCCCAGAACAGATCTGGCAAGAATATTCAGGACATTTCTCCCTTTCATGGAAAGAATCATGTCTTTTGTAAATTCGTCGGGAAGAGGGCGTAAAGAAGCAAGATATTTTGTGAAATAATCAAGATCCTCCCTGCCGGGCAGCTTTCCGGAAAGAAGGAGATAGACTGTCTCCTCAAAGCCGTGCCTGTTATCCTTCTGGAAACCTTCAACTATTTTCTCGATATCTATACCCCTGTATAATAAACGGCCAGGTACAGGAATGACTTTATCACCCTCTTTCTCATAACCAATTACCTGCCCGACATTGGTAAGCCCTACAAGTACTCCTGAACCGTCCGAGTTACGGAGTCCGCGTTTTACATCGTATTTTTCGAACAGAGAGGGGTCGATCTGACAGGCACTCTTAACTGAAGCTTCAAAATGCTGAAAGAAATCCTTGTTTTCCATAGGTAAAGATTTTTTCGGTTAATTTTTAATATTGGAAATAACAGCATCGGCAAATTCAGATGTTTTCAGAAGTTTTGCACCTTCTGTAAGCCGGTGAAAATCATAAGTCATCATCTTTTTTTGGATGGTTTTTTCAAGTCCGAGATAAATATTATCTGCGGCCTCGTTCCAGTTGATATATTCGAACATCAGGGCACCTGAAAGGATTACCGAACCCGGATTTACCTTATCCTGGTCGGCGTATTTCGGTGCCGTGCCATGAGTCGCCTCAAATATTGCATGGCCGCTGTCGAAATTGATATTGGCCCCCGGAGCAATTCCTATGCCTCCTACTATTGCAGCAAGAGCATCTGAAATATAGTCTCCGTTGAGATTTAATGTCGCAATCACCGAGTACTCAGCCGGCCGTGTAAGTATCTGTTGAAGAAATGCATCAGCGATGACATCTTTTATAATCAGCTTTCCTTCCTTAATTGCAGCGATTAAAGCCTCGTCGGCTTCCTTATAGCTTTTTTCGCTGGCAATTTCCTTGTATTGAAACATCGTAAACACCTTATCCCCGAACTCACGCTCAGCGAGTTCATATCCCCATTTCATGAAAGATGCCTCCGTGAATTTCATAATATTCCCTTTGTGGACAAGGGTAACGGACGGGAGTTTTCTTTTCAGGGCAAAGATGATGGCCTGTCTGATCAGTCGTTCCGAGCCCTCCCGGGAGACCGGTTTAATGCCTATGGAAGAACTTTCGGGAAAGCGGATAGATTTCACTTTCATTTCTTCTGTCAGGAATTGAATTAACTTACGTACCTCAGGAGAACCTTCCATAAATTCGATACCTGCATAAATGTCTTCAGTATTTTCCCTGAATATATGCATATTGACATCTTCCGGTTTTTTGACAGGGCACGGCACACCACGGAAGTATCTCACGGGTCGGTAGCAGGTGTAAAGGTCGAGCATCTGGCGTAGTGCGACATTGAGCGACCTCATTCCTGTACCTACAGGAGTAGTAAGGGGTCCCTTTATACCGACAAGGAATTCCCGGAACGCGGAGAGCGTTTCCTCAGGCAGCCAGTTGCCCGTAAGCTTAAATGCCTTTTCTCCGGCAAGCACTTCTTTCCATTCTACTTTTCTCCGGGCCCCGTAAGCTTTCTCTACTGCTGCATCGAATACTCTAACGGAGGCTTTCCAGATATCCCGCCCGGTTCCGTCACCTTCTATAAAAGGTATGATTACGAAATCCGGGACAATTAATTTTCCGTTTTCAAACCTTATTTTTCCTGCCATAATTTTTATTGGTTCTTATCAGGTTAAGTGCACTCCCCGCCTTAAACCATTCAATCTGTTGTCTGTTATAGGTATGAAGTGCATAAATGGTTTCTTTCAGCCCGTCGGAATGATTCAGTATTATTTTCAGTGGTACCTCCGGAGTAAGATCTCTGAGACCTGTAATATCGATTACATCTGTTTCTCTTATCTTATCATAATCGCTCTTTTCTGAGAAAATAAGGGCAAGCACGCCCTGCTTCTTAAGATTTGTCTCATGAATTCTTGCAAAAGATTTTGCAATTATGGCTTTAATGCCAAGAAATCGTGGTTCCATTGCTGCATGTTCGCGTGAAGAACCCTCTCCGAAATTTTCTTCACCGACAACGACAGAACCTGCTCCCGAAGCTTTATAATGTTTGGCCACAGCAGGGACAGGTTCATATTTACCGGTGTAGATGTTAAGGACGGAGTTGGTCTTGTCATTAAAGAAATTCACAGCTCCGATCATGTAATTTTCAGAAATATTTTTAAGATGTCCCCGGTATTTCAGCCAGTATCCTGCCATGGAGATATGATCTGTGGTGCATTTGCCTTTTGCCTTTATGAGAAGGGGAAGCCCGATAAAGTCGTTGCCGTCCCAGGCAGGGAAAGGCGTGAGAAGCTGGAGTCTCTCTGATTCCGGGTTTATATTTATGGTAACTGATTCCGGATCATCGGCAGGCTTCTGAAGGCCGGCTTCAGTATCTGCAAATCCCTCCGGTGGAAGTTCGTACCCGGATGGCTCGGAAAGTTTCACCAGGTCGCCATCGCGGTTAATCAAATAATCTGTAAGCGGGTTAAAAGTAATGTCTCCTGCAATTGTAAGCGCCGTAATTATTTCGGGCGAGGCAACGAAAGCATGAGTGTTGGGATTTCCGTCACTTCTGCCGGCAAAGTTTCTGTTAAATGAATGAATTATTGTATTGACTTTTTTATTGTCTGTATTTTTTCTGTCCCATTGACCAATACAAGGCCCGCATGCATTTGCAAAAATTTTTCCGCCCATTTTCCTGAAAATCTCCAGATAGCCATCTCTCTCAGCCACCTTGCGAATTTGCTCGGAACCGGGAGTGACAGTAAACTGAGAACGGGCAATGAGCTTCCTGGTTAGGGCATCGGCAGCTACGGAAGCGGCACGGGAAATATCCTCATAGGACGAATTGGTGCATGATCCAATTAGACCTGCTTCAATCTTAACAGGCCAGTTGTTAACAGCAGCAGCATTTCTCATTTTTGAAACAGGAGTTGCCAGGTCGGGAGTAAAAGGACCGTTAATGTAAGGTTCAAGTTCAGAAAGGTTTATTTCAATAAACCGGTCGAAAAATTTCTCAGGCTCTGCATAAACTTCGGGGTCGGCGGTAAGATTGTCTCTGTTTTTTAGTGCAAGTTCCGCTACTTCATGGCGGCCAGTTGCAGAAAGATATCTGGCCATGGAATCATCGAAGCCGAAGAGTGATCCTGTGGCTCCAACTTCAGCACCCATATTGCACACCGTTGCCTTTCCGGTGCATGACAATGATTGAGCCCCTTCTCCAAAATATTCAATAATATATCCTGTTCCTCCTTTTACTGACAGAATTCCGGACAGTTTAAGAATTATATCTTTTGCCGATACCCATCCGTTAAGTTTACCTGTCAGTTTTACCCCTAAAATCAAAGGAAATTTCAGTTCCCATCCTAATCCGGTCATCACATCAACGGCATCGGCTCCGCCTACACCTACGGCCACCATTCCCAGTCCTCCGGCGTTAACGGTATGCGAGTCGGTGCCTGTCATCATTCCACCCGGGAAGGCATAGTTTTCAAGCACTATCTGATGAATAATTCCGGCCCCGGGTTTCCAGAAATCAATGCCGTATTTATTACAGGCAGAGCTCAGAAAATCATATACTTCCTGATTGGCCGACAATGCAGCGGCTAAATCATCCGAAGCACCATCTCTGGCATTAATAAGATGATCGCAATGTACAGATGCCTGGACCTCTGAAGATTCTTTCCCGGAAAGCATGAATTGCAGCAGAGCCATCTGGGCTGTAGCATCCTGCATTGCAACCCTGTCGGGTTCGAAGATGGCGTAATCGGTTCCCCGTTTGTAATTCCTGAGAGTTGACAGGTCGGATAAGTGGGAATATAAAATCTTCTCACTGTACGAGAGAGGTTTCCCGATGATTTTTCGACTCCATCAGTAATCAGGGAGAGTCTTTCGTAACATGCTTCAATGAGTCCGATGTTGAAAATCATGAAAGGATTTTTTCTGCAGTTTCTGATTTAACCAGTTCCTTTTCAAACAGAGCGCTGTTAAAAGTGAATCTGTTCGACAGGAATTCCATAAGCCGGGAAGCATCTTCAAATGCGTTTCCGAGGCATGTTGATGCACCCGGTGAGGGTGTGATGTTGAATATAATTTTATCCCCGGTAATCTTTGCTTCGCCCAGTTCGAGCTTTCGGGTCTCATTATTTATAATCTGGGGCCTTGTGCCGCCAACCTTTTTGGCAAATTTTATTTCTTCCGCTCTGATAGCGGGTACGATCTTCCTTATTTCCTTAATAAACATATTTTTTCCTATCCAGGGGAAGTCATAAATGACATTTCTGAGCAGGTAGTTAAAGACCATTTTATCGGAAGATATTTTCAGGATGCTCAATAGAGGTTTCAGGCTGAAGCCGAAAGTTTTCCAGTATCCCCAGAACGTGGATTTCCTGTATCTTTCAAGAAAAAATATGGGTTTGGCAGTAGGGCCGAATCTTGTAATATTTTCATCTTGTACTTCAGGATCGCCATGAACCGCAGCGAAGGGAAGCTTTGGGTTTTGCATGGTATAAACCTTGCCGTTAAGTACTTTCGGGCCGGTATAAAAACTTCCGGCCATAGAAAGTATTGAGTATTTCTTCCGTATCCAAGAGATTTTGCAAATTTGAGGCTATAACTTCCGGCTGCAACCACAACGGCCTCAGCTTCAAATTCGCCCTTATCGGTTCTGATTAGGTAAGTATCTTCTTTCCGTAAAAGCTTTCTGACTTTTGTTAAAAGGTGGATTTCCACTGAAGGATTTAAGACCCTGGCATTATTTACAAAAGAGTGACATAGCTTTCCAAAATCAACCGTATAGCCGTCTTCGGTTACCATGGCAAGTAAATCCTCTTCAGGGTTACGACCTTCAAGAATTCTTGGTTCAATCCTGCCTATTTCTTCCTTTTCAGCTATCCTGAGCTTTGGAAATAGGCTTCCGAAAACCTTGTATCTTTCACGCAGAGTATTTGTCTGTTCTTTTCCTACGGCGAGAACCATTTTGGGAACTTTGATAAAAAGCTTTTCATCACCTTTTATACTCTTTTCATTTTCGAGATAGTTCATAACCATATCGGCATATCGTTTTACCTTTTTTGCTTTTTCATAGGTGTAATTCGTTTCGATATCTCCAAAATGGAGTGTCTGGCTGTTCATAAAAGGAGAGGAATTCACAAGCCCCAGGTCAGGGCATTTCTCAAAAAGTGCTATGCTTTTTACATCGGTATATTTTGAAAGGGTGTATAACAGCGCAGTGCCGCTTACACCACCACCTATGATAATAACATTGTACTTCATATTCAACCAGGGCTTAATATTTTAAAAAACTATGAAAGAAGAATTCGATAAGGTTAGAGAAACACCTTACAAGAAAATTCATTTTAAGTCAGTTTTCCGGAAATGTTGTAAATGTCAGGTTTAGAATAAATTGAACTGTTATTCCGATAACAAAAAAGAGTACTACGGTTGCTTTTCCGGAATACTGTTCCCTGAAAAATAAAAGGGTTAAGAATGGGTCAGCCGTGATGATTTGAGACCGTGACTGCCGGTTAATTTTTCATTAAGGGCACACTGATGAGACAGATTTAATCAATAGAGATATCTGTGGCACTCCGAACAATTAGCTTCTTTCCATACATTTCCTATGTCAATTGGATGTATGAATTCGAGCGTGTCATTTACTGTGGTAAACTGCATCATATTCTTTTTACCCTGACCTATAATTGTATGACACAGATTACAGTCTCTTGTAATTCTGCGTCCATTATCGGAAACAAATGCATCGTTATGGCATCTGAAGCAGCCTTCCGATTCAAGATGGCCTATATGGTTCGGGTAAACATCATATGTAACCTTCATGGAAGGAAAAGTGTTTTTGCTGAATTCCGATTGCAAAGCCGATATAGCCTTATCAATTAAATCTTTGTGGGCATCATAGTACTCAGGTAACTTTGATTTGTAGAAAGCACTGATTGATTCCCTGATTTGAATCATAGCGGAATCCTTATCGGGAAAATTATTGCGAAGGACCTCCATGGCGGCCTTTTTAATAAAAGGTATATTCCCTGATATTTCATTTTTCAGCATGGCATTGTCGAAATAGACCGGAGGGGAGTTATAAATGTGAGTTGGTCTGTTATGGCAGTCAATACAATCCATACTCCTTTTACCTGATGCGTTTATTATACTGTCGGAAATATCAATATCAGGATTCTTGTAAAATGTAGTTTGTCCGGTGGATTTATTGGTATATTTTATCCATGTAATCACTTCGCGCTGATCATTTTCGGAGATGTATTCAATATTCACATCGGGGTTTATATGCCAGTGGATTCCCTCATTAAGACCAAGATTACTGTACTGAGGACCGGTTTTCATCTGCAGTACAATATCCCATTCAGTGTTCAGGGAGTCGGCCATGTAATACTTTTTCGACTGAAGGGTTCTTGAATAAAATTTTTGTGGCCAGTGGCATTGCTCACATGTTTCCCTGGCAGGTCTCAGGTCGTGAAGCGGGGTAGGAATGGGAGTTTTGTAGGTTTTTGCCAGGACGGCATATACCTGATGCAGGCCTGATAATTTTGATTTTACGTACCACGAAGCTCCGCTTCCGACATGGCACTCCACGCAACTTATATTGGCATGGGGAGAATTCTGATAGGCTGTATATTCAGGTTCCATTACCTTGTGACAAAGAGTGCCGCAGAAAGGAACTGATTCGGTAAGATGGTAGGCTTCGAAGCTGCCATATGTGGATAGCAAAAGGATAATAAGGGTAATAATTGTGAACGTGACAAAAGCTTTTTTATGATTTGGGTTGTTAAGATCTACCACGGGCAGACGTTTGGAATCTGCTTTTAATCCGGCGATCGCTTTACGCCGTGAAATAATTATGCCTGCCGGCATCATCAATAAACCGAGCAGCATAAATCCCGGAAGAATTATATAAATGAATAATCCGAGATATGTTTCCTGCTCATCGAGAATGGTGGATATAAGAAAAAGGATTATTATCAAAGCCAGATTGATAACGGCAATCAGCAATCCGATAATTGATATCCAGTTCTTTAAGGGCGAAGGTAGTTTCATGGCATGGAAGGTTGAAATAATTAACAATAATAAAAATAGATTAATCCGGCAGCCTGAAACGATAGATGATAAATATAAGTTTCCAGCCCTATCCGGCTTCAGCTTCCAAGCAGGAGTTTTACTTTTTCCGAAATTTCTCTGCCTTCGGCTTTACCTGCAAGTTCTTTCATCGCTATTCCCATTACCCGTCCAATGTCTGCCGGAGTCTTAGCCCCGGTGTGTTCAATGATGATTTTTACAGCAGTTGTTAATTCATCATCGCTCATTTTTGCCGGCAGATACTTTTTCAGAATATTTGCTTCAGCCATCTCTTTCTCAAACAGATCGGGCCTGTTGTTTTGCTGGTAAATTTCAGCAGATTCATGTCGTTGTTTCACAAGTTTCTGAAGGATTTTAATCTCTTCTTCAGGAGTCAGAACGGCTTCGGCACCTTTTGCAGTCCTTGCAATTGTGAAAGCTGTCTTTGCCGCTCTCAGAGCATCAAGTGTGAGAGAATCTTTTGCCTTCATGGCAGCCATCAGGTCGGCTGATATTTTTTCGGTTAGTGACATATACTGTAATTTTGATTTCAAAGTAAAATTATGAATGATTGATGACAAATCAAAGCTGCCTGGAGATCATTAATTGTTTGGTGAATCTTTCCTTATGGCTGGTGCTGCGGAGATATATATTTTCAGTTTTGCAGTAGGGGGTTAATTTCCGGGAGTGGGGTGGTTTCTATGAAAGAATAATTACCAAATAATAAAAATTATCAAATTAAAAAGATTATCAAATAGTAGAAAATATCAGAAAATAAAGATTATCAGGTAATAAAAACTATTAGTTGATAAAGATTATCAGGTAATAAAGAGTATTAGATGATAAAAAATATCAGATAATAAAAATTATTAGATGATAAAAAATATTAGATAATAAAATTTACTAGATAATAAAATTTATCAAATAATAAAAATTCTAAACTGGCAATCACCTGAAATCAGACCATATCCCGGATAATACCCCCGCTTGCCCTCCCCGAAAAATCAGTCAGCAAAAACCGGGAAATACCTTACAGCCTCACAATGGCTCCACATGTATCGTAACATTCAGGTTCCTGTATTTCCTCGTGAGCTCCCCCTCAATCATGTCACAATAGTTATGCGAACTCTCAACCGACTCCCCTCCCGGAATCGAAATATGCAGATCAATAAACAAGTAGTTCCCCGAAGTTCTTGTCCTTAAATCATGATAATTAACCCCCAGGTCATTCAGAAACTCTTTAAGCTCCTCTACCTCTCCGTCTGGCCACGATTCATCAAGAAGGGGTGTAAAAGCCTTCCTGAGCAACCTGTACGATTCCCATAAAATCAAAAAGGCAACTCCAATGGCCGCGGCAGAGTCAAGCCATTTTATTCCGGTTATCAGTATTAAACCAAGTCCTGCTGCAACACCCAGGGAAGTATAAACATCCGTCTTCAGATGAAGAGCATCAGCCTCAAGTGCTACCGAGCCTGTCTCCCTGGCAATTTTGTATAACCTGCGCGAAACAACTATATTAATAACACCGGATACAACCATTACCCCAAACCCTGCCCAAAGAATTTCAAGGTCAGGCGATCCTTCAAGCAGCCTTTTTATTGCTTCAAAGATTATCCACCCTGCTGCAATAAAAATCAGTATCGCTTCCAAAACCCCGGAGATGTTTTCCACCTTGCCGTGGCCGTAGGGATGACGTGAGTCGGGAGGATTATCTGACACCTTCACCGAAAAAAAGGCAATTATGGCGGCAAGTAGGTCCATCGAGGAATGTATAGCCTCAGATGTTATACTGACCGACCCGCTTATCAGTCCGGTTACCAGCTTGAGTATTATCAGAAATGAATTCGATAGTACCGAAAGTCTTGCAACTCCTGTTTTCAGTTTACTGATGCTTTCTACCATTGAAAAATATCAGGTTTACATTGCCTTCCTCAGATCCGGTTTTCGCTAGACCTCAATAAGCTCATATTCCCGTTTGCCAAGCCCGATCTTAACAGCGTGCTCAAGGCCTGTCTTCCAGTCGGTATCAGGATGTGCCAGAGCGAACCGGTCGTCTGTATTTTTGTCATCGTTTTTGCTTTTTTCATCGATACGGCTTCCCCTGAGTATCGGTGCTGCATTTACCATGTCGGCACACGCCTGGTCAAGGGCAACAGGATCGAAGGAAGCCGCAATGCCGATGTCGGGTACAATCGGATAATCGTTAAATCCCCAGCAATCGCATTCAGGGGAGACATCCATAATGAAATTTATGTGAAATGATGGTTTATCCTTCAAAACCGCATAGGC